>BNJU01000510.1_pt1 | contig 373482 bp, 337 predicted proteins | sample 8539281 | NCBI WGS metagenome assembly BNJU01 (sample SAMD00202456, study PRJDB9452) | human saliva metagenome | isolation source: human saliva | place: Japan | reverse complement strand
AAAAAGCATAAAAGTTTGTGGGTTTTTCAAACTTTCAGTACCTTTGCAGGATAAAACAATAAATAGATAAGACAATGCAAGAGACAAGACAAAACCGCATATCACGTCTCCTTCAGAAGGAGTTAGCAAGTATTTTCCAGACACAGACACGTATGATGCATGGTGTTTTGGTTAGTGTAACACGTGTAAAGGTGAGTCCAGACCTCAGTATCTGTACCGCCTACCTCAGTATTTTCCCATCTGAAAAGGGAGACGAAATACTGAAAAACATCAATGCCAATGAGAAGACTATCCGCTATGACTTAGGGCAACGTGTGCATAATCAGCTGCGTATCATCCCAGAGCTTCGCTTCTTCATTGACGACTCCCTCGACTACTTGGAGCGCATTGATGAGTTATTAAAGAAGTAGAAGGTGGGTGATGGGTGTTGAATGTTGGGTGTTAATGAATTGTTGATAAGTATTAAGAGGTTGGTGTTAACGATTAGTAGATAGGTACCAATGCCTATTCAGAAACTCACCCCCCCCATTTATCAATTCATCAACACCCAACATTCAACACCTAACACCCTACCCGTCAACACCCAACACTCAACACCCAACATTCAACACTCAACACCCAACACCCATCATGAACTTCCCTTTTTACATTGCCCGCCGTTACCTCTTCTCAAAGAAGAGTACACATGCTATTAACGTTATCAGCCTCATCTCCGTACTCGGAGTGTCTGTGGCAACAATGGCATTGGTCGTTGTATTGAGCGGATTTAATGGATTCTCAGACCTTGTAGCCTCCTTCTTCACCAACTTCGATCCACAAATTAAGATTGAAGCAGCAAAGGGTAAGGCTATGTCGGCTAACGACCCTTTACTTTTAAAGGTTAAAAAACTACCTTCAGTAGAGGTGGCGACAGAATGTGTAGAGGACCAAGCATTAGCTATCTATCACGACAAACAAGCTATGGTCAATGTGAAGGGTGTGGAGGATAACTTCGATTCGCTGACACATATCAGTAATATCCTCTACGGAGAGGGTGACTTTAGACTTCATACAGCCAATCTGCAATATGGGGTTCTCGGTATTAGATTGGCACAAGACCTCGGTACTGGAGTTGCATGGCCAGACTACTTACACATCTATGCGCCCCAGCGTGAAGGACAGTATGATGCTTCTGATCCAACAAATGCCTTTGTAAAAGACTCATTGATATCTCCAGGAGTACTCTTCCAAGTAAAGCAGATGAAGTATGACAAGGGATATATTATCACCTCCCTTGAGTTCGCACGCCGTATCTTCAACCGACAGGGAGAAATGACTTCTCTTGAGTTACGCATGAAACCGGGTGTCGACATTGACAAGGCAAAGGACAAAATACAAACCCTTCTCGGTGATAAATATAAGGTATTAGATCGCTACGAGCAGCAAGCTGACACGTTTAATATCATGCGTATAGAGAAGCTCTTTGCCTATATCTTCCTCACGTTTATCCTTATGGTGGCGTGCTTTAACATCATTGGTTCACTCTCTATGCTCATCATCGACAAGAAGAATGACGTCAACACCCTGCGTAACCTCGGTGCTACAGATAGTCAGATACGTCGTATCTTCCTCTTTGAAGGTAGAATGATTTCCGCTGCTGGTGCTGTTATCGGTATTGCACTTGGCTTACTACTTTGCTGGTTACAGCAGACATACGGTCTTGTACAGCTCGGTGATCAAGCTGGAAACTTTGTTGTCAATGCCTATCCTATTAGCGTTCACCCCGAAGATATCATCACAATCTTCCTCACAGTTATCCTTGTTGGTTGGCTTTCTGTGTGGTATCCCGTACGTTATATGAGTCGTAAACTGACGAGGGATTAAGCTATCCCTCGCCTATCGACTAACAACTATAAACCTAAACAACATGACTGAAAACCTAAACGACAAAATTATCATCTATCAAAGTGAAGATGGTAAGACGCAACTTGATGTAAAGTTGGAAGGAGACACCGTGTGGCTAAACACAAAGCAAATGGCAGAACTCTTCGATAAAGAAGAATCAAACATTCGAAGACACGTAAACAATGTTTTTAATGAAGCAGAACTCCCACGAGAGAATAACGTGCATTTTCTGCACGTTAATGGTGTTAAAAAGCCTGTTCCATTTTATACTCTTGATGTTATTATATCCGTTGGCTACCGTGTACATAGTCACAGAGGGGTACGTTTCCGCCAATGGGCAAACTCTGTTCTTAAGCAATATCTTGTCAAAGGCTATGCTATCAACGAGAACATTCGCAAACATCAGATTGCAGAACTGCGCCAACTCATACAAGTATTAGGCAGAGCCATCCAGCAACAACCTGCAAAGACAACGGACGAAAGCAATGCACTCTTTGACGTTGTGGTGGACTATACCTACGCACTCGACACGCTCGACAACTATGATTATCAGCGACTCCATATCGCTAAGACTACCAAAGAAGAACCTTTCCATGCCACATACGAGAATGCTATGCACGAGATAGATGTTCTTCGACAGAAGTTTGGTGGTTCTGTACTCTTTGGTAATGAGAAGGACGATTCCTTCAAAAGCTCTATCGGACAAATCTACCAGACCTTTGATGGCACGGAACTTTATCCGAGTGTGGAGGAGAAAGCGGCTATGCTTCTCTATCTTGTCACCAAGAACCACTCGTTCAGTGATGGCAACAAGCGCATTGCAGCTACCCTCTTCCTATGGTTTATGAACAACAATGCTATCCTCTATCGTCCCGATGGTACCAAACGAATTGCTGACAACACACTCGTTGCCCTCACCCTAATGATTGCTGAGAGTAAAACAGAGGAAAAGGATATAATGGTAAAGGTTGTGGTGAACCTTATCAACCAAGCCAATTAGTAAATATTTAAAAGAAACACAGAATAAATCAAAGTTATAATATAAAGCTAATTGCTGACTTTTTCACCCTAAACTAATAAAATCATAGTATAGAAACGGGTCATTGAAGAAAGTTTTTTATATATTTGCAACAGAGAACAAAAGCACAAGCCAATGAGTTGACAAGAATGTGCCAATTACTAATTATAACACAAAAAAAGAGACAATGAAAAAGACTATTACAATCGCACTACTTACTGCAGCAGTAATAGGTGCAACATTTGTTTTATCATCATGCAGTAACAAAAACGATGATGACTGGATTATTGACGGCTTGCCAGATCCTGTAACAATTGACCTTTCAAAGGTATTCACTAATGGAACGCCTAAAGAGGTGGACAGTATGACTATCCAAACAAATGAAAAAGGATTAGTTACAAGTATTGAGACTAAGGATGAAATGGTATCTTTTAAATACAATAATACAAAAACACGTGCTATTGTAGTCCCAAATGTCTTCATGAAAGTAGAACGTAATGGAGATAGCAACGATCTACAGAAATGTATCTGAACAACAACGGTTTTTGTTAGAAGTTGCATGATAGAGCAAAAAGGAAAAATACAAAGGAAGATACATGGAGCTTCACTTATAACGATAATGAGCAACTAATTAATATAATCCATTCAGCAGATGACTACAAAAAATTTACTTTGACTTATAAAGATAGCAACATCTCTGAAATAGAGACAAAAACTATCGTCTCACAAACAACAACAAGAAAAAAAGACACTTGTAAAGTTGCTTATACCTCAGATACAACCCCAGCTCCTATAGTGAACAAGGGTAACATTATGCTCTTCAATACAACGTTTGGTATTGACATTGGCGCAATGAAATACGCCTACTATGCAGGATTGCTTGGAAAAGCAACAAAGGACTTACCTGTACAGCTTATTAATAAGAGCAGCAACAAAACCAACTTTACGTGGACTGTCAATAGTAATGGTTTCCCAACTGCAATGACAAGCGGTAGCCATCAATACAAGTTCGTGTGGTAAAAAAGTATTTTATATCATTACATATATTTATCATCCCCTTCTATAAAGTACACTCGGAAAGTAAATCAATAGGGGGTTACTTTCAAACCATAGCTCTCAGACCATACCCCTCACTGGTCTGAGAGCTTTTCTTTTACCCTTTTACCTACCCATCCCAAATCTACACCCACGCAAAATAGCACAAATACAGACATTACTACATAGCTTATACTTGCCAAGCAACCATTGAAACAGTATCTTTGCAGCATGAATCACGAATTATTTTCATGAAAAAAATATTTTTTTCTTCATGAAAAAGAAATATTTATTTTCACGTAAATAATTTCTTTCTTTCGTGAAAAAGAATTCTGCCTAAGCTAAAAAGTATGTGATTATAGAGACTCGTTTCACACACTAACGGCTCACGAAAAAGATGATTATTAACCCTTATTACAAACATAAAGCTATGACTGTAAATTACAAACTATTAAGAACAAGCGGTAAACTCGCACAACGTAAAGCACTAAGAATCGTACCTATCAAGAAAGATGTCACGGGAATAGAGAGAATCTGTCAGCATATCCAACAAGCAACAACGCTTACAACAGCCGACATTCTCGGGACTATCTCGGCATTAAAAACAGAGTTAGCAGAGGAGCTAAAAAGTGGGAATACAGTCCATCTACCGGGCATTGGATTCTTCTCGCTTGCCCTTAAAGGGGACATGTACGAAGACCCTAAGACGCATCGTCACCAACTCCGTAATGTTGCTGTGCGCAAAATTAGATTCCGCCCCGATAAGGATTTTCACGAAGCGTTAGGAAAGATGATTTTTGAAAACAAAACCTACAAAGACGGTACATCCACACTTCCTATAAAATCAGCCGTTAACGCTGCACTAAAAGAGTTGTTTGAAGAGAGTCCGATAATCACCGTTAACGACCTCCGTCGCCGTCTGAACCTTTCTACAACCTACGCCTATCAACTTACAGCACAGTTAGAACGTGAAAAGAAAATCATTAACATCGGTTCACGTTATCGCAAGATGTATAAAAAGGCGTAAGCAGAAGACTGTAACCAAATGGTAAACGCATTAACAAAAATGGCACATTATCATTATAAAATAGATTAAGTCCAGCGATAATTCAATAGCATAGAAACACAAAAAAGCCATTCCCAACCCTTTACAGAGCTTAGGAATGGCTTTTATTTATTGAGTAGTCCTCAGACTATTTTTATCCAATCCACTTCACGTAAGCGAAGTCCTGACGGTGTGGCAGGAGATCGTTCTTAGGATACATACGGACAGCGCACTTATAAGCACCTGCTTCTGTTGCATCGAAAGTAGCCTCGAAAGTATAGTGATTACCCTCTGTCTTCACCATCTTGAATGGGATTACCTTGTGGATGTTAACGTCATCAACTGGTGCATTCTTCAAGAATACAAGCTCAAGACCTACAGCATTGTTCAAGCCCTGCTCGTCGATAACGTAAGTAACCTTAATCTTATGACCTGTAGAAATGTCCTGCAGTGCATCCTCGTCCTTAGAAACAACATAAATGCTGTCCCAACGCTCTGCTACAGACTCCTTCCAAAGAGCAATCTCCTTAGCAAGTTTATTGTCATTAGCCTCGAGCTTATGAGAACGCTTAGCCTGACTCTCATAGAACTTGTCATAGTAGTCGTCAAGCTGACGCTTCATTGTATAGTGAGGAGCGATAGTTGCAATAGAGTTCTTTACAACCTTTACCCAATCCTCTGAGTAGCCATCTTGATTCTTATTGAAGTAGAGAGGAGCAATCTCATTCTCGAGAAGACCATAGATAGTAGCTGCATCAAGTTGGTCCTGATAGCCCTGATTCTGATAGGTACGCTTCTCTGGCAATGCCCATCCAGCTCCCTCGCGGTAGCCTTCAACCCACCAGCCATCAAGTACTGAGAGGTTAACAACACCGTTCATCTCTGCTTTCTCACCAGATGTACCACTTGCCTCGAGTGGACGAGTTGGTGTGTTCATCCAGATATCAACTCCAGAAACGAGACGACGAGCCAACTGCATATCGTAATCCTCAAGGAAGATAATCTTACCGAGGAACTGTGGCATACGTGAAATCTCAAAGATACGCTTGATAAGTCCCTGACCATGCGCCATCAGCTGGGTGAGCCTTACCTGAGAAGAAGAACAGAACTGGACGCTCTGGGTTGTTTACAATCTTCTCCAAACGCTCAAGGTCAGTGAAGAGCAAGTGTGCACGCTTATACGTTGCAAAGCGACGACAGAAACCAATCATCAATGCGTTAGGGTTGATACGCTCAAGGATAGAAACGACCTTAGCTGGGTCACCCTGGTTGCGGAGCCACTGCTTGGTGAACTTATCACGGATATACTTGATAAGTTTCTGCTTCAATGCCATACGTGTCTCCCAGATTTCTGAATCTGGAACATTATAGATTGCGTGCCAGATAGACTCGTTACTCTGGTCGCTCATAAAGCTTTCATCGAAGTACTTATCGTAAACTTTACGCCACTCTGTTGCGGTCCATGTTGGGAGGTGTACACCATTGGTTACATAACCTACAGCATTCTCCTCTGGGAAGTAACCCTTCCACAATGGAGCAAACATCTTCTGACTTACCCAACCGTGAAGCTTTGACACACCATTGACCTCCTGACAGGTGTTACAAGCGAAGGTACTCATACAGAAACGCTCGCTGTGATCATCAGGATTGGTACGACCCATACCGATAAACTCATCCCAAGAGATACCGAGCTTTGCTGGATAATCACCCATATACTTACCGAAGAGTTCCTCGTCGAAGTAGTCGTGACCTGCTGGAACAGGAGTGTGAACGGTATAGAGAGATGAAGCACGTACAAGCTCCATAGCCTGATTAAATGTCAAGCCACTCTCGATGTAGTCGCAAAGACGCTGGAGGTTGCAAAGTGCTGCATGACCTTCATTGCAGTGATAGATATCCTTCTTGATACCCAATTTCTTCAAAGTAAGAATACCACCGATACCGAGCAGAATCTCTTGCTTCAAACGGTTCTCCCAGTCACCACCATAGAGAGAGTGAGTGATAGGACGGTCGAACTCAGAGTTCATATCGTTGTCTGTATCGAGCAGGTAAAGTTTAATACGACCAACGTTCACACGCCATACAAGTGCGTGTACCATATAGTTGCGGTAAGGTACATCAACAACAAACTGATTGCCGTTCTCATCAAGCTCTCGCTCAATAGGAAGAGAGTTGAAGTTCTGTGCATCGTACTTAGCAATCTGCTGACCATCCATAGAAAGACTCTGTGTGAAGTAGCCAAAGCGATAGAGGAAACCTACAGCACAGAAGTCTACGTTAGAATCAGAAGCCTCCTTAATGTAGTCACCTGCCAAGATACCAAGACCACCAGAATAAATCTTTAGAGCCTGATTCAAACCAAACTCCATACAGAAGTAAGCAACAGAAGCACGCTTCTTATTAGGCTTAACGTCCATATAAGTACGGAACTTCTTATAGACATCACTCACCTGCTTCATCAGCTTTTTGTCCTTTACGATAGCTTCCTTACGGTCATAGCTAAGACGCTCAAGGAGCTGGACAGGATTATGTCCAACCTCTTCATAGAGTTCCTCATCAAGAGCTTTGAACATGTTGCGTGCTTCGTAATTCCATGCCCACCACATATTGTGAGCAAGCTCATCAAGACATGCCAGTTCCTTTGGCAGAGTTGACTTTACAGTTACCTCTTTCCACTGAGGTTCGTTGGAATAATCTGATTTAATTTTCATAACTTATTATAGTTTTGACTGTTATTTCTTTATTTCGTTACTAAGCAGTTATCACTTGTTTCTTGCAGCTGCTTTCTTTAATGCTATGTCGTAAGCCTGCTCATAATAGATGATAAACTCACTCCAAAGAGCCTTACGAGAGAGCTTCTCGGCATTTGAACGACACTTGTTCACCTCCGTCTTCGTAAAGCAAGAGTAACGGGCTATGGTATCCTTAATACCATCAGCTACCTCTGAATAATTATAATCTGTACGATGTAATACTTTCACACCATCTTCTATCTCGCTATATTTCCCTTCTCTGTATTTGCCCACAAACCGAAACCAGCAAGGTCGGTTGTAATACAAGGAACCTTAAAGGCTATTGCCTCTAATGGTGTATATCCCCATGGCTCATAGTATGAAGGATAGACACAGAGGTCGTTACCCAATACGAGGTCATAATAGCTCATATTCATAATGCCATCATCACCTGTCAGATAGCAAGGCAAGAGGATGACTTTCACCTTATCTCCCTTTGCATTGTTTATACCGAGAGAACTGAGCATATTCAGTACATTGTCATGGTCCATATTGTGGAGCCAATGCGTGAGTACAGGTTTATCCAATGGTGTGTCAAACTGCTTTACCGCTGTTGAGACGCTCTACAAGGTCCTGACGTGGACCCGCTACCCAGCCTGGAACCTCAATGAAAGGCTACAACCTGCTTCTTCAAGTTTTCATCAAAACGCAAGCGGTTCATTGATTCTATGAATACATCAATACCTTTATTGCGGAACTCATATCGTCCGCTGGTTGATACGATTAACGCATCATCTTGTATATCGTCACCTGTCAACGCATTGGCTACATCAAGCAAACGCTTACGTGCTGCCTTACGCTTCTTTGTGAAGGTTGCACCCTTTGGTACAAAATCGTTCTCAAAACCATTTGGAAGAACTAAATCCACAGGCTTATCAAGCAACTCTTTACATTCTGTTGCAGTAATATCACTCACAGTCGTGAAGCAATCAACATAATGTGCAGTCTGCTTCTCGATAGAATGCTTGCTCTCCATATTCAACTCTGAAGCCATCTGGTCACCATTATATGCCCAGAGATATTCGTACAATGGCTTGTTATTGCCCGCTATACTGCGACCAATACCCGTTGCATGAGTAGTAAAGATAGATGCTATCTGTGGCAAACGATGCTGTAATACAAGTGCGGCAAAGCCTGTCTGCCATTCGTTTGCATGGAAGACAACCTTATCTTTCTCACTAAGATAGAATCTATAGAAACTCTCTACGACAAGTGCCGTAGCATAAGCAAACATAGCAGATTCGTCATAATCGCCGTAAGCATGAAGACTATCAACTCTATAATACTCCCAAAGCTTACCATAAATCTCATCTTTATGAGCAAAGTACGACTGAAAATCAATAAGCATGGCGATTGGCTCACCAGGGATATCCCAACGTCCAACCTTGACAGATAGACCCTCAGAGGCTGCTTTCTGCTGCCAATCAGCAAACAACTTCTTATCCTCTTTGAAATAAGGGGATGGTGTCTCTTGCCAGCAGTCAGGACCAAGGAATATGATACGATCCTTTATCTTATCTTGTAATGTCTTTGCACGAGTAGAAAGTACAGTATAAATTCCTCCGACCTTGTTACAAACTTCCCAGCTGGTCTCAAAAATATAATCTGGAAATAACATCTTCTCCTTTAAAATATTTGATATATATCGCCACAAAGGTAATATAAAATAAGTAAATCAACAATTTAATCTGTACATTTTTGAGGAATGTATAGTATTAATTAATTAAAATCATTAACTTTGCAATAAACCAACATTCATAGATATGAAACAAAAGATTGTACTGACAATAATGGCTATGTTGGCTTTTTCAACCAACATATCCGCTCAAAGTAACTTATCCACTACAAAGACAGAAACTTCTCCTTCAAAAACAGGAAAGATAGCACAGAATAATGACTCTATCTTTAAGGCGCATCTTGTGAATGATGAATTTCAAGTGTGGATGGATATTGATTTCTATCATAACAATATTACCGTACCACGACAAGAGATATTCGGAGAGGTTCCAGGCTACTTTGGTGCAGTACGTGATACCCGAAAGTGGATTATTTCTGATGCTACCATAAAAGGGAAAAAGGCTGTCTTAACCATCATCAATGACTATGGTAGTGAAGATCTCAAAGCCGAACTAAAGCGTAATTCTAATGGTACATACACGCTAACAAGACTTGATGGTAGCACGATGAAGATTGTAGTTAATAATAAATGGGTGAAGATTCCTAAGGATTTAATCTTTTATTGTAAATAATCACGGTACTCATGACTATATAAGTAGACCCTACTAATGACAAATAGATGCTCATTAGTAGGGTCTCCTTTTATAATTGAATTTCAAGTGCTATCCTTCTAAACTCTTCGTAATTAGTTAGAATAGTCCTATCAACCACTTAAACATGTCGATTAGTAAAGTCCACGTCCATGCAGTGACGCCTATCAATAACCTAAAGACAAAATAAATAATTACACTAAGAATGATAATAAGAAAAGCTGTTAGCAATGCTTTCGACCTCACCTGACGTATTGTTTTCTTATCTCCTTCTACATAGCGTGTAATTAAATCTAAGTTCTTTACATGCGCTTTGCTGAAAAAATCTATAGCATCACCTATAAAGAAAGGGAATACTTCCCAACAAAATATCAACTAAATAGTTATAGATAACAGCCAATGTGAGCGGAATAGACTTGACTTTAAACAAAGTAACGTATATAAACGGCAAACCAAAAAAATAGATGAAACAAGGTCTCCTACTGATGGTACTAAGCCCAAGAGTGCATCTAAGAAATATCTATCTGCTAAAGTTGTTACCGTACTAATAAACTTATAAGCCTTTGATGCTTTTAAATTTCGAATTTCTTTCTCCCTTCTTTGTCGGCGAACATCCTCTTTACGATTAGCATCGCTACCCTTATCAAGAGAATCTCTATCATCATTAAGAGAGTAAGAGTCATTCAAAACAATCTCTCCGTCTTGTTCCCCTAAAGTCTTATGAGCATCATAATTCAACTCATTTCTCTAATATATTCTTTCCTCTCCATCCTAAATCAATAAATAAAAAAACAAATTATAATAACCTAAACACTATAACGCTTAAACAGATAAAATATTATCATAAAGAGCAATCATCACATAAAAACACCTTATTACCTCATAAAAATAAATTTGCAATGTAATAAAAGACCCCAGTAAATAAACGATTTTAGTTTTACTTTTACTTGCTTTCACTTTTTTTAACACTTCATGAAATCACCTGTTACCAAACAAATTAGAAGCAAATATGGATATGAATGACAGCAAATAACAGATTAAATAAAAATAATTACTCCACTAAATGCAAGTGACTAAATTACCACTTTTTAAGTCATATTTGCAGTAACCAATTAGCCTTATTTAGCCTATTAGATATAAGACCCTATTAGCCTTATCAGCCCTATAAGCCTTATTAATCCATTTAGCCCAATATAATATTGCAGCTTCAGTCCTACCAACACTCCATCAACACCTAACATCCAATACCCATCACCCAACAAAAAAAGAGCCTTGAAGATTTCTCTTCAAGGCTCTCGTAAAAGGAGGCGGCCACCTACTCTCCCGCATTGCATTGCAGTACCATCGGCGCAAACGGGCTTAACTTCTCTGTTCGGAATGGGAAGAGGTGGGACCCCGCCGCAATAACCACCTGATATTTCTCTCGGATGACTACTTCACAGTTGACAAGTTGAATAGTTATTTGTCTTTATCCTTGTCTTCTTATCAGTAGATCCGTTGTTAAACATTGTCCATAGAACTAATAACTTGTTTACTCGTTATCTTGTCAACTCGTCTACTGACTTGTCAGCCGTATAAGGTGACGTATTTCCACAAGCAAAACATATAAAACTTTTCTTCTTCCCTTAGAAGAATACACAGCTCAAAGTCTGAGTCACTGGTCCCCGCACTCCAAACTCTGGAGGCGGGAGACCCGAAGAAAGTTTCGGGCAATTAGTAGTGCTCGGCTTTGACGTCACCGTCTTTACACCTACACCCTATCAACGTCATCGTCTATGACGACCCTTATGAGGAGTTCTCATCTTGCGGCTGGCTTCGCACTTAGATGCTTTCAGCGCTTATCCAATCCAGACTCAGATACCCAGCGGTGCACCTGGCGGCACAACTGGTAAACCGGAGGTCTGTCCAACACGGTCCTCTCGTACTAGTGTCAGCACCACGCAAAACTCCAACGCCCACGATAGATAGAGACCGAACTGTCTCACGACGTTCTGAACCCAGCTCGCGTGCCACTTTAATGGGCGAACAGCCCAACCCTTGGGACCTTCTCCAGCCCCAGGATGTGACGAGCCGACATCGAGGTGCCAAACCACCCCGTCGATATGAGCTCTTGGGGGGGATCAGCCTGTTATCCCCGGAGTACCTTTTATCCTTTGAGCGACGGAGTTTCCATACACGTCCGCCGGATCACTATGCCCCAGTTTCCTGCCTGCTCGGCATGTCTGCCTCCCAGTCAAGCGCCCTTATGCCATTGCACTCTATAAGGCCGGTTACCAATCGGCCCGAGGGCACCTTTGGAAGCCTCCGTTACGCTTTTGGAGGCGACCACCCCAGTCAAACTACCCACCAAGCAGTGTCCGCGCAAACTGCGCGTTAGACCTCAGACAGCCAAAGGGCCGTATTTCAAGGATGGCTCCACGAATGCTGGCGCACCCGCTTCGAAGCCTCCGGCCTATCCTACACATCGGATGACCAAGGTCAATGCTAAGCTGTAGTAAAGGTTCACGGGGTCTTTTCGTCCCATCGCGGGTAATCGGCATCTTCACCGATACTACAATTTCACTGAGCTCATGGTTGAGACAGCGTCCAGATCATTACACCATTCGTGCAGGTCGGAACTTACCCGACAAGGAATTTCGCTACCTTAGGACCGTTATAGTTACGGCCGCCGTTTACCGGGGCTTCAATTCAATGCTTCCCATTGCTGGTGACATCTCCTCTTAACCTTCCGGCACCGGGCAGGGTGTCAGGCTGTATACGTCATCTTTCGAGTTTGCACAGCCCTGTGTTTTTTTGTTAAACAGTTGCCTGGACCGATTCTCTGCGCCTCATATTGCTATGAGGACCCCTTATCCCGAAGTTACGGGGTCAATTTGCCTAGTTCCTTAACCATGAATCTCTCAACGCCTTAGTATATTCTACCCGACCACGTGTGTCCGTTTGCGGTACGGGTCGCATATACATTAAGTTTAGCGGATTTTCTCGGAAGTATGATTACCTGCACTCAAGTTATCCCGAAGGATTACCTGTACTTTCATGGTTCAGCTCGGAAGGTGGATTTGCCTGCCTCCCTCATAGCCTACGCACTTAAACGCCCTATTCCGTCAGGGCGCGGCAGTGTCACTGCTCCGTCTCCACATCACTGTATATGCGAGTTGCGGAATATTAACCGCATCTGCCATCGCCTTCGCCGTTCGGCTGAGACTTAGGACCCGACTAACCCCGGGCTGATTGGCATCGCCCGGGAAACCTCGGTCTTTCGGCGAAAGGGAATCTCACCCTTTTTATCGTTACTTATACCTACATTTGCTTTTCCATAAGCTCCAGGATCGGTTACCCTCACCATTCAACGCCGATGGAATGCTCCCCTACCGATACTTTTAATATACATTACTATCCCGCGCCTTCGGTATCTGACTTATACCCGATTATTATCCATGCCCGGACCCTCGACTAGTGAGCTGTTACGCACTCTTTGAATGAATGGCTGCTTCCAAGCCAACATCCTAGCTGTCACGGGGACCAGACTTCGTTAGACTAACTTAGACAGAATTTCGGGACCTTAGACGGCGGTCTGGATTCTTCTCCTCTCGGGGACGGACCTTAGCACCCGCCCCCTTACTGCACGACTGCAGTCCATAAGCATTCGGAGTTCGTCAGGTCTCGATAGGCGGTGAAGCCCTCTTGACCTATCGGTCGCTCTACCTCTTATGGAGATCGTCGCACGCGGCACCTAAATGCCTTTCGGGGAGTACGAGCTATCTCCAAGTTTGATTGGCCTTTCACTCCTACACTCACCTCATCGGGAAGCTTTTCAACGCTTATCCGTGCGGTCCTCCATCCGGTGTTACCCGGACTTCAACCTGGGCAAGTGTAGATCACTTGGTTTCGCGTCTACCCCATCTGACTCGACGCCCTGTTCAGGCTCGCTTTCACTGCGGATGCGCGTCTCATGACGCTTATCCTTGCCAGACATGGTAACTCGTAGGTTCATTATGCAAAAGGCACGCCGTCACCGCTTACGCGGCTCCGACCGCTTGTAGGCGCATGGTTTCAGGAACTATTTCACTCTCCTCATCGGAGTGCTTTTCACCTTTCCTTCACAGTACTCGTTCACTATCGGTCTCACGGGAGTATTTAGCCTTACCGGATGGTCCCGGCGGATTCGCGCAGAATTTCACGTGTTCCGCGTTACTCAGGATACCACTACGTCTCGTCATGCTTCGAATACGGGATTATCACCCTCTATGATTGTTCTTTCCAGAACATTCTTCTCACAATCTAAGTACGACAGCGTGGTCCTACAACCCCTGCTAAGCGTTGCCACAAAGCAGGTTTGGGCTATTCCCCGTTCGCTCGCCACTACTAGGGGAATCATTATTTATTTTCTCTTCCTAAAGGTACTAAGATGTTTCAGTTCCCTTCGTTCGCCTCACTACTTTTGTAGTGATAACAGGTCTTCAACCTGCTGGGTTGTCCCATTCGGAAATCCTTGGATCAAAGGTTATTTGCACCTACCCAAGGCTTATCGCAGCTTATCACGTCCTTCATCGCCTCCGTGAGCCAAGGCATCCGCCATGCGCCCTTTCTTACTTTCTTCGCCTTCCTTGTAATTGCTTACAAAGAATGTAGCTCATACTTTCAGCTGTTGTGTGATTCTAAAGAATTTGAAGTTTTTTCTTCAATAATTAGAATGCTAATTCTTCCCATTATAGAAAGAATAGTTCTACATTACAGTCTTGCTTGTGTCAATATGTCAAAGATCTTGTGCTGTTACTCTGTATATTCTGAGACAGTGCCTCAGAAGCAGATGACAGCGAAGTGGAGGATAAGGGCTTGAACCTTTATGTGAGCCTTAAACTCTAAACTCCTACATTTATATAATACAGAGTGCAGTGAGTACAAGAAGAAAAACGAACCAAAGGTTCTTTTATTCTCTTGATTACCGTTAACTTCTTGACTTGTATACTTACATACTCATCAAATCGATTAACCAATAAGCGAACTCTCCAGAAAGGAGGTGTTCCAGCCGCACCTTCCGGTACGGCTACCTTGTTACGACTTAGCCCCAATCACCAGTTTTGCCCTAGGCCGATCCTTGCGGTCACGGACTTCAGGCACCCCCGGCTTTCATGGCTTGACGGGCGGTGTGTACAAGGCCCGGGGAACGTATTCACCGCGCCATGGCTGATGCGCGATTACTAGCGAATCCAGCTTCGTGGGGTCGGGTTGCAGACCCCAGTCCGAACTGGGACCGGCTTTCAAGATTTGATGCAATTTGCATTACACCGTCCCTCTGTACCGCCATTGTAACACGTGTGTAGCCCCGGACGTAAGGGCCGTGCTGATTTGACGTCATCCCCACCTTTCCTCACACCTTACGGTGGCAGTGTCTCCAGAGTGCCCAGCTAACCTGATGGCAACTGAAGAGAGGGGTTGCGCTCGTTATGGCACTTTAAGCCGACACCTCACGGCACGAGCTGACGACAACCATGCAGCACCTTCACAGAGACCCCGAAGGGCGTCATTATCTCTAAATCCTTCCTCTGCAATTCAAGCCCGGGTAAGGTTCCTCGCGTATCATCGAATTAAACCACATGTTCCTCCGCTTGTGCGGGCCCCCGTCAATTCCTTTGAGTTTCACCGTTGCCGGCGTACTCCCCAGGTGGGATGCTTAATGCTTTCGCTTAGCCGCTGATACCAGGTACCAACAGCGGGCATCCATCGTTTACTGTGCGGACTACCAGGGTATCTAATCCTGTTTGATACCCGCACCTTCGAGCTTAAGCGTCAGTTGCGCTCCCGTCAGCTGCCTTCGCAATCGGAGTTCTTCGTCATATCTAAGCATTTCACCGCTACACGACGAATTCCGCCAACGTTGTGCGTACTCAAGGAAACCAGTATGCGCTGCAATTCAGACGTTGAGCGTCTACATTTCACAACACACTTAATCTCCAGCCTACGCTCCCTTTAAACCCAATAAATCCGGATAACGCCTGGACCTTCCGTATTACCGCGGCTGCTGGCACGGAATTAGCCGGTCCTTATTCGTATGGTACCTGCAAATAGGGACACGTCCCTAACTTTATCCCCATACAAAAGCAGTTTACAACCCATAGGGCCGTCATCCTGCACGCTACTTGGCTGGTTCAGACTTCCGTCCATTGACCAATATTCCTCACTGCTGCCTCCCGTAGGAGTTTGGACCGTGTCTCAGTTCCAATGTGGGGGACCTTCCTCTCAGAACCCTACTGATCGTCGCCTTGGTGGGCCGTTACCCCGCCAACAAGCTAATCAGACGCATCCCCATCCATTACCGATAAATCTTTACTTCAAATCTGATGCCGTCATCGAAGACTATGCGGTATTAGTCTGCCTTTTCGGCAGGTTATCCCACAGTAATGGGAAGGTTGGATACGCGTTACTCACCCGTGCGCCGGTCGACGTCCAAAGAGTGCAAGCACTCAATGCCGTTTCCCTCGACTTGCATGTGTTAAGCCTGTAGCTAGCGTTCATCCTGAGCCAGGATCAAACTCTCCATTGTAAAATATGTTTTGGTGATAAGTGATGGGTGATAAATGATAATGAATACCATGTTGAACCAAACGCTTCACCGAGTAATCTCTGTTTCAGAACGCTTATCCTAAAAGTATCAAGTAAAAAGCACCTTTTCTTTTGTTCCTTTAGTTTTGAGGCGGTGCCTCAAAAGTAGGGACAATGAATTGATCGGTTCGTTTCTTTTTACCCATCCATTTGATATAAAATCAAACAGACGCTTCTTGTACTACTTCTCTGTTTATGTAAATCTTTTCAAAGAACTCTTTCTTTAATGCTTGCTTACGTTAACTTGCCAGGTGGCTTGTTTTGTAAAGCGAGTGCAAAGGTATACAGAATTTCCTCTCCCACCAAATGTTTTTGAAGATTATTTTTTTTCAAGAAATGAACTTTTTTTATTTAAAATTGACCCTAAATCAACTAATTTGCTTAAAAAAATGATTATTTTTTTGCACCCTAAAATAAGATTTTAAAAAGTATGAGACATAAAAAAAGGAGATTGTTGAGATTGGAGAGCACACTTGCATCCTACATAGCGAAGAAAAACGCAAAGTTTTTTTCATTATTCAGCCCGTTGACAGTAATGACACAGCGGAGTTGGAGCGACAAATCACCTATATAGAAGACAACTCACAGACATCTATTCATACATATTGCTGTTCGTATAAATAAATGGAATGCCGAGCTAACCCCTTGGCCTGCTCCCACCAGTATTTGGAAAAGGTTCCTTTTGGTGATGGCGCTCATTCCACCTTATTATATATAACAGATCAACTTATCCCAACCTTAAAGACACAATTTTCTTTAGAGCTCAATAAAAGTAACACCGTCTTAGGAGGATATTCATTAGCAGGACTTTTTAGTCTTTGGGCAGGCTACCAACAGAATGTTCCTTTCCGTGGAATTGTCTCAGCATCCCCATCTGCATGGTATACAGGTTGGTTAGACTATGCCAACTCCCACCATCCACAAGTAGAACACGCATATCTCAGCCTTGGCGACAAAGAAGAGAAAACAAAAACAAAATTGATGTCAACTATCAGTAAAGACATCCTTCGCCAAGAACAAATATTCAAAGACAAAGGTGTCAATTGTAAGATGGAATGGAATGAAGGCAACCATTTCCAAGACAACGGAGTCAGAATTGCAAAAGGCTTTGTTTGGATGATGCACCAATAAAAACACTGACTATTCCCTTCCAAAGAGAGAATAGTCAGTGAAAAGGGCTAATGAAAAGTCATTTCTCAACTTCAAAGCCAAATATAATTCAATCCAACTTACAGAAGTTACTTAATCCCTGCAAGGCGTCTTGCCTCAGGCGAAAGGAACTTTCCTATCTTCTTATAAGGAACAGTAAAGGTAGGCATTCCGATAGCATAAGCACCAATCTCATAGAATCCATAGATAAACACCACACCCTCTGGAGAAAGATAAACACCATTTCCTGGTAATGGGATAATACCATTCTCAAGAGAGAGCCCATCCATATCTTCCTTTACACGGCTTTCAACATCATTCTCTTTTTCATACCACCCTCTGAAATAGCTTTCAACACCAGCTCTGAGGATAGGTTGAAGTGCTTTTATATCCTTTGGATTCAAAACATTCCGCAGCATAACACCCGACTTTTTATCAAAAGTTGCCCCATATTCTGAAGCCATTCCATGTGCACCACCTGAATATGTGTAAAAAGAAGAATAGTACGTAACATAACGTTCCGTTTCATTTAGCTTCATTATAAACTTAGAAATTTCAGGTTTCCAAGCCACATCTGGGTCATCAATTTCTTCTAAAGTTTTGCTTATACTCTTATAAGCATTCTTAGCATAGTAGTTTATCATTCCCTTACCATCTGCAATATTGCTATAAGGTTTAGACTCTACGCCCTCATCACTATAGTCATCCCCAATCCATACCAACTCAGATGAGAGGTAAGCACGGAGCGAATCGACCAGTGGTTGAGGACCAGACACAGGGAAGGAATAAGCAAGATCAACGTCACCCTTCTTTGTACTATAAGACTTACCAATAGAATCAACCACCAATGGTACGTCTTTCTTTTTTACAACAGAGTCAGCTATCAAAGAAGGAGAAGTCACAGAGTCCTTCACTTTCTCCGCAGCTGATGCCTTCTCACCTTTGCATCCAGCCATAGTAGTAATAAACAAAAGAGATGCTAAAAGGAATGAAAAATTTTTATTATTCATATCAACTAATGCTTGTTAAGAGACAACAAAAATAGTCATTTCCCCTTTTATTTCCAAAACATTCCCTACTTTTGTTGTATAAGGAAAGTAACAAAGCACATTCTATAGGCTTCACCCACCGAAAAAAAGCCCATAGAACATGCTCTTAAAAAGCTATAGAAAAGATGAAGATTAGTATTGTAGGAACAGGGATGATAGCTACAGAAGTTATCTCACTACTCAAGACAGAAGTCAAAGGGATAGAAATCACCAGTATATTCTCACATAGCAATGAGGAAAAAGCAGAACTTATTGCGAAGATGAATCATATTGGACGTATATATACCGACTATGCTCAATTACTAAAAGAAGACAAAGCTGACTTCGTTTATATCGCTTTAGTCAACAATGCCCATTACGAATTTACGCGTATGGCATTAGAGGCTGGTAGGAATGTAATTGTAGAAAAGCCTTTCACCCTCACGGTTGCTGAAGCAGAAGAGCTTGCAGCAATTGCACGAGAAAGAAAGCTCTACCTCTTTGAAGCTATCTCTCCTATTCATACGCCTAACTTCCGCATGGTCAAAGATAGCCTAAAGAAGATAGCTCCTATCCACTTTGTACAATGTAATTTCTCACAATATTCAAGTAAGTACGAACGCTATTTACAAGGAGATATTGCCCCTGCATTCAACCCTGAATTAGGGGGTGGTGCGCTGAACGACCTCAATGTCTACAATATCAATATTGTCATCGGTCTTTCGGACAACCTACCGCAACACAATATTTTGCTAACCGAGGTCACAATGGCATTGATACCTCAGGTGTAATGGTTCTCTCCTATCCTACGATGACCGCGACCTGTACTGCAGCAAAGGATTCAAGTAGTCCATCATTCATTCTCATACAAGGAGAAAAAGGGTTGGATACATATCCCAACACCTGCAAACGAGTTTGGTAGTGTTGAAATCATGAAACAAGGAAAGCTAACAAGCTATCGCCGTAACGCCTATGAAAGTCGTCTTGCCCATGAGTTTATGGACTTCAAAGATGTATGGGAGAAGAAGGATTACAAGCAGATGGAAGCATGGCTTGAAAGGTCAGTGGAAGTAGTGAGGGTGATGGGGTAAAAAAAGCCTCACCCCCGCCCCCTCTCCGAAAGGAGAAAGGGGAGCTCATTACCCCTCCCGAAAGAGGGGGTGATAGAGGGATATGAACTGTTTTACGAGAGGATATTTTTAGGAGGATGTTTTATAAAATTATAAAATAAAAAAGGGCACTCAGTTATTGGGTGTCCTTTGTTATATCCTTATGTTTGGATTACTTCAATGCCTGGTTAAGATCTGCGATGATGTCATCAACATTCTCAATACCAACAGAAAGACGGATTAAGTCTGGTGCTACACCAGCCTCACGGAGTTGTTCGTCTGTCAACTGGCGGTGAGTATGACTTGCCGGATGCAGAACACAAGTACGTGCATCAGCCACGTGAGTGACGATAGAAACAAAGTCTAAACGATCAATAAAGTTGATTGCATCCTCTCTTGAACCCTTCAAACCAAAGGCTATGACACCACATGAACCATTTGGAAGATACTTCTGTCCTAAAGCATAATACTTATCGGAAGGAAGACCACAATAGTTCACCCATGCCACCTTCTCATTCTTTTCCAACCACTCAGCTACCTTCTGTGCATTATCACAATGCTGCCTCATACGAAGGTGCAAGGTCTCAAGACCAATATTAAGCAGATATGAATTCTGCGGTGCAGGAATACTTCCCAAGGTCTCTCATCAACTGAGTAACGAGTTTCGTTATATATGCCAATTTACCAAACGACTTCGTATAAATGAGTCCATGATAACTCTCATCAGGAGTTGTCAATCCTTGGAACTTCTCACTATATGCTTCCCAATCAAAGTTACCAGAATCGACAACAACACCACCAACCTGTGAGGCATGACCATCCATATACTTTGTTGTAGAATGAGTAACGATATCACAACCCCACTCAAAAGGACGACAGTTGATTGGTGTAGCAAATGTATTGTCAACTATCAGTGGTACACCGTGCTTATGAGCTATTCCTGCAAAGCGTTCGATGTCAAACACCTTACCTCCCGGGTTAGAAATCGTCTCACCAAAGAAACATTTTGTATTTGGTTGAAAGGCTGCCTCAATCTTTTCATCATCCCACTCAGGATCAATGAAGGTACACTCAATGCCCAACTTCTTCAGTGTTACACCAAAGAGATTATACGTTCCGCCATAGATTGTGTTAGAAGTCACTAAATGGTCGCCTGCTCCACAAATATTAATGATAGCATAGAAGTTAGCAGCCTGACCCGAAGAAGTCAGTACAGCACCAACGCCACCCTCAAGGGCTGCAATCTTCTTAGCTACAGCATCATTGGTAGGATTAGCCAAACGAGTATAGAAATAACCGCTATCCTCCAAGTCAAACAAACGTGCCATTTGTTCACTGCTCTCATATCTAAAAGTTGTACTCTGATAAATGGGTAGCTGCTGAGGTTCACCTTTTTTAGGTTGCCAGCCGCCATGAATACATATAGTTTCAAGATTCCTTTTCATATCATTATTTGCTTTATTGTTTTTATTCTTGAGTTCGATTGCAAAGATATAACAAAACTATTTACTATCAAAATTTACTGTATAATTCAGAAAAATATACTATCTTTACCCCATATTCCCAACAAACAGTAGAATAATATTCTGCAAAAACAAAATATATCGAAATGAATAACAATGAGACTTTAGATGAAACCGACCGTAAAATCCTACGTATTCTACAGTGCAACTCCGATCTTACAGTAAAAGAATTAGCTGCAAAACTCCACCTTTCAACCTCTCCCACGTTTGAGCGACAGAAGCGATTGGAGCGTGATGGCTATATAGAAAGATACATGGCGGTTGTGAATCCTCATAAGGTTGGCAATGGCATTATGGTGTTATGTAATATCAGACTAAAACAACACTCTCAAGAACTCATACAGGAGTTTATGAATGTTGTGCAGAATCTTGAGGAAATAACAGAGTGTTATAACACCAGTGGCGACTACGATTTCCTTATTAAAGTCTATGCGCGTGACATGAAAAGCTATCAACAATTCATGCTCAACACGCTTGGTACGATTAATTGTATAGGAAGTCTACATAGTATCTTCGTTATTGACGAAACAAAGAATACACATGGAGTTCCCATCTCTATGCTCTGAAAAATCATGACATAATTTCGGGTAAAACGTCTAAAAACAGTGGCAAAAAACGCGTAAAAAGTAGGTTTGTAACCAACAGGGAATCAGTTAGTTATAAGACACTGAAAGAAAAGGTGCTTAATTGGACTTCAAAAGGGCGTTAGTTAGACCTCAAAAGGGCACCTCTTACAAGTCAATTAGGCGTCTTTTAGAAGCCAAAAGAGCATGTATTGGCTTTGAACTACGCGAAAATAGTTTACAAATATTGAGTGATATAAGAATAATTTGTGGAAGACAGAACACTAAAAAAGCAGGAACACACATTTAGTATGTCCCTGCTTTATCTTGTTTGCTCCTATTTGTTCAGCTGTTGACACTCAACTGCCAAACATAAAGCGCCAATGCGCAACCTATTACTTTCTGATACACATACGAGCCTCAACAACATTCACGATGTAATCGCCTAATTTCTCACATTCTTGTATGATATCCATATACAGCGTACCAGCAGTGTAGCTATACTTATGTTCGTTGATATCATTGATATTCTGTGTACGCAACAGAGCACGATAGTTGTTGATGTCGCTTTCAATAGCGAAGGTACGGTTCACGTCAACCTCACGCTTATGCTTTATCAGTACAACACTCATCTGTGACAAAGCATCATCTGTGAGTTCAAACATATGTTTGATGTTATCATACTGACTCTCAGTAAACTCCTCCTTACTGCTACGTAGACGGCTAATCGTTCGTGCAATGTTAAAGCAAGAGTCACCAATACTCTCAATCTCGGTAATCTCACGAAGCATATCACGCACCTTTTCCTTAGTGTCATCACTCAAGTGAGCATCGCTCACCTGGTCAAGATACTTCGCAATTTCTACTTCCATATTATCAGATATACCCTCATATTTCTCTATACGCTCATAGAGTTTCTCGAAAGCATCATCATCTTTTGTCGTCAGAAGCTCACGTACCATATCAAACATACGGTGTGTACGCTCAGCATAGGAGTGTATCTCCTTTGAAGCCTCAAGCACAGAAAGCTCTGGTGTCTTCATAATACCCGAATGGATAAACCGCAGACGGAAGTCGTCTTCATCCTTATTAGCCTTCGACTTGATAATCCAACATACGACACGTTCCATCTGTGGAATGAACCAAATAAGCAAGGCTGTGTTACAAACATTGAAACATGTGTGGAACATTGCCAATACAATTGGTAAGGTAGCGGCTCTTTCTGCATCCGTAGACTTATCATTTACTGGGTCATAACCTACGAGTCCGCAAACAAAGTTGACGAAAGGATAGAACAAACACATCACCCAACAGACGCCAAACACATTAAAAACAAGTGGGCAAAGGCTGCACGTCGTGCCTGTGTGTTGGCTCCGAGGGCTGCAAGATTGGCTGTTGCTGTTGTACCGATGTTCTCACCCATCACCAAGGCAATACCAAGATAGATGGGCAACACACCTGTCGAACAGAGCAGAATGGTGATAGCCATTACGGCAGCAGAACTTTGTACGATACAAGTAATAACAGTTCCTATCAGCAGGAAGACGAGTATCGTCATGTGACTGCTTGTATCAAAGGATGAGAAGAACCTGATTGCAGCCGGATTATGCTCTAAATCAAGGTTTTTTCCACCACTACTCAACAACACAAGGGCGAAGAACAGGAAGGCAATACCAAAGAGGAAATCACCGATGTAACGCCGTTTCTTGTTGTAAATGAGGATAATTCCGATAAAGAAAGCTGGGAAGACAACCAAGGTTAGGTCGACATTGAAACCCAAGGACATAATCCATGCGGTGAGCGTTGTACCAATATTAGCTCCCATAATGACCGAGATCGCTTGCGCAAGGGTAAGCAGTCCCGCATTAACAAAGCTCACCGTCATCACTGTTGTTGCTGATGACGACTGTACCGCACAAGTGATAAAGGTACCTGTAAGCATTCCGGTGAAACGATTGGTGGTCATTGCACCTAAAATGTGACGAAGTTGAGAACCTGCCATCTTCTGCAGAGCCTCACTCATAACCTTCATTCCATAGATTAACAGGGCTAATGAGCCCATAATCTTCATAAAGATAATTGCATAGTCGCTTGTACTCATATATTTAATTTAAAAGCTTCAAATCTTAAGACAAGTGTCCATTAAATTGTTTTCTATCAACAACTCAATGAATGAAAGGGAGTATTTGTCTTTAAAAGACTGATGATAAAGAACATACAAAGTTACCATTCTTTATAAACGACCTTATTATCAGTAAGACTAAAAGATATCCCAAACCATTCTTTTCTATAGCTTCTTGTGCTTTATGGCTATCTAAATACATCATTTATCAAGCCACAACATATTTTTATTTTCGTCTGCAAATATACGAAAAGACCTCCCTATCCTAAAGGAAAGAGAGGTCTTTTATTTTGCAATATGCGTTTTTTAACTAAAATAACAAACGACTTCTTTATGCGTCTTGCTGGCGAACACCCATACGAGCCTCAACAACATTGACTACATAGTCGCCTAATTTCTCGCACTCCTGAATGATGTCCATGTACATTGTTCCTACTGCATAGGTGTACTTATGGTCGTTCACATCGTTGATATTCTGCGAGCGCAACTGGTTGCGGTAGTTGTTAATCTCGGTCTCAATATTGAACGAACGGTTCACATCGTTGTCCTGACGGTGACCAACAAGAATACGATTCATCTGTGTCAGAGCATCGTCTGTCAACTCAAACATCTGGTGCATGTGGTCATACTGCTCCTGTGTGAAGTCTTCCTTACTATTGATAAGACGGCTGCAGGTACGAGCAATGTTATAACAAGCATCTCCGATACTCTCCAACTCAGAGATTTCACGAAGCATAGAGCGCACCTTCTCCTTCGTTTCATCACTCAGATGAGCATTAGAAACTTGGTCGAGATACTTCGCTATCTCTATCTCCATATTATCAGAAATACCTTCATACTTCTCAATACGACTATAGAGTTTGGTGAATTTATCCGTATCTTTCTCGCCAAGTAACTCACGAACCATACCGAACATACGCTGAATACGCTCAGCAAACGACTTTATCTCCTTTGAAGCCTCAAGCACAGAAAGCTCTGGAGTCTTCATGATACCAGCCTGAATAAAGTGCAGACGGAACTCGTCTTCGTCCTTGTTTGCCTTCGGCTTGATGATGATGCAGACCAGTTTCTCTAAGTATTTGATTGGTCCAACGAGGATAGCTGTGTTGGCAACGTTGAAGGTTGTGTGGAAAGCAGCAAGTACAAAGCTTAGCTTAGCAGCATTGGCAGCAAAGCCAGGGGTACCCTTTGGCATCGTTACATCATAGCCCACCCAGTCGCAAATCATATTGATAAAAGGATGGAAGATACATAATACCCAAAGAACACCGAAGACATTGAATACCATATGAGCCATAGCAGCTCGGCGAGCTTGTGTGTTTGCTGTCAAAGCAGCAAGGTTTGAGGTTACAGTTGTACCGATATTTTCACCCATTACGAGTGCAATACCTTGATAAATAGGCAATACTCCCGTTGAACAAAGAATCATCGTGATAGCCATGATGGCTGCAGAACTCTGCACACACATGGTCAGCACACTACCAATAAGTAGGAAAACGATAGTTGTGATGAAGCTTTGTGGGTCGAAATGACTAAAGAAATCGAGTACAGCCTGATTGTGCGCAAGGTCCATATCGATACCTGTCTGACGTAAGGTTCCCAATCCCAAGAACATAAATGAGATACCAAAGAGGAAGTCACCAATGAGTTTACGCCTCTTAGAGTAGATCAGTACGATACCAATAAAGAAGGCTGGCCATACAAAATCAGTAATGTTAAACGAGAAACCAGCCGACATAATCCATGCCGTCAGCGTCGTTCCAATGTTCGCTCCCATGATAACAGAGATGGCTTGCACCAATGTTAGCAATCCAGCATTCACAAAACTGACTGTCATTACAGTAGTTGCAGTTGACGACTGTACGGCAGCTGTGATGAATGTACCCGTAAGAATACCCGTAAAACGATTAGTTGTCATTGCACCAAGGATGTGGCGCAACTGCGGACCTGCCATTTTCTGCAGTGCCTCACTCATTGCCTTCATACCGAACATCAGCAAAGCTAATGCACCAATGAGCTTAAAGAAAATCCAAATCGACATATAATAACTTAATTTGTGATGTCTGTTTCTTGGATATTTGCAAAACTTTCCCTAACTTTACAATCCTATTTACCAAAGGACAATATTGTTCCCTGACATAATTTTAACCATCAATGATTATGAGACAAGTACTGCATATCCGTTGCAAAAATAATAAAAAAACTCAAGAAGTCCCAATTGGAAGTACACTTTCTGACATTTATAAAGAAATTAATCTTCAAATGCCTTATGGACCAGTGAGTGCGAAAGTAAACAATAAGGTGGAAGGACTCCATTATCGTGTCTATCATAATAAGGACATAGAGTTTCTCAACCTGCTTTCACCATCAGGTATTCGCACTTACACCCGCTCGCTCTTCTTAGTGCTTGCAAGGCTGTTCACGACCTCTATCCCACCAGTTCTGTGGTCATAGACATCCCTGTTTCAAATGGTTACTACTGTAACTTAAAGCTCGGACATGAGATTACAACAGAGGATGTTGACCGTATCCGTACACGAATGCAGGAGATTATCGACGCTAAGATGCCTATCCAGCGTTACGAAACAACAATCGAGGAGGCGGTAAAGATGTTCACTGAATTAGGCGATATACAAAAGGCTAAGCTCCTTAAAAGCAGCGGTAGCCTTTATTGTGTCTATTATGTGCTTGACGATTATAAGGATTATTACTATGGCTCGATGCTTACCAACACGAGCCAACTTCATCTCTTTGGTTTGGAACCTTACTTTGATGGAGTCCTCTTGCGCATTCCTTCCACACAAGACCCTTCTAAATTAGGTGAATTGATACGTCAAGACAAGATGTTCGAGGTGTTCAAAGAGCATCATAGATGGCAGAGTATCTTAGGCATTAAGACGGTGGGCGACTTCAATGAAGCGGTAAAGAATGGACTGGCAACCGACCTTATTAATGTCAGCGAGGCTCTGCAAGAAAAGAAGATATCACAGATTGCCGATACGATTGCTGCACGAAAAGAGATAAAGGTAGTACTCATAGCTGGTCCATCTTCGAGTGGTAAGACAACTTTCTGCAAACGTCTTTCTGTCCAACTATTAGCAAGTGGTGTGAAACCAGTACAGATTTCCTTAGATGACTACTTCGTTAACAGGACTGAGACACCAAAAGATGAGAACGGAGAACTTGATTACGAGAGTATCTATGCACTGAATATTCCACTTATCAATGAGCAGTTTAATGCTCTTTTCCGTGGTGAAGAGGTGGAATTACCAAAGTATAATTTCCAAACCGGAATGAGTGAAAAGAGCGGTAAAAAACTGCATCTTGGAGAGAATAACATACTACTTGTGGAAGGTATTCATGCGCTCAACCCGGCACTGACAGAGCAGATTGCAGACGACAAGAAGTTTAAAATCTACGCATCTGCCCTCACTACAATCCTGTTAGATGACCATAACTATATCCCAACAACCGACAACCGACTGCTTCGTCGTATTGTTCGCGATTACAAGTATCGTGGTTGTTCTGCACAAGAAACAATCCACCGCTGGCCAAGTGTACGTGCTGGTGAGAACAAGTGGATTTTCCCTTATCAAGAACAGGCTGATGTAATGTTCAACACTGCCCTTCTCTTTGAGCTTGCCGTCATCAAACCGCAGGCGGAAGAAGTATTGGAACAAGTGCCTGAGAACTGTGAGGAATATGCTGAAGCCTATCGTCTGCGCAAGTTCCTCAAGTATTTTGCACCACTACCTTTCCGCAATCTCCCTCCAACCTCCCTACTCAGAGAGTTCTTAGGAGGTAGTTCGTTTAAGTATTAAAGGGGGCTATTGACTATTAGTAGCTGATTTACCAATAGTAAACACAGCAACCATCAGAAAGCATTAAACCTCTTCCAAAATAACAAACAAGGAAAAAACAATGAAACATATAGTCGCTTACTCATAACTCTCTGCTTACTTTCGATAGAAACCAAGGCACAGCAGACACTTTCCTTTCCCGATGTAGATGCCATTGGATATAGTGCAAATTCCGCTTCCATAGAACTGTATACAGCTATCGGACATAACCAGTACCGCACGAGAAGCCTGCGTACTAACAAGAAGTATGTAGATTTGGAAGGAGACTCAGATATGAAACTCGTCTATTGGGACTGTACAGAGGAGGATAATCATGTAACGAAGGAGCAGATTCTCTCTGATAAAAAAACTTTCCTCAATGTTAATGACCTGCCATCTACCTCATTGAATGATTATATCGGAAAGATATTCTACATCGATGAGAAGGGAACATGGAGGCGTGAGCATGAGAAATCATCGCTTATCCTGAAGTTCCTCAACCAAGGAACAGCCTCTATACAGGAAGTGTATTATGGTATTGAAGATGATCCCTATAATCGCCGTGCTACCTCAACCACTCTTCCTGAATCCATGAAGACATGGCGTGTAATCAGAGCAGACTTTTACACCCCACTGACACTGAAGTTTAAAGACAATAAAGAGATAGTTGTCCTCACTTCCATATGGGGTCAAGACTTTGATTATCTACTTATTCCAAGCAACGACAAAGATATTCTTATTAAGAATTCATCAGACCGTCCCATTGTCAATATTACAGAGGCTACAGAGAAATACGCCGACACAAAGTCACATGATTTCACCCAATACTTTATCAAACGCTACTATGGTCTAAGGAAAACTGAAAACAACAAAGTTCAGTTAATAAACCGATTAGGCGAGAACGTACTGGGAGAAGACTATGACCATATTAGCTACGCTGACCGCTTTATCATCGCCCAGACGAAAGACAAGATAGATGTCTTCAATCTATATTTGAATAAACTAAATCTTGGTAAGGTCAAAGTAGTAAGAGAGGTACCAAGGAGTGTCTACGGACGTATCGAGGTGCTGAACGATGAAGGTGCTGCCTATTATGACGAATTTCAACAAAAGGCATCCAAGCCTATCCGTAGAATCTTAGGTGTATGCGGCACTGTAAGTCACTGGTCATATGACATAGTCAATGAAAAGGGCGTATATATGATGCAAAAACCAGCACCAGACCGGGTTGGGAATACCAAGAAAAGGTTAAGTTTATCTTAACTGACTGCCAGCCTGACGATTCTGTTTTAATAATTAACGGAAGTAAGAACTTCAGCTATAATGCAAACTATGGCATCAATGGTGAGATTAAGATTAATCCGTCCTTGATCAAGGTTGGAAGAAATGGGAAATTCGGTATCCTGCGTTACGATTATGACTTTGACAAGAACATACAACCAAAGATTGTGGCAAACAAACCAGACAATTATCCTTTGGAGTTACATTACTATCCAACACAGAAAGTCAAAGGAGAAATCCTACTGCCGATCGAGAATGATTCAATTATCATGCAGCAAGACGGTATGATACTATTCTATAAAGATGGGAAAATAGGCATCTTCGGACGGGATAAAACTCCTGTATTTGAAGAGCTGACACAGCAGACCAAGTCGTTCTATTACTTCAGAAAGGACGGTAAAGAAGGCTGGATTGACAGGGAAACTGACACCGAGTACTTCAAGGAATAATAACGAAAACAGCATATAAGCTCTTTAAAATAAAGTAAACATTCCTGTTTAAAAGCCAATCTTGAAGGGTGAAAAGTAAAAGAATAAAAAGGTGAAAAACAAGGTTCTAAACCTTAAGAATTGCCATTTGCCGAATTATTTTCACGAAAAGAAGAATTTATTTTCATGAAAAAGAAATATTTTTCGTGAAAAGAAATATTTTTTTCGTGAAAAATAATTTGCAAGAGAGGGCTTATCATAGACTAAAAGACTACCAGGACTTTTGTAAACAAACTTCGTGTAATGCTTTAAAGTGTGTCAAAACAAAGGGCAAATCAGGCTTTTAATTTTCGAGAAAGAGTGGAGTTCTTTGGCAAGGGCATATCAACTTGACAAGAAAGAAATAACAAAAGGGCAGCTATTCCGTGTATAGTGAATCGCATCATTGGTACAACACTGGAATAACTGTCCTTTGTTTTGTTAATATTTACAGGCAGATAGAAGTATCCACCACTCACACCATGCTAATTTCAGCGGGTTGCCTTTAACAGAGTTGGGACTGAAAGAACCTGCACCTTATCGGTCAAGTTTCCACGTAACACCGTCCTTGGTGTCCTTAACTTGGGAAGCCAGCCTCAGCAAGAGCATCACGAATCTGGTCGCTAACAGCCCAATTCTTCTCTGCTTTTGCCTTTGCACGAAGGTCGAGTACCATATCAACCACCTTGCCGTAAGCCTCCTCACGAGCATCGTTATTGGCTCCACGCTCATTCTGAAGACCAAGGATATCGAAGGCAAAGAGCTGCATTGCCTCAGTAAGTTCCTTAAGGTCGTCGGCTGAAATCTGCGCCTTATGATCGATGAGGATGTTCACCAAGTGGCAAGCCTCAAAGAGAGTTGAGATGACAGCAGGGGTCATCAAGTCGTCGTTCATTGCATCATAGCACTTCTGACGGAAGCCTGCAACAAACTTCTTTGTATTCTCGTCTGACGCTGCAGCAGGCTGAATGCGTGCCAAATCCTCAATACCATTCATCAAACGTTCGTAGCCCTTCTCAGCAGCCTGTAGTGCCTCGTTAGAGAAGTCAACAGTTCCACGATAGTGAGCAGAGAGGATGAAGAAACGAATCGTCATTGGAGAGTAAGCCTGTGTCAGCGTGTCATGCTCGCCAGTAAAGAACTGCTCAAGCGTAATGAAGTTGCCAAGAGACTTGCCCATCTTCTGTCCGTTGATGGTAATCATATTGTTGTGCATCCAATACTTCACCATTTCATCACCCTGTGAAGCTACAGCTTGTGCAATCTCACACTCATGGTGAGGGAAAATAAGGTCCATACCGCCACCATGAATATCAAAGTGATCGCCCAAATACTTGCGTCCCATCGCTGTACACTCGCAGTGCCAACCAGGGAAACCATCGCTCCAAGGAGATGGCCAACGCATGATATGCTCAGGCATAGCACGTTTCCAAAGAGCAAAGTCAATCTGATTACGCTTCTCGCCAACACCTGCCAACTCACGAGAATTGTTTATCATGTCGGTGATGTTACGACCAGAAAGAACGCCATAGTGGTGGTCTTTATCGTATTTCTCTACATCAAAGTAGATACTTCCATTGCTTTCATAGGCATAGCCGTTGGCAAGAATTTGCTTTACTAACTCTTCCTGCTCTATGATATGACCAGTTGCATGTGGTTCGATGCTTGGTGGAAGAACGTTGAGCGAACGCATAGCATCGTGATAGCGGTTGGTATAGTGCTGCGCAATCTCCATTGGCTCCAACTGCTCAAGACGTGCCTTCTTCTCAATCTTGTCATCACCTTCGTCAGCATCATGCTCCAAATGGCCCACGTCCGTGATGTTACGAACATAACGAACCTTGTACCCTATGTGTTTAAGATAGCGGAAAAGAATATCAAAGGTGATAGCAGGACGTGCGTGTCCGAGGTGTGGATCGCCATAAACAGTTGGTCCACAGACATACATTCCTACGTTAGGAGCTGCAATCGGTTGGAAGAGTTCCTTCTTACGATGCAGTGTATTGTAAATTACTAAGTCTTGCATAATGCCGTTGTTTATATCTTAATGATGCAAAATTACAAAATAATTATCATCTGCACCACTGTTGTTCTGACTTTTTATGAGCTATGTTTAGGGCAAAGGCTTATTAGGACTATTGGTCTTATTAGCCTAATTAGCCAACCTATTCATCAAAGCCTATTGGACGAAACTGATGCTGTTCCTCGCTATAGACATAGCCTGCTTCACGCAAGTTGGCTTTGAGTTTATCTATATCTTCATTGAAATTGTAACAAAGTGACTCTAAAGAATCAAACTCTTCGTCACGTAGTAGCATGTTAACACTGCTTACTAATATTGCTGGGTCTTTTGGTAAATACTCCATTATTACTATTTATTGAAACGAAAGGGCTACTTCATAGACTCTCCTAAGAACTGGAGAGGCAAGAGGTCCTTTACACTATTGATAACATATATGCCTGCCGTACCATAAAGAAGGATACGAATAGGCTGTTTATAACGGTCTTCTATTTCTAAAATAACTTGCCGACAGGCTCCACAAGGCACTATCGGGTCTCGCATCAAACCATACTCATTGGCTGCGGCAATGGCAAGTGTGGTCACTGCTTGGTCTGGATAGACAGACTGAGCAGCAAAGATTGCTGAGCGCTCAGCACATAAGCCTGATGGAAAAGCAGCATTCTCCTGATTGGCTCCAATAACTTCTGTACCATTAGCAAGCAACAACGCTGCGCCAACACGGAAGCGGCTATAAGGAGAATAACTATTACCAGTTGCCTCCACAGCTCTTTGAATAAGGTGCTGATCAGCCTCTGAGAGTTCCTCTTGTTGGCAAAAACCTATCTTGATGCTTATGTCTATTGTTTTCATTGTTGATATTTATTATTGATGGTGAGGGTTATTAGGCTAATTAGCCCTATTAGGCTTATATGCCCAATTAGCCTGATTAGCCTAATAAGCTTAATTAGCAATCAACTCATAACAGCCGATATCTGGTTTACTATCACGCTGCTTACCATCATGATCAGTTGCAAAACGAGTATCGCCAAGGGCAAGTCCTGCATTAATAGCAGGATACTTCTCACCTTTTTCAGCCTTCTTTAGATGGAAATCGTACTTCTGTTTGTCGCCATCTACGAGTAAAAACTGCTTTGAACCACCATCTGGATAATCCTTATTATTCTCCCAGATGACATCTGTGAAGTTTGATAATAAAGCCGTTTCCTTAGGTTTTGGCGTACGAAGAATGCAATTATAGAAGTGATAATTGGCTGTCACACCCTCCTTGTTATTGCCCATAAACACATCATCAGCATAGCCTGTCACAAGCGAGTTGACAACATGGAAGGTCTGAAGGGGATAGTCTTTATCACCAATATGATTACCAAAGCTCAACGCCGCACCACGATTACTATCGAAAGGATAGAACTGTGCGAAGGTACAATGTGTCAAAATCACCTCTCCACCCACAAAGGCAGCACAGTCCATCAGCGTATTAGAGAACTGAGAGTTATAAGCAACAACCTTACTGTTTATCGCTTGTAAACCATAGCCCTGGCAGTTATGAACAGTAGAGTTAGCAATCGTCAGCTTCGTACGAGTCGCTGTTGCAGTATCGCAGAGAATACCATTATAGGTTGAATGGATATCCGTATGCGTAAGAACATTATCGTAACTGTCCTTGTGAAAGCGTACTCCCTGCCACTGACCACTGACACGGTCGTAAGGAAGATACTTAAACATCTTATCCAATCGGTCGCCACGCAATGTCACAGGATTGTCTGCTGTGCCTTCACAACGCAGTGTTCCATAAACATCAAGGGCAGCCTTCTGAGAGAAGTAAACGGTTGTTCCGGCAGGAATTGTCAACGTAGCACCAGCCTCCACCTTCAATGTATCTTGGAAAACAATCGGTTTTGTACTGGTCAAAGTAGTATTGGATGTAATCTTGCGACCCTTTACCAACTCCGCATCCCAGCTGTAGACACGTAAGTTTACCTTCTGTTGTACACCACTTTCGAGCGTAAACAAAAGATTATCAACGACCTCTTGCGGTGTTGCGGCATTGTTAAAAGGTGATGTCATCTCAACAAACACTTGGATACTATCCTTGTTACGTACTTCCAAATCACGAACCTGATAGCCATTAGCAGCCGAGAGTTCCACACCATCTACATTCACACGGAAACCCGTTTGATTACCTTGTGCCAGACGTACATTGGTTAATCGCAATCCATCACCCGACTTATTATACACCCAGAAAATCTTAGTAGATGTCGGAACGTTGGAGAATGTGGTGTCAAGTCGTAGTGTGTCAGTTGAAAAAGAGAGCAGATTGCTCCGTGATGTTGTGAAAGTATCATCATCAGAGCAGGCTGCCATAATCATGACAACTGACAGAAAAAACAATATAGATAACTTTTTCATCTTTTACTCTTTAGTTCTTATCTAACGACTCAACAGGCTGTTTTATTGTCCGTTTCGAGCTTATTCCAAGTCTACATGCTCCACATTAACCTGCTCATGCAGGAAGATACGTGCCGTTTCTTTGAACTTTTCGGGGTTTTCTGTGGTGTAATACTTCACTGTGGCATTCTTCGTACAACGTGCATCCATATCTGGATGGCGACGGAAATAGTCTTGCAGACTCTCCGCTACATACTCTCCTTGTGGTACGATACGCACTCCACGTGGCACATGCTTCAATATCTTCGGCATGAGAATAGGATAATGCGTACAACCAAGGATGAGCGTATCAATCTCTGGATCAAGTCGCATGATATGGTCGATACGCTTCTTTACGAAGTAATCAGCACCGGGACTGTCTGCTTCATTGTTCTCAATGATTGGCACCCACAGCGGACAAGGAACACCCGTTACCTTTACATCCTCCCACAGCTTTTGTATTTCAAGGTTATAACTATCACTCTTAATAGTTCCTTCAGTCGCCAACACACCTACATGTCGTGAGCGGGTAAGCTTGCCAATTACCTCTGCCGTAGGGCGAATTACACCCAACACGCGCCTATCTGGGTCAAGATTGGGCAAGTCATTCTGCTGAATCGTACGGAGCGCTTTGGCAGATGCGGTGTTACAACCTAAGATAACCAACTGGCAACCGAGGTCGAAGAGTTTCATCACAGCCTGACGTGTGAACTGATAGACAACATCAAAGGAGCGTGAACCATATGGAGCACGCGCATTATCGCCCAAATAAAGATAGTCATACTCTGGGGAGTAGCTGACGAATACCATGCAGAATGGTTAGTCCACCATACCCAGAATCAAAAAAATACCGATAGGTCCCGGCTGTTTAGAATACTTTGTCATTAGTCTTTTTAAATACAATTAATCGTCGTCCGATATCACCACATACAGAGGGTGCGGACGCTCCGCACATCATGTGCGGATGCCCAGCACGCTTTGTGCTAAGCATCAAAACCACCCATGCAAAAGCCTTTTCTGCGGGTAAAGTCTTTTATTTCAAAGCAGCTATCAAAGCCTCTGTAACATCTTCTCCCATCGCTGTGTTAACGAATGGGACACTATTGTTATCTGTATTCAGAATGAAAGCGTAACCGCTTTCCTTACCCATCTGACGTACAGCGTTGTTCAACTTTGCGTGAACAGGTGCATAGATATCTTCTTCTGCCTTCTTCAACAGACGCTCAGATTCCTTACGAAAGGCGATGTTACGGTCCATCAATTCCTCTAACTCTGCCTGACGCTTGCGAAGAATAGATGGTTCCAACTTGCGCTGTACGTCAAGAAAGTCTTCATAACGGCTATTGAAATCCTCTACCGAACGCTTTGTCTCAGCATCATACTTTGCCTTAAGGTCGTTATAACTACGTGTTGCAGTGGCATAGTCAGCCATTGCATGAAACACCTTATCATAGCTAAAGTATGCAAACTTAAATGCTGGAACACTCTGTTGTGCCATTGCCAAGAGCGGCAAAAGCATGAAAACAAAGGAAAAGAATAGTTTTTTCATTATGTTTTTTATTATCTCTTCAATATATAAACAAAAATGAGGTCATCGCAAGAACATATATCCGTGCGGTGACCTCACCCTTTTTTCTCCTCTAAAATAGTGTTAGTCCATTGATTGGAGAGGCTTATCTCCTACCCTATTGACCATCTTTTCCGAATTCTTTTCATGAAGATAAATATTTCTTCTCATGAAAATAAATATTTCTTTTCACGTAAATAATTTCTTTTTATCATGAAAATAAATCCGAGTCATCATCATAATGCACTCTCAAAGACGAGTCAAAGTAGGAATTATCACCTATCCCAAGGACTTAAAAGACCGCTAAATCAAGGAGAATCAACTACGGGGCAAAGGCACCCGCAATGTTTTACTTCATCTTAGCCAACTGAGCCTTTACCTCTGCAGTGATATCCTTGCTGAGTGCCTCGTTGATATACAATGGCTGACCAGCTGCCTTCTCCATGATGTAAACATAGTTACCTGCCTTAGCAACAGCTGCGATAGCGTTACGAACCTTCTCAAGGACAGGGCCGAGCTGCTTCTGCTGCTCCTCATTGAAAGCCTTCTGGTTGTCCTGAGCAGTCTGCTGGATCTTGTTGTACATATCCTGCAAGCTCTTCTCAGTCTCAGCCTGCTTTGTAGCGTTCATTGTGCTCTTAGACTTGTCATAAGCCTCTGCCTGACGCTGCAACTCTGACTGCATGTCTTCAATCTGCTTCTGATACTCCTTACCCTTAGCCTCGAGCTTACTCTGAACAGCTGTAGCCTCTGGGAGTGACTGGAGGAGAGCCTGTGAGTCAAGGTGACCAAACTTCTGTGCGAACAATGTCATTGGTGCGCAAAGCATCAACATCAAAAATAACTTCTTCATTTCTTTTTATTGTTTAATTGTTTATTAATTTACTTTTTATCTGCGGTGATAACATTTCTAACTTATCCAGTGTGACTATAATTTCTATAGTAGATAGGCTTCCTAAGATGGTTAGTTTACTTAGTACAAAGACTACTTACTGATAAGAATATCCCAACTTCTGCAGTACCTCATTACTGATATCCACCTTTGGCGAACCATAGATAATACCAGCGGCATTGCTTGAACGGTCGATAACTAAACTGTAACCGCGCTGGTCTGAGATATCCTTTACAGCGTTATAAATCTCGTCCTGTATAGGAGTAATCAGACTGGTACGCTTCTTAAAGAGCTCGCCTTCTGGACCGAAGTACTTACGCTTGAGGTCGGATGCCTGCTTTTCCTTAGCCATAATCGCCTCTTGTCTCTTCTTCTTCTGGTCCTGAGAAAGGAAGACTACCTCATTCTGATAATTCTTATACATGGTAGAAGCCTCTGTGTTGAGTGCCTCAACCTCAGCCTGCCACTTCTTACTTACCTGATTCAACTGCTCGTTTGCACGCTCATAAGCTGGCACATTCTTGAGGATATACTCCATGTCAATCAGTGCAAACTTCTGTGCTGAAGCTGTTAAAGGTAAAAGAGTAAAAAGGTAAAGAGGTAAAGCGTATCGCAATACACTCTTAAAAATATTCTTCTTCATCTCTTTTAATTCAAAATTCATAATTCATAATTCATAATTATGATTACCGATACTCACTTAATTTATTGCTGCAAGCAACTTGTCAACTTGTCAACTCGTCTACTCGTCAACTAAACTAAAAGCTCCTGTTCACGTCGCAAGTAACTTGTTAACTCGTACACTTGTCTACTCGTCAACTAAACTAAAATTCTTGCCCAAGGATAAAGTGGAACTGGCTACCGCCCTTTGTACCAAATACCTTGTCGAACCATAAGCCCAGTCGATACCCATCATACCCACCATTGGGAGGAAGATACGAACACCAAGACCAGCAGAACGCTTCATGTCAAATGGATTGAACTTACTTGTCTCTGTCCATGCGTTACCAGCCTCTACGAATCCAAGACCATAAATGGTTGTATTACCCAAGAGGAATGGATAGCGAAGCTCCAATGACATACGACTGTAAGCATAGCCCTCGGCACCATATGGAGTGAGTGAACCATTCTCGTAACCACGAAGACCGATTGTCTCCTCAGCGTAACCTGTAGAGTATCCACTCATACCATCACCACCCATGTAGTAGGTTTCAAACGGACTTTTCTTGTTTTTATTGTAACTTCCCAACAAACCGAACTCAACACGGGTCATCAAGACGAAACATTTCTGACCACTTGTGAGGGCTGTAAAGGTACGAGCCTTGAACTTCCACTTATGATACTCCACCCAACGATACTTCTCCTGCTGCTCCTGTGAGTAGGTTGGAGAGTTACGGTCGGTTGCCAAGTGAGCATAGTCCTTATGATCCCACTTAGACCATGGCGGAGTAATCGTCAATGATACCGAGAAGTCAGAACCACGACGTGGGAAGAGTTGGTTGTCTGTTGACGTACGATTAAGCGCAATGTTAAGGTTCAAGTTGTTTGCTGAACCGTTCGACATAATGAAGTAACGCCAGTTGCGCAACATGTAACGCTGGTACTGAAGCTGGAGAGACAAGGTGAAATAGTCATCAGGCCAGCTAAGACGCTTACCCCAACCAGCATAGACACTCAAGAGTTTCACATACTTGTCTGGGTCATAATAGTTCTCGTAGCTATTGTAATTGTAGTTACCATAACCGTAACGATAGTTGTTATAGTTATTCATGTAACCACTGTTATAATAGTTGCTTGATACGTCTGTCTGCTTTGAATACGACATACCCACGCTGAACTGAATAGGACGCTTACCGCCCAACCAGTTAGTTGAGTACTGTGCATTGTATGACTGGTAGTAAGTACCGTTGGTCTGTGCACCTAATGAAAGTGTTTCACCATCACCGATAGGCAAGATACCACGATGCTCACGGTTTCTACGGAAGAGGTTTGCCATAGAGAAGTTATTCAACTTCAAACCGACACGCCCAATAACACCCGTCTGACCCCAACCGAGTGAAAGCTCAACCTGGTCGTTTGACTTCTGCTTGAGGTTATAATTGATATCCACAGTACCATCCTCATAGTTTGGTTCTGGTACTGGGTTGATTGCCTCTGGGTCGAAGTGTCCCATTGAAGCTAACTCACGTGCAGAACGCTGGAGTGCTTCCTTAGAGAAAAGATCGCCCGGCTTGTTCGCAACTCACGACGAACAACATTCTCATACAGACGGTCATTACCATTAATCTTCACACGGTTGATACGTGCCTGCTGTCCTTCAGTGATACGCATCTCAAGGTCAATAGAGTCGCCGACAATATTCACCTCTGTTGGTTGAAGGTTATAGAAGAGGTAACCATTGTTCCAGTAAGCATTACCCACAGCATCCTCATCTTGTGAAAGACGCTTATTCAAGTAAGTCTGGTTGTACACGTCACCCTTCTTCATGTCAAGTAGACGTGACAGATAATCTGTTGAGTAAACAGTATTACCTACCCATTTGATGTTACGGATATAATATTTCTTACCCTCATCTACCTTTACATAGATATCTACATGCTTTGGATCAACGTTCCATACACTATCCTTCACAATCATAGCATCACGATATCCATATTCGTTATACTTTGTGATAAGGTTCTTCTTATCCTCAGCCCAACGCTCTGGAGTGAACTTCTTTGACTTTAAGATATTTGCAAGCTTACCAGCCTCATGGGTTTTAGCAAAGGCACCCTTGCTAAACAGGGTTCCTTTAATCTTCTTTTCGCCCAACTGGTTGTCGCCATCAATGATGATAGAGCGCACCTTCAGTTTCTCCTTCTTGTCTACATCGATATCAAGGATAACCTGATTCTTAGCTGCTACATCGTCACGCTGACGAATGAAGACCTCTGCATTCTTGTAACCCTTGTCTTCAAAGTACTTCTTTGCAAGTATCTTCGCACGGTCAATCATGTTAGGCGTAATCTGTCCACCCTTCAAAGACCGAGTTTCTTTTCCATATCCTCACGCTCTGTCTTCTTCAGTCCATTATAGTTAATGGTAGAAATACGAGGACGTGGCGCGAGGTGTATCTTCAAATAGATATTATCTCCCACAATAGAGTCAGCCGAAATGGAAACATCTGAGAAGAGTCCATGCTTCCAATAACGCTTCACAGCATCTGTGATAGCCGTACCCGGAACCTCCAACTCCTGCCCAACAGTGAGTCCTGAGATACCAGTGAGGACATAATCCTCGTAGCCCTCGATACCAGTAACGGTCAGTCCTGCCAACTTGTAAGTCTTAGGAGTACCTGAATATGTGATATCTGGGTTTACAATCTTCTGCTGTGCACTCATCGTGAGCGTAACTCCAGAGAGTGCAAGGAGCATCAACACCTTATTTATTTTAGTCATCTATCGCGTAACTTAATTGTTTTCGTTTTCTTCTACTTGTTTCTCAGTCTTTCCAAAGCGACGTTGTCTGCTCTGGAAACTCGCAATGGCTTTCTGCAAATCCTGCTCATTGAAGTCAGGCCAATAGGTATCACAGAAGTACAGCTCAGAGTAAGCTATCTGCCATAAGAGGTAATTGGAGATACGAAGCTCGCCACCCGTTCTTATCAAGAGGTCTGGGTCGGGCATAAAGTTTGTCTCTAAATGCTCGCTAATCACCTCTTCTGTAATCGTTTCTGGGCGCAAAGGTTCAGAGCTGTTAGCCTGATGCTCTGCAACTATCTCCCTCATTGCTTTGGCTATCTCCCAACGTGCACTGTAGCTAAGCGCCACAACCATTGTCATTGCAGAGTTCTTCGCTGTGTGCTCTTCAGTCTCACGCAACTTCTTCTGCACTTCTTCTGGTAGACGTGCCATGTCACCAATAACACGGAAACGCACATTATTCTTCATGAAGATTTCATCTTCCAAAGACGTAAGCACAAGTCCCATCAACGCAGCAATCTCATCCGTAGGACGATTCCAGTTCTCTGTTGAGAAGGTATAGAGTGTAAGAAACTTCACACCCAATCGTACACATTCTGATGTTATGCGACGAACGGTATCTACTCCTGCCTGATGTCCGTAGGAGCGTGGCTTATTGCGTTCGGTTGCCCAACGTCCATTTACCATCCATTGTAATGGCAATATGCTGGGGTATTCGTGTCATATCTAATTCTTCTGCCATATCTTTTGAAGAGATAAACCTATGTTTTGTTCTGTACAGCACTTATGTCTGCACGCTTTAGACATTACCTATATATAATAGGTGGAAACTAACTTCCCTTACTCGTCCTCGTTATGACAAGTCTTACACTTTGCCATAAAACTATAAGAGAACGTCAGTTGTAGGGTTGAATAGCTGTCTGTATTCTTAAAGAGTCCGCTACTCTTAATGCCGTAGGGGTCTTTCTGTCCGTCTAACTCATCGCTGAGCGAGAAGTGTAACGCCCATTCCAGCCCTACGTTCATTCGTTCACTCACCTTATACTTCACCCCCAATCCGATTGGGAGATTCGCAGTAAGCACCGACTTGCGATCGCCACCCTTAATATTAACGTAGGTGGCACCCAATCCTATCATCGCATAAGGCGACAAACGCTGTGCACCACGATAATCACGACCCGTACCATATGGCAGGAAGTTATATTCGTATGCAAAGCCTACATCAACCAATGAATTGTCGAATGTATAGGGAGCAGAGGCAAAACGTGGATAGTAAGTCTTGACATCAGCCGATGAACCTTTCATCTTTCCAAACGATACGTTCATCTTTAATCCCATATAAGGACTGAGATTATATCTTGCCAGCACCGTTCCCATCGGCTGTAGGTCTTTAAACAACGACTCGTTAAAGTCGCCTAAGTAACCCATCATACCAACACCGGCGCCTATCTCCATCTTATACTCGGATCCGACTGCGCCCATAGAGGCGTAGCAGCAAGGAAAAGGAGGAGGTTGATGAAGATACGTTTCATTGTTGTCCTGTTTGAATAGCTTATTCAGCCAATCGACTAAGGTTCAATGCCCAGCCTACTCGATTGAGTCTACCACGCCAAACCTTTGTACCACTGATTACCCAGAGGTATTCGTCGTTATCAACTGTTGCTGCAAAAGCTGTTGCAGCCTGTACGTCTGTTGGATAAGTGAAACTCTTATCACTCTTCCATGTGATACCCCCATCACGAGAGAGAAGCATAGAAGCCAACTTACCACTGCTATTAAGACCTAATGCAAGGGCCGCCTTATCATAATTTACAACTGAAAGACTCTTGTAAAGAGGGAGCTGGAACTTGTCAGCATTGCTCTCTACATAACTCCACTGCTCATTCTGACGATAAGAAAGTTTCGTCCATGCAGCATTCTTTGTACCGCTTGAGAGTGTACCAACAAGCAGTACGCGATACAAGTCAGATGAAACTGCTGTAAGTGAAGAACCAATATTGCTTACTGGAAGGAGTGAAGCATTGCTATCTAATGACTCGTTAGCCCAAGTAACACCATTGTTCTTTGAAGCCAACAACGTACCTGACGTTGATAGTGCAAACAACTCTGCTGGTGACGCTGCCACCAACTGCTTCAAACTGCTGTTTGTAGCCACTGTAGTCCAACTGCTGCCGTCTGTAGAACTATAAACCGTACCATTGTCGATAACGAAGAGCTTAGTACCCTGCACTGCCACACTCTTATAAGCATTTGCAGTGAAGGTCTTGCTGAGCTTTGTCCAGCTGTTGCCATTGTCCTTTGACGCTGCATAAACAACAGTCTGACTGCCATTCGTTCCGAATACAAACACCTTGCTACCCGCACTAACAGCATTCATTGCTGTGAACGAAGCGAAATTGCTGTTCGCCTGCAGTGCCTGCCAGCTAAACACGTTGCCCTTCTGCTTGTGAACATTCACAGAAACCTTGTAATCTCTGTACTCACTTCCCTTGTTTGAGTAAACACGGAAAACGCGTGGAGTGCTAAAGTCAATAGAATCATTACTGCTGTAATAAGTGAACTTCTCCTCTGTAGTTGACTTGATAACAACAGTTCCGCTATTCTTTGCCACAATCTTAGCCAAAGCACTTGCTGGCTTTGTACCATATGGCAAAGAGTCAGGATTATAAATCAAACCCTGTGCCTGATCGATATAGAACTTAACCTTAGCACCATTGAAGTTGCTAACATAAGTACTATCGCTACCATTCTTGGCAACGGTATCACGCACTTGCTTTAATTGTCCCAAAGAAAAGCTCAAAATAGCCGTGTCTTTGTAACTTACACTATTTTTCTCGTCGTCGTCCTTAAGACAAGATGTTATTGTCAAAGTAGCCACCATTAAAGCTACGAGAGTATATATCTTATTACGCATCAGATACTAATAATTGAATTTAGCTGCAAATTTAATCAGAATTCTTCAGAATCAACGTCTTTAACGAGGTTAATTATGTAAAATATCGAAAAATAACTGCGTTTTTTTAAGTTTGTTTAGTAAGTATTGCCAAAGTAACGATAAACTTGAAGAAAAAAATGACCTATAAATCACATCTGATAAACTTCTGCTATCTTACTTACATTCACCTGAACTTTTCAATTTATACTATTGTCTTTTCACACGCCTTTTCTCGACTTAAAACCTTATCCCTCTTCTACTTTTCTACGCCTTTATTTGTCTACTTATTTTACATTACACTACTATTTGCCCTCATTGCGAAAAAAATCGTATCAGAAGCAAAAAAGACTCTAACAATACTGAGAAGTGTTTTTTATTTGTTACTTTTGCTGATATAATAACTAAAAATATGAATACATCAAAGAAGATAACAGTACAGAATACAGAAATATCTGTGCTGATAGGAAATGAGAGCGACTACATTTGCCTAACAGATATGGCACATTTCAAAGACAAGGAAAGGACGGACTATGTCATACAGAACTGGTTACGCACAAGAAGCACAATAGAATATTTAGGAGCATGGGAACAGCTTTACAACCCTAATTTTAATCCCACCGAATTCGATGGGTTTAGAAATAGCGCAGGATTAAACTCATTTACTCTAACCGCAAAGCAATGGATACAAAAGACAAATGCGATAGGTATTATGTCTAAGGCTGGCAGGTATGGTGGAACTTACGCACACAAGGATATAGCCTTTAATTTTGGCATGTGGCTAAGTCCTGTATTCCAACTTTACATTGTAAAGGAATACCAGCGGTTAAAAGAACAAGAGAGCGATCCGCTTTCGTTAGAGTGGAACGCAAAGCGAATACTATCCAAAACCAATTATACACTTCATACTGATGCTATTAAAAACGTGATTATTCCTAAAATGGACATTAATGCTATCAAGCATGGGATTATCTATGCAACAGAAGCTGATATGCTAAATATAATTCTCTTTGGGTGTAAAGCAAAAGAATGGGCTCAAGCTAACCCGAATTTGGCATCTAAAGGAATAAATCTTAGAGAAACTGCAAGCATCAACCAGTTAGTAGTATTATCTAATATGGAATCTGCTAATTCTGAAATGATAAAACAAGGGGTACCAAGAAAGCAACGTTTTGAGATTCTCCATAAAATGGCAAAAGAACAGTTAAAGGTACTTGACACGAACAATACAGAACAAAGATTTAGAAAGATCTTACCTGATAGCACAAAGATAATAGAGTAATTAGTATCGAAATAGTTTACACATTTAAGGAATTATATTCGCCTTGATAGTCTACTGCTACTCAAATAAATATCTATCGTAGCTCATCCTACTTCTTTCAGTCAACGTAATGATGCTTCGCACATCTTGTGCGGAGCGTCCGCACAGGTCGTGCAGAGGCTGAACACGAGTGGTGCGGACTACTCAACACATTCGCCATAATCCCCATTAGAAGTTTGATAATCAGATGAAAACAATAAAGCAAGCCTACAACATGATAAACCATACTAAGAAAGTGAGGGAAACGGAGGTTGGATGTTCACAAAAATATGGGTCTTCTGAAATTTGGAGTGATAATAATCCGCCTAATCTTAGGTCTCTGGCGAAATATCACACAGAGAAATGGAGGGTACGGAGGAGTATTAAAGCATACTGATGGTAGTCCACAGAGGCACAGTCAGTGCATAGAGCAAAGGAAATTATTTGCCAGTTCTATTAGCAATTTATATACAAAGCATTTATCCTAAAAAGTTATTAGGAATCTGTACGCTACCCCTCCGTCACTCATTGTGCCATCAGCACCTCCACAACATCGTGTTTAGCTCCGTCTCCTCTGTATCTCCGTGTGCGTTATTATATAAGTGCTTTAACATATCACTCAACATTTTGGAAGAATAAAAAAATCCTAACAGGGATTTTCTATATGAATAATTAAATCATAAGAGACAGAACATAATCTTACCAAAACAAACTTTGCTGTCACTCCTGTCATTCAAAACAGCCACTTAACTTGTTAATATTCAGTATCATTACACGAAATGTTAAAAGTGACAGCAAAACAAAATTAAAAATACTATAGTAATAGTACGTAATATTTCTACCTAAAAATTAGCAGTCTAATTATTCAATATTACAGCAGAACAAACAAAAACTCCCATCCGTATTGCTACGGATGGGAGTCATATATCTATTCAGAAGTATTCCGAAAAGGATTAGAGCTGTGGACCAGCTGCTACGAGAGCCTTACCAGCCTCGTTTGTCTCGTACTTCTTGAAGTTCTTGATGAAACGAGCTGCGAGGTCCTTAGCCTTCTCTTCCCACTGAGCTGCATCAGCGTAAGTGTCACGTGGATCGAGAATCTCAGTTGCAACACCTTCAAGCTTTGTAGGTACAGTGAAGTCGAAGAAAGGAATCTGCTTTGTTGGAGCAGCGTCGATTGAGTGGTTCAAGATAGCGTCGATGATACCACGAGTATCGCGGATAGAGATACGCTTGCCTGTACCATTCCAACCAGTGTTAACCAAGTAAGCCTTAGCACCACTCTGCTGCATCTTCTTAACCAACTCCTCAGCATACTTTGTTGGGTGGAGCTCCAAGAATGCCTGACCGAAGCAAGCAGAGAATGTTGGAGTAGGCTCAGTGATACCACGCTCTGTACCTGCCAACTTAGCTGTGAAACCAGAGAGGAAGTAGTACTTAGTCTGCTCTGGAGTCAAGATAGATACTGGAGGCAATACACCGAATGCATCAGCTGAAAGGAAGATAACCTGCTTAGCAGCTGGACCCTGAGACTCAGGACGCTGGATGTTCTTAATGTGGTAGATTGGGTAAGAAACACGAGTGTTCTCAGTTACGCTCTTATCAGCAAAGTCAATCTTACCATTCTCGTCAACTGTTACGTTCTCGAGGAGAGCGTCACGTGTGATAGCGCCATAGATGTCTGGCTCAGACTCCTTGTCAAGGTTGATAACCTTAGCATAGCAACCACCCTCGTAGTTGAAGATACCCTTGTCATCCCATCCGTGCTCGTCATCACCGATGAGCTTACGCTTTGGATCGGTAGAAAGAGTAGTCTTACCTGTACCAGAAAGACCGAAGAAGATAGCTGTGTTCTCACCGTTCATATCAGTGTTAGCAGAGCAGTGCATAGAAGCCATACCCTTCAATGGCAAGAAGTAGTTCATCATAGAGAACATACCCTTCTTCATTTCACCACCATACCATGTGTTAACGATTACCTGCTCCTTAGTTGTTACGTTGAACATAACGCAAGTCTCTGAATGAAGACCGAGCTCCTTCCAGTTCTCAACCTTAGCCTTAGAAGCGTTGTAAACGATGAAGTCTGGCTCCTGCTCGAAGTCTGCCTCTGACTTTGGACGGATGAACATGTTTGTTACAAAGTGAGCCTGCCAAGCAACCTCAACGATGAAACGAATCTTCATACGTGTATCCTTGTGAGTACCGCAGAAACCATCAACTACGAAAAGACGCTTGTTAGAAAGCTCCTTCTTAGCGATGTCCTAACAGCTGTCCAAGCTTCCTTAGAAGCACGGTGGTTATCGTTATGGTATTCCTCAGAATCCCACCATACTGTATCGTGAGAGTTCTCATCATCAACGATGAACTTATCCTTAGGAGAACGACCAGTGTAGATACCAGTCATTACGTTTACTGCACCAAGCTCAGTCTCCTGACCTCTTTCATAGCCTTGAAGACTCTCTTTTGTTTCTTCATTGAACAACACTTCGTAAGAAGGATTGTAAAGTACTTCTGTTGTACCTGTAATACCGTACTTCTCAAGTACGCTCTTATCAAACTTTGCCATTTCTTATAAAATGTATTTAGTTGAAAAATTGATTTGTTCACTGTTTTTACGTCCCATTTATTAAGACACCGCAAAGGTAATATATTTATTAAATTCACACAAAAAATACCGAAGAAAAAGTTTCAAAGTATTTGCTTATAAGGTTAAAGAAATAAAAAAAACAAGAAGCATGGCTATATTTGCAAATCAGACTTTGCAAAACCTCAGATTTATTTCTTAATTTTGCCGAAATTTTGCAGAGCAAGTTGCTAACTTGCTTATCTATAACACCTAAGACTTAAAATGGACATCATTAATTTTTCAGAGCAGAACTCTATTATCAATCAGTATTTAGCAGAAATCCGTGATAAGGATTATCAGAAGAATCGTTTGCTCTTCCGCAACAATGTTATGCGTATCGGAGAGTTCGAAGCTTTTGAAATTTCTAAAACACTGAACTACGAACCAAAGGATGTTGTTACTCCATTAGGTACGGCTCAGGTTAATGTACCAACTGACAAGATTGTTTTGGCTACTATTTTCCGTGCTGGATTGCCTTTCCATAACGGTTTCCTTAACATATTCGATCATGCTGGTAATGCCTTCGTTAGTGCTTATCGAGAATATACGGATGCTGAACATTATGAGGTGGGTATTCACGTTGAATATCTTGCTACACCAGACATCAATGGTAAGACACTTATCATCGCTGACCCAATGTTGGCTACTGGTGGTTCTATGGAGTTAGGCTACAAGGCTATCCTTTCAAAGGGAACTCCTCGTCATGTGCATGTTGCTTGTCTTTTGGCTACACCGGAAGGTATCGCACATATCCGCAAAACTTTCCCTGAAGACTCTACCACCATTTGGTGTGCAGCTATTGATGAAGGATTAAATGAGCATAAGTACATTGTTCCTGGCTTCGGTGATGCTGGTGACTTGTGCTATGGTGAGAAGTTATAAAGATACTCTATAAATCTTCAAATCGGTTCATTAGAGAAATATAGAAGCTGATTTCATAAATCCTTTCGTCTAACATATGAAGCACTTACAACTCATATTTTAGCCTCAAAAGGAAGTCTATGACCAATCAAAGCTTTCTCTCTTATGAACCGATTTGGCATTATATTACTTTTACATAAGTGCATTATGAAGAAGTCTGTTGTGTTGATGATTGCTGCCTTGGGACTAATGGTATCTATATTTGCAGTGTTTGCCCTGAATAGATGGTATCCAACGCATGGGCATGCAGACTGGGATGAGGTTCAACAATTCACAGCAGACAAGATACCTGTCAATCCAAAAGACTTCCGAAGTGATTTTGAAGAGATATTCGAACAGGTCAAAAAGAAGTACCCATATACTACAAAGAAACACATCAACCTTGATTCGATTCACACCACATGCCTTCAACAAATTGACACCATGCAATCGAAAGTGGCTTATTCATTACTTATAATGGAATTCTTTGCCAATTTGAAATGCACTCATGCAAATAATGAAAGCATACTATATCCTTGGTTCATACAAGGGGATAATATCACAGTCATTGAGAATCGTGTGTTTATTAATCATCCTTCAGTCTTTGCTATAAAGGCTGGATTGCAAGATAAAGACGAGATTATAACTGTTGATGGTGTACCTACAAATAAATGGGTGATGCATAATAGCAAAAATGTCTCTGCTTCGACAGATGCCACTCGCTATCTACTATCAGCTTTAACCATACTCTGTAGTTATACAAGTCCTATAAAGACACTTGGAATTATTCGCCATGGAAGACCCATAACTATCACCATTCATCTGCAATCGAAGTCTGTTCCGACAAAGGAAGAGGAACAAAATGTAACTTGGAGAAAGGTTTCTTCAAAGGTTGGATATATAAATGTGAAAAGTATGCAAGATAATGCTGATACTGACTTCAGCAAAGCTTTGAAGCATCTAAGCAAACTTCCATACTTGATAGTTGATGTGCGTCAGAATGGGGGAGGCAACAGTTGGATAGGAGATAATATTGCGCAGAACTTAATAAAAGGTAAACGACGTAATTGGAATGGGTCTACAATTTCTCCTTCCACTAACAGCTATAAGGGAAAAGTAATCATCTTGATGGGTCATTATTCTTGTTCTTCAGCTGAAACTTTTCTCATTACAATGAAAGAAAGTGGTGATGCCGTGTTGGTTGGTACATCTTCAGCTGGTGATACAGGCGGTATTATTTGTCTTTTTAAGACATCACACGGAATATTCTATCGACTTCCTGTAGGACATTCGTCAGGTACCTCTCCCAAGGGTTTCCCATTAGAAGGGAAAGGAATAAGCCCTAACTATTTGGTACCAATGAAAGTTAATGACTTCTTATCAGGGAAAGACACTCAATTGTCTTATGCTCTTCAACTGCTTCAAAAATAGCAGTCAACATTAGAAATGTACATGTGTATGATTGTTCTCAAATATATTGTTGAATCTAACCCAAGTTTAACCGGCAAAATTATTTTTCATAAATTTTCGGGATGTTTTGTGTAGTATCAATTTGATAAATGATTGATAATCAAGTGTAGGGTATTGTAACGAGGAATAAAATCTGATTTGTAGGACACAGCCATATCAAAAAAATATTTTTGTTACTTTTGCACTCATGCACGCAAATGTACAGACACGATTCAACCCTGCCACAGGGGACATGGCTCCTTATTATCGCATCAAGGAGTCATATCGTGATGTGCAGGGTCATGTACATTCGCTAATTCTGTTGAACATCGGGTTCGAACCTTCACTTACTGCTGTACAGGTTCGAAAAATTGCATACGCTCTTACCGAACGCTTCAAAACCAGAAGTACACCCTCACTTTTCATAGAACACCTTGACGGTCTTACTCCTATTGAACAGGCAAAGGCTGACGAATGGTGGAGCCGTATGGAGCAAGAAGGTGGAATCGATAGGTTTAACAAGGAAGAGCAGAAGTCGCTGAGAAAATATGAGAACTACATAGACCTTGAGACGGCAAACTATACTGACGCAAGGAATGTTGGTGCAGAGTGGCTCTGCAAGCAGACAATAGACAAGCTGCAATTAGAGGGTTTCCTGCGCAAAAACGGCTGGACGGAGAATGCAATACACACGGCTTTGTCAGCATTGATTGTTCGCACAGTATATGCTGTCTCTGAACGTTCATCTTATTATTATTTGCGCGATAACTCGGCTGCCGCTGAACTTTATAGTGGAGTTCCTGGCTGGACACCAGGAATCAATTCTCTGTATAAAAATCACTGACAAGTTATATGAACTAAAGGAACAGTTAGAGCGTCATCTGTGCAGCGTTACTGACAATCTCTTTAATATAGACAACAAGTTGATGCTCTTCGACTTAACCAACTTCTATTTCGAGGGTAGCAAGCGTAATAGCGATAAAGCCAAGTTCGGTCGTTCAAAAGAAAAACGCTCTGACTGTAAGCTACTTGTACTTGCATTATGTATCAATCAAGAAGGTTTTATACGTTATTCTTCTATCTTAGAGGGTAATACAGCAGATCCCAAGTCTCTACCCAATATGATTGATACGTTAGCAAAGAGGAATCCATCACGAACCAAGGATACGCTCGTTGTCATGGATGCAGGTGTTGCCACGGAAGAGAACTTGGAGCTAATAAAGAAAAAAAGGGTTACAATTATCTCTGCGTATCCCGTACAAAAAAATGAAGGACTATACGCTCAGTGATGATAACAAGAGCGTTACGGTTATGGATGTCCGTCGGCAGAAGATAACGCTGAAAGAGGTTAAGACAGAGGATGATGAGGATTATTATCTCGAAATAACATCTCCATCGAAAGCTATGACAGAGTCGTCCATGAACAGAGTCTGGAGAGAGCGTTTTTGAGATGGAACTGCAGAGGATAAACAATGGAATCTCCAAGAAAGGTGGAACAAAGACCTATGAAAAGGTTGTTGAACGTACAGGACGTGCCATACAGAAGTACCCTTCTATAGCGAAGTTCTACCAGATAAGCTACATAAAAAACGAGAAGAAACCCAAGGAGATGCTACGTGTAGACTGGGAGATAAAAGACCTCTCGGAAATGGAATCTGGTCATGGAGTCTATTTCCTCCGTAGCAATATCAGGACACTTTCTGAGCGTGTAACATGGGAATACTACAATCTTATCCGTGAGATAGAATGTACGAACAGACAACTAAAGAATGATCTCAACCTCCGTCCAATCTATCATCAGAAAGATGAGCGAAGCGACGCACACCTTTTTCTTCGGTTTATTAGCCTACTGGGTGGTAAACACTATCCGTTGTCAATTAAAACGAGAAGGAGAATCCTGTTACTGGACCGAGATAGTACGACGTATGAGCACCCAAAAGCTCGTCACCACAAAAGGGAAGAATCCATTAGGTGAAACCATCGAGATGCGCCAGTGCAGTAGTCCTTCGAAGCAAGCAAAACAGATATACGATAAGTTGAACTTAAAACACTCACCATTCAAAAAGAATAAAATTTGTAGGACACAGAGCCCATAAGAAAAACGAGGAAAGTACGGTGACAGTAACAATTAGGCGAAAGTGGGTGTTAAACTTGGGCTAAGGCAAGCATTTCATTTCTACGTAAGATTCCCCTTACATAAACAAAGGACAATAAAAGTGAGATGCTTTTATCGTCCTTTGCTTTTTATTCACTTCCTCCAACTTATATCTTAGAAGCGATATGCCTTCTATAGATATCTAAGTGTGATTTTTGTAAGACTTCACTAATATGGCTCATACGCTGTTTCTGACTCATGTCTGTATCGTTTTGCGTCTCATCCTCCTGCATCATAATACGACCATTGCCCTCAACAGGTAAGAACTCATACCACTCCACGGGTACATCATGCCATGAACCGTCACCACCATACTTACTAATATAAGACATACGACGTTCTGAACGGAAGCCATAAGCTGTCACGTTAATCAGTGTACTGCCATCACCCTGTGCCGCATAAGAAGTCTTCATAATACAAGGAGTCACACAATCGGGATGCTGGAAATTCTCCTGTCCCCAAAAGTTAGCCAATGCTTCATGTTCCCAGAACGAACTCTTCTGTTCCATATCATGTCCGTAGATATCCTTCTGTGGTCGTATCTGCTGATACATCGGTACACACAACAAGGGTGCAAAACTAAAGTAGATAGCACGGAAGTATCTCTCATTGATTTCGTAAAAGTCTTTCTTAGCCTTTTCAAAGTCAAAACTGCGATACTGAGCAGGGTTCATATCGAGGTCTAACACTTGTAGATGTTCAGGCATGATAGTGTTTATCATGTAATGCTTATCGAAATCAAAGTCATCACCATAGCCCTCTTTCTCGTCCATCAACAGTGCCATCATACTCTGTTGTGCCAATGGTGTGAAGAGTAAAGCATATTGCTGATTGTTATTACGATTACTTGTATTGAACGCAACCTCAAACTCTTCATTCGTCAACATCGCAAAGTCACCACTCTCAAGGTTGCGTGCTTTACGCCTCAACATAAACCGATCCCACTTATAACGTAACGAACCTTCTTTTCCTGCCAGCCCACTCGGTTTACGATAGAAGGTCAAGTCGGGTGCTGCTGTATTACCATAGATAAGCCTTGTACGCTCAAAATAATTAGGATAAGGCGCTGTTACACTGGCATGTAAGGTTTCTGAATGAGACACAGTACGTGGCTTTCCATCAGGACCCGTCTCTGTTGTTGTCCAGAAAATGGTTTTCTGACCGTGATAAGTCTTCTCTCCCATCTCCATCTTTCGTGTTCGACAGATGACGAAAGGATTACCATTAATAAGTCCAGAATGGGAATAAAGCACAGAACGCTCGGTATTAAAAGAGTCATTCCATCCATATGTTTTACGAAGGTCTGCCAGTCGTTGTGTCGTAAAATAAGGGTCGAACTCCAGTCTGGGTACGGTCTTCGACATCATACGCGTAAAGACATCCCAGTCGTAAAGCCTATTCAGAGCAGCCATCTGATTCCATGCCTGCTCTTTCAAAGTTTTCACCTTATTGTCTAAATCATTGTGCTGAGTACGTAAAGACTTCAATTTAGGATGTACCTTGAGCAATAGAAAGACAAGCAGTAAGGCTGCCCCTCCACCTATCATCAAGAGATGCTCCATTGGAAACTCATTCCACTTCACATATACAACAGTACCACCTACCACCACAGCTATCCACAGAATGACGCATAGGATAGTCCACATCGTGATACGACCAGACACATCCGTGAGTTGCTTCTCTCCTGCATAGATTTGTCGACACGTCTCACGATTAGCCTCAACATCAACCTGCGCCTCGTCAGCAAGTGCATTAAAGGTTTCATCAGCCACCTTCTTGAACTTATCTTTGAAGGTGCTGATGTATTCGTTTAGTGGATCATATATATCCTCTATCATTTACTTCTGTAGTATTAGAAGAACTTACCTCTCGCTGCCTCTCGTGTTTCTGCTGTTGCAGTAAATGGTATGCGAGTTGTATAACCCTGCTGAGCTGCAACAATCATCTTTGTTGGCCAAGAGAATATATCAGTATTCCATTGTGTCACACGACTGTTATAAACAGTACGAGCTGCCGTAATCTCACGCTGCAAGTAATTATTCTGCTGCATCGCATCAGCAATGGCATTGTGTGCTTTCAACTCTGGATAAGCCTCAACCTGTGGAAAGAGTCGACCGAAGGCTGTATTTACTTGTGCATTCACATCACTTCTGTTACCCTCGTTCACACTACCACTACGAAGGGCTGCAACGGCTTTCATCACGTCTTTATCAAGGTCGATAGCACGTTCTACCAATCCAACTACGTTCTGCAGAATCTGCACTCGCTGTTCCAAATAGTTGTCTATATTAGATGCCTCAGCCTGAATACGCTGTTCTAACTTCTGGAAATAATTGCGAGCTGATATCTTCATAAAGATAAAGATAACACCTGGAAGGATTCCCACCAAACAGCCTACAACACCTACAAGCAATGGATTTGTCATCGTACTACCCAATAACAGCACAAACAACAATACCAACACCGGACCAACTACCCACAAAGCTATCTGGAAAAGGGTTGAACCAAAACCAACTTCAACAGGAAGTTGCTTGTCTATTACATGTACATCACGGCCAGCATCATTAACTGGTCCTGTCACTTCGTCTAATGAATTTGCCATAGCTTAAATCGTTCTTTGTTTTCAATAATATCTGTTTTTAGGCTTCAAAGATACATTTTTTTCTTAAAGAGAGCAAATCTATACTCTTTATCTTCTGTTTTATGAAGACTTGATGACGATTTATAGTATCTATTAGCATAATTTCTTTGTATGATAAAGGACCTCACAAAGATAGGGGCGTATGCCTAATACGCCCCACATCTTTATACATTAAGTTTTTCAGGACATTACTTTTACTTGCAAAAGTCTATCAGATTACGTCCCCATGCTGGCTGTAGACCATTCTGCTTTTCCTTGCTAAACAGCTCTTTGATAGTTTCTAAATCCTTTGGACTATTCATACTTGGCTGTCCTGTCTGCTTACTCATATTATCAAAGAACATGTAAAGAAGAATACGAGGACGAGGGTTTGATGGATTAATGCCAATAGCTGACTTGTAACAACTGATTGCATCGCGGTAATAAAGTTTACCATTCTCAACAGGATTCTGTGTGATAAGGGCCGTGTAATAGAACCCCTTCAATGTAAACAGCTCTGAACGGTCAACGTCATTCTTTGTTTGTAGCGCCTCGACATCATCCTTCACTGCGTCTAAGAATAAAGAAGAATAATCGCTCTGTGGGTCTCGAGCAGCATACTGAAGAGCATAGAACACACGGTAATAGGAAGGAAGCCAAGCATCAGGATACTGCATTTCCATACGCTTCAATTCATCCATTCCCTTTACAATAGATGTAGCTTCGTCTGCCTTGACGTTACTTAAAGTGGTTTTTAACTGTGCATCGAACTGATTGTTGTTCTGTGCATTCATACTGGTTGCGCACATAAGGGCAACGATAACGACGATTTTAGAAACTAAAGTTTTCATATGCTTTTGATTTTTAAAAAGTGAAACAATGATTTCTGTTGCAAATGTATCAAAAGCTTTTTATAGCCTCCAAATAATGGGGACAGACAACAAAAAAAGCGGTTTAAATAACTATCAAGCCCGCTGAAATACTATCTTTTGGGACGAACAACTAACACGCTTAGTTCGTTGGATAGTTAAGAGAATGATGTAATATTTCTGACTAAAGTAAGAAGACACACACTACTCATTTCTACAAGAATAATTTTTATTTCAGTTTGCTGTCACTTTTAACACTTCGCATAACCCTACTGTAGTTTAACAAGTTAAGTCATCATAATGAATGACAGCAATGACAGGAAACTCAATTATAAAGGAATTACCTTACGATAGGCAGAGAAGAATAGAGTGGATAACCTCTATATAAAATGGATAAACCAAATTTTATCCACGTTTATTACCTAATAATAAAAATAAAAATGTTAATTTTTGTAGCGTGTTTCTTCAGAGACACAATGACATCGTTGAAAAAAATAAGAGGCGTTATGCTTATCTTGTAAGTCGAGAACCTAGGAAATTCAAGACACTTGCACAAGGATAGCATAGTGGTTCTCACGCTATAGCGTGGGCTGCTATTACTACTTTCGTGCAATGGGTTTTCCTAGGACCTTCGACTTAGAATGTGGACATAGCCAGTTCACGCTTCTGCATTATTAATCCTATTACTAACTTTTTTTAAGGGCTAAACGGACTGGATAAAGGCTCAATAATTGACTATGGACAAACAAGAATTGTATGAAAAAAATGGGTAGACAAAGTCTGCCAGTACATTGAGAGTGTAGGTCCTGAAATTAACTGTACGAGTTGTGCAATGCAGTCTAAACCTGTATTGGATAAATCTCCACAGGTAGTATTCCTTGGCTACAATGCTCATGAGCCATTCCCCCTATCAAGGAGCGAACAAGGAACGATTTTATGAAGGAAATCCTTACTTTTACACTGAACGTGAAAAGTGGCCTGTATGGGGAAAACTCTATGCAGCCATGAAGTGGGCTAAGTTTACAGAGCCTATGGAAGATGGTAATTTCGTGTTTATGAACGCTGTTTATTTTGGCAGTCAGGATATCAAGGATCTGAAAGCAAAGAAAGGAAGTGCTGAAATCATCAATCAATGTCTTGATTTCAGTGCAGAAGTTATCAAGGATATTTACCATCCAAAAGCCGTGGTCTGCTTCTCTATACCCGATTGCTTTACTCCTTTTGTCAATCGTTTAAACATTAAGGAAGTAGAGAGCATTGTTCCCCCAATGGCTAATGGAGAACCTGCTAAACATGGTGTAGCAAAAGCGATGTGGGGCGATATAAAGATTTTAGGAATACCCCACCCCTCAGGCAGTATCAGTTATGATGATTTAGGGGCAATCGCAATGTATCTGCAAAATGAACTTTAAATAAATAAACTAACTAACAAAAATTATGGGACAAATTGTAAACTTTGGTCGCGAAATGATTCGCATTAATTCTGAGAAATCGTATTGAGTATTCAACAAATGGAGGGAATAGTTGGAATTCTCGTGATTCAAGTCCTAATGCTGGCAAATTCTATAGCTTGTGCGTTTATGGTAATGAGTTATTGGCTTGTACCTCTAAAGGGGTTTATTACTCAAAGAATGGAGGAAACAACTGGCATTCTCGTTTCATAGAATCCACTGCAGGAGAATTTGAGGAGATTACTGTACAAGGTAACGAGTTACTTGCTCAAACGAGCAAAGGACTGTATTATTCTAAGAATGGTGGTATTTCTTGGCACCGTCGCTAATTTAACCTTATTCCCCAGTCTCTTTGTGATTGGGGAATAAACAAAAATAAATTTATGAAAAAAATAGAGTATCAAGGACTAATTTCGCTTAGTCTTATTTTTATTGCTATTGTCGTATTTTTTGGTAGTGCCATTATGTTTGGCAACTACAATACACAAGATATTTGGCCGAGAATTGTTGGTGCATTGTTTGGAGTAGTCTTATCTGCCATCATTACAATGCTTCTTTTGTCTGGTCAAACTCGTAATGCTTTGGAAAAGGAACGCAACGCTGAAATATTTAAGGAGAAACTGAAAATTTATCAAGAGTATCTTCATGCACTATGTAAAATATTGAAAGATGGTGAGATTACATCAGAGGAAGCTGTTGAGTTGCAATTTCTAACATCATATATCTCATTACACACAAGAAGTAAGAGTATTTATCAAATAAGTGCTAATGCTTCAAATATAATCAATTTATACGTAGGTGAGAAGTCGCCAACAAAGAATACAGAAGATTTGCTTAAAAATCTCTTTGATATTGTCCATTGTTTTAGAAAAGAATTATATCCGAAAGACATGACGTGGGATAATACTGATATTAATAAGACGATAGAGGAACTTCAGATTTTAGAGCAAGTGGCAGTATAGAAACAATCTCACCAATAAAAGATGATATTACTTTGAATAGGTAATTGACATCGTTGAATATAATAGACAAGGCACAAACTCTTATTTACGATGAATAGAAGAATTTATTTTGCAGGCTCTATACGTGGCGGTAGAGAAGACGCAGGCTTATACAAGCGTATTATTGACTATATAAACAAAACTGACATTGTGGTTACAGAGCACATCGGGCAAGCCGATATGAGCATGAAATCCCAGACACTTATGTCAGATGCCTGTATTTACGAACGTGATACTAAATGGCTTGAGTCGTGTGACTTGCTGATAGCCGAATGTACTTGCCCCTCTCTTGGTGTCGGCTACGAATTGGCTTATGCTGAGGCACATGGTATTCCTGCTTATGTTTTCTATAATGGGTTGCGGTCTAATATTTCAGCGATGTTAAATGGTAATCCTTATTTCACGGTTGTTCCTTATGAAAATGAAGAAGAACTGTATCAAATACTTGATGATATACTGAACTTAAATGTAGATTGTGCGAGTCTGATAACTGTCGATTCCGAAAATAAGCAAATTGTTGAAAAACTTAAACGAGATGGAATCTCTTGCATAGAAAAAGGAGAGTATACTCTTATGAACATCATCTTAGCAAACTCAAAAGAGGCTATTGATAAGGTTCATTTACTTTCATTGCGTCAAAATGATAGGAGAAAATTAGTCCTTCTACAAACTTCAAACATATTTGAAGTTGATGAAAAAGAAATGTTTGACGCAATTCTTTCTTTTCCAAATGGTAGTAATACTTATGAAGAAATAAAGTCGTTTTTATATTGTATTCGTAACTTACTCGAAATTCATTGGATAATATCAGTTGATTTTCATGATTTCTATTCAGTGATAAAGGGGAAAAAAATATAATTTCTATGCAAAGATTTACTTACAGAAAAGACATAGAAGAAGCACTATACAAGCTGAATTACAACAGAGATAATAAACAGAAAAAAATATATCTTCGCTATCAGTGGCGTACGTAATCAGGAAGAAGGTCTAAGGCAGATACAAGCATTTGACAAATATCTTTCTGAAAAAAATATTTATTAAAGAGTCCGATTTTTTTGCTATAATATCATTCCTTATGGGATGAAGCAAGTAATTTTGCTAACAGCCACATCATATTAATCAATACAAATAGTTTTTTTCCGTTAAATGTATGAATGCTTTTCGTATACCTTTGACGGAAAACCGAAGTTGTTCATTAAACAAAAGCATAGCTAAGTCTCTCGACTACCTATTCTATTATTATTCTCCATCACTGAAAATCTTTTCATCTTAATACTTCAAAAAAACACAGATAGATACTTGAAAAAAACCATTACATATTTTCAAATAAAACAGCTATGAACAAGGATAAAAACACGCATAAAAAGTAGGTTTGTCTTATACCAGATTTACTTCACATCGTTTTAACATTTAACAAGTTAAGTCATCATAATGAATGACAGCAATGACAGGAAACTCAATTATAAAAGGAATTACCTTACGATAGGCAGAGAAGAATAGAGTAGACAACCTCTATATAAATGTTAAAGAAAATAATAGCTTCGTCATTTCTAATGATTTTTCATACCTTTGAACTTATATTTTAAAAGCCACAATAATGGGTCTATTCAACTATTCAAGTAAACTATCCGACGAACAATTACGTCGCATCTCCCTAAGTGCACAATACCAAGGGCAGCAGGGAGGAGACCATTTTACACTTTCATCTAAGATTGGTTCACGTGCAAAAGTACTTCTCGAACAAGGCTGGGGTATCACAAATCGACAAGAATTATGCGATACGATAGAGGAATTGCTCGGACGTTGCCGCTCACTTGATATTGCTGTTATAAAAGAAGAAATGATGGCAGAGGTACAAGAAGACAGCGGAATCAACACCGAGGTACGACGTATATGGTCAATGGCAAGTATTGTCGATAAACATTATATTACACGAGCTGGAGATTTAAGCGACTTGCTTAATATGCTAACCAACTATATTGCAGCACAAGATAGTCTACTTGCTAATGAACTGATTACCTCATGGGATGCTATAACAGGAAAAGATGTTATAGGATGGGATATAGGGCGCGCAGCCTATCTCGTGCGTGTTGGTGTGGAAATGAAATACCTCAACTCTGACCAGGCGTGGGACTATCTAGAGAGAGCTTACCAAAGAGCCATCAGCACATTCGACACATGGGAGGAGCTCGGACGTTCCTATATCATCGGACGTTGTTGTTGGACTTCTCATCCAGAGGAGCGTGATGTCTTAGGCTTTTGTAACGTAGTGAAATGGCTTTTGAAACATCCCGAGAGCCCTTGGGTAAAAGTTAAGTTGAAATAATTTATCAATAACATATTAAATCTTTCAGATTATGGATCATACTTTTGTTCTAGTTATCATCATGTTCATTGCAGCGAGTATTATTGCCTTCTCGCTTATGTTCTACGTGCGGCAAAAAGGTAAGAATAGTAAGGGAGTCTACACAGCAAAAGGCAATGGAATTCATCACAAAGAAATACCCTTCTATCAATACAAGCAATATCAAGTGTGTAGAATTTTATATTCCTAAGGGGAGTTTAGGACAGATAGATCCCAGCAATTATTGCCTACAATGATGAGGACATGTACATAATATCTGCTCTCGCTCAACCTATACCAGGCTTCTACAGAATCAAATCTAATGAGCAAGCTGAATGGGATATGTTCTATTATCCTATGACAAGTATCGAGCAGGCTGGCTTTGATGAGCAGCGAAACACTTCTTTCTCGTTATCAACGGAGAAACAATGAAGACTGAAAAATCAGAAATAATAATACTTTCCACGAGGATCAGCAGGACAGAGTGAAACGACTTCTTTGCAACGATATCACAAGCATTAGAGAAGAATGAAAGCATTGAACGTATAAGCCTTTATAGAACACGTCAATAATGTACAAGTGGGTGCATAAAAGCTATACAAGGTCTTTTATGCACCTTTTTTAGGTTCTTCCGTTAAAACCTATTCATCTTAATACTTCAAAAATCTACAGAAAAGAAATTGAAAAAATCATTACATTATTTCGAAGAAAACTGCTATAAATAAGGATAAAACAACGCTTAAAAAGCAAGTCTGCAACCAACAGTAAATCAATTAGTTATAAATTAGCAAAACAAAAGGTGCTTAATTAGACTTCAAAAGGGCGTTAGTTGGACCTCAAAAGGGCATCTTTTGCAAGTCAATTAGGCGTCTTTTAGAAGCCAAAAGAGCATGGATTGATTTTGAGGTGCATGAAAATGGTTTACAAACATCTATTGATTAGGGAATAAGTTACTTGTAGAAGACGGAAGAACATACTAATGGATAGATATTAACCAACGAAGTGGCGAAGACCGGGAACAAAGGTGCGAGAAACAGGGATGAAGTCATCACAACCTGAAAGGCGCAGCTGATAGCCGTTGGAATTGCCTTTTGCAGAAGAGATGTTATTGATATTCACAAGGAAGGAACGGTGACACTGAAAGATATTATCGTAAGGGAGGTCATCCTTTAAGGCTGTCAACGTAGAACGAAGTTCGGTTTTTTGTATCTTACCTTCTTTTAGATAACATACGCAGACATTGTTTTTTCGAGCTTCGATATAGAGTAGATTGTTGATAGGTAAGGTAAGATCGGTTCCACGCAGGTTCTGATCATGCAGCGTGATAAGGATATCCTCCTGCTCATCCGTAGTCTTCTTTATCATTTCTTCCAGTCTACTATTCAACATACGGTTATAGTTTACCAACGTAAAAATAGCTGTAACGATTACCCAAACAAGGAAGGTCCAATAAAAGAATATACTAAATAGCCGCCATGTTAATGGCATCTGGAAGAAGAAAGCTGCATAGAGCGTCATAGAGATTGCCATTGCCAACTCAATAGCAATACTATAAAGAATTATATAACCATTGGTGATTGGGACATCTTTTCGCGATGGTCTTTTGAAGAAAAGAAAGGCACAAAGCCATTGAACGAAGATAGTCATGACACAAAAACCAAGACACATCAGGAATGTATTACCCCGATACTGGCTGATTCCAAAGGGCTGTAGGAGGTAAAGAAACAAAAAAATGCCAACTCCTAACGCAACACTCGTGCGCCAGGAAGTGGCATTTGTCTGTATCGTACACCTGCTATGTAGAAATGAGGTTAGTTTACTCATGATGTCTTAAATGGTTGGTTGTCCACAAAGATACATCTTTTCCTCTTTCGTGCAAGTGTATTTCGTCTAAAATTTTTACTCTTTTACTTCCCAAATATCATTGGTTTCGAGCATCTCCATAAAGGTGTGGTAATGCTTCTGCGCCTTCACCTCTTCTATCTGCTGATTGACAGCAGCGTCATAGGTAGGTGCTTCAACATCACGAATAACTCCGAGGGCTACAGGGAAGCCGTCTTCATTGTTCATCATAGCGAGCTTTAGCTGTAAGGTATTATCCTGACAGTGAGCATCATGTACGAGGATATCATCGCGAGTAATACCATTCTCTCCGATTTTAACCACCTTCAATCCGAAGCCTTCTTGTACAAGTCCAAACTCCTGGTTGGGACCGAAGATCAATGGTTCGCCATGCTTGACATAGATAGCATTCTCCTTACGACCTTGTGAGGTATAGACAGAGTTGTGACAGCCATCGTTGAAGATGACACAGTTTTGTAAAATCTCACAAACGGCAGCTCCCTTATGCTGATAAGCAGCCTTAAGAATAGCGATTGTTTCAGTGTTATCACTGGCAACACTACGTGCGAAGAAGTTACCACGCGCACCAAAGCAAAGCTCTGCTGGGTGGAATGGGTCCTCCGTAGTACCATAAGGACTTGACTTAGAGACGAATCCACGTGGACTGGTTGGTGAATACTGTCCCTTCGTCAGACCGTAGATACGGTTGTTCAGAAGAATCATATTCAGGTCCACATTACGACGCATCGCATGGATAAAGTGGTTACCACCGATAGCAAGTGCGTCACCATCGCCCGAAACCTGCCAGATAGTAAGGTTTGGATTCGTCACCTTTGCACCTGTAGAGATGGCTGCTGCACGACCATGAATGGTCTGCATAGCGTATGTATTAGCATAATAAGGTAATCGGCTTGAGCATCCGATACCACTGATAACGGCTGTTTCGTAAGGTGGAACACCTAACTCTGCCATCGCTTTCTGCAAACTGGCAAGGAAGAAATGGTCGCCACAGCCAGGACACCAACGTGGTTGTCCCTTCTTAAAATCTTGTGCTGTATATTGATTCATGACTTTTAATTTAATTCATAATTCAAAATTCATAATTCATAATTGTGATTACCATTAATTCAGAATTCAAAATTCATAATTCACAATTATGATTACTTCTATTCGCTTAACTCTTAACAAGCAACTTGTCAACTCGTTAACTCAGCCATATGTAAACTCATTAAATCCTTAATTATGATTATTTCTATTCACTTGGGGCTATTAACAAGCAACCTGTCAACTCGTTAACTCATCCACTTGTAAACTCATTAAATCCTTAATTATGATTAATTCTATTCACTTGGGGGTATTAACAAGTAACTTGTCAACTCGTTAACTCATCCACTTGTAAACTCATTAAATCCTTAATTATGATTACTTCTATTTGCTTAGGGCTATCAACAAGCAACTTGTAAACTCGTTAACTCGTCAACTTGTAAACTCATTAAATCCTTAAGTATGATTACTTCTATTCGCTTAGCTCTTAACAAGCAACTTGTAAACTCGTTAACTCGTCTACATGTCAACTCATTAACTCATCTACTTGTAGACTTCCCAACGTCGCAAGCAACTTGTAAACTCGTTAACTTGTCTACTCGTCAACTATACTACTCAAGTATCTTCGTATAGAAAGTACCAGTTTCTTCCTTTGGTAGTGGAGCCTTGAGAAGTTTCTCAAAAGTTGTAACCAACTCGGTGACAACGAATGGTTGACCCTTAACTTGGTTATACTGATAAGGAGCGAAGTGGTTGATACGAATACGCAAGAGGGCTGCAAGCTGTCCGAGGTTTTGTTCAGCAACCACAACCTTCTTATAACGACTAAGCACTTCTGCAGTATTCTTTGGTAATGGATTCACATACTTGAACTGTGCTAAAGCAACCTTATGACCCTTACTACGCAAATCTTCCATTGCAGAATAGAGATGACCGTAAGTACTACCGAAGCCTACAATAAGCAAGTCGGCATCTTCCTCGTCACCTTGAACAACCAAGTCAGGTACTGAAATGCGTGCCACCTTGTTCCAACGGATGTGGTCCATCTTGTCATGGTTCTCTGGATCGGTTGAGATAGCACCTGTCTCACCATCTTTCTCCAAACCACCAAGGATGTGTGTATAGCCCTCCGTACCTGGGATAGCCCAGTAACGTGCCAATGTCTTAGGGTCACGCTTGTATGGAGTGTACTTATACTTCTGGTCTTCTGTAACGAAGTGTGGATGGATTTCTGGCAACTCTTCGATATTTGGAAGTTTCCAAGCAGAAGAACCATTAGCAATGAAAGCATCGGTAAGAAGCACAACTGGCGTCATGTGTTCCAATGCAATCTTACAAGCGTTATAGGCTGCATCAAAGCAATCGGTAGGACTTGTAGCTGCAATGACAGGCATTGGACTCTCACCATTACGACCATAAAGCACCTGCAAGAGGTCGGTCTGCTCACTCTTCGTAGGCATACCCGTTGACGGACCACCACGCTGTACGTCGATAATCACCAATGGAAGCTCGTCAATAAGCGCAAGGTTCATTGCCTCACTCTTCAAACATATACCCGGACCAGAGGTTGAAGTAGCAGCCAAAGCACCAGCGAAAGCAGCACCAATAGCCGATGCACAACCAGCAATCTCGTCCTCACACTGTACGGTTGTCACACCCATTGACTTATGCTTTGACAACTCATGTAAGATATCTGTTGCTGGAGTGATAGGATAAGAACCTAAGAAAAGACGCAAGCCAGCACGCTCAGCCGCAGCCATAAGACCGTAAGCAGTAGCCTTGTTACCCGTAATATCCATATAACGGCCAGGCTGTTTCACTGTTGACTCAATACGATAGGTATTAGGAACAGAAGCATGTACGTTATGACCATAGTCATATCCTGCACGTACTACCTTTATATTCGCCTCTGCAATGGCTGGTTTCTTCTTAAACTTTGTCTCAAGATAGTTGTTTACCAACTCTAAGTCACGATTGAAAAGCCAGCAGACAAGACCCAAGGCAAACATATTACGGCACTTTAGCATAGACTTATTATCCATGCCAGTATCAGCCAAACAGTCCTTCACCATCTTTGTTATCGGACAAGCCACTACCCGATCAGGGTCGATACCCATCTCGCCTAAATAGTCATCACTGCGGAATTCAGCCTTCTGGAGGTCACGCTGTCCGAATGAATCAGTATCAATAATAATTGTACTGTTAGGCTTACAATGCTTATACTGCATCTTCAACGCAGCAGCATTCATTGCTACAAGAACGTCACAGAGGTCACCAGGCGTATAAACCTTGCCCGCACCGATATGAACCTGGAATCCACTCACACCTGTCAAGGAGCCTTGCGGGGCACGGATATCAGCAGGATAGTCTGGGAAAGTAGACACACCATTGCCGACTGTAGCCGAGACAGTGGTGAAAATGTTACCCGCAAGCTGCATACCATCACCTGAGTCACCAGAAAAGTGCACTACAACACTGTCGAGTTCTTTCACTTCGATTTGTTCTTCCATAGATTATTTCTTGTTTATGTTAGTAAATCGTTTCTGTATTTCTTAGCTTTTCCACCATAGCGGTAAAACTTATTTAACAAACTTCTTACCATTAAGAACATAGATTCCCTTTGGCAATTCGCTCTCATGAGTCCCCATCTTAGCACCCTGCAACGAAATAGATTTTTGGGTAGCTCGTACAGTATCTCCACACCTTTGATTAGGCAAAGTACCATCTGGTTCATTAAACTCATCATGGAAGACAAGTGTATATTCTGAGCCCGGAGTTTCTGCATCCGCTGGCAATGGCTCAACACCATCAGCCAACTTGACTCCCTGTGCAAAGGATATTATGGAAAACAATGCCATTGTAAGCACTGCAAGCAATCTCCTGTTATTCTTCTTTTGTGACATGATTTTATGAAGATTCTATCTGAAGCGGTACGATCTGAAAAGCATAGAATCATCCTATAGCACAGATGAAAACATAAGGAATTTGACATAACATAGGTCTACATTTCCCCACGTTGCTTTCTCGACTTTCCGTTTTTTAGATTATCTTTTGTTTACGTTAGTGTATTCTGAGGACAAAAGTGCGAAATATTATTGAGAAAACAAAATCTTTTGAGGAGAAAAAAATATTTTTTTATATCTTACAAGTAAAAAAAGCATCTAAAAAATCAACTCTCCATTCACTTTAAAAGACAATAAAAAAAGCATATAAAATACCAACTCATATTGTAGATTATCTTTATCAACTACCTTATCATTTCATCAACACCAAACATTAAACATCCAACAACCCAAAACTCACATCATCAACACCCAACATTAAACACCTAACACCCATCATCCAACACCCAACACCCACCAATCAATACTCCAAAGATTCAAGATAACGTTTTGAAAAATCATTACATATTTTCAAATAAAACATCCGTAAATAATGACAAATACACGTATAGAAAGCAGGTTTGTAACAAACACGAAATCAGTTAGTTATAAAGTACTATCATAAAAGGTGCTTAATTGGACTTCAAAAGGGCGTTAATTGAACCTCAAAAGGGCATCTTTTGCAAGTCAATTAGGCGTCTTTCAGAAGCCAAAAGAGCATATATTAGTTTTGAACCACACGAAAATAATTTACAAGAATCAATTAAATGGGAATAAGTTGTTGGTAGAAGACGGAAAGGCATAGTATCTATTTACAATCTATACATCTAACAGAAGAACCTTATTAATCCTCTCTTGCCCTATTATTGATGGTTAATAAGCCCCAAATCAACACCTTATTATACAAGTAATATCAGACTTTTATTGTAACTTTGCAATACTTTCCACAAATGAAAGCTTACAACAATAAAACAAGACATGATTAAAGCCGTTGTTAAGGCTATCCTCAAAAGGGAAAAGGATTTGTAGAATAGCTTTCTTTTGATGAAGGAAACTGGACAAATAAAGAAACAGAAGAGAAATGATATTACTAAGCTTCGATACAGAAGAGTTTGATGTACCACGTGAACATGGGGTAGACTTCTCCCTTGAAGAGGGTATGAAGGTATCCATTGAGGGTACGAATCGCATCCTCGACATACTGAAGGCGAATAACGTCTGCGCTACCTTCTTCTGCACTGGCAATTTTGCAGAACTGGCACCAGAGGTCATGGAGCGTATTAAGAACGAAGGACACGAGGTGGCTTGTCATGGTGTTGACCACTGGCAACCCAAGCCTGAGGACGTTTTTCGTTCTAAGGAAATCATCGAACGTGTAACAGGTGTGAAGGTTGCAGGCTATCGTCAGCCACGTATGTTCCCTGTATCGGATGAGGATATAGAGAAGGCTGGCTATCTTTATAACTCTTCTCTGAACCCTGCTTTTATACCGGGTAGATACATGCACCTCACCACTCCACGCACATGGTTTATGCAAGGGAAGGTCATGCAGATACCTGCCAGCGTTAGTCCTCACCTACGTATTCCACTCTTCTGGCTGTCCATGCACAACTTCCCAGAGTGGTTCTATCTTCGTTTAGTTCGACAAGTATTGCGCCACGATGGCTATTTCGTGACCTATTTCCACCCATGGGAGTTCTATGATCTCAAGTCACATCCAGAGTTCAAGATGCCTTTTATTATCAAGAACCACAGTGGACACGAATTGGAACAGCGACTCGACCGCTTTATCAAAGCAATGAAAGCAGACAAGCAGGAGTTTATTACCTACGTAGACTTTGTCAACCGCCAGAAGAAATAAGTTCGATTTACGCCCTGAATAGCAGACAGCAGGCTAAGAAACACTCCCTATAAACACCCCAACAAGCAGAATATAAGATATGATAAAACTTGCAACGGTCTCTCCTTGTTACAACGAGGAAGAGGTTTTAGAACAGTCGGCAGCACAGCTCATGGAGCTATTCGACGAACTCATCAGTCAGGGAAGGATTTCTGATGACTCGATGATAGTGTTTGTCAATGACGGAAGCCGTGACCGAACATGGGAGATTATCCAACAGCTCCACAGCCAGCATCCACGCATAAAGGGTATCAACCTCGCTCATAACGTGGGTCATCAGAATGCTATCATGGCTGGTATGATGACGGCAAAGAACTGGGCTGATGCTGTTATCACACTCGATGCCGACCTGCAAGACGACTATCAGAAATGTATTCCGCAGATGATTGATGCCTTTGAGGAAGGCAATGAGATTGTCTATGGGGTGAAGGTTTCGCGCAAAGCTGACCCAATCTTGAAGCGTATGTCTGCACAGGCGTTCTATCATCTACAAGAGAAGATGGGCGTGAACAGTATCTTTAACCATGCCGACTTCCGTCTGATGAGCCGTCAGTCCTTAGAGATACTCTCTGGATATAAGGAACGTAACCTCTATCTGCGTGGCCTCATCCCTTCTATTGGACTCAAGTCTACAACTGTTGACGACCGTATCAGCGAACGTAAAGCTGGTACTTCTAAATACACTTTGCGCAAGATGCTTAGCTTGGCATTGGATGGTATCACGTCATTCTCCGTGAAACCAATCTACTATGTCATCTATCTTGGTATTGCCTTCTTGTTCGTCACCTTGTGCATTGGTATCTATGTCATCCATGCTTTCGTCAATCATACAGAGGTGGCAGGCTGGGCTTCACTCATTCTTAGTATTTGGCTCGTGGGTGCTATGCTGATGATTTCTATCGGTGCGGTGGGAGTTTATATTGCCAAAATATATGAAGAAGTAAAGCAGCGTCCACTTTATAACATCAGTCAAATACTCGATTAATTCCTTCTCACATGGCGATATGCATTAAAGAGCTTTGGCAACGCTGGCGAAAAGACTTTTGGCGACTTTTCCGTTTTGGTATAACGGGCACTATATGTTCGCTTATCCATTATGGAATCTATTGTCTCTTTCTACTCTTTACGAATACAACCATAGCTTATACAGCTGGTTACGGAGTGGGACTTCTTTGTAACTACGGACTGACAACTTACTTTACTTTTAAAGGAAAACCGTCAAAAAATAATGTTGCAGGCTTCGTTGGTAGCCACATACTCAACTATCTTTTAGAAATAGGATTGCTCCATCTCTTCCTTTGGTTAGGTATCAGCAAATGGCTGTCGCCTATCCTTGTGATGGTGATAGTTGTTCCTATCAACTTCGTTTTACTACGTCTTGTGTTTGTAAAAGGGAGAAAGGGTGATGGGTGTTAGGTGTTGAATGGTGGGTGTTAATGGTTTGCAGGAGTAATATTAGCCGTTCGCACCATTGGTGTTAGGCGTCCGCACACATGGTGCGGAGCGTTCGCACGATTGGTGCTAAGCAATAACACAGCAATAAAAAAGGGAAGAAAAAACTCATCCCCAAGCTCTTTATGATAAGAAAAGGGCTTGGGGATGATGCTTTATACCTTATTATACACTTCAAGAATCTGAGAGGCTACATCTTGATTTTCGAATCGTTTTACGTAGCGTTGGCTCTTGCTGACTATCTCCTTACGATGCTCTATCGCTGAAAGGATTGTAGCAGCATTGCCGTCGACATCGTCTGGACCTACATAAAGGCAATCTGGACCACCCGCTTCTTCCAAACAACTACCCGTAGCAGCTACAACTGGCAATCCACTTTGTATGGCTTCGATGATAGGAATACCAAATCCTTCATAGCGTGAAGGATAGATGAAAGCCTCAGCCTGATTGTAAATAGCTGCGAGAAGGTCGTTAGGTACACCTTGAAGGAAATGGATTCGGTCGCCAATTCCTAAACGTTTGATTTCTGCATCAAGCTTTTTCTGATACTTGGTCTGCCGTCCTACGATGACAAGATGTAAGTCGGAAGGTAGCTTTGCCATTGTACGAATACCCAAAAGAATGTTCTTTCGCACTTCTACCGTTCCTACATTTAATATATAACGTTGTGGGAGTTGATACTTACGGCGGGCTTCCTCTGTCAGTGAAGGACTTACCGACTGATTGAAGTGGGTGCTACAGCTTTGATAAACAAGGTCTATCTTGTCCTCTGGAAAGTCACCATAATATAAGATGTCACGCTTCGTACATTCGCTAATCGCAATGATGCGCGTCGCTTCGCGTAGTGTCTGATAGAACTTCCGCTTATAGAAGAAAACGTCAATAGCAGGATAGAACTCCGGATGACGTAGGAAGATAAGGTCATGAATAGTAACAACACCGGGAATTCCTGCTGTTGCCAAGCCTGAAGGAAGTTCACCCGAAAGACCGTGATAAAGTTCTACTCCATCTGCTTTTAGGTCCTTTACTACCCCTTCACACGCCACCAGTCACGCTGCAGACGGAAACGAAGGTGGTCAGGATAGCAAAACTGCACGTTATCTCGCAGTTCCACCTGATTACGAAGGTCGTCACGTCCAGCATCAGGAGCATAGAGTCGTAAGTTTGTCTCAGGCATCAACGGAGCAAGGTCGTTGATGAGTGTACGCCCATAACTACCTAATCCAGTGCCGTTTCTTACGATTCGCTTAGCATCATAACCTATTATCTTCTTATTCATGAGCATCGGCCTTTTTTATTGGAGTATAATCCTTTGTGCATAACTCATAACAAAGCCACAACCAGAGAATACTGATTGGTAACGCACGGAGGGCGTATTGCTTGATATATGCTTCTCGGATGAACTTCGGGAAGATGTCGCTGCTACCCATACCAGAGAGTAGGAAGACAAATACCATCAATGCTATCGACCACTTTCCACGTTTCCAAGGAGCAGCGGTGTACCATATACAAACGCCTAACAAGGCTATCACATATCCGCTGGCTTCGCTACCTGTACTGAAAAGAATGACAAACAAAAGTACAGAAGCAAGTATCGTCTCACGGAAGGCAAGGTTCTTGTACTGAGAGAAACGCAGGTAAGGAAGAGCAAAGAGTGCCATTCCAGGCAGAATCAGCCATAGATCAGAATAGTTCATACAGCCAGTTGTACGACGAACAAGTCCTAAAAGTGAGATATTCTGCTGAATAGAGCCAAGGTTTTCTGCGTTCTTTTCCACTAAACAAGTGAACCATTCGTGGTATTGTCCTACGACATACGAAGGCGAACTGATAAGCATTGGTGCACAAAAGAGTACGACTGACCATATTGTAAGCCACATCAACAAACGTAGTTTATGCCGAGAGAATAGGAAGAAAGCCAACCCTACGATACCATACAGTTTCACCAACGTACCTAAGACGATGAAGAAAGCAGCCCAACCGTCCTTTTCTTTCTCAATAAGGAAGAAGGAAGAGAGTATCATTGCAGCCACAGCAATATTGAACTGCTGCATAAAAAGTGCGGTAGGAAGCGTTATTCCACAGAACCAAAGTATGAAAATCTTTTGCTTTTCACGTAGTCCTGAACGCACAATAGCCAAGTATAGCCACGCTGTTAGGAACACTAACCATAGCAACATACCAACCCAAAGAGGCAGAATAGCAAAAGGTGCGATGACAAGTGAGAACACCGGACCATAATGATTCACATCCCAATATTCCGCAGGATAGGCTTCATAGAGTGAAGTTTGGTTCACTGTGTGCCAGTAAACACCACGGAAGATAAGGAAGTTATTGAAACTTCGGTTGTATTTCAGCATTCCTGCGAGGGCAATGATAAACCATAAGCCCATCAAGAACCATCGGTTAGAAAACAGGGGATAGTTTATGAATTGTTTTATTTTATCCTTCATTACTTTTACTTCTTAGGAAACAGACAAGGGATATTCCTTTTCAACCATCGGTTTAACTTCTCCATCGGGGTTCGTTTCCAGCTATGAGCACAATAATGTATGGCGTATGAAGCTGGTGTTGCCTCATACTTGTTGCCTGCAAAGATTTCCGAACGGAATACCATCATATTGTCTTCGAGTAGTTGATCTTTATCCAAGTACTTAAAGCCATACTTTTCCATTACCCTTGCATAGACAAATGGCGAGATTACTCCCTTACCATTAGAACCTTCTGGATAAATAAACTCACGTTTCTCATAGTCGTCTAAGACGTCTTTCACAAACTGACAGCCAGCCTCAGAACCCATCACGGCAGCCTGAATCTGTATTCCTGAGACGAAATCATCCTTGATACGATTGCCTTCTTCATCAATCATATCCATCGCACCGGTCATCTCTATCTGCTTTGGATGATACTCTAATGAAGTGAAGAACTTATAGTTAAGGAATTCATCAAACGACTTCAACACCTTTACATCAGAGTCAAGATAAATACCACCTTCGGTATATAGCGCATACATACGGATATAATCAGCTGCGAAAGCCCACTTACGTTGCTCGAAAGCTTCGCGCACATAGACTGGAGCCTTTGACATATCAAAGTTCTCTGTGTTCCATAATTTTATCTCATAGTCGGGCAACACCTTCCTCCAAGTGTCCATACACTTCTGTATCTTATCAGGATATGGGTCGTTGCTGAGCCAGCAGTAATGAATGACTTTGGGTATCATAGCTATATGGTTATTAATTGTTACTAACTTATTGATTCTTTAATTTACAGAGGAAATAAACGAAATAAAGACGTGGTAGAAGTCGAATCTGCTCTAAGCAGCCGTCTAATTCTCTGATAATTCGTATGTTGTCATATAGTCCTCTTGACCGATTCGTGTTAGAAACACCCGTTGTATCAAAGTTGGCAATAGCAAAAGGCAGTTGAAGAAAGCGATAATGCTTTTTCCAAAGCAACTTATACAACTTGAAGTCTGCTGACATTCGATGACTTGTATCGTATGGGAAAGTTCGAAGACAGGCTGTACGTGTCAGACAACTTTGGTGACAAAAGTACATTCTATGACTATTATGCGGTGGCTCTGCAGCCTTAACAGTTCCATTCTTTACGACATCACCATAAATAACATCAGCCTCGTGCGGAACTTGAAAGACCCGATTCAAAACATCATCAGCAGCAAATGTGTCACCAGCATTAAGGAAGATGCACCATTCTCCCGTAGCCATTGCAACTCCTTTGTTCATTGCATCATAGATACCCTCGTCTTGTTCCGTTATCCAATGACTGATATGAGCTTCATACTTACGAATTATCTCTATCGTACCATCGGTAGAACCGCCATCAACAACAATGTATTCAATGTGCTCATACTGCTGTGCCAAAACGCTACGGATAGTCTTCTCTATCAGTGATACAGCGTTATAACAAACGGTAATGACCGTAACTAAAGGCTTTTCTATCATAGTAATGAATAATTCAAACACATTTTTTACCAATAAAACACATTGCCTTTACCAAATCAGTAGGTATTTCTATCTTTCAAATATACTTCCCAACAAATCCGATAATGCGTTGTTTTTTTCAATTGGCATAATGCAAATGTACAGAAAAAAATCGTATCTTTGCCCATAAGATGGAAAAAAAAGAGATATCAGTTGTTATCAATACCTACAATGCAGAGAAATTCCTGCAGCGTGTACTCGACTCCGTTAAGGACTTCGATGAGGTTGTTATCTGCGATATGGATAGTACTGACCATACCGTAGAGATTGCTCAACGTGCCGGATGTAAGGTTGTCACCTTCCCAAAAGGTAATCATACCTGTGCTGAACCAGCTCGAACCTTTGCCATACAGAGTGCTAAAAGTCCGTGGGTACTCGTCGTTGACGCTGACGAATTGGTAACACCAGAACTGAGATCTTATCTTTATCAGCACATCAACAAGCCTAACTGTGCGAAAGGTCTTTATATTCCAAGGCAGAACCGATTTATGAATACCCCTAAGAAAGGGTTTTCAAAGGATTATCAACTGCGCTTCTTTATCCGTGAAGGAACCGTTTGGCCTCCTCACGTGCATACCTTCCCACAAGTACAGGGACCTATTGAACACATCGACAACCATCTTTACGACGTACAATTAATTCACTTAGCGGAGAACTATTTAGCTGATATGTTAGAGAAATGCAACCGCTATACCACTAACGAAGTTCTCAAAAAACAGGGCAAGAACTATGGAATTGGTGCATTACTCTTCCGTCCTTTCTGGCGTTTCTTCAAATCCTACTTTATGAATGGAGAAATAAGAAACGGTGTTACAGGCTTTATTGATAGTGTTATGACAGGCTTCTACCAGTTTATGATTGTTGCGAAAGTAATAGAGGCAAGGATAAAGAAGCAGAGTGAAGACGAACAGAAATAAAGGAATCATTATAATATAACAATAGAGGGTGTAAGCTTCAAAACTTACACCCTCTATCGTTTTGTTACTGTTGCGTCCTCCAATACAAACCAAAATACACCTGACGGAGTAGGTTGCGGGCTGCGGTAAGTCGCTCAGCCTTCTTTTGATAGCTTGGTATAGCTTCTATCTGGTCAACGTTTGCACTATAATAAGTACTGTCCGAAACGGACGTATCTAAGAGGTTCTTACCCATCTTGAAATACTTTGTATTACGAAAAGCAAAGGGGGGCAAGCGTTGCTAAGATATCATCATGGCTTCCCCATCGATTAGTTAGCTTGTTATAAGCTTCCTTGCGTAGGTAAGGTGGGAGATAAACATAGAGCGGAACGGAGTGTTCATACCGCTTATCGATTACATCATGATTAAGAATAACGCGCACGTTATGGTCACCTGTGATAACAAGTATCGTATTCTTTGCTGCTGCAGAGCCTTTGAAGCGATTGAGAAAATCGTTCAGTGCTTTGTTATAATAGCGGAATCCAGTGAGATACTTATCCAAAACCTTACGATTATGCTCTGCAAAACACTTCTTACCATAGAAAGAATCGGGCAAAGGAGGAAGTTTCAAGTCCTTTGGAAACTCAAAAGGTGGATGATTTGTCGTCGTCATCACAGTTATCATCTGCCGTTTCTTTGATGGTTTATTTAACTTATCTAACAACGCTTGGAAAAGGTATTCGTCGTAAACACCAATACTATTATAAGTCGCATGAGGATAGTCTTTCAAGAGAAAGAACTTATCATAGACTGCATCAAACTGCTGGTGAGGCAATGCTTCAGCACAGTTCTCCCACGCAGCATCCATTCCCGACATGAACATCGTTGTATAGTTGCTGGCTTTGAAAGGTAAGGCTATCGACGTAGGAAGCGTATTGAAACGATAAGATGAAGTAAAGAAGTGTGGAAAAGGAGTAGACACAAAGAGGTTTTCAAGCGAATTTATCGTACCATTCTGAACCGATTGGAAGTTGCGAAAGAGCAGATCTTCCTTGAAATGACGGTCCAAACCGAAGTTCATCTCCGCATCCTTCTGTTGGAGATTGAACAGATAATTGCTCCAACTCTCGCTATAAATAATTACAACATTAGGCTGTGGTTGCTTTAAACTGTCACCCACTTCTGCGAATAATGCACGCTGCAAGGCTGTTAGCGTGTCTTTCTTTGTTATCTTTATCTGCCCATCAGTATAAACATCTAATGCTTCTTGCAGACTCTTAAACTTATATTGTGCTAATAAGTCATTTGTACTCTCAACCTTAAAGGCCTTAGCTTTCTCTTTACAAGCCTTCTTCAACATGTAGATAGCATTGGGAACAAGGTCGTTCAGAAGCTTCTGATTTGACACAAAGGTGTCTTCTATCTGCAAAGGGAAACGCCATACCGACCCACGCATACCGATAACTACAAAAGCAATATACAGTAAGACGATAACCGAAAGTTTAATAAGTTGACAGCGTGAAGTCTTCCGACCGCCTAAAGAACAGTTCGTTTGACGAGCCAACACCTTATCTGATTCTATTCTACGAATGACATAAAGGATCAATAAAGAGAGGAAAAGGAAGGCTAAACCTTCATAAACACAATGGTATTCTTCCCATATAGCCTGTATTAAACTTAAGGGTCCTTCATTGAAGAAATCAAAGAATGTGAGATTAATATGGCTATTGAAATTAGAAAGAAACCCAAATCTATACCGCTGAGTGCCAGTATAAGAATGTTGACAATAGCGTAATAAACCTTACGAAAACGACTCAACACACGATCAGTCCACGGCTTACGAAGGGCTGCAAAGACAAAGGTCAGAACCGTTGGCAGCAACAAAACGTAACAAACTACCTGCATATCAAAACGCAGGACATTGAAAAGTAAACGTGGAAGAACAGTTAGATTGCTGCCTATAAGACCCATCGGAACGAACGCAATAGCAAAGCAGATGCGCACAAAAAATAGGATAACAAGGATGACAGCAGAGTGCTTTAGTAGATATGTTAAGTTCTTATACATTATTTCTTTTTACTTATTTCGGGGGTTGTTCTTACTTATTTCAACTTTTCTTCTTACTTATTTCGGCTTTAAGATAGAATATTTTCTGTAACAACAGAGCATCAAGAGTCATTGTTTTTATCATTATTTCTACTCATAATAGGCATCATAAGTAGACTTCCCGACAGCTTGTGGCTATTTTTCATGTAAATAAATCTTTTTCTTCATGACAATAAATATTTATTTTCATGAAAATAATTCTTTCTTTTCATGAAAATAATTCATTAAAAGACATCGATTGTATAACCATACACTACGGAATATTGATGAACTGTTATTGTTTTCTTATCTTATTTACAGCTTCCAAGACTATAGGATATTGCGAAAGAGATTATCAAAGTAGTCAAAGCTATCCTCTTGTAAGAGCTTGTTGATATCTTTGATCCAATACAATGGAGTGTTATGATACATGGATGCAACCAGAGTAAACGTACTCGGTGGACCGATTAGATAGTCGCAATGAGAAAGAAGGCACAGGTCCTCTCCTGGATTACCTTGTGGAAAGACGACATTCTCTTGTCCAAAAGCCTCGCTGTAAGCCTGCTTATTGAGTTTTGGATCATTACCACAAATATAGATTACAACACGCTTATTAGGATGAAGGAGGATAAATTGGCGGATAATATTAATCATCTGCTTATCGTCATAGAGAAATCTACCATCATTCCATGTGGCATAATCACCACGACGGATATGTACACCCAATCTGATGATACCCTCTTTAGACGATGTTTCCAACAATGAAGTAACCTTGCTTTCTATGTGAGAATCAAAGGCAAATAAGGATAATATCTCTGACTTATACTGTAAGAAAAGGTCATACCAACGAGCAAACCAGCCCTCAGCAACAAGACATCCACGCCTCATTGCATTTTCCTTTTCAGTTAAGTCTTCGTCAGGTGTATCAAATGTGACGGTAGGTATTAGCTTTAATTGGGCTGCATACTTTGCAAAAAGATAAACAAAAAAATTATGCCAACGAGTCCTACAGATATGAAAGTATTGATACTTGTAAGCAAATCGCATTGAAACCGTCTTCCGATTGTTCGCCCTTGCCCAAGCATACAGATGTCCATATTGCAGGATGTTATTACACATCCGCCCTTTATCTCTTACAAAAATCATTCCTTATCTTTTTTCCTTATAATCTCATCCAGTGGCTCCAAACTTACTCTTCCAGTCTTCTCATCATAGCGTAAGTTAAACTCTTCGCGCGTACGCTTCCATCTTTTGTGACTCCAAAGATAAAGTTCTGGCTGTCGACGGATGGTTTCTTCTAACAACTGAAAGTATTTATCGGTTATTTCCCAATCCTTATATTTTGCTGATTCATTGGTTATCAACTTAAAATCACACCGATAATAGCCTCTTCGCACACGTGAAACATCACCATAGAAAACGGCTTGTCCTGTCTTCTTTATGATACGTTCACTACCTGTTAAGACGGGTGTGTCATGGTTTAAGAAGTCTACCCAATGGTGAATATTATTCCAGAAAGGTGCCTGATCAGCGATATATCCAATCACAATAGGTTGTTTCTTCTGGCGATAAGAAACTACTTGTCGCAGTGTCTCTGCCATTGGAATACAAAGTGCATGATGTTTTTCGCGTACAGACTTGAAGAGTTTATCAAATCGTTCGTTCTTCAACGGATGATAAACTTGGCAACACTGTGCCTTCTCAGAAACCCATAAAGGTAAGGATGTGATTAATTCCCAATTACCATAATGGCCCAAATAGATAGCACAGGACACCCCTTTTTCAAGCAACTCGTTTATTTCTTCTATTCCTGTGAAAACCATCCTCTGACGAAGTTCACGCTTACTCATATTGAGAAGTTTGATAGTTTCTACAAGATAATCACAGAAGTAATGATAAAAACCACGTTCTATACGCTGCAATTCAGCCTCATCTTTCTCTGGAAAACTGTCCTTGAGGTTCTTCCAAATAACCTTATGACGATACTTTACAACCTTTCCGACCAAAAGATAAAGGCAGTCAGAAAAGACATAAAGTAGGCTCATTGGCAACAAAGACATCGTATACCAAAAGGTATATGATAGTGCGTAAGCAATATAAGAAAGTCCTTTTTTCATTTTACAAGAAGTCTATCTATCTTCAATGATATTACTTATATCTCCTGCATATCATGCAGTTTCTTATAGTAGCCTTCGATATCCATAAGTTCATCGTGCGTTCCCCGCTCTACAATCTCACCTTCGTGCAGTACGCAAATCTCATCGCTATTCTTGATAGTAGATAGGCGGTGCGCTACAGCTATGGTCGTACGCGTCTTCATAAGCTTATAAAGGGCATCCTGTACAAGGCGCTCACTCTCTGTATCGAGGGCTGATGTTGCTTCATCGAGGATGAGGATTGGAGGGTTCTTAAGGATAGCACGCGCAATACTCACACGCTGACGCTGTCCACCAGAGAGGCGTCCACCACGATCACCGATGTTTGTGTCGTATCCTCGCTCACTATGCATGATAAACTCATGAGCGTTGGCAATCTTCGCAGCTTCGACTATTGCTTCGTCTGTGGCATTGACACCAAAAGAGATGTTATTCTTGAAACTATCGTTGAAGAGGATTGCCTCTTGGTTTACATTACCAATAAGCTGGCGGAGATCGTGTACTCCTAAATCCTTAATATTGATTCCGTCAATGAGAATCTCACCTTCCTGCACATCGTAGTAACGTGGGATGAGGTCGAGCAAGGTAGACTTTCCACTACCGCTCTGTCCTACCAAGGCAACAGTCTTACCCTTTGGAATAACGAGGTTGATATCCTTCAATACCCAATGGAGTTCTGGCTTGCCCTCATCGTCCTTACCATCTGTATAAGCAAAGCTGACATGTCGGAACTCAATCTCATGTTCGAAGCTATCAATATGCACTGGTTTCTCAGGGTCTTGTATCTTCACTTCTGCCTGTAGAATCTTGTCAATACGCTCCATTGAGGCAAGTCCCTTAGGAATGTTATAGCCTGCGCGGGAGAATTCCTTCAATGGATTGAGAATGCTATAGAGGATAACAAGATAGTAGATGAAGGTAGGACCGCTGATAATTGGTGATTCACCCAAGACAAGGGTACCACCAAACCAAAGTACGACAACAATCATGACCGTTCCAAGGAACTCACTCATCGGATGCGCTAACTGCTGACGAATGTTCACACGCATGATGTCGCTGCGGTATTCTGAGTTAATCTTATCAAAGCGTTCGTTCATCATTCCTTCAGCACAGAAGGCTTTGATGACTCTTAATCCGCCTAAAGTCTCTTCCACCTGACTCATCGTATCACTCCACAACTTCTGTGCTGTCATACTGTTCTGCTTTAGCTTTCTACCAACAAAGCCCATAAACCATCCGAAGATGGGTACGAAGATGAGCGTGAAGAGCGTCAACTGCCAAGAAATAACAAGTAGTGTGGTAAAGTAAATGATGATAAGAACAGGGTTCTTAAAGAGCATGTCGATAGATGACATGATAGAGTTGTCAACCTCTTGGACGTCACCACTCATACGAGCGATGATGTCTCCCTTTCTTTCCTCACTAAAGAAGCCTAAAGAAAGGGATGTAATCTTCTCATAGAGTTGGTTGCGAATATCACGCACTACACCTGTTCGGATAGGAATGATTGATGCAGAAGAAAGGAAATAGGCACCAGTCTTTAGGAAAGTCATAAAGGCAAGAATCAAACCGATAGCCAACAAGACGGTTGTTGGTCCCCAACTGGTGATGTATATCTGCGTGTAATAATCAGCATTGTTCGATAGTACCTCTTTAAAAGAACCTTCGCTCCAAGCCATTGCACGCGTTGCTCCCGTTCCTGCATCTACCTTAAAAAGAATCTGAAGGAGTGGGATAAGGGTAGCAAAGGAGAATATATTGAGAAAGGCTGACAATATATTGAAAATGATTGACAGCACAAGGTACTTCTTATAGGGTGGTATGAACCTGCGTAAAACGTGTATGAATTCCTTCATAGGTATATTATCTACTTATCCAATTTTCTATTTCTATATCTGGAATCCTGCTTAAATGTTTCACATTATCCGTAACGAGTACACAGTTATGTGCTACTGCAGTTGATCCTATCAGTAAGTCAAAGTTATCTATCAATAGACCTTGCCTACGTAATATAGCCTTATTTTTACCAAACAATGATAGAGCATTAAATACTGGAACTATCTCAAATAATTTCTCCAAAGTATTAATTTCTCTGAAATGTTTCTGTAGATTAGCATTATAAGCTCCATAATAAAGCTCTGCTATCGTAATCTCAGAAAGCACACAATGCTCTATTCCTATCTCTTCTATTTATCTGAGATATGATAACGACCATGCAATAATTCAATGCAGATATTGGTATCCAACAAATACTTATTTCTCATCAAACATCATAATCTTATTCATATCATCGGACTGACGCCCCTCCTGTATACTCAACTTCATAGTATCAATATCAACATCAGACCATGAACCAGCAAGACTACCGAGCAAAACAAGTTTCTCTTTATGCTCCAGCTTTGCTTCCTCTTCTTTTGCTTCATGAATAAGTCGCTCACCCAGCCAACGTTTGACCCTCGGAGAGAGTGACATTGAGTTGACGAAGTTCAGGAAACTTCCAATATTGATAACTGCATCCATACTACTTCTTATTTAAATTCCTATGTGCAAATATAAGTATAAATAGTAAAACCGCAAAATTGTTTTGCGGTTTTATATCCATACATATAGTATATTTACACTTCTTCTCCAAAGAGTGTGGCACTGGTTGAGCCTGTGATGCGTACGCGGACCGTCTCTCCAATATGATGATTGCCACGTGGCATGACTACAGCCTTGTTCTGTGGCGTACGTCCCATCAGCTGTTCACGGCTTCGTTTACCAAAGCGCTCGATAAGAATATCAAACTCCTTTCCCTCGTCTTTCTTGTTCTGTTCGGCAGAGATTTCAGTCTGAAGGCGAATCAACTCATTCAAACGACGAATCTTCTCTTCCTCAGATACATTGTCTGGGAGGTGCTTTGCAGCATAAGTACCTGGTCGTTCAGAGTACTTGAACATAAAGGCTGAATCGAAACCAACCTCTCGCATCAATGAAAGCGTTTGCTGGAAGTCTTCTTCTGACTCATTATGATAACCAATAAAGATATCAGTTGTCAATCCACAATCAGGAACAAGACGACGAATAGCAGCTACTTTCTCAAGGTAGTCCTCACGTGTATATTTACGATTCATCACCTTCAGCACGCTATTACTACCGCTCTGTGCAGGGAAGTGGATATGATTACAGAGGTTTGGTTCGGTAGCTACCGCCTCAATAATATCCTCTGTCATATCTTCTGGGTTAGAAGTCGTGAAGCGCACACGCATATCTGGTACGCTCTGTGCCACCTTATGTAACAATTCTGCAAAGGAAACACCATTCTCTGGACGCTTACCATTAGGCAACAAACCGTATGAATTGACGTTCTGACCTAAGAGTGTAACCTCCTTAAAGCCCTTATCGTGCAAGTCTTTAACCTCTTTCAAGATACTCTCTACATCACGAGAACGCTCCCGACCACGTGTGAAAGGTACGATACAATAGTGACAGAAGTTATTGCAACCACGCATGATACTAACGAAGCCCGACACTCTATTGCCACCAATACGCTGTGGGATAACATCACGATAGGTCTCAGTGGTAGAGAGTTCGATATCCAAAGCATTCGTACCGTTCTCACACTGTGCTATCATATCAGGCAAGTTGAGGTAGGAGTCTGGTCCACACACAAGGTTGGCATGGTGATTTTGAATTAAGTCGTCTCTTACTCGCTCTGCCATACATCCTAACACGCCCAAGATAAGGTCGCGCCCTTTCTTCTGCTCTGCGTGCAAAGCCTCTAAACGATTGTATATCTTGTTCTCTGCGTTCTCACGTACAGAACAGGTATTAAGGAAGATTGCGTCTGCTTCATCCTCATTCTCACATACGTCATAGCCTGCCATCTTCATGACTGAAGCCACGACCTCAGAGTCTGCCACATTCATTTGGCAGCCGTATGTCTCAATATATAGTTTCTTCATTCTGTTGTTATCTCGAAAAATTTAGCATGCAAAGATACTAAATTTATCGCATACAACCGAAAAACGTTCTGACTATTTGAGTCTTATGGCGTGCTAACACGGTCTTTTTATCCAATTAAGTCGCTTGATAAACATTTCTCATACAAGTTTTGCCAGTGATATATCATTCCTTTTATCACGACAATTATGCCGTGTCTTACTTATATTCAACCAATGTGATAAGGCTCAGCACGAGTGGTGCGAAGGCTTAGCACATATGGTGCGGAGGCTTAGCACCACACGTGCGGAGGGATGAACATCCTACAGTATATCACCAATATAGGTGGAACTTATTATCAAGAAGGGCTATACAAACGCCATTTAGGTTGATCAGATAGTAAGATTTGCAAAACTTACAAACTCGTTTACGCCCTTTATCGGATATTTTCCGTACCTTTGCAGACCGATTAGACACATTCACAATAAATAAAGGATAGCTACAGGTCAGTGAAAGCATAGAGATAAGTAGACTAAAGGTTACTGATAAACTCAATGCCTGATAACTGTCTGGTAATGAAAAATAAAACAATGAACAAGAATACAAATGATTTTTGAGATAATGGCACCTGTAGGCTCACGAGAGTCACTCGCAGCTGCCATCAATGCCGGAGCTAACTCTGTTTACTTCGGTATCGGAAAGCTGAATATGCGTTCGCATTCAGCTAACCACTTCACCATCGACGACCTCAAAGAGATTGCCGAGACCTGTAACGCAAAGGGAATACAAACTTATCTGACTGTAAACACTGTCATCTATGGCGAGGATATTGAGACGATGCACGAGATTATCGATGCTGCTAAGGCTGCAAATATCACCGCTGTCATCGCCAGTGACGTTGCTGTAATGATGTATTGCCGTCAGGTGGGGGTTGAGGTTCACCTCTCAACACAGCTGAACATCTCTAATATTGATGCCCTAAAGTTCTACGCTCAGTTTGCTGATGTTGCCGTATTGGCACGCGAGCTGAACATGGATCGGTGAAGGAAATACACGAACAGATTATCAAACAGAATATCTGTGGACCAAAGGGACAGCCTATTCGTATCGAGATGTTCTGCCATGGTGCGTTCTGTATGGCAATTTCGGGCAAGTGTTATATGAGTCTTCACGACTCTAACCGCTCTGCTAATCGTGGTGCTTGTACTCAGATATGCCGCCGTAGCTATACGGTTACAGACAATGAGACGGGCAATCAGCTTGAGATTGACAACAAGTACATTATGAGTCCTAAGGACTTAAAGAGCGTTCGCTTCATTGATAAGATGATGGATGCTGGTGTACGTGTGTTTAAGATTGAAGGTCGTGCGCGTGGACCAGAGTATGTTCACACCGTTGTGAGCTGCTACAAAGAGGCTATCGAGAGCGTACTCGATGGTACCTTCACCGAAGAAAAGAAGGACCAGTGGGACGAACGACTCTCAACAGTCTTCAACCGTGGCTTCTGGGATGGCTACTATCAAGGTCAGAAGATGGGCGAATGGACAAAGGATTATGGCAATAAGGCTACAGAGAAGAAGGTGCTCATCGGTAAGGTGATAAAGTATTTCTCTCGTCTTGGCGTGGCTGAGGTGGCTGTTGAGGCTAACACCTTCGTAAAGGGAGAGAAGCTTCTTATCACTGGTAACAGCACTGGCGCTATGTTCCTCAATGCTGAAGAAATCCGTTACGACCTCAATCCTGTTGATAAAGCAGAACAAGGTTGGCGTGTTTCTATCCCTGTACCAGACAAGGTTCGCCCAAATGATAAACTGTTTAAGTTAGTAACAAAATAAATTAATAATTCAGAATTCACAATTCATAATTATGATTAGTATTAATTCAAAATTCATAATTCACAATTCATAATTATGATTACTATGGTAATTCTGAATTCAACATTCATAATTCACAATCCAAATTCACAACGATGATTACTTCTATTGGTTAATATTATATGGTAAATAACAATATAGTAAATTGCTTGTAGCAATAAACTCTACCAACAAAGGTAATCATAATTATGAATTTTGAATTATGAATTCTGAATTAAAATAAGGCAATTATGACAATAAACGAAGCACAAGATGCAGTAATTGGTGAGTTTGAAGACTTCACTGATTGGATGGATAAATACCAAATGCTCATTGACTTGGGTAACGAGTTGGAGCCATTAGAGGAGCAGTATAAGAACGAGCAGAACCTTATTGATGGTTGTCAGAGCCGTGTATGGCTGCAGTGTGACAATGTAGATGGTAAACTTATCTTCACTGCTGACTCTGATGCACTCATCACAAAGGGTATCATTGCCCTTCTGATACGTGTGTTAAGCAATCATACTCCACAAGAGATTATTGATGCTGACCTGTATTTCATTGATCAAATAGGTCTCCGCCAGCATCTCTCACCTACACGTAGCAACGGCTTGCTATCTATGGTGACAAAGATTAAGGCGTACGCTGTAGGGTTTAGTTTGCAGTAAAAGGAGCCTCCCCCAACCCCTCCGAAAGGAGGGGAGTGCAGATAACAAAGGGCGAATAATATAGGTTTGCTTTGTTGAGGTTTCTATAACATTTAGCATATATCCCTATTCTATAATAATATTCTACAACTATAACCCACACACAAGCTAAGACTCCTCCCCTTCGGGGAGATTAAATGGGGTTCTACAAGCTAATATTCCTCTCTTCGGCGAGGTTAGGTGGAACTTCACAAGCTAAGACCCCTCCCCTTTAGGGGAAGTTAAGTGGGGTTCTACAAGCTAATATTCCTCCCTTCGGTGAGGTTAGGTGGAACTTCACAAGCTAAGACTCCTCCCCCTTAGGGGAAGTTAAATGGGGTTCTACAAGCTAAGACTCCTCCCCTTTCGGGGAGGTCGGGTGGGGCTTTTCCTTATGAGAAAACTACGCACAATAGAAATGAATAGGCTTTCCCTTGAAGAGTTCAAGGAAGCTGATAAACTGCCACTCATCGTTGTGTTAGACGATGTGCGGTCATTACATAATGTGGGAAGTGTCTTCCGTTCGGCTGATGCTTTCCGTGTGGAAGCTGTCTATCTATGCGGTATTACCGCCACACCTCCTAACGCAGAGATTCATAAGACGGCACTCGGTGGTGAGGACTCAGTTGACTGGCGTTACTTTGAACGTACAGAGGATGCCATCGAAGAACTCCATCGTCAAGGCGTATTCGTGTATAGTGTAGAACAAGTGGAAGGCTCAACAAAGCTACAAGACCTCAACACACAGAACCCAACAAACCATCAACACCCAACACCCAACACCCAACACCCATCCCCCCACTACGCTATCGTGTTAGGCAACGAGGTGAAAGGTGTAAAGCAAAGTGTCGTGGATATGAGCGACGGCTGTCTTGAAATTCCACAGTTCGGCACCAAACACTCATTGAATGTTAGTGTAACAACCGGTATTGTCATTTGGGAGTTTGCGCGTCAGCTACTTATAAAGTAGGTTTCAAACAACTGACGACAGAAGATATAGGGGGCGTATATGCCCCCTTTTTGATTTCAAATCACATGAAAACAGCCTGCATAAGTGGGAATAAAGCAGTAGTAGAGTTCACCTTCTGCGAATTATTTTCATGAAGAAAAAAATAATTATTTACATGAAAAGAAATATTTATTTTCATGAAGAAAAAGAATTATTTTCATGAAAAATAAATTATAAAGCCTTGCAATGTTTGACCGCTTATTATTGTGAATAGGGTTTGTTAATACGCATACTTCCACTACCCTTCATGGTGTATAAATCCTTAAAATCATATTTTTTTACAAGCAATCTTCTTGCTTGTTTTTTTCTAATATTACATACCTTTGTGAAATCGAAATCAATATAGAAGGATGGTATCATATTAAAGCTATGATATCTAAAAACGACTTAACTTAAAACTAAAAATGAATAGATTATGAAGAAGGTATTATTGTATCTACTTGCTTTACCAGTAGTTATGTTGCTATTGGCAAGCTGTCATTCTGAAGAAGATGACTTTATTGATAGGCCTGATGCGAAGAGTTTGATTATTAAAGGGGTTGCTAAAACGCCAGACGGACAACCAATTCCTAACATAGAAGTGAAGTTGGATTATATGATTATGTCTGGTATTTTTTCTACTAAGGTATATCATAAGGCCAAGGCAACGACGGATAAGGATGGTGACTACATAATGTTTTTCAACTTAAGCGACAAAGAATTAAAGTCTTTGACCACTGATTCAGCTGATGTAGGCACCGACTACTCTCTACAGATGACGTTGGATTTGAGTAAGTTGGATGACAAAGTGTTTCTATTACCTACTGATATCACAGCAGTACATCCGTTGAGTGAGAAAAAGATCTTCTATTCGTATTATATAGTGCCAGGTCGTTTACAAAAAGGACAGGTGTATGAGCAGAATATATTCATCCCTCGCAAGCAGCTTGTGAAGGTAAGGATAGAAACGAATGGGACTATTAACGAGAAGGATAGCTTTGCCATTTGTAATAAAGTCTGGTATGGTATGGAGAATCAAATACCGGAGAATTTTAATCAAGCAAGAGGCTATTTAAACTTTTACCAACCCGTGAAACTGAAGAATACACATAGTCAGACGGTGGAGATCTCATGTGCAGTTGAGCAGAACAGTAAGCTTAGCTTGTATCGTCTACCATATGGAGAGTATAATTATAAGGAGTATTCTTCGGTGGTTGAGGTCCCTGTGATGCAAACAGGAGGTGAGTTGATACTTAGGATGCATTAGGCTTATTCTGTGGCTGTTTAGTCTTAGTAGGGCTACTCTCATGGGTATAGTAACAAAAATAGGGGCTGAGTGCTCAGTCCCTATCACCTTGTTTTGTATTTGTCTTAAATAGCTCGAAGCACCACGGCAATGGTCTTCATGCGCACATAGTTCTCACTTAAGAACATAAAACCATGGTAGCGATTGGCTGTTCCCCAACTATTCTTGCAGAGGAAGAAGCGTCGACCGTGCTGGTCGTGAGCCAATCCAACGATTTCCATGACGTGATCATCGGTTGTGCGATGCGCTTCAAAAGAAGCCTGTCGACGCTCTGCTGTCACCTTTTTGTCTTCATGTTTCAACACAGCAAAGCCATTTCCAAATAAGAAACCAGGCTCTGATATGTCACCCTCCCAGCACACTGGATGTCCTGCTCGTAGACTCTGAACAATGCGATTCATCATCGTGTCGAGTGGAACATTGAGGAAAGTGTTATGAAAGTAATTATCAGGTACTTCCAAAGGAAAGCGTTGTCCGTAAGGATGATGTGTGAAACTCGTTAATGCTATGTACTCATCATCAGTACATACGCTATGTGCAAACTCTAATGGAGTGTATAATGCGCCTAACATAAAGACCTGATTTGGTAGCGGACCAATGTACTTATCCAATAGTTTCTCCGTATCATTGCCCTTATCCAACTTACGACAAAGAACGTTATAGTCCATATCTGGCTTATGACGATAAGCATCATAATGCTGCAAACCATAGGTTTGTATAAGGTCGAGTGCCATAGTACACATGCCACGCGTTGTGATACCAGTCTCCTTCTGAACTACCTTATTAGGAAGTAAACGACGCCGATTTGCCTGCTCACTAAGATACATACGTGCCACATAGTCAGGACTTAGGTTTATAGAATCACCCCGCATGATATGCTCTGTCTCAAGGGTTGCAAGCATGCCATAGACCCAACAGAGCGAGCTCGACCCTTGATCCTTCACTGGGGTAGTAGGAAGACGCAGATCAATAGTGAATTTCTCCTCTGGAATATTCACCCTACTCCGTTGCTGTCCACAGCTTATTAACACTAAACATGTCAAGAATATAAAGATACCTTTCTTCATTCTTCAATCCAATATTACCGTTTCTGCTTTGCACTTGGTTCTTGATAATGCTGCATTATCCCATAACCAGCACTAAAAACAATCGCTAAGTTAACTATAGAACATTTGTCTTAACTCCTCTCACTCCCTTTCACTCCTTAACTCCTTAACATCCTCTCTCCCCTCAATACTCCACCATCTTGGTCCAAGCCTCAGCCACTTCTTTATCTAATGGTGGGACAACAGCAGGGATAGAGAAGGTCCAAACGCTGTTCTTCTCTTTCTTAATACGTTTGAGTTCACTCTCAGTGATAGTCATACGATCCGACACATAGAACTCACTCCATACGTCAATTCGTTCGTCATCGTCCTCTCCACGATAGTGAGCAAAGAAGGTTTGGTGCTTCTGTGAGGCAAGGAGAAGATTGTTAGAGAGGTAACTCTCGCTCTCATCATACTGAGTCATCCGAGCCACGATACCATACATACGCAGCTGACTCATGTCTATTTCGTGCTTTGGTTGTCCGACAAGTTCGTCCATCTCAAGGGTTGTCACGACCTCTGTCTTCCCATTAATCTTCCGCTTTTCCTTGCTTATCTTACCGCATTTATCAGCCCATCGGTACACATCACCATTGTTACGAGTGGAGTATTCCTCGCTGTCAATACTCTTAAGGAGCGCCTGCCGTTCCAGATTAGGGAGTGAAATGCGCACAAAGGTATCATCGCCATTGGCTTTCGGAGCCTTACGACGACGTTCACCAAGAAACTTCCGTTCAACAAAAGGCGATCCTTTCTTCCCTTCTGAAGTCTCAGTAGCAGTGTCAGAAAGCGGTATATAAAACTCTATCATACCGTCAATAAAATAGCTAAGCATGGAGTTTGTGGTCTGATAGACACGATAATAACCTTTCAGACGAGTGTATTGTCGTTCCTGCGCCTGCGTATTCACGACCGCAAGAATGAGTATTATGGAAAGCAAGAAACTACGTTTAAACATTTCTTTTTGTGTTTATATGAATACAAATCATAGGTATTCCATTAGGATACCCCACACGGCTATGATATGACAAATGCTACCTGCAAGTACGAAGAAGTGGAATACTGTGTGCATATACTTACGCTTGTTGAGCGAATAAAACAGTGCACCGGTAATATACATGACTCCTTCTGCAAAGATCCAGACGAGCGATTGCGTTTCTAAAGCATCGACTAATGGTTTGAAGGCGACCAATACTGATAGCCCCATACCGATGAATGTCAATGTTTCTAAGTTACTATGGTCACGCAGTTTACGGAAGGATGAGATGGTGCCAAGTATTGCACAGAACCATACAAAAGCAAACAAACCCCAGCCCCAAGCACCTTGATTGCGCAAGGCTATCAGTGTTATGGGAGAATAAGAACCTGCTATATGCCAATAAATAGCAGCATGGTCCCACTTCCGCAATCGTTCTTTCCATACAGAATGAGCAGAGAGGGCATGATAGACGGTCGATGTGATATAGCTGAAAAGCATCCCGACAAGATATAATATCACACCTGCTGTTGCCCAACCAGACCGCTCTTTAGAGCACCAAACAAGGAAAATCGTACCGAACACTACGCCCAGTACGATTCCTCCACTATGACTCCATGAGTTCCATAGTTCCTCTTTGTGTGAAAAGAATATCTTTCGTCTCACCTTGATAACTACTTTCTTCTGCGGCTCTTGCTACCACGCTTGCTGCTCTTTCGGTCGTTCTTCCTATTTACAGCATACTCAGCAGCAGCCTGCTTAGCCTTTAATGGGCGACCATCATCAAGTGCGAAGTCGAGTTGTCTACGCTCTAAATCGGCCTTAGCCACCTGTATGCGGATAGGATCACCAAGCTGGTAGACGTGGTGACGACGACGACCAACAAGACAATAGTTCTTCTCATCGAAATCGTAGTAGTCATCATCGAGGTCACGCATTGGTATCATACCCTCGCAATGGTTCTCATCTATCTCCGCATAGATACCGAAACTCTGAATACCAGATATGTGTGCATCATAGCATTCACCGATATGTTCGCTCATAAACTCAACCATCTTATACTTGATAGAGTCGCGTTCTGCATTCTGCGCAACGAGTTCCATGTCTGAACAATGCTCACAAAGCTCCTCGTAATGTTCCTTATTAGCCGAGCGACCACCGTTCTGGTAGCGTGTTATCAAGCGATGAACCATCGTGTCGGGATATCGACGAATAGGCGAGGTAAAGTGGGTGTAATAATCAAAAGCAAGTCCGAAGTGACCGATGTTATGTGTAGTATACTTCGCTTTCATCATCGAACGGAGTGCAATCGTCTGAATCACCTTCTCTTCACGTTTGCCTTGTACCTCGTCCATCAGCTTGTTCAATGCCCGAGCAGTAGCTCCCTTCGTGCTTGCAGACTTGAGTTTATAACCGAACTTGGCTGTAAATTCACGTAAGTTCTCGAACTTCTGCGGGTCAGGATTGTCATGAACACGATAAGGAAGGGTCTTTGCTTTCTTGCCTTTCTTCACGATTCCGACGCTTTCTGCTACTGTCTTATTAGCCAAGAGCATAAACTCTTCAATCAACTTGTTGGCATCCTTTGATCGCTTAAAGTAACAACGGATTGGCTTACCCTTCTCATCAATGTCGAAGTGGAGCTCTTCTGAATCGAACTTTACACTTCCTGCCTTCATACGACGACCACGAATCAACTTCGCAAGACGGTCGAGTGTAATGATTTGTTCGGCATTCTCACCTTTATATCCTGCCTTTCCTGGGGCTGGAGCAGGCTCGCCCGTACCGTCAACAACACCATTGTCTTCTAATATTTGCTGTGCCTCTTCGTAGGCATAACGACGATTTGACTTGATAACCGTGTGCACAATGCGGTAAGCCTTTACGTTTGCTTCATCGTCAAGGTTGAATATACAACTGAAAGCAAGCTTCTCTTCGTCTGGACGGAGCGAACAGATAAAGTTACAAAGGCGCTCGGGAAGCATCGGGATAGTGCGGTCTACAAGATAAACTGACGTCGCACGCTGTTGCGCTTCACGGTCGATAATATCGCCTTCTTTGACATAATGTGACACATCCGCAATATGTACGCCCACTTCCCACAGTCCACTCTCTAACTTTCGGATAGAAAGTGCATCGTCAAAGTCCTTCGCGTCCCTTGGGTCTATCGTACAAGTCCATACGTCACGGAAGTCTTCACGTTCCGCATAGTCCTGTGCTGTGATCTCAGCACTTATCTTCTCAGCAGCATCCTCGACACGTTTAGGATACTTATAAGGCAAGCCATACTGTGCAAGGATGGTATTCATCTCTACATCATTGTCACCAGCTTCACCTAAGACGTCCACCACTTCGCCCACAAGGTTCTTATGGTCGGCATCAGGCCACTTCGTTATCTTCACCAAAGCACGGTCGTCTGTCTTTCCTCCCTTTAGTTTCTTCTTAGGAATAAGAATATCGTGAATAAAGAGATTCTCCTGTGTTACAAGAAAGGCAATGTCCTTCTCGACACGCAACCTTCCTACGAAGGTGTCTTTCTTCCGTTGCAGTATCGCGATGACCATTGCCTCTTTTATATGATTCTGACGGCGTGCCATGAACTGAACTCTCACTTGGTCGCCATTCAAAGCCGCCATAGAATTACGCTCAGAGACAAAGACTGGTGTACCACCATCCTCTGGCAGGAATGTATTTTTACCATTCGCCTTGCGGATAAAGGTACCTTCCTGCACCTGTCCTTTGGTATTCAACGTGTAAGCACTCTCTCCAACCTTTGACAGGAAGTCGTCCCACGCCAATTCCTCCATCACATCTATCGCCAACATTTTGGCTGGATGGGTGGTCAGCTTGAGTGCATGAAATATCTGTTTAAAGCTAAATGTCTCGTCGGGTTGTGTCTGAAAGAAACTCATGAGTTTCTCTGCAAGCTGCTTCTTGGTCAATCGCTTGCTGCTTTTCTTTTCTTTCCTCATAGTGGAATTAGTTGTTTTGAACTCAAGTAAAGGTTATCCTAAGCAGTCCTAAAAAGCCATCGGACATCATTGTCCGGAGGCTTCGGACAAGTTGTCCGAAATAGCCGTAGCATATGTCCGGTAGTCCGAGACAAAACGGTTTGATACTTAGTTGCAATGCTGTTCATTACATACAAAACATCTAAAAACCGAAACTTGAGTTTTGTTATTTTCCACAAAGTAACGAAAAAGTTTGTATCTTTGCAAACGTTTGCAACGAAATTTTTAATGAAAAAGATACTTATAACAGGCGCATCGGGCTTCATTGGCTCTTTTATCGTGGAGGAAGCACTGCGCAGGGGTATGGAAACTTGGGCGGTAGTACGCCGTACTTCCTCACGAGAATACCTCCAGGATGAGCGGATTCATTTCATAGAATTAGACTTCTCATCTGTCGATAAACTAAAAGAACAGCTCTCTGGACATCAGTTTGACTATGTTGTTCATGCCGCTGGTGTGACAAAATGCTTGAATAAGGAGGATTTCTTCCGTGTCAATCGAGATGGTACGCGCAACTTTGTAGAGGCTCTTCAAGCGCTTAATCAGCCTTTGGAGCGTTTTGTTTTCCTATCAAGTCTTAGTATCTTTGGCGCTATCAGAGAGCAACAACCTTATAAAGAGATAGAGCCAACAGATACTCCACAGCCTAACACAGCCTACGGTAAGAGTAAGTTGGAGGCTGAACAGTTGTTGCCTTCGTCCTTCCCTTATATCATCTTGCGCCCAACTGGCGTTTATGGACCACGTGAGAAGGATTACTTCCTAATGGCAAAAAGCATCAAGGGGCATAGCGACTTCGCTGTTGGCTATAAGCAGCAGGATATCACCTTCGTATATGTTAAGGACGTGGTACAGGCTACCTTCCTTGCACTTGAGCACGGAAAGATAGGCAGTGCCTACTTCCTAAGTGATGGAAAGGTCTACCAGAGTACTACCTTTAGCGACCTTATCCACGAGGAATTAGGTCGTCCTTGGTGGATTCGCATCACAGCTCCAATATGGGTATTACGTGTTGTAACGTTCTTTGGCGACCTTATCGGACATGCGACAGTAAGATTTCGGCTTTAAACAACGACAAATACCAGATTCTAAAGCAGCGTAACTGGCGTTGTAACATCCGTCCTGCGATTGAAGAATTAGGCTATAAGCCTGAATATGAACTCAAACGAGGCGTGAAAGAGACTATTGAATGGTATAAAAAAGAAGGCTGGCTGTAAAATAGCTAATGATTATTAGCCTTATTGGCCCAATTAGGCTAATAAGGCTAATAGGCCTAATAAGCCCAATAACAACAAACAATGAAACAATTCATCATAGACTTATTTAAATTAGAAAAGAAGCCCGTAAAGGGACTTATGGCATACGAATGGGTAGTAATGGCTTACTTGGTGTTGACACTCATCGTCATCTTCTTTATGTACACCACTATTAACAACCCACAGGCAATGATCTTCGGGCGTCTACGCATCGTTGCTTTGACAGCTGCTATGTGGGTAGTTTATCGCTTAGCTCCCTGTAGAGCGACTCGTTTCCTACGTGTTGGCGTACAGTTAGGACTGCTTGCATGGTGGTATCCTGACACCTTTGAAATCAATAGACACCTGCCCAACCTCGACCATCTCTTTGCGCAATGGGAGCAAGACCTCTTTGGTTGTCAGCCAGCATTGCTCTTCTCAAAGGCTTTGCCGGGTCCTATCTTTAGCGAGTTGTTCGACATGGGCTATGCAGCCTACTATCCAATGATAGCCGCAACGGCTGTTTATTACTTCGGCTGGTACTATAGGAGTTTAATAGGGCTACCTTTATCATCCTCTCTTCCTTCTTTATTTATTACGTCATCTTCATCTTCGTGCCTGTAACAGGACCTACCTTCTATTATAAGGCGATTGGTTTACAGAACGTGACAGCGGGTATCTTCCCTAATGTTCACGACTATTTCAACCATCATCAGGAGTGTTTACCAAGCCCAGGATATACCGATGGAATCTTCTATCACCTCGTTGAGGATGCTAAGGCAGCTGGTGAGCGTCCTACTGCAGCCTTCCCAAGCTCACACGTTGGTGTCAGCACCATCTGTATGTTGCTCCTTTGGCACGACCGCAACTATAAACTTTTAGCTATCCTTGCACCTTTCTATCTTCTGCTTTGCTGTGCCACAGTTTATATTCAAGCGCATTATCTCATTGATGCCATCGCTGGTTTCATCACTGCAGTTATCCTCTTCGCTATCCTCCTACGCATATCACGTAAGATGATAACGGAGTAATGATTCCTATTGGATAATAAAATAGGAACTCCTTTATAAATAACTAAAGTTAGGGATGCATCATGGTGCATCCCTAACTTTTATAATATAAGCTGATAGATATTACCTACTTTATAAACAACTGTAAATCAACTGATAACTATTCACACAAGTTTGTGTCACACAAACTTGTGTGATACAAACTGTGTGACAATTAACACGCTTACAAACAAGCATTTATAAGATACAAGAAAAGGAAAAAAAGCGATATCAAAAAAACACCTTGATATCGCTTCTTTTTATGCTTTTTACGTAGGATAAACATATGGGAAAAACATCATTCTACAGATGTTTATCCTACAGAAAGACCGCAACTACGAATTCTTTTTCATGAACGAAAAGAATTATTTTTCACGACAAGAAATATTTTTTTCTTCATGATAAGAAATATTTATTTTCATGAAAAATAATTCGGAAATAGGACTACATACCAGTGCCAGTACCCATTCCAACACCATTCATTTGTTGGTCATTCTTCTTCTCTTGGAAGTCATTTGAAATCTTACTCTCATGTGTTTGGAACTGCTTCTTAGTGTTTCCAAAGTTCCAAGTGATGGTTAATGCCACGTGTTGTGCTGGTATCGTGATATTCATGTGGTTCTCAAAATTAGCACCATGGCTGTATTGTTTGATGTGCATCTTTCCTGTCAGCGGTACGAAATACATCAAACTAAGGTTGAGTTTGTCCTTGATGAAACTCTTTGAAAGGGTTGACGTGAACATATTAAAGCCTCCGCTATATCCCTGCAATGAACGTTTCTTTGTCAGTCCACCCATAAATATACTCCAATTCAGCTTCCATGGGAAGGTCTGCTGTACACCTAAGAATGCACTTGCTTGCCATCCAAAGTTGTGTTCGCCCAACTTCTCTGAACGAATATCTCCATAGTCAACTCCTCCATTGAGCATGATACGAGTCTTAGGGGTGACTGCATAGTTCATAAAAGTGCTGAAGTTGGTCCAACGACTACGAACGATATTACCATAAGTTGTATTCAGCACTGTTCCATTCATAAATGAATATTGCTCAATCTGGTTGTTGGCAAAAGCCTCACCAAGCGTCATATTCATCATAAACTTTGGTGTGAAGTAATTGAATACTAAGCTAACGTTGTGGCTCTTCTCAATCGATAGGTCCGGATTACCATAACTCAAGACTGTTGGATTAGAACGATCGATATATGGGTTGAGGTAACTAATACCCGGACGACTGATGCGCATGTTATAATTCAAGCCTAAATTGACTCCGCCAGAGATGTTATAACTGAGGCTGGCAGAGGGAACAAGACTTCCATAATTCTTCTTAAAGTCGGCACCAGAACCAACAATAAAGTTCACCTTCTCCCACGTATGCTCGTAACGTAAGCCTGCCTTTGCACCCAACTTACCCATCGTTGCACTGTACTCAGCATACTCAGCCAAGATACTCTGTGTGTTCTTGTAGTTCACACTGTTAGCTGCATTATAGACTTCAGTGCCTCCTGTGATGTCATAGAACTTAGAGTCAGAAGAGTTGCGATGGGAGATAAATTTCAAACCAGTGCTCAATGTCTGTCCTTTTCCTAATGGAGTCGTAAAGTCAACCTGCACAGTATGCTCCGTTCCACGTGTCTTTGCTGTTGAATAAAGGTCGGATAAAGGAATCGTCACACCTGCTGGAAGTGCGTCATAAGTACGTCGGTTATTACTCTCAGCAGGGGAAGTAGTGAAGAGGTAACTCAATGTCAAGCTACTTGTATGTTCCTTATTGAAGAAGCGTTGATAGTCAACACTTCCGTTAAACGACGTACTCTTATTCTCCATCGTCATCTGATTGCCATACGTGAAACCAGTTCCATAGCTTCCACCAGAGAAGGTTGTCGTAGGATGACCATCGTTTTTCATCGTGTGACCAGTCAATCCGAACGTAGCACCAATATTACTCATAGAGTCGAGTTCATAGCCTAAGCTAACATTACCCATCGTGAAATTAAAATTAGTGTTACCCCTCTGCCAATAGTCCATACGTGACCCATCAGATGAAGTACGGCGCATCTCTGTTTCTGTTCCGTCTGCCTTACCCTTTGAAACCATCAGGTTAGCACTGTAAGTGAGCTTTCCTTGCTGTCCACTCAAGAAGGTTGAACCACGATATCCCTTGTTGCTTATGGTGGCAGCAATACTACCGTTGTATCCGTTCAACTTCGTTTTAGCCTTTCCATCAGCATTATTCATGACGATATTCAGTACACCACCGACACCCTCTGCATCATATTTGCACCGGGGTTTGTGACTACTTCGATTGACTTCACAGCCGAAGCAGGCATCGCCTTGAATATCTGTGAGGGATTAGAAGAGAACATTACGTTAGGTTTTCCGTCCACATAGACCTTGAAGGAACCTTGTCCATTGACGGTGATGTTGTCCTGTCCGTCTACAGTTACCATCGGAACCTTACGCAACATATCAAGTACGGTGTTCGTCTTGACATCATTGTCGCTCTGTACATCGTAGGTCATCTTGTCGGTTTCCATCTTTACAAGCGGCTTCTGAGCCACGACTTCAACCCCTTTCAGCTGCTTTGTATCGTCCTGTACAAGGAGGTTTCCGAGGTCGATAATGCCACCTGCCTCCGTAAGTTGTACCCTACGCACAATCTCTTTACGACCCATTGAAGTGAAGGAAACAATATAGCTGCCCTGTCCTGTTACCTTTTGAGAGAACTTTCCGTCCTCTGCTGTCACCGACATAGCCACTGGTGTCTCGCTTTTCTTACCTTTGTAGACTCTGATTGTGGCGTATGGTTCGCCCTCATGGGTCAAAGAATCGAGTAATACACCCGATATCGTTGAGGTCTGACCATGTGCGGTTATGGCAATAGCCATCATACCTAAAGTAAAGATTAACCTATTAATTTTCATATTTCTATGTTTTTACGGCTGCAAAGATGATATAGATGTAATACAAAGTTGTTTCCCATTACGACAAACAACATCAATAAAATCATTATCAATCATCTAACCAGTAGTGTTTTACTATATAATCTATGTGCGCATTATACAGTGCAAAACTAACGAAAATATTCTAATAAAACAAGTTTTGAAAGTAAAAAAGAATAACTTAAAGTAAGGATTCTTTCCTACTCTTTCTATGCTATACAATAACTATACTAACAACATATTGCATCCTAATTAGCCCTCCGCACCATTGGTGCTAACGCCCCGCACCACTCGTGCTAACCATCCGCACCATATGTGCGGGATATCAACAAAGAGAAATAAAAGGGTTATGGCGAATCATGATTGGCATGATAAGAGATATCGTAAGGCATTAATGACCCACTTCATAAGGGTAGACATTTACCCAATAGTACAAAAGAAAAGATGATTACCAAGCCTAAATAGACAATCGTAAAGACTTGATAATCATCTTTTAAAAAGTTATCTTACTTCAAACAAACCAACTGGATAGCAAAACCACCACTCTTAGCCAAGTGCAAGTTAAGTACAGTTTCGCTGTTAACCACCTGCTGTTCGATCGTCATAGAGTAAGGATTCTTATCGTATTCAGCATCTGGACCATCCTTATAGATGATAGCCTTGTAGCTTGTACCTGGTGAAAGGAAGTCGAGTTTCAACTTGATATCACGTGCATTCTCGTCACTCATACCTCCAACAAACCAGTTCTCACTATCGCGATCCTTACGTGCAGTAACGATATACTTACCTATCTCCGCCATAGGAATCACAGTCTTTTGCCAGTTAGAAGGCATTGCCTCAATGAAAGCAAAGGCTGGTTGATCCTTTGTAGTTTTCGATTTCGTCGGCTGCCATCTGCCATGGAGTATAAATAACAACATACTCAGCCAACTGCTTAGCAAGTGTTGTGTGCGGATGCGTATTAGGATAAACCCTACCTTCAAGGTTAAAGATACCTGGTGTGAAGTCTATCGGTCCAGCCAACTGACGAGTGAAAGGAAGTACACAAAGATGGTAAGGAGGATTACCACCATTGCCATCCCAAGCATTCCACTCTTGTCCTCTAACACCCTCACTGGCGATAAGGTTTGGATAAGTACGCTGTAAACCGGTTGGCATAGCAGGCTCATGATTAACCACCATAATGTGGTGGCGGGCTGCAGCCTCTATCACCTTGCGATAGTGACGCACACCATATTGAGAGTGCTGGTGCTCCTTATCGTCCATTAGATTATTGACATAACCCGTCTTAACAGCCTTGATTCCCATCTTCTCATAGAGAGAGAAGGCTTCTTCCAACTGGTTCTCATAGTTCTTTGCAGCGCCACCGGTCTCGTTGTGAGCGATGAGTGAGACACCCTTTGACAGTGCATACTTCTGCAATCCCTCAAAGTCATAATCAGGATAAGCCTTTGTGAAGTTGAATTTATCACCTTCCTTACCCCAGTCGTTTTCCCATCCATAGTTCCAACCTTCAACCAATACGCCCTTGAAACCATGCTGTGCAGCAAAGTCGATATAGCGTTTTGTATTCTCAGTTGTGGCACCATGCTTAGGACCTGGAGCCCAAGTGGCTGTCTGCATGTGGTAAGACCACCATACACCAACATATTTTCCTGTTGTAATCCATGATGTATCCTTAATCTTACAAGGGGCGTTGAGGTTCAACATGACACGGTTTGTAATCAAACCGCCTACCATATTCTCCACTGACAACATACGCCAAGGACTGACGAAAGGAGCTTTTGCACGTACCAAGTCGCCATTTGACCATGGAACTAACTCAGCCTTCAATCTTACATTACCATCTTTTGTCTCTATAGGCTTAACATTCAGCGAAGAATAGTCTGTCAGATTTGCTTCATGAAGCATCATATAAAGGTCTGGTTTTGCCTCGATAGTAACAGGGGTGCATACCTTTCCCTTCTTACTTAAGTGGTCCTTTGTCCACAGTCCCTCATAGTAACCAGCATCATAAGGCAATGTCCATGCTTCTGGATCGCCCTTAAAGCAGAACTCTGTAGTCTCATCTGTGATGACAAAGTCCTTCAACTGCTTTTGTTCAGGGAATACATAACGGAAGCCCATACCATCGTCAAAGACACGGAAGACGATATTCAGCTGTCGCTGCAGCCCTTTCTTCTGTGCCAACTTCATAGTCAACTCGTTATAATGGTTGCGCACATCGACTTCTTCTCCCCATGGCTGGCGCCACGTTTCGTCCTTTGTAGCTCTTGCAAAAGCCACAACACGGAAGTCACTGTCAAGACTTCCATCTTTCAGTTTCATGCCCAAAGCTGAAGGGAGAAGGATTACCTCCCCACCACGACGCAAAGAATAATAAGGTCGTCCAGCATTATCAACACCCGCAGTCAGCGTCAGATTGCCCGAAGGTGAACTTACCGTAGCTTCCTGCTTTGCCATCATTGCCATTGGAAGGAGTGCAAAGCACAGCACTAAAAAGAGATTTTTAAAACGTTCTGTTTTCATTTATTGAGATTTTAATAATATTAATTCTTACCATTAACAGCATCAAGTAAGGCTTTCGCCTCACCTGTCTTCAACTGTACAAGGGCGTTATAAGCCTCCTTTACCTTCGCATTATTAGGTTGTGCAACACGTGCTTGATACCAGCGATAGATAAGTTCTAAGTCGGCTTGCTGATAGCTTACGCCAGTGAACTTCTGCAACATAAGGAGGTATTTATACCCATACTCCAATGTTGGTTCGATAGTAGTTCCCTCGCCATAGTCGTTCCATGTGCTTATTTGCAGATACTTCAGACCTGCCTGTCGGGCTGCATCAAGCTGTCGCTGGAACAACGCTCCGTTCTCAGCACTGTATGTCTGATAGCCTGTACCGCCCTCACCTTCTTTGTAATAGTCCCAAAAGCCGGGCATAGCACCACCTACAAAGCACTTATAATCCTTAGCTATAGCATAGTTAGGATTAGGATTTACCCACGTATAAACACCTTGTGCATTGTCAGAATAGGTGGCATTATTAACGCTGCCCATCTTTCCTTCCAACACAAGAAACATTGGTTTTGTAGTGAGGATAGAGAAACTACGATACCAGTCTTTGGCGATTCCATCTGAATAGGACCGAAATCTAATAACAATGGACGCCCCTCAACCTTCACATAACTATCGTCCTTAAAGAAGTTCTCAGCTAAATAGCGGAGGTCCTGACGTACTGTTCCAACCTTATCCGTCACCCCTTCGAGTGTTCTGTCTTCATAAACGACACTCATCTTGAGTCCTGCACGCTTCAAGGCACGGAAGAGTGCTTCGGTGTTCGACTTATGTAAGGCGATAGAATTATCACTATTAACGCCATACCAGTCGACCATCACACCGTCTAAGCCGGCATATTTCATCAGCAAACACTGATAATCCAACACAGCCTCATCGCCACTTGCATAAGGACCTGTCTGTGGATAATAGTGTGAAGCTATCTGTTTTTTGCCGTTAGCATCGGTCTTGTTAGGATCACAGTTCTTCATCGTCCAGTGATAACCCCACTTTCCTTCATTCTTAGGGTTGGATGTGGTGGTTTCAAACCAAGGCATATAATGTGCATACACCTGCATGGTGTTCGACTTCGTAACGGCAACAGGCACGACTTGTGTAGTCTGCTGACTGCCTTCAGTCTTCTTAGGTGCACCCTCATAGCTGTCTGCACAAGACGCAAAAGCAATCCTGAGACAGCTGCAAATGTAAATACTGATTTCAACTTCATCTTGTTTAATGTTCTCTTAGCTGACTTTCCTATTCCCAAAGCAGGTGCAGAAAGATTCCTACTTCTTATATTGATACCGCTATCCTACTCTCTGCTGCTATGTAAAAGCTATCCTTTCGTAAGTACAAAGATAAACTTTAAATACCATAAAGGAGAACTTCAACCATAATAAAAAGGCATCTTTCTCGAATTATTTTCATGAAGAAAAAAAGATTTCTTTTCATGATAATAAATATTTCTTTTCATGATGAAAAATGTTTTTTTTCATGAAAGTAATTTGCCACAGACAGCTTTTCTATAGGAGAAAGTCATGTTATTAACTTGATATTACATGGGTTATTGCATCATAAAAGGGGCTGTTTTCGTAAGCGTTAGTAGCTTATTCCAAGCCGTATAAAGCTTCTCTAATAAAGCCCTTAAAACCCAATGGCAACTGCATAGACCTAAAATCCCTGCCGTACCATTGGGCATCTTTATAACACTAAACCCATCAAAAATTAACTTTCGTAACCAGGATTCTGCTTTAAGTTAGGGTTCTTGCTCAACTCCTCTTGTGGAATTGGATAGATACCTGTATGCTTGTCGGCAGGATCGGCTGGCTTTTCCCACCACGCTTTGAAGTAAGTTCCAAAGCGGATGTTGGTTGTACGGCGCAGATTCTCAAATACAAACTCGTGCTTCCACTCTGTGTCAAGGTCGTCGAGGGTGAGCGTTGTGAGGTCGTCAAGGCCTGCACGCTTACGAATCTGATTGATATAAGTGAGTGCTGTTGAGGTGTAACCCAAACGGAAGTTGCACTCTGCTTGCATCATTAAAATCTCCGCATAGCGCATTAGTACCCAATCGTTGTCGCGCTCCCAAGAGTCATTAGCACTCCATTCGTACTTGTTCAGACGTGCACCAGCATTCTTAGCAGCATCGGTAAAGTTGTCAATCTCCTCCGTATAGTTCAATGGTGAGCCATCATCCATCAGTACTTCAGAACCATCCTTAGCACTGTATTGCTGACCGATGAGCAGACTTTGGCGACGTACATCCTTCGCATCGAATGATGAGTAGAGTCCTGGCTGTGCGCAGATACCATTACCACACCACTGATAAACGCCAGCTGGGTCGAAAGCCAACTTCTTGATTATAGTGGTAGGTCATACTTGCAAGATAGTTACCTACAGTTCCCTGCTTGTGATCGTAAGGTATTGCGAAGATGATTTCAGGAGATTTCTCGTTCTGAATAGCGAAACTTGCCTTATAATTTGCTGTCAGCGAATAGCCTTGAACCTTATTACAAGCATCAAGACAGTCCTGCCAACGAGCCGTACCAGTAAACACCTCGGCATTGAGATAGAGTCGTGCCAAGAGCGTATTGGCTACGTTCTGGGTAAACGACCGTAGGTAATGCCAGTAGGCAAGAGTGGGATAATCTCCTTGAGTTCCTTCTCAATGAAAGCAAAGACATCCTTACGCGGAGTATTCGTTGGGAGTTCCTTCTGTGTGAAGTCGGTCACAACAGGTACATTTCCAAAGCAGTCGAGCAGGTTGTAATAGTAGTAAGCACGCAAGCCACGCAACTCTGCTTCCACTTTCTGCTTATCCTCTGTCGTCAGTCCACTCTGTTCTACTTGATAGATGATGGCATTCACCTTAGAAACACCTGTGAAGTTATATCGCCAAACAGAGAGGATACCAGAGTTCTTAGCATCCCAGTTGTGGCGTTGGAACTGCTGATAGCGACCACCATCATACCAGTCTGTACCACGGGTTGGGATACATGCCTCATCACTTGAGCACTCCTGTGTGAAGAATACATACTCACAAGTAGGATAACAGATGATACCTGCGCCCTCAGGAGTACCAGAACCATAGCCTCGGAGAGTAGCGTAAGCACCTCCAACGATAGTTGCTACCTCAGAAGAAGTCTTGCCATAGTCATCCTGCGACACCTTATCGTAGAGTTGTTCATTAAGGTCAGTACAGGAAGCCATTGCCAAGAGCAGTCCTACTCCTAACCAAGCCTTCCGTCCAGGAAGGATATTTGATATGCTAATATTCAATCGTTTCATAATAATTATGTTCTTATAATGTTGAATGTTACGGTAAGATTAGAAGCCGATGTTCACACCCAATGAGAAAGTGCGTGGTCGTGGATAACTGTTGAAGAAGTCAATACCAGGTGAATTCAGTACGTTGTCTGGTACACTTACTTCTGGATCGATACCCTTATAGCCTGTAATACAGAAGAGGTTTTCTCCTGTCACATAGAAACGTAGACGACTAAGACCCATCTTCTTCACTGCATTCATCGGAACAGAATAGCCCAAAGTGACAGACTGTAGACGGAAGAAATCACCATTCTCTATGAAGTAATCAGAGAAAGTTGGATTATCTGTAATACCGCTCTTCATGAAGTCGTCGAGGGTATTCTGTGATGGGAGCGTGTTGGATCATACATCACCATGCGGCTAACATTCAGTACCTTCTGTCCGAACATACCATAAGCAGCTACGCTTGCATCGAAGTCGTGCCATGTTGCATTGAGTGAAAGACCAAGGTTCCACTTAGGCATTGCGGAGCCTAAATAGCCTTCCTTCACCTTTCCATTCTCGTCTTTTTCAAGCATATACTTGCCGTCGTCTGATATTCCTGTGCAATGAGGACCCCAGAAGGCACCTGCAGGAAAACCCTCTTTGATGACCTGTGCGTAGGTGTTTGACATACCACGAACACTGTGCAGAGGACCTGCTTGAAGTCCAACTGCCTGATATTGGTCGTTAGAAAGCTTCGTAATCTCCTGATGGTTGTAGGCAAGAGAGAGGTTAGCATCAAGTGTCCAATCCTTCGTACGGACTGCTTTATAACCCAAAGTAAGCTCAAATCCCTTGTTTACTAAGTCACCAACATTCGCCAACATCGTACCCACAAGGTATGGAGGTTGTGGCACTGGATAAGTCCAAAGGAGGTCGGAAGTCTTCTTATAGTAAAGTTCTAACGTACCATTCAATCTATTGTATGAGAGAAATCAACACCAAGGTTCCACTGTGCTGTTGACTCCCATTTGAGGTCAGGGTTAGGGTTTTGAATCTGTGTGTAGGAGTTCTTCCATGTTCCCGTAGTCCCATCGTAGTAGGCAGAACCTGCTGCAGAGAGGATAGAAAGCGACTTATATTCGCCAATACCGTTCTGATTACCAGTCACACCGAAACCTGCACGAAGCTTTAAGTTGTCGAGCCACTCACGTGTTGAAGCCATGAAAGGCTCTTCAGAGATACGCCAAGCCAAAGAAAGAGAAGGGAATACGCCCCACTTATGGTGCTGACCAAAGCGAGAAGAACCATCATTACGCAGCGTAGCAGTAAGCATATAGCGGTCCATCAGGCTGTAGTTCACACGACCAAAGAACGAAATGAGCTTTGATTCACCCTTATAAGAACCCACATCTCCCTGTCTGTGGTCTGTTCCTGCACCTAAGTTGTTATATCCGAAAGCATCAGAATCGAAGCCAGAGCGTGTTGAACTGAAGCCTTCATAGGTGTTATCGAGGTAAGAATAACCACCCATAAGATTCAAATGGTGGATGTCTGCGAACTTTTTATCGTATGTTAAGTAAAGTTCTAACTGCTTATTTGTATAGTCATCATAGATTCTTTGACCCCATCCATGCTCACTCTGTCCCTCCATTCGAGCGTAAGTAGGCTTGTATAAGCCCGACTTAACAGAGTTGAATTCATAGGATGTATTGACCGTAGCAACCAATCCTTCGAGGAGAGAAAGCTCTGCCTTCAAGTAGCCTAAGAAGCGATGACGTTTGCGATCTTCAGTTCTGTTGTTGTTTAACTCAACTGGATTCTCTGTGTTTGTACCATTGAATTGAGCATAACTGCCGTCTTGATTATAGACAGGGAAGGTTGGTTGAAGGTTAGTCATACGTTCAAAGATACGGTTATCGACTGGATGCCAACTGTCAAAGTTGGTGTTGATGCCCTCATCCAAACGTAAACGACCATTCATTCCAGTCTGATAAGCAGAGAGAGAACCAGCAAGTCGGTTCATTGTATTGTTCTTAATGACACCTTCATTATTGTTATAAGTGAAGCTGGCACGATATCCATGCTTCTTCTTTGACGATGAGAAGTTGATATTATGCCCATGAGAGATAGCCATACGCATAAGTTCTTTCTGCCAGTCGGTGCTTGCTCCGAAGTCTAAAGCACTCATATTACCTGTTGAACGAACATAACTACGCCACTGATTAGCCGATAGTAAGTCGAGTGTTTTGGCTGCAGAAGCTAAGGCAACATAGCCATTATACTGAATAGTATTTACTTCTGTGTCTGAACCTTGACGATTGGTAGTGATGATGATAACACCATTTGCACCACGAGAACCATAGATAGCCGCAGCAGAGGCGTCCTTGAGAATATCCATGCTGACAATCTCTGAAGGTTGAACAGAGTTGATATCAACACCTGGAATACCATCTACAACAACCAACGGACCATTACTTGCCGACAAAGACGTACCACCACGAAGACGGATAGAAGCACCTGACTCAACAGCTCCAGAGCTTTGTACGATAGAAAGACCAGCCACCTTACCCTGCAACAACTGCTCAGTAGAGGTGATAACACCCTGTTTCATATCCTTTGAATTGACTGAGGCAATGGCACCCGTAAGGTCGCTCTTGCGCATCTTACCGTATCCAACGCCCACGATAGTCACCTCATCAAGTGTCTTGGCATCCTCTTCCATCACGACTTTCAAACCTTTTCCAGCCTGTACCTTACGACTTGTATAGCCTACATAAGTGATTTCGAGCATATCACCTTGTCGGCACTGGATAGTGAAATTACCATCAATATCAGTGATAGCACCCACCTTACCGCCTACAACACTCACCGAAGCGCCAATAAGTGGCTCATGACCGCTATCAGATACCGTACCAGTAGCAGTGAAGTCCTGTGCTGATACCTGACTACAGAACATCATCAACGCAAAGAGGATGAGTCCCGATAGTTTATTTTTTATTGTTAGTTTCATAGAATTTAATGCTTTTATGGATTGAATAAGACGAGGAATCATTCTCTCCTCTTCCGTTATTAATCAGCCACAACGAGCGGTATTGTTGATGTGACAACCGTCTTATCGTGCTGATCCATTAGCCTTAAATAGTATCTTATTAGATACAAACAAAACAGCAAAAAAAGCAACAGGCGTTTACAGAAGATGATGAATGTGATAGGTATTATCACTTACCATCGGCTGTAAAAGCCTGTCTTATTAATTCTTTTACCGCTATTTATTAATTTTCAAAAGCCTCTGCCTCAGCAGCTGCAATAATAGCTTCACGGTCAATAGACTTAGAATGAGAAATATCAGAGAGGTCAAAATCCTCATTGTTAGCCTTCTTTTCTTCCTCAACAGAGGAATCAGTCAGTTCTTCTTTCACTTCATCAGCAGCCGATGACTTCTCATCAAAGACCTCTGTCTGGAAAGGATTCTCATGTTTCTCAACCTTTGGTTCAGAACCTTCAATGAAGTTCATGTCCTGTGAAGTCTCAGGAACATTGAGCACTGGTTCTTCTTCCATCTTTGTACGGTTGGCTTTGGCGGCAAAAACCTCATCTATAAACTGGGGCTCACGACGCAAACGCTGGAGCGTAAGTTTGGAAGCCTCTTGCTGGCTTTCCTTCTTAGAATAACCATGTCCCTCACCACATGGAATACCCTCCATGATCACTTGGAAATGGAAAGTGGGACTACCCTGTTTATCTTTTTGGTTTTCAATCAGCTTGAACTCCATATTGACCTTGTTCTTCTGGCTCCACTCGATGAGTTTTGACTTGAAGTTCACCTCCTTGTAAGCAACCTTATCAATATTGATAAGCTTCCCAAGGACTTGTTGCTTCATAAACTTCATACAAGCATTGTAGCCATGATCAAGATAGAGAGCGCCTACGAGTGCCTCAAAAGCATTACCCCCTAAATAACTGTTATGCGAAGACGTCTGCCCGTTAGAGAGAATCAACTGTCCGATTCCCATCTCTTTTGCCAGGCGGTTTAGCGTATCGCGTTGTACTATCTTTGAACGAGTGTTGGTCAGGAAACCTTCACGCTTGCCTGGGAAGTGCTCATAAACGATGTCACCGACAATGGCATCGAGAATAGCATCACCAAGAAACTCAAGGCGTTCATTGTTTACTGGCTTACCCTTTGCGTTACGACGCGCTACGCTCTTGTGCAAGAGTGCAGTCTTATAATAACTGATATCGTGAGGAATAATGCCGATAATTTGGTACAAAGACAAATAAAGCTCCTTCTCCTTACGGAAAGGGAGCTTTATTCTATCAATTATATTATTCAGCATACTTCTTGAATACAACACAAGCATTGTGACCACCGAAACCGAAGGTGTTGCTCAGTGCAGCACGTACCTCACGTTTCTGTGCCTTGTTGAACGTAAAGTTCAAGTTGTAATCCAATTCAGGATCTGATCATCTTCCTCATGGTTGATTGTTGGAGGAACGATATCTTCCTTCACTGACATGACACAAGCCAAAGCCTCTACAGCACCAGCTGCACCGAGGAGGTGACCTGTCATACTCTTTGTAGAAGAGATATTCAACTTGTAAGCAGCATCACCAAACAAAGCCTTGATAGCCTTTGCCTCTGAGATATCACCTACAGGAGTTGATGTACCGTGAACGTTGATATAGTCGATATCCTCTGGCTTCAAACCTGCATCCTCAAGTGCTGCCTTCATAACGAGCTTAGCACCAAGACCCTCTGGGTGAGAAGCAGTGATATGATGAGCGTCAGCTGACTCGCCTTCACCAACCATCTCTGCGTAAATCTTAGCACCACGAGCCTTTGCATGCTCCAACTCCTCAAGGATAAGACAACCAGCACCCTCACCCATTACGAAACCATCGCGGCTTGCAGAGAATGGACGTGAAGCGTGCTCTGGATCATCATTGCGTGTAGAAAGTGCATGCATAGCATTGAAACCACCTACACCACAAGCGCAAATAGCAGCCTCAGCACCACCACTAACGATAATATCAGCCTTACCAAGACGAATCTGGTTGAATGCTGAAGCCAAAGCGTTAGTTGAAGAAGCACAAGCAGATGTTGTTGTATAGTTAGGACCGTGGAATCCATACAGCATACTAATCTGTCCAGAAGCGATATCTGCAATCATCTTCGGGATGAAGAAAGGATTGAACTTAGGACCATTCTCTGGATGCTGTGCGTAATAACTCACCTCATCTTCGAATGTCTTAATACCACCAATACCTACACCGTAGATTACACCTACGCGGTTCTTGTCAACCTTCTCTAAGTCGAAGTTAGCGTCCTTAACACCCTGAATAGCACTAATCATAGCCAACTGAGTGTAGCGATCGAGCTTACGAGCCTCCTTACGGTCAATGTAATCATTGATGTTAAGGTCTTTTACCTCACAAGCAAACTTCGTCTTGAACTGGGTTGTATCGAAATGTGTAATAGGAGCAGCACCACTCTTACCTGCCAGCATGTTCTGCCAAGTCTCCTCTGGAGTGTTACCCAATGGAGTAACGGCGCCAAGACCTGTTACAACTACTCTTTTTAATTCCATGCGTGAAATATAAATTAAAAAAGTAAAGTTAAAAAAAAAAAGCCAAGCAAAGGCATACGCTTTGCTTGGTACTTTTATCTTGAGTAAACCTTACTTAGCGTTCTCCTCGATGTAAGAGATAGCGTCGCCTACTGTAGAGATCTTCTCAGCCTTATCGTCTGGAATAGAAATACCGAACTCCTTCTCGAACTCCATGATGAGCTCTACTGTATCCAAAGAGTCAGCACCGAGGTCGTTTGTGAAACTTGCCTCTGGTTTTACCTCAGCCTCATCAACGCCGAGCTTCTCTACGATAATAGCCTTTACTTTTGATTCAATTTCTGACATAATTGTAAGTTTTAAAATGTTTAATATTGATTTCCAAATTCAAAATGCGCTGCAAAGGAACTGTTTTTTTTCCATGTGTGCAAGTTTTTTTATTAAAAATACACTATCTATTGCACAAACCATATAGCTTTGTGCATGTTTTTGGGCGTTTTTACACTTAATTGTACGATAAATCAAACAATTATATCGGATTATTCAAAACTTTATTTATGCCACTACGTGGAATTAAACTGATTTTATAAACTACTACACCTTATTATTATTAAGACAAAAATACAGCGATGTTGTTTATTGTCACTCATCATGCGTATTCTATCCGACATCGTAAAACACTCTTAATTGCCTTTTACAGTTTAAGCATAGTTTACTTTTTGCAAGCTTATAAAGTATCCGCACCATTGGTGTTAAGCGTTCGCACCATACGTGCTAAGCATCCGCACCATATGTGCTGATCTTCCATACGATGACTAAGAAGGGGAAAAAGGTTAATTATAACTCGTCCACAAATATGGAATTGAAGTCTACATAAATAAGGAATAGCACCTGTGTGGAGGAAGTTTTATCCTCTCCTATTCCGAATGAAACAATGAAAAAATGGGATTTCATTTGTAGATAGTTAGTGGGTTATAATGATTTTCCTGTCACTTCTGTCACTATTTATAAACTTATAAGCACTTAATTGACAAGTAGTTAATACTAACTGTTAAAATGACAGCAAACGAAATATAAACTTATTGTATAGATATGTGGCATATTCAGAGGGACTTATAAGCGCATGAAATCCACTTAGAAGGAATATTCCATATCGAATCTTGTCCACCTTTATGACTTAACATAACCGTTACTCCTACATTGTAAAGACAGACAAGCAGCTCGATAAGAAAATAAAATAAGTTTAGCCACTCATGACTGATTTGAGATTAAGCGATTAACAATGAAAAACAAGAGTTTTTATTTTGTCCTTTAAGGAATTTACTTTATATTTGCAGAATAAACAGAAAAATAAAAACCGAATGTCATTTACAAAACATTGTAACGAGATTTTCAATCAGGCAATCCGTGATTATCATATTACGGACAACGTAGATACGCCGATTAATAACCCTTACGACAGAGATTCCATTGAAAACCGTCTCTATCTGAAATGCTGGATTGACACAGTACAGTGGCACTTCGAGGACCTTATCCGCGACCCACATATCAACCCAGAAGAAGGAATGAGTCTCAAGCATCGCATTGACCGCTCTAACCAGGACCGTACAGACCTTGTTGAGCAGATTGACTCGTATTTCCGTCAGCTCTACTCTGACGTGACTCCACTCCCAGATGCAACTATCAATACCGAGAGTCCAGCATGGGCAGTTGACCGTTTGTCTATTCTTGCATTGAAGATTTATCACATGAAGGAGCAGACTGAGCGCAAGGATGCTTCAGCTGAGCACATTAAGAAATGTAAGTCTAAGCTGAATATCCTCCTCGAACAACAGAAGGACCTCAGTCTTGCCATCGACCAATTGCTCGATGACATTGAGCATGGCCGTAAGTACATGAAGGTTTATCGTCAGATGAAGATGTACAACGACCCTGCTACCAATCCGATTCTTTACAACAAGAAATAAAATGATACCCCTCCCACTCTGCATAGGGAGGGGTGTAATTACTCGCTCAGAGTAAACATCAATGCGCTTTATTAGTTATTGAATAAGCATATCTTATTGCTTATCGTTATCAATAATAACCTTTATCCTCTATTCTTTATCCTGCTTATTCATTTCTGTTAGCCTATGAAAACCCCACATATTCTTATCATCCGATTCTCTGCTATGGGCGACATTGCTATGACAGTTCCCATCGTTTATTCGTTTGCAAAGCAGTATCCAGATGTGAGAATAAGTGTGCTTTCTCGTCCTTTTGCACAGCCATTCTTTCAGCATTTAGCACCAAATGTCGACTTTATGGCTGCCAATTTGAAAGAAGAATATAAAGGTTTTAGAGGATTAAACGCACTTTACCGTCGGTTGGTAGCAAAGCAATTTACAGCTGTAGCCGATTTCCATAACGTACTCCGAACCCGTTTCCTCCGCTTACGTTTCCTTATCGATGGTAAAGCTGTGGCACATATCAATAAGCATAAGCAAGGAAAGAAGCTACTCTGTCGGGAAGAAAATAAGGTTTTCATACAGCAGCCTACCTCTTTTCAAAACTATGCTGACGTACTCGAAGCATTAGGCTATCCTATTAAACCTGAATTTACGAGTATCTTCCCAACGGAAGGTGGCGACTTACAGCTTCTCTCTAATATAATAGGTGTAAAGCAACCATCGGAACGATGGATAGGTATAGCCCCTTTTGCAGCCCATACAGGTAAGATGTATCCACAGGAAAAGATGGAACTTGTGGTGCGAAAACTAACTGAGAAACATCCTTCTTGGCGTATCTTCCTCTTTGGTGGTGGTAAACAAGAAATAGAAGTATTGAACCAATGGGCAGCACAATATCCGCAATGTCTCTGCGTTGCTAACGTCCTTAAAGGACTCGAAAAGGAACTCATCCTTATGAGTCATCTCGACACTATGGTCTCAATGGATAGTGCTAACATGCACCTTGCTTCCCTCACTGGTACACGAGTGGTAAGTGTATGGGGTGCAACCCATCCTTATTGTGGATTTATGGGTTGGCAACAGAAGGAAGAAGATGCTGTTCAAATCAATACACTCTCTTGCCGTCCTTGCTCTGTCTTTGGTAACAAGCCCTGCCATCGAGGTGACTTCGCTTGTATGAATAATATTCTTCCAGAAGAGATTATTCAGCGTATTGAAGAGGGATTGCTGTAGGAATAGAATATAGAAAGATTTTAAAGAATAAAGATATAAAACTTCAATATCATAAAAGTATGAAACAAACTGCACTCTTCTTCGTCTTTCTTCTTACTCTCCTATCCTCCTGTTGTAATAAGACTTGTCAAAAATCAACAGACAATAATCCATTAGATAGTCTTGTTCTTGTTGACACCACAGAGATGAAATCAGCCTTTTTGGGATGTATTCATCGTTTTATTAAGCAATATCCTAAGGATAGTACGTTTATTCTTAAATGTGGATATGGATATGAAGACCACGGTGTTTATACAAATGGTGTCTATATCAACAGTGACGTTTTTCTTATCTATCCTGCTTATCATGGCGCGTTTACGGGTGGAGAATGGTCTGTTGATGATATGTATCCTACACATTATTTCAAGATAGACAACCGCATCGTCTTCCTCTGCTCTCGTTCAGATTCCTTTATGAAGCAGGAGAAATACCGGAAAGCCTACCATCAGATACTATCTGATAGACTACGTATACACTATGAAGATTTTGCTTTTATCCTTGTTGAACATAAAGACAATAAGGCTACATTGTTGTCAAGTGATGAAATAAGAAAGCGAAAGATTAGTCCTATCAGTGCTTTTAGAACAGTTGTCAAGTTCGAAGCTCCAAAGCTTACGGATGAGTCATCAGATGACGAATAAGCTTGTCAAGGAACAATAAGGGGTATTTTTTAGGTTTTTCCGTTAAATGCGTAGATTGTTAATAGAATGAGATTCATCCACATACATGGTATAATTACCTCCAATAAGATAGTTTTATAAAGGGAAATAAACTACATGATAAACGTAATTAGCTGCGATATCTATCTGTCTTCTACTATCAACGTATTCCCTTACTATATGAAGTTTGTAAATTATTTTCGTACAGCTCAAAACCAACACATGCTCTTTTGGCTTCTAAAAGACGCCCAATTAGCTTGCAAAAGGTGCCCTTTAAGACCCTTACTAACGCCCTTTTGAAGTCCAATTAAGCACCTTTCATCATACCGTTTTATAACTAATTGATTTACTGTTGGTTACAAAACTGCTTTTTATATGTGTTTTTGGCGTTAGTTATAGAAGTTTTCTTTGAAATTATGTAATGATTTTTCAAATCTTTATCTGCGTATTTTCGAAGTCTAAAAAGAAATGATTTTCAATGAAAAAGAATGATAATCGGATAGAATGTTGACTGTCTTAGCCAAGTTTTTGTTTAATGAGTAGCTATGGTTCATACGTTAAAGCAATACGAAAAGCGTCCACATATTTAACGGAAGAGCCATTTTTTTAATACAATAATAGCTTTAAAAAGCTATCAATCGGCTTACTTTTTCTCCTTACTTTTATCTATCTTTATTCTTCTAATCATTGTCTTTAGCGAAATTATGTTTATGAGAATAAGTCGCAATCAATAGACAATCGAAAAATAAAGAAAAAGATAACAAAAAAATAATAAATCAGGTTTTAGGAGAAAAAGTGATAGGCATTTATTTTGTTTAATAAAACCATAAACTATAATTTTAGATACCAAAATAAGTGCTTTTTTTGTAAGCAGAAAGTAGAGATTTTGAACAGCTAAAAAGTATTTCAATTTTAAACAAAAAGAACACTTAATTCTTTTTCTATTTTTGGAAAACAATTAAAAAGTAAATTTGTTCTCAAAAATATTCCGTTTTTAGATAACTATCATCTCACTTTTTTTCTTAACTTTGTCCATACAAAAAAACCCGCTAAAAAGGCGTAAGTTGCTAATAATATGTTACTTATACGTAAATAAGTAAGTCTCAATAGCGAATTGAAGTAGTACAAAAATAGAAAACTTTATAAAAGAAGTAATGAATATAACAAAACGTAATGGAGAAGTAGAAGTCTATAATAACGAAAAGATTTCAATAGCCATTAAAAAGAGTTTTATCAGCACCGGAAAGGATATTTCAGACAGTGAGATAGCCGGAATGGTAAGCGAAGTAGAGCAGTTCATCAAAGAGAACCCTGAACTGCGCACTGTGGAGGATATCCAGAACCGTGTAGAGAAGTGTCTTATGGCACATGGTCATTACGATGAAGCGAAGAATTATATTCTCTTCCGTTATCAGCGTAATGAGCAGCGACAAGCTATTAATTACATTGTGTGGACTGCTGACGATCGTGAGTTGGCTGATGTATTGCACAGTGTAGCCCGTGAATACCGCGAGCGTTCTTATAGTATGGTAACTCTTCAGGAGAAGTTCTCAAGTTTCACTAAGCCTGGTATGTCACAGAAAGACTCAATTGATGCACTTATCAAGGCTGCTGTAGAATTGACAACACCAGAGGCTCCAGCATGGGAGATGATTTCAGCACGTATTCTTTCTTATCGTTCTGAGAAGAAAATCACCCGTTTGGAGGAAGAGTTGGGACTCAAGACCTTCTATCGTAAGGTTAAATATATGACCGAAGAAGGACTTTATGGTGATTATATTCTTCAGAACTATAGTGAAGAAGAAATCAACGAGGCTGCTACTTTCATTGACCCTGAACGCAATAAAATCCTTAATTATTCAGGTCTTGATCTACTTCTAAAGCGTTATGTTATAAAGAATTACACTGGTAAAGTGATTGAGCGTGTACAGGAAATGTTCCTTGGAATTGCACTTCACCTTGCTATGCCAGAGAAGAAAGACCGTCTTATGTGGGTACGTCGTATCTATGACTTACTCAGTAAGTTGGAAGTAACGATGGCAACCCCTACCCTCTCTAACTCTCGTAAGCCAAGTCATCAGCTTTCAAGTTGCTTCATTGACACCGTACCAGACAGTTTGGATGGTATCTATCGTAGCTTGGACAACTTCTCACAGGTGAGCAAGTTTGGTGGTGGTATGGGTATGTACTTCGGTAAGGTACGTGCAACAGGTGGTAATATCCGTGGTTTCAAGGGTGTAGCAGGTGGTGTAATCCGCTGGATGCGACTCGTTAATGACACTGCTGTAGCTGTTGATCAGTTGGGTATGCGCCAAGGTGCTGTAGCCGTTTACTTAGATGTATGGCATAAAGATCTACCAGAGTTCTTGCAACTTCGTACCAACAACGGTGACGATCGTATGAAGGCACACGACATCTTCCCAGCAATTTGCTATCCAGACTTATTCTGGAAGATGGCAGAGGAAGACATGAATCAGAACTGGTCGCTCTTCTGTCCTAACGAAATTATGCGTATCAAGGGTTATTGCCTTGAGGATTGTTATGGTGAAGAGTGGGAACGTAAGTACCTTGATTGTGTGAATGATCAGCGTCTTTCACGTCGTGTTATTAGCATTAAGGATATTGTTAGATTGGTTCTTCGTTCTGCTGTTGAGACCGGAACACCATTTACCTTCAACCGTGACACAGTAAACAGAGCTAATCCTAACGCTCATAAGGGAATGATTTACTGCTCTAATCTCTGTACTGAGATTGCTCAAAACATGGCTCCTATTGAGACAGTATCTAAGGAAGTAGAAACAAAGGATGGTGATACAGTTGTTGTAACAACTACTCGTCCAGGTGAGTTTGTAGTATGTAACTTGGCAAGTTTGTCACTTGGTAGACTTCCATTGGAGGATGAGGAGAAGATGAAAGAAAAGGTAGCAACCGTTGTTCGTGCACTTGACAACGTTATCAACCTTAACTTCTATCCTGTTCCTTATGCACAGCTTACCAACCAGCGTTATCGTTCTATTGGCTTGGGTATTAGTGGTTATCACCATGCTCTTGCTAAGCGTCGCATTAAGTGGGAGAGTGAAGAGCATTTGGAGTTTATGGATAAGGTGTTCGAGACAATCAACCGAGCAGCTATCCTTGCCAGCTCAAACCTTGCTAAGGAAAAGGGAAGCTATCAATTCTTTGAGGGAAGTGACTGGCAAACAGGTATCTACTTTGATAAGCGTGGTTATGACAGTGCTGAATGGCAGGATGTTCGTAAGACAGTTGCCTTGCAGGGTATGCGTAATGCTTATCTTCTTGCAGTCGCACCAACCAGCAGTACAAGTATTATTGCAGGTACAACAGCCGGCTTAGACCCAATCATGAAGCGTTTCTTCTTAGAAGAGAAGAAGGGAAGTATGCTTCCACGTGTTGCTCCAGAGCTTTCAGATGAGACCTACTGGATGTATAAGAGTGCTTATCTTATCAACCAAAAATGGAGTGTTCGTGCTTCTGGTGTACGTCAGCGTCATATCGACCAGGCACAGAGTATGAATCTCTATATCACCAATGACTTCACAATGCGCCAGATACTCGACCTTTACTTACTTGCTTGGAAAGAGGGTGTTAAGACTATCTACTATGTGCGTAGTAAGTCATTAGAGGTGGAAGAGTGTGAGAGCTGCTCATCATAATAATTCAGAATTCACAATTCATAATTCATAATTATGATTACTGCTATTTACTGAATAACAGAAATTCGTTGAGTAAGTAGACAAACAAAAATAATAGTTTACATCACTAATCATAATTATGAATTCTGAATTTTGAATTCTGAATTAAAGTAGTAATCACAATTATGAATTATGAATTGTGAATTATGAATTAATACAATTAATGGATTTAATATATAAGAAATAATGGACAATCAATTAAAACGTAATACCTTATTCAATCCTTCAGGCGATATAGACTTGCGCTTGAGACGAATGATTGGTGGCAATACTACTAATTTGAATGACTTCAATAATATGAAGTATTCATGGGTAAGTGACTGGTACAGACAGGCAATGAACAACTTCTGGATTCCAGAAGAAATCAATCTTTCACAAGACTTTAAGGACTATCCGCGTCTTGAAAAGGCTGAACGTACAGCCTATGATAAGATTCTGAGTTTCCTTGTCTTCCTTGATTCGCTTCAGAGCAATAACCTCCCAACCCTTAGTGAGTATATCACTGCAAACGAGGTAAACCTCTGTCTGCATATTCAGGCATTCCAAGAGTGTATCCATAGTCAGAGTTATAGCTACATGCTCGACACTATCTGTAGTCCTGAAGAGCGTAACGACATTCTTTATCAGTGGAAGACCGATGAGCACCTCTTGAACCGTAATAAGTTTATTGGTGACTGTTACAATGAGTTCCATGAGAAACGTGATAAGTTCAGTTTGATGAAGACGCTTATTGCTAACTTCATCCTTGAAGGTATCTACTTCTATAGCGGATTTATGTTCTTCTATAATCTCAGCCGAAATGGTAAGATGTCGGGTTCTGCACAGGAGATCCGCTATATCAATAGAGATGAGAATACACACCTCTGGCTGTTCCGTAGCATTATTCTTGAACTGAAGAAAGAGGAGCCTGATATGTTTACGCCAGAGAAAATAAAGGTGTATGAGGATATGATGCGTGAGGGTGTACGTCAGGAGGTAGCATGGGGACAATATGTTATCGGTAATGATGTGCAGGGTCTTAACGCTCAGATGGTGTCTGATTACATCCGTTATTTGGGTAATCTTCGCTGGTCTGGACTTGGCTTTGGTTTCCTTTATGATGACAACCAAAAGGAACCAGAGAACATGAAGTGGGTTGGTCAGTATTCAAATGCCAACATGGTAAAGACCGACTTCTTCGAAGCTAAGAGTACAGCTTACGCCAAGAGTACTGCACTGATTGATGACTTGTAGTCTTAATGCAGAATTCATAATTCACAATTCATAATTATGATTACTTATTTTGGGTGTTATGAAAGGAAAATTCTAAACATAACATTAGCAATGAATAGTAATCTTAATTCTGAATTGTGAATTTCTTTTTATCAAAAATACGAACTATAACCATGAAAGACATCAAGTATATTCCTTTACTTTTGGTGTTTTACCTCCTTTATAATAATAAGTTGCTTTGCAATTACCAATATATTACAACGTAATTAACACGTAACACCATTGGTGTTAACCCTTAGCACACTATGTGCGGAGCATCAGCACAACGTTTAAAGATGGCATAGAAAGTGATTAGAGCTATTATAAAACATCACAAAACACGAATGATTAATTTATAAGGGAACATTTACTAAACAATACTTATACAGATATTGAACTAATAACTGTTGATAACTCTGTGGAAAACTATGTTGATAACTATTTTATAACTATGTGGATATCCACACAAGAAGAGAAGAAGAAGCTTCTATGTGGATATCCACAAGGTTAATAATGCAGTTTTATAGAAGTTTTACACAACTTTCATATCAAAAAAGATATAAACTTATTATCTTTGCATCAATTGTGGATAATGTGGATAACTCAGTATAATACCTGAATATCAAACGATAGAAATGAGGATAACTTGTTAATAAAGTAACCTCTAAGTTTGATAACTATTCTGGCAAGAAAAATGGGTAAAAAGTTCTGCACTAATCCACAGCCTATCATACTAAAAACATTCTTTTTTTTCTTTTTAAAAAGAAATAAAGAATAATATTAAAGTTGAACGGATAAAACGGAGAATATGAAAAAGTTGAAGATTTATATAGTTTGTCTCTTTGCGATGATTGCCGTCAGTGCCACCGCACAGTGTACATTCCGTAACACGGCGTTTAGCAGTGGAGAGTATCTTACCTACAACCTTTATTATAACTGGAAGTTTATTTGGGTAAAGGCAGGTACAGCTTCTTGGTATACGGTTTCCTCTACTTATAAGGGTATTCCGGCTTATCGTGCTTCGTTGACGACACGTGGTAATGGTAAGCTTGACGACTACTTTGTATTGCGTGACACATTACTTACTTATAATTCAAAGCAGATGGAGCCACTCTATTTCCGTAAGGGAGCAAGGGAAGGAAAGCGATATACGGTAGATGAGATATTCTACACTTATCCAAATGGTAAATGTAAGCTACGCCAGCACAGAATCAATAACGAGGGAAAACATCAATGGATGGAGAATACATACGATGATTGTTGTTTCGATATGATGAGTATCTTCCTTCGTGCACGTAGTTTTAATCCAGAGAACTGGAAGAAAGGTGAGGTGGTGAAGTTCCCTATCGTAGATGGAAATAGCCGCCATGCCGGTCGTATAGTTTATGGTGGTAAGGAGAATATCAAGGCTGACAATAATCATAAGTATCGTTGTTTGCGTCTCACCTATTATGAATATGAGGATGATAAGTGGCGTGAAATTGCTAACTTCTATGTAACAGACGACAGCAACCATATCCCTGTTCGTCTTGATATGAGTTTGAAGTTTGGTTCAGCTAAGGCCTTCCTTGTTTCTATGAAGGGAATTAATAGTCCGATTACATCAGAGATAAAAATAGCAAAAAAACCGAGGTAAGTTCTTATCTTATATATAAAGAATAAGGGCTTATAACGTACGATATAAAACTATTCCTTATACTTATAGGGGTATAACGTGACATAAGCGTTATGCCCCTATAATCGTATAATAGAGATAGAGATTGACTTGACTATGTATTCCACCTTATTTCCACTTCTTCTCGCTTATATCGAATTAATTATGTAATTTTGCAGAAAATAAGCAGCATACGATAAAGAGAAAGGAAACTTCCTTTGCGCTCGTTAGCTTTATTTTTGTACAAAAGAAATAAACGTTTATTTAAGATATGGCATTAAAATGTGGTATAGTAGGACTGCCAAACGTAGGTAAGTCCACACTTTTCAACTGCTTGAGCAGTGCCAAAGCACAAGCAGCTAACTTCCCTTTCTGTACGATTGAGCCAAACCTCGGCGTTATTACCGTTCCTGACGAGCGTTTGAATAAGCTCGCTGAGATTGTTCATCCGGGACGAATCGTACCTGCTACCTGTGAGATTGTCGACATCGCAGGACTCGTTAAGGGTGCTTCAAAGGGTGAAGGATTGGGTAACAAGTTCCTTGGTAATATTCGCGAGTGCGATGCTATCATTCATGTAATCCGCTGTTTCGAGGACGATAACGTGGTACGTGAGGGTGGTATGGCAGTCAACCCGATTGAAGATAAGGAGATTATCGATACAGAGTTGCAACTCAAAGACCTTGAAACCATCGAGGCACAGCTTGCTAAACAGCAGAAAGTTGCTGCTGCAGGCAATAAAGATGCTAAGGTAATGGTATCTGTTTTGGAGGCTTATAAGGAAGTCTTAGAGCAGGGTAAGAATGCTCGTAGTGTTGAGTTTGAAAGTAAGGAAGAACAGCAAGCAGCGCACGACCTCTTCCTCTTGACAACAAAACCTGTACTTTACGTTTGCAATGTAGACGAATCAAGTGCGAAGACAGGTAATGAATATAGTCAGATGATTGAGAAGATTGCAGCTGAAGAAGGTGCTGAAGCAATGATCATCGCTGCTAAGACAGAGGAGGATATCGCTTCTTTGGAGAGCTATGAGGATAAGAAAATGTTCCTTGACGAGCTTGGCTTGGAAGAAAGTGGTGTGAGCCGACTCATCAATAAAGCATATCATCTGCTCAATCTCCAGACCTTTATCACCGCTGGTGAGATGGAAGTAAAGGCATGGACCTTCCATAAGGGATGGAAAGCTCCGCAGTGTGCGGGTGTTATCCATACCGACTTTGAGAAGGGTTTTATTCGTGCAGAGGTCATTAAGTACGACGATTACATTAAATATGGTTCTGAGGCAGCTATTCGTGAGGCTGGTAAACTCGGTATCGAAGGTAAGGAATACGTTGTACAAGACGGTGACATCATGCACTTTAGATTTAATGTATAGCCCCTATTTAACCCCTCTCTGCTCAGAGAGGGGATAATTATTGGTGCTATCTTCACTTTTAATAGCATAACTATGAACAATCTACTTTATATTGCATGGCAGCCAAGTGAAGTGATTTTCCAGCTTGGTTCTCTTCCTATTCGTTGGTATGGAATGTGTTGGTTAGTAGGTCTTGCCTTGGGATATTTTATGATGCAGTGGCTTTTTAAGCGTCATAAATTCCCTCCATCACAGTTTGATCCACTCTTCCTCTATGTCTTCTTTGGCGTACTGATTGGTGCCCGCTTGGGTCATTGTCTCTTTTATGAGCCAGAGGAGTTCCTCACTTCTTGGAAAGGAATCATGACTATCTTTATTCCTATCCGTGAAATGGCTGACGGTTCATGGAAGTATGTGGGTTATCAAGGACTTGCATCGCATGGTGGAGTGGCTGGATTACTGATTGCCCTCTTCCTTTATATTCGCAGGACGAAGATGAATACGTGGGTAGTACTTGATTTCTTTGGTATCGTATCTGGTATCACAGCTTGTTTTATTCGCCTTGGAAACCTGATGAATTCAGAGATTATTGGTAAGGTAACAGACGTTCCTTGGGCATTTATCTTCTATAATGTAGACGATAAACCACGTCATCCGGGACAGCTCTATGAGGCAATAGCCTATTTAATTATCTTCCTTTTTATTTATTCCGTATATAGGAAGTATCCTAAGAAAGTGGGTACAGGACTTTATTTCGGACTCTGTCTCACACTTATCTTCACCTTCCGTTTCTTTATTGAATACACTAAGGAGATACAGGTAGCCTTTGAGGCTGGTTTGCCAATCGATATGGGACAGATATTAAGTATTCCTCTTATTGCCCTCGGTGTATGGTCAATCTTACGCTCAAGAGGGAAAGAAGGAAAACTACCATAACTCGCTTTCGACTACGAATTACGCTAATTGCACGAATATTCATTGATTAGGGATATTCGTGCAATTCGTTTTATGAATAGTAATTAGTTGAAGTTTGTAAACTATTTTTATGCGGTTCAAAACCAATACATACTCTTTTAGCTTCTAAAAGACGCCCTTTTGGCTTGCAAAAGGTGCCCTTTAAGACCCTTACTAACGCCCTTTTGAAGTCCAATTAAGCACCTTTTACTTTGCTGTTTTATAACTAATTGATTTCCTGTTGATTACAAACCTACTTTTTGTATGTGGTTTTGCCGTCCTTTATAGATGTTTTACTTGAAATTATGTAATGATTTTTCAAATCATTATCTGCATATTTTCGAAGTCCTAAAATGAAATGGTTTTCAATGTCAGAGGATGATAATAGGACTGATAGTTGACTGTCTTAGTTATGTTTTTGTTTAATGAGTAACTTCGGTTCTTTATTTAAAGCAATACGAAAAGCGTCCACACATTTAACGTAAGAACCTTTTTATTTCTGTAAGTAGATATTAAAAAGAGGATGAAAAGCAATGGAATATTTGGGCTTTCCTCCTTATTTTTGTAATTTTGTAAGTCTAAGGATAAAATAGAAACAGACTTAATAAGGAAGTAAAAGATATGGCAAAAGACGATAAGGGACTTACCCCGATGATGAAACAGTTCTTCTCAATGAAGGCGCAACACCCTGGTGCATTGATGCTCTTTAGGTGTGGTGACTTCTATGAGACGTATGGTGAAGATGCTGTGGAGTCGGCAAGAATACTCGGTATTACCCTTACACGTCGTAACAATGGTGGTAATGGCGACTCTATAGAGATGGCTGGTTTCCCTCATCATGCCCTTGATACTTATCTTCCTAAGCTTATCCGTGCTGGAAAGCGTGTAGCTATCTGTGACCAGTTAGAGGATCCAAAGAAGAAACGTGAGTCTATCAAAGGCAAGAAGGGTCTGTCGGCAATGGACAAGATGGTGAAGCGTGGTATCACAGAACTTGTTACTCCAGGTGTAGCCATGAGCGATAATGTACTGAACTATAAGGAAAATAACTTCCTTGCTGCGGTACATTTCGGTAAAGGGTCATGTGGTGTCAGTTTCTTAGACATATCTACAGGAGAGTTCCTGACAGGTGAAGGCACCTTTGATTACGTTGAAAAGCTATTGGGTAACTTCCAACCAAAGGAGGTACTCTTCGATCGTGCGAAGAAACAAGACTTCGAACGCTACTTTGGTACACGTCTTTGTACGTTCGAGATGGACGATTGGGTGTTTACTGATCAGACGGCTCGACAGAAGCTATTAAAGCATTTTGGAACAAAGAATCTAAAGGGTTTTGGTGTCGACCATCTGAATAATGGTGTCGTTGCAGCAGGTGCTATTCTACAGTATTTAGAGATAACACAGCACACACAAATCAATCATATCACTTCATTAGCACGTATAGAAGAAGATAAATATGTGCGTATGGACCGTTTTACCATCCGTTCTTTGGAATTGATTGCCCCAATGAATGAGGATGGTTCATCGCTTTTGAATGTCATTGACAATACGATTACGCCAATGGGTGGACGTATGTTGCGCCGTTGGATGGTCTTCCCATTGAAGGATGAAAAGCCTATTAATGAGCGTTTAGACGTGGTTGATTATCTCTTCCGAGAGCCAGATTTCCGCGAATGTATCAATGAACAGTTCCATCGCATTGGTGACTTAGAGCGTATTATATCAAAGGTAGCTGTCGGTCGTGTGTCACCTCGTGAGGTTGTGCAGCTGAAGAATGCTCTTATGGCTATCCAACCGGTTAAGACAGCTTGCCTTTATGCGAAGAGCGATACGCTGAAGAGGATTGGTGAACAGCTGAACCTCTGTGAGTCCCTACGTGATAGAATAGAGAAAGAGATACAGCCTGACCCTCCACAGTTGGTGAATAAAGGCGACGTGATAGCCTTAGGTTTTAATCAAGAACTCGATGATTTGCGTTCTATTCGTGATAATGGAAAGCAGTATCTGTTAGAGATTCAAGAGAAGGAGATTGCTCAGACAGGTATTACCTCGCTGAAAATAGGATTCAATAACGTGTTCGGCTATTACTTGGAGGTGCGCAATACCTTTAAAGATAAAGTGCCTGAGAATTGGATTCGTAAGCAGACATTAGCGCAGGCAGAGCGTTATATCACCCCTGAACTTAAGGAATACGAAGAGAAGATACTTGGTGCCGATGAGAAGATATTGGCTTTGGAGACTCAGCTTTATATGGAGCTGATACAGGATATGCAGGAGTTTATTCCGCAGATACAAATCAATGCCAATCTTATTGCCCATCTCGATTGTCTGCTTTCGTTTATGAAAGTATCGCAGTTGCAGCGTTATGTACGCCCATTAGTGGACGATTCGGAGGTATTAGACATTAAACAGGGTCGCCATCCAGTGATTGAAACACAGTTACCGATAGGTGAACAGTATGTTCCTAATGATGTACTGCTTGATACGGAACACCAACAGATCATGATGATTACGGGTCCGAATATGGCAGGTAAGTCTGCTTTGTTGCGTCAGACAGCCCTCATCGTACTCTTAGCACAGATAGGTTGCTTCGTTCCTGCTGAACGAGCACGCATCGGAATGGTGGATAAAATCTTCACACGTGTGGGTGCTTCGGATAACATTTCATTAGGAGAATCAACCTTTATGGTTGAGATGACGGAGGCTTCAAACATCCTTAATAACGTCACTCCACGCTCTTTAGTACTCTTTGACGAGCTTGGACGTGGTACAAGTACTTACGATGGAATTAGCATTGCGTGGGCAATTGTAGAGTATCTACACGAACATTCGCGTGCACAGGCACGTACCCTCTTTGCTACACACTACCATGAATTGAACGAGATGGAGAAGAATTTCCCTCGTATCAAGAACTTCAACGTCTCTGTTAAGCAAGTGGATGGAAAGATAATCTTCGTTCGTAAGTTGGAGAAAGGCGGTAGTGAGCATTCCTTCGGTATTCATGTAGCAGAGATAGCGGGTATGCCTCGTTCCATTGTTAAGCGTGCAAACATTATACTTAAGGAGCTTGAAAAGGATAATTCACAAGTGGGTAGTGTCGGTAAGGCTGCCGTTGAGCGTCTTGATCAGAGTAGAGAAGGTGTTCAACTCTCCTTCTTCCAACTCGATGATCCCGTCCTCACACAGATTCGTGACGAAATCCTCGGTCTCGATGTGAATAATCTTACACCTGTTGAAGCCCTCAATAAGCTGAATGATATTAAGAAAATCGTAAAGGGTTAGACATTATAAGCACTGACATCGTAGTTTATAGACAGGGTAAAGAAGACAGAGTAACAGAGTAAGTAAGACAGAGTAACAGAGTAAGTAAGACAGAGTAACAGAGTAAGTAAGACAGAGTAACAGAGTAAGTAAGACAGAGTAACAGAGTAAGTAAGACAGAGTAACAGAGTAAGTAAGACAGAGTAACAGAGTAAGTAAGACATAGTAACATATAAACAAAGTGCAGGGTAACATAAGAATAGCCAATAAGTTCTTATGTTACCCTGTCTTCTTTTCTTATCTTAATACCTTCTGTTCCTTTGTTACTTTGTCTTCCTTACTTTGTTACTTTGTCTTACTTACTCTGTTACTCTGTCTTACTTACTCTGTTACCCTGTCTTCCTTACCTTGTCTTTCTAAAGCATTGGGCTGTCTTTAGTGTCTTTTGTCAGTTCATCTATCTGGCTGATAATGTCCGAGTTAATGCGTTGCATACGAAGATATAACCATATACCGATGGCTACTCCGATGATTAAGCCTATTCCACCGCCAACCAGCATACCATCGAACATGGATGTATGGTCTCCTCCATTCGCAGCACCTGAACCATAGTATGTCTCGATAAAGAACCAAGGAGTCCATATAATCATTATGATTGTGCCACATAAGAAGGACTTTTTGCGTAATTTCTTCATCCTTTGCATTTGTAAGGAAGCCGCTATGAGGTCGCCATTCAGGAACTCCTTCTTATTAACATGGTTGATATAAGCATCGAAACAAACACTGAAAGTCATAACGAGTACGGTAAATCCGTAGAACCACCACGACATGTTAAACAGTATCCGAACTTCATTGTAACCGTAATAAATAAATAGTAACACTAAGAATGACACCCATGTATACTTCTTCATAAACGACATCTTATTGAGCATTGACTGTCTGATAAGCTTATCGTTGACGAGTGTTTGATTGTCAAGTTTATTCTTGAGGATATCCAATTGCTGACGCATTTCCTCAAACTCTGTATGCTTTGTTTCCATTGTAGTTTTCTTTTTAATGTGATTGTTAAGCTTTGTAGGGTATTGGGCTAATTGGGCCAATTGCCCTAATAGGGCTAATAAGACCAATAAGACTAATCCCATTCATTAATGGTTACTCCCCTACTCCTTTGTTGTTTCACTTGTTTTCTTCAGTTTCTCTTTGATTCTGAATAATCTTACGGAGACATTCTTAGTACTGATACCGACGATTTCGCCAATCTCCTCATAGCTCATATTCTCCAACCAAAGGAGGATGATAGCACGATCGAAAGGACCTAACTGGCTGATACGGCGATTGAGTTGCTGTACCTGTCGGCTGTCATCATCACTATCCGTAAAGGGATTGATGTTCATCGTAAGTGGAATCGTTTTCCGTTTCCGTTTCTTTCGGTCACAAGAGATGCAAGTGTTGAGGCTGATACGATAGATCCACGTGCGTACATCACTTTCTCCTCGGAAGTTCTGCAGACCCTTCCAAAGGTTTATCAACACCTCTTGAAAGAGGTCGTTCACCTCATCTTCATCCTTTGAGAACATATAGCACACGGTGTAGATGGTGCTTTTATGTTCTCTCACGATTCGCGAGAAGTCTTGTTCATTTTGTAGGTTGTCCATCTGTTGATAGGTTTATTTTTGCTCATTAGACGCACGTAGTAAATGAAAAACTACACAATTGGGATATTTTTTTTATTTATCGTGTGCAAAAGTATTGTTTTATGAGGATAAATACAAGTCCTCGAAGGCTTTATTTAGTAAAGAAGATAGACTTGTTTTTCATCATTCAAAAATATTAGATTACTTGATTTCTAATGATTTATAACCGTTTTACAAGCCTCAACAAATATTTTTAAAACTATAATTTAATAGTTGAAAAAAATTTTTGCTGTTTTAATTATAATATCTATCTTTGCCACAGATAGGAACGTCTGAAAGAATTAGAAGTAGTTTCCGGCGTATTCGCTGGAGTTTGATACGAAGTATCGTTTTATTGTTAACGAAGGTTCACAATAAAAGTAATTCCCTTACAGCGTTCCTATTTTTTTGTTTAAAACAAACGCACTATGGCTACCAGAACAATAAACGGAAAGGAATATACAAAGGTTGATTTTGAGAATAAACTGCACCATTTAAGCGATGCACAGGAACTTGCAGCGATGCTGAATGAGCTGAAGTTACCTTGGTATTATTCTGACTTTCGTGGTAAACAACTAAGTTTTTTAGCTGATACCAATAATGTCCAACGACGTTGTAAGACTTTCCGACTTCGCAAAAAGTACGGCGGCTATCGCGAGATTACGGCTCCGAAAGGAGGTCTTCGTGGTATATTAAATGCACTCAATATATTACTTCAGACCTATGACGAGCCTACTCCTTGGGCGTTTGGCTTTGTCTGTGGTCGTTCTGTGGTTGATAATGCACGTCCACATGTGGGAAAACGTTATATTCTGAACCTTGATTTAAAGGATTTCTTCCCCACTATTACACGCCAGCAGGTGGCTGACTGTCTGACGGCAGAGCCTTTTGGCTTCTCGTCATTGGCTGCAAAACTCATCTCTGGGTTGGCTACTGTGCACACAAAGAACAATGAAGAAGTTTTAGCACAGGGCTTTGCTACATCGCCAACGCTGTCGAACTTTATTTGTCGGGAGATGGATAAGGAGATAGCGAGCATAGCTACTGCACAAGGAATTACCTTTACCCGTTATGCTGATGACCTCACTTTCAGTGCTGACACAGACATCCTTCGTCCGCAGGGAGAGCTTGTACAGCAGGTAAAGACTATCGTTGAGCGTTATGGTTTCCGACTGAATGAAGAGAAAACCCACTTGCAACGTCGTGGAAGACGGCAGGAGGTAACAGGCTTAATGGTAACTGAAAAGGTGAATGTAAGCCGCCGTTATGTGCGTGAAATCCGTTCCTTGTTGTATATCTGGGAGCGTTACGGCTATGAAGATGCCTGTCAGGCTGCGTGGAAGAGCTACAGGCAGCAGCATGGAAAAACAAAGGGACATCAGCATTGTGTACCTCTTAATGCTGTTCTAAGGGGTAAACTGAACTACATGAAGATGGTGCGTGGAGCCGATGACCCACTCTATCAGCGTTTTGTTAGTCGTTATACTTCTTTGCAACAACGAAGTAAGGGAGATATAAAAGAGGTGGCATATAAGGCTTATATGGGTAAGTATCTTTCTAATTCAACAGAAGATAGGATGACAAGTGCTGACGTTTTGCCAAATGACAATACATCATCACGTCAGCTCGGAGCTACAAGCAGCAATCCTTATGACCCAAGAAAAAAGAGCAAACGCATCCTTAATTTTATAGTGATGGTGATTATATTGGTTGCTATTATACTCATCAAATTGTTTTTAAAATCACTTCTGTAAGCTGTAAAAAGTAAGTTAATAAGTAGCGTAATTCTCATCTTTCGTCATGTAGATGACTATCTTTTGCGAATTATTTTCATGAAAAGAAATATTTATTTTCATGAAGAAAAATATTTATTTACGTGAAAAAAAATAATTATTTTCATGAAAAATAATTCGCTGTTTACTTAATCTTATCGACTGGTAGTATTACTTCTCCCAATGAAATCATGGCATTGAAGAGGCTTATATACTGATAATTAGGAATGTCAGAGACCATGATTTCACGCTCTTGAAGCAGTCTACAGTCGAGCAGTCGTTGGCGCATCGTACCGCAAAGGAGTGGCGTAGAGGGTGTAAACCATTGTTCTCCATCATAGAGTGCAATGTTAGTATAGGATGTATCTGTAAGGTGATTGTTGCGAACAATAAGTATTTCGTCACAGTCGCCTTGCTGTTTTTTTAGTTCGTTAAGTGCTGAGCGGTCAGTACTCTTATAAGGATAGCTGATATTATCGTCATAGACAAGGTGCAAGGAACGGATTTCTCTGCAGGTATAAGGTGTACAGGTGATATCATGAATGCCCTTTTTATCATAGACAAAGCGTAGCTTTGAACATTCCATCGGTAAGCTAACAGCCTTTAGAAGGTCAACTATACGCAACGGCTCTGTCAGTCCTAACATCTCCTTACGTGTGCAGTTCATCCTCTGTTCGTGGTAGGCAAGATTGCAGATGCAGCCGTCTACCACCCTTATTGTCTCAATATATTGGCACATAAACCTTTTCTATCACCTCTTTATATTCGTCATCGTTATTGCTTTGAGCCGTAATTCCGCCCCCAGCCTTGTAGTGAAGCTGTCCGTCTTTATCCTGATCAATAAAGCGAATCATCACCGCACTGTCTAATTGTCCTTTACTATAACAGCCCATCACACCCGTATAAAAGTCTCTTTCGTAGGCCTCAGCCTCATCAATTATCTCCATGGTACGAGGCTTAGGGGCACCTGTAATGGAGCCAGCAGGGAGCAAATGGAAGAGAAGTGTACCGATATTCTCACGATAGTCTGTAGGGAGTTGTCCTGTAATCTCTGAACTTGTCTGCAGGATTTCGCCCTTGTTTGTTGTCAGATGGTCGATATAACGATAGCGTTTCACTTGCACTTGCTCTGCTATGATACTCAAGTCGTTGCGGATAAGGTCGACGATGGTAGCGTGTTCAGCTGCTTCTTTCTTATTTTCCATCAGTTCCTTCTCGGCTTCAGGACGTGTTGCATCAATCGTTCCCTTCATTGGAAAGGAACTGATAAGTCCTTCTTTGTTAATACGAACAAATATTTCTGGAGAGAAACAAACGAACTTCTCTTTCATCCAACAGCGATATAACGCCTTTGAACGCATGAAGATATCGTGCAAGGAAAGATTTGTACGGACAGGAATTTTGCATGTCAAGTTGGCTAAATAACTGTCGCCTTCACGCTCTCTTTGCTTGACAAGGTTGATACGCTGTTCATAGTCATCTCTTGTGAGTGGTTCTATATGCCATTGCACAGCCTCGTTGCTGTAGCTTTCGCCCTCAGGGATATTAGAAAGACTTGGGAAAGCAAAAAGCAATTCGTGTGGATTGATGTTCGCATACTCCTCTACATAGGCACCATCGGCTTTATAATTGATGATAAAGATAAAGTCTTTACCTTCCTTAGCCAGCGTGTTCATCCGCTGAATGGCATGTTCACGGTCGTATAGTATCATATTCTTTTGTTACAAGCAGATGAGATGTTATGTCTCTTTATTTATCTTTCTCCAATCTTGAAAATATCCTTTGGCTCAAAAACTCCTGACTTCTTTGTTTTTGCAAGTTCAACCATACAATGCGCAACGACTTCTGTTTTCATAGGTCGTTGGCTCTTTAAGAGTCCTATTTGGTTGAAGAATTGCAGTATAGAAACAGACAGTTTCTCAGAGCTTCTTGTAGTATTCTTACGAATTAAAGCAGGTGGACGAAGGATGGAGATATGTTGGAAAGGAAGCTGTTTGATAGCTTCTTCTAATTCACCTTTCATCTTTGTATAGAAGAAATGTGAGTTGGCATTAGCCATAGCAGCCGATACCAAGATAAAAGAAGGTACTCCCTGCTCTGCTGCTATCTTAGCGAAATTGTATTGATAGGTATAGTCTATCTTGTATTGATTCTCCTTTGAGCCAGCTGCTTTGCGCGTTGTACCCATACAAGAGAATACGACATCGCCTTGTACGGAGAGTCTCCACTTATCCGACTGGTCGAAGTCTACGATATGTGTTGTTACCTTTTCGTTATTTATGCCTGGGTCTCTTCTGACGAAGATTGCTATTTGTTCGATAGTATCATCATTGATAAGCTCTTGGACAAGGTCTTTACCTATTGCACCAGTAGCTCCTAATATTATTGCTCTCATTGAGGGGATTGGGTGTTGGGTGTTTAATGTTGGGTGATGGGTGGTGAATGTTGGGTGGTTATGATATGTGGGGATGGGATGATGGGTGTTGAATGTTGGGTGTTAATGATATGTGGGGATGGGGTGATGGGTGTTGAATGTTGGGTGTTAATGATATGTGGGGATGGGGTGATGGGTGTTGAATGTTGGGTGTTAATGATATGTGGGAATGGGGTGTTGGAGGTGAAAATTACATGATTATTACGGCTTAATAATAATCTTGAGGTGGTAAACCTCTGGTGTAATACACTGTTCGATGTGATACCTATCAGGGTAAATCAACTCTAAACGGCGGTACATATTCTCTAATCCTATACCCTTTCCACTCTTGTCTGTGTCGTTTTTTGGATAGTTACTGTTCTCACAGAGAAAGACTATCTTACCATTATCTTCTGTGATAGATATGTGGATAAACGATGGTTTATTGGCACTTATACCATGCTTAAAGGCATTCTCAACAGGTGTTAGGAATACCAATGGCGCAATGAGTAGTTGTGTGTTATGGATGATGAATTGGCTCTTTATCTCTACATTACTACCCGACCGTAGTGTCATCAGATTGATATAGTTCTTGATAAAGGCTATCTCACCATTCAGACTCACCTCCTTAGGCTGTGTCTCATAGAGTGCATAGCGTAGGAGTTCAGACAGTTGACCGATTGCCTTTTGGGCATTATTCGGGCTTGTCTGGGTGAGTGAGGCTATGTTATTGAGCGTATTGAAGAGGAAGTGTGGGTTTAGCTGGTTCTTAAGCCATGCCAATTCGGCTTCCGTCATCTTTTGTTTCTCCTCTCTTAGTTGCCTTCTGAGCGTACTATGGCGGATATAATAACGCACGAAGATTGCCGCAACGACCATTGCATAGTTGAGAATCATCCACATCACACCAAACTGATAGAACCCTATTCGTATAGGTGCGTTCGGTAAATCGGCATTATAAATGCTGAAGATATGATGATTCCAAAGGACGATAAACAGCAGATTGATTACCCAGAATGCCCAGTGCTTTATCTTATTTTTTGCTTCAAAGAGATAAGGAACCAGCACATAGAAGTTCGCCATGAAGACAATCAGTAGCAAGAAAAGTACGAAGGCATTGACACACATGGACTCCTTGGCGGCTTTGACGTCATGCTCAAGCAGCATAATGACCAATGACCAGATAGATACAAGGAGTGCATAAATGCCCACCTGTGCGCCAAGAACGGACAGGTTATAGCGACTCAGGCAATACTTCTTTATATCCTCCAATACCTTCATGCTACAAAGATAGTCTTTTAAAAGGAAAGAAGCAAGCAGAATCTATACTACATTTTTACTTTTTCTTGTTTTAACACAGAAATGTAATTATCGGTAAATCAGGGCTTTATAAGGGTAGATTGTTTCGCTTGTTAGGCAAATAAGTCTAATTGGTACATTCTTTCAAGGTGATTAATCGGCTTTTTATGCCTAATTATCTAAACTCTATTTGCTATTTACCCTTAATCATTAAGCCCCAAATCTATCCTCTCCTCTTATCAAAAGTATGATTAATTGTAGGGGAGTTAGCCCTCCGCACCATTGGTGCTTACGGTCCGCACGTATGGTGCTAAGCATGAACACCACGCGTGCGGAGTATTAAGAGCACAGTAGGAAACGACAAAGAAGAGGCGTTCCTGCCGTTGGGATGATAACGAAAGACACCGATGTTGAATTACATCTATTGAGTCCTAATCGCCGATTTAAGCCTTATTCTGATCTGCCTTAATCAAAGCAAGCAATCGTTCGACCGCTTCTTCTTCAGGTATATTATGCTCAACGCATACCTGTTTGCGGTAGAGGCTCACCTTTTTAGGACCTGCACCCACATATCCATAGTCTGCATCAGCCATCTCACCCGGGACCATTTACAATACAGCCCATGATACCTACCTTCAGTCCTTTCATTCCCTTGGTAGCTTCTTTGATGCGGGCAATCGTCGTACGAAGGTCGTAGAGCGTACGTCCACAGCCCGGACAAGAGATGTATTCGGTCTTCACCATGCGCAATCTACCTGCTTGAAGAATACCGAAAGCCGTTTGTTCAACATCCTCTTGTGAGAGGTTGCCATTGTTCATCAGCCAGATACCATCGGTAAGTCCGTCCATCATGAGTGCACCCATATCTGCTGCAGCCTCTAATTGGAACTTCTCTTTAGCCGTAGTTGTCTCAGCCTGTTGGCTGTTACTGCTTTCTTCCTTCTCTTCGGTAGTTGAATGCTGATACATCTGGGCGAAGATAATAGGGTTCTTTACCCCTGCTATCATCAGTTGATGCGCCAATGCACGCTGGTCGCCAAGGCGGTTCTGATGGCTTGTCATACAAACTACAACCACCTCTGGATGTGTTTTCAGACAAGTAAGGAACTCCTCTGAAGGTGTACCGAACTTCAAGACGAGGAACTTAACATCACTGTTTATCGCACTGATGAAAGGCATTCCCGTCACAGGAAAGATAGGATAGACGTTCTCTAAGGACTGCTTACCACTGTTGGCAAGGTCCATATAAGCGTCATAATCAGGATATACTTCTGTTTCTTTGCCCTTTTCTCAGGCAATTCACCCTGTACATAGATATAGTCGGGCTTTGGTAGCTCTGGTGATGACACCTCGGCAGTTGCTTGATCAGCCTTTCGAGTGGCAATAACAACAGGAACATTCTCGCCACCGATATTGCCTGCAGCCACTGTCTCACGTCGGTTAGGGATGGAGATAATCAAAGTCAGCATACTGTTCGGCAGGGATGAGAAGATGTTTCTCGTGTCGACGGATATACCATGTAAGGTGTTTAGCCACTGGAATCTCGCACTCTGGTTCTTCACTCAGTGATACACGGATCGTGTCACCGATACCATCAGCGAGCAAAGCACCAATACCTACGGCACTCTTTATGCGTCCGTCTTCACCTTCACCAGCCTCGGTAACACCAAGGTGGAGCGGATAGTGCATACCTTCCTTGTCCATCTCAGCCACAAGAAGGCGTACGGAACGAACCATAACAACCGTGTTTGAGGATTTGATAGAGATGACAATGTCATGGAAGTCATACTTACGGAAGATGCGGAGGAACTCCATGCAGCTCTCTACAATACCTTCTGGTGTATCGCCATAACGGTTACGAATACGGTCAGAAAGGCTACCATGGTTGACACCAATACGTACAGCGGTGTGGTTCTCCTTACATATATTGATGAAAGGAATCAGTCTGTCCTCAATCTTCTGTAGCTCTTGCGCATATTCCTCATCGGTATACTCCAGTTTTTTGAACGTACGAGCAGGGTCGACATAGTTACCCGGATTGATACGAACCTTCTCTGCATAGAGTGCAGCTACGTCTGCTACATTCGCATTGAAGTGAACATCCGCACAGAGCGGAGCTATATAATTGTCTGCACGTAGTTGTGCATTGATATTCTTTAAGTTCTCTGCCTCACGCTTTCCCTGCGTTGTGAGGCGTACAAGTTCTCCTCCTGCATCAATGATACGCTTAGCTTGTGCAACACTTCCTTCGGTATCATCCGTAGAAGTCGTTGTCATTGACTGTACACGTACAGGGTTCTCTCCACCAATGTTGAGTGCACCAACATGCGTGACAGAGGTTTTCCTTCTTTCAAAGTTGAATAAATCTATCATGTTCTATTTGGATAATGGGGTACCTCCCCAAGCCCTTTTGGGATGATGAACAACCTCCCCCAAGCCCCTCCGAGGGAGGAGTTATAGTAAGAGGTAATAAGTGGTAACGACCTTTACCCTAATTGTTTCCCATTGTTACTCCACCTTTTTGAGGGGTTAGGGACGGTCTTAGCACTTAAACTTATAATCCTTTAGTTCAGCTAACTCCTTGTTAGCCTTCTCTATCTTCTGGCCTAATGAAGCCTTCCAGTTATCAATCTTCTTTGCAATAGCCTCATCACCGAGTGCTATCATCTCAGCTGCAAGGATGGCAGCATTCTGTGCTCCATTGACGCCAACAGTAGCAACTGGAATGCCAGGAGGCATCTGAACGATAGAAAGTAAGGCATCAAGGCCATCGAGCATACCCTTAATTGGCACGCCAATGACTGGAAGTGGTGTTGAAGCAGCGATAACTCCAGGCAAAGCAGCAGCCATACCAGCCGCAGCAATGATAACTTTTACGCCACGACCTTTTGCTTCCTTGGCAAAAGTCTCTACTGCGTCAGGTGTACGATGAGCTGAGAGTGCATTCACTTCAAAAGGAATCTCTTGCTCTTCCAACCACTTACAAGCTTTTTCCATTACGGGTAAATCGCTTGTTGAACCCATGATAATACTAACTAATGGCTTCATATTCTTAATGTATTAAGTTTATTTTCTTTGTTTGTTTTATATGTATTTATTCTTAAGACAGATGTAATTTCCTGTCAGTTTATTCTTTATTCTTTGGTAATCAGTGGACTTTTCTACTGCTATTGATTCTATACAACGATGATTGTAATGAATGAACAGATGATACCTAAGAAGAAACCCGATGCCACTTGCTCTAATGAATGTTGTCTGAGAATCATTCTACTGCTACCTACAAAGCCTGAAACGATGAGCGTAAGACAAAGCCACCACATCGGATTGAAGTTAAAAAGCAGTGAAAAGGCTATCAAAGAACCTGTCACACCACCGATAGCTGCCGTATGTGTTGATATCTTCCACCATACGTTGATGATAGCACATAAAATCTGAATGATCAATGCTACCATGAGTATGGACGTCAGCATGTGAGGCAGGTGGAGGATGTTCATGATGTAGAAGCACGTGAAGTAGCAAAGAATAGAAATCACATAAGGAACCATTCTTCGCTCTCGTTGCCCTAACTGAATCAATGTCCAGCCGTGGTATTGGCGGTAAAGGTGGATGAGTAAGGTAGGGATAAGCACTGTAAAAGCGTAAACCAAAAAGACATACGACAGCTTTGCCTGCCATGGGAACATACTAAGATAGCTAAAAGTAAAGATAGCTAATATGCCCACAACGGGTAAATAGAATGGTGTGAGAACCATACTCACAACCCTTGCTGTTAATATAATGTTCTTTTCGTTCATACTTTAACACCTAACACCTAACATCCAACATCTAATTACATCACTCCTTCCTCAGTCTTGCCACAGGTAATCCGAGTTGTTCTCGGTACTTGGCAACAGTGCGACGGGCTATTGGGAAGCCCTTTTCTTTCATCACTTTAGCAAGTGCATCATCACTAAGCGGCTTGCGCTTGTCCTCTTTGTCGATTACTTCTTTGAGTGCCAACTTGATTTTACGAGTAGACATTTCCTCGCCATCTTCCGTTGTGTAGCTATCAGTGAAGAAGAAACGCAGAGGGAAAGTACCCCAACGTGTCTGTGCATATTTGATGTTGCTCACACGTGATATGGTAGAGATATCTAATCCTGTACGGTCGGCAATATCTTTAAGAATCATTGGTTTGAGGTCAGCCTCATCTCCATCTTGGAAGAATTTCCGCTGAATATCGATGATCGCCTTCATCGTCACTTGTAATGTATGACGTCTTTGCTTTACCGCTTCGATAAATCCTTGTGCCTTTCCACCTTCTCTTTGGCATAAAGCAACGCCTCCTTCTCCTGTCGATTCATATTAGCTTTGTTGTTTCGATAGGTCTCCATCATATCGTTGAAGGCCTGCGAAACGTGCAACTCTGGTAGATTGCCGTGGTTTAAGCTGAAAGTAACAGTACCATCATCCTCTGTGTCGATGATAAAGTCAGGTGTTATCTGTTGCAGGTTACGTCCTTGTGTCTCACCCATAGACGACCCCGGCTTTGGATTCAACTTACGAATCTCACGCTGTAGCGCCTCTACTTGAAGGTCAGACAGCGACAGTGCGCTTTGAATCTTATCCCAATGCTTCTTTTTGAAAGCGTCGAAATGATGCGAAAGGATATTGTAGATGTATTTATACAGATGACTATCTTTCTCCCACTCACCGTTCTCAACCTTGCGGTCTATCTGCAACAAGAGGCATTCTTGCAAGTCTCTTGCACCGATACCAGCTGGGTCAAAGTCCTGCAGAATCTTCAGTACCTCTTCTAATTCCTTAGTAGACGCGTCAATCCCATAGTAGATAGCCAACTCATCGCTGATACTATCAAGGTCTTTCCGCAAGAGTCCGTCATCATCTAAGCTACCGATAAGATACTCCAAGATACTCTTCTGCCTTTCCGTAAGCTCTCTTTCTCCCACCTGCTCATTGAGTTTGTCAATGAAGGAAGTTGTGTCTCCATACACAATCTCCTCATATTCAGCATTATTTCGTTGCTGTCTTGAATCGTATGTAGGAAGATCATCATCCGAACGCATACGCTCTAATGCCGAGTCGAGCGCATCTTGTCGTTCTTCTCGTTCCTGAAGTGTGTCGAAATCATCGTCTTCTGAATGCTCTACAGTATCGTTGTCATCAATGCTATCGGTCTCCTCCCCTCCTGCTTCTAAGGCAGGATTATCATCGAGTTCAGCATTAACACTTTCCTCTAATTCTGTCAGTGGCATCTCCAACAACTTTACTTGCAGCATCTGCTGTTGTGAGAGACGCTGCACTTGTTGTTGTTTCTGGGTCTGAATTTGTACTTGTTCCTGTGCCATTGTTTACCTGAATTGTGCTACAAAAGTACTAAAAAAACAAGTATAATCAAGTGAAATATTCCTTTAATTGTGCTGCTAAGGCAGAAAGTTTCTCTGGGTTATCATTTCCATAGCGGTTCCACACCTCCTGACAGGGCATTAATAAGGGCGATATCAGAAGGTCGTCACGGTTCAGATAGGGGTCGCAGAGTTGGAACACATCCATTACCTCCACAACCATTTGTGGCTTTATCTTCATCAACTTAGCAAGGTCTATTACCTCAGGTGTCTCCGCTGCCATTGTAATAGGGGTAAGACGGAAATAGAGGTCGAGAATCATAATGAGCATAAAAGGCTTCAGCTCCGTAGCCCCTTCCACTGGTAGGAAGTCATGTTCAAAGGTTTCGCGCACCTTCACACCATCGTAGAACTTCTTAGGTTGCCCAAATCCCTTCATTGAACGCAGTTTCTTTACGTCTTTGTTGAGCTTTCTTGTGTTCTCTCCATACGTCTCCCAAATCAGATGAATGATGGGCATATCACGATGTCGCAACTTAAAAAGCTGTTCATAGAGGTTCTTTGGTGGTATGTGTAGTTCCAAACTGAGGTCTACCAACGCACGTGAATACATCGGTTTCATTCCCTCTGGCTTTTTTAGGTAAAGCTGTAGGAGTAGTAGCCAGTAGTCGTCAGACCATAAAGGATGTGTTGCCATAAGCGTAAAATATCCACTCTTGCTCCTCTCTTTCGAGTGGAGAAGGAGGAGAAATACTTGTCTAAAGGGTATCTATATTTGTCTTTCGCAAAGATACTCCTTTTTATTATAATGGCAAAAGATAGTGGCAGAAAGTTAACGAGTTAACGGATTGACGGGTTGACAAGTGATGTCTATCTGTCTTCTACAAACAACTTATTCCCTATTAGCCTAATTAGGCTAATAAGCCCAATAAGCCCAATAGGGCTAATAACCTGTTACTTTGTCATAATTTTTCACATCATAATTTTGAATTCATGCTCTTTTAGTTTCTAAAAGACGCCCTTTTGACTTGCAAAAGGTGCCCTTTAAGACCCTTACTAACGCCCTTTTGAAGTCCAATTAAGCACCTTTTATTTTGCCATTTGGTAACTAATTGATTCTCTGTTGATTGCAGACCTGCTTCTTATATGTGTTTTTACCGTTAGCTATAGATGTTTTCTTTGAAATTATGTAATGATTTTTCAAACTTCTATCTGCATATTTTTGAAGTCTAAAAAGAAATGATTTTCAATGTCAGAGGATGATAAGAGGACAGAAAGTTGACTGTCTTAGTCATGGTTTTTGTTTAATGAGTAACTTCGATTCTTCCGTTAAAGCAATACGAAAAGTATCCACACATTTAACGGAAGAACCTAAGAATAGGTGCGTTAAGTTGCTGTGTATGCAGTCCTAACGACCTGTTTCTACTTCTTTCCCCCACCCACTAAGTCATCATTCTGAATGCTTCGTACAGCCTTCTTGACGCTTGCTTTTAACTTACCAAAGCTCCATGAAAATCCGATGTTAAAGTATCGAGGGTACATAACAGAGCGTTCATAACCAGTATAATCACCTTGAACAATACGAGAGATAGTTTCTCTATTTTTGCTGAAAGGAGAATTAGCTGATAAAGATACTGTCAGCTTGTCTTTAAGAAAGCGACGAGTCAGTGAAAAATTATAGTAGAACCAACGTCCTTTAATGGCATACGGATTGTAAATCCTATTACCATATTCACCTCCAATACTGGTTGTCAATGTTAATTCCCAAGGTAGTTTCTGCTCCCAATTAAAGTAGATGCCACCACCACATCCGCTGTTCTTGAGATAAGGTGTGGGCAAGGTGATTCGGGCATAACGCATGGAAGCGTTGAGTGTAAACGATGTTCCAGTGAAAGGAGTCCATTCTGTGTAAGATGAAATACCAAATATTTTACTCTTTAGTACGTTCTGATAAGTAGAAACATCTTTGCGATTCTGTTCATAAATGATGTTAGCGATACCATTATTGGTATATGAATAATAGGGACTTAATTGCAAAGTAAATTTTGAAGTAACCAACATATACACAAGTTGTAGCTTTTGGTTGCGACTGCTTCCTAAGTTTGCATTACCGAAAGAGACTTCTGTTGGTGTGCTAATGATGGCTGGATTGAGATAGCCGATGCCAGGTCTGTTGATGCTGGTATTATAGCTAAACTTCAGTGTTTGACCGTCGCTAATCTTGTATTGTAGGCTTGCTGATGGTACCCAGTCATTGAGATTAGCATGGTAATCAGCATTACTACCATCGGGATAGGATGCTTTCATGCGAGTAAACTCGTATCTCAATCCTGCACGAGCAGCCCATTTGCCAGCGGTGAAGATGTATGAGAGGTAGGCAGCAGCCACTTGTGCGTTATGCTTGAACTTACTTTCCATGTCAGGGGTAGTCCCTTGATAGTCCATTAATGACGTACTGTTGTTGTAACGAAGGATATATTTCGTTCCGCTTTCTAACTTATGGTGCTTTCCAAAGGGGCGTACATAGTCAATCTGGAAAGTATGTTCTGTGAAGCGTTCACGGGTGTTCTCGTCGTAACTTGTATAGCTGACAGGGAAGTTTACCATATTGCTATATGTTTGACGAAAGATGGTGTGTGGTCGTGTGGCAGCCAACATATAAGAAAGCGTCAGGATTTCTCCATCTAAATGAGTCTTATGTTGATAGTCTAAACGTCCTCCAATATCAAGATGAGAGTAGCCTGGGGTAGTCATGTTATTGTCGAATTTGTAAATCAACTGATTGTTCTTATCCCATCGTTCATTTGTGTTTTGTGCGTTGGCATCGGCTTTATAGCCAAGAAAATTGGTCGATGCGGTCAGCAAGTTGAGTGAGTCAATCTCGTAACTGGCACTGATATCACCGAAATGTATTGTTGCTGCAGTGCTGTTAGTCCCATATTCACGTTTTTGTTCGCCTGTCTTTACGTAGTTGTAAACCTCCTCTCTATTGTTCTCTGTTTGTTTTCTGCTTTGGTGCATGTAGTTATAATTGACGGTTGTCGTGAGCTTGCCCACCTTTGTTGTTAGATAAGTGCCAAGCCTTGTAGAGCCGTGAGTGTCGACATCAGAGTTTACATTGCCTGATATTCCTTGTAGTTTAGTATTGCTCATCATGACGATGTTGAGGATAGCCGTAGTCCCTTCAGCATCATACTTGGCACCGGGATCAGTGATAACCTCAATCCTTTTGATCGTAGAAGCAGGTATTGCCTTGAGAATATCCTTAAGGTTCTGCCCTGAAAGACTTGGGTCAGGATGTCCGTTCCTATACACCTTAAAACTTGTAGAGCCTTGAACCCTGATGTTTTCTTGTCCGTCAACGGTGACAAGGGGTATTTTCTTGAGTACTTCTAAGGTTGTTTTCGTCTGTGCAGTCTTGTCATGCTGCACATCATAGGTTAGCTTGTCAATATCATTCTTGATAAGCTGGCGCCTTTGTGCTACGACGACTTCCTCCAACTTCTGTGTCTTTGTGGAGTCTGTTTTGGTTGTGTTCTGGGCTGGTAAGGCTGTTGCTGAGAGGCAGGCAGTGAGTAATAGTATTAATTTATTCCACATATTCAAAGCATTAAGTTTATAGTTATCAATATGATGCAAATATATGTTTTTTTCTTAATAAGTTGCAATTCTTTTCAAAAAAATATTTTTTTACTTTCTTGTCTTTATGTCCCATAATTGAATCCTTTTTTTAGTGCTTTTTTTATTTATTAATATGCAAGAAGATTACAATGCAGAAATGCGCATAGTGTTCGGTTAGAAAGCAGATGGTTAAACAGAATGAATCCTCTTTTAATATATTGATTAATAGGGGTTTGATAAGATTTTGTCTATATCTGTTTGTCAATAGGACCTTACCAATGGTTTAGTGTAGCAACAATTCCCGCTCTTCCGATCCTTAACTACTGATGTATTAAGGTTTAGCACAAGTGGTGTTGAGGCTTAGCACCAATGGTGCGAACGCTTAGCACGAGTGGTGCGGAGGAATAAAAATTATGCAATATGCAGTTAAGATAAGAGCAGTTTATTGTTATAAAGGACTTATTCAACCCTGAGTAAACAAAGAATATTATATTTTTTCGTTCTATAATTCCCATCGAAACGAAGTGTTTTACGGAAACTTTTTGTAATTTTGCACATTAGTTATAATAGAAATAAGAATGGAATACAACTTCATAGACATTGAGAAGAAATGGCAACAGAAGTGGGTTGAGAATAAGACCTACAAAGTTGTTGAGGACGAGAACAAGCAGAAGTTCTATGTACTTAATATGTTCCCTTATCCATCAGGAGCCGGATTGCATGTTGGACACCCATTGGGTTATATTGCAAGTGACATCTATGCACGCTATAAGCGACTGAAGGGTTTCAACGTGTTGAACCCTATGGGATATGATGCTTACGGACTTCCTGCTGAGCAGTATGCCATTCAGACGGGTCAGCATCCACAGCTGACAACCGATACAAACATTGCTCGTTATCGTGAGCAGTTGGATAAGATAGGTTTCAGTTTCGATTGGGATCGTGAGGTACGCACCTGTGATCCACGTTATTACCACTGGACACAGTGGGCTTTCGAGCGTATGTTCGAGTCATATTATGACTACACGCTGCAGAAGGCAATGCCTATTGAGGACCTTGTTCGCCACTTTGAGGAAGAAGGAACACTGAACCTTAATGTCGCACAGAGCGAGGAACTGATTTTCTCAGCACGTGACTGGTCGAGCATGGACGAGCAGGAACAGCAGGAGAAACTCATGAACTACCGTATAGCTTACCTCGGTGAGACGATGGTAAACTGGTGTCCGGGACTCGGAACGGTGCTTGCCAATGACGAGGTTGTCAATGGAGTGAGCGAGCGTGGAGGCTATCCTGTCGTACAGAAGTTGATGAAGCAGTGGTGTCTTCGTGTGTCGGCCTATTCACAGCGATTGCTTGATGGATTGGAGACTGTCAACTGGTCTGACTCAATTAAGGAGACACAGAAGAACTGGATTGGGCGTTCTGAGGGTACAGAGGTTGAATTCAAGTACCAGACTCCAGTAGCAGATGGAGGTCAGAAAGAGGGTCACTTTACTATCTTTACCACACGTGCTGATACGATGTTTGGTGTTAGCTTCATGGTATTGGCACCAGAGTCAGAACTCGTTGCAGAACTTACTTCAGAGGCTCAGAAGGCTGAGGTAGAGGAGTATTTGGCGTATGTAAAGAAGCGCACAGAGTTAGAGCGCATGTCTGACCGTAAGGTGACAGGTGTCTTCTCAGGCTCATATGGTATCAATCCATTCACTGGCGAGCAGATTCCTATTTGGATTTCAGAGTATGTTTTAGCTGGATATGGAACAGGAGCGATTATGGCTGTACCTGCTCACGACAGTCGTGACTATGCCTTTGCAAAGCATTTCAACCTCCCAATCATCCCATTGATTGAGGGTGCTGACGTCTCTGAAGAGAGCTTTGATGCAAAGGAAGGAATCGTAACCAACTCTCCTGCTGCAGGAAAAGAAAGCATGGACGGCTTCTCTCTCAATGGTTTTACGGTGAAGGAGGCCATTGCCAAGACCAAGCAGTTTGTTACTGAGAAGGGTATCGGTCGTGTGAAGGTGAACTATCGTCTGCGTGATGCTATCTTCTCACGCCAGCGTTACTGGGGTGAACCATTCCCAGTCTATTACAAGCAGGGAATGCCTTACATGATACCAGAGGAGTGTTTGCCTCTCGAATTGCCTGAAATCGACAAGTATGAACCAACAGAAAGCGGCGAACCACCATTGGGTCGTGCAAAGGTTTGGGCTTGGAATGAGGCTGAACGTAAGGTTGTAGAGAAGTCATTGGTTGACGATAAGACTGTATTCCCATTGGAGTTGAATACGATGCCAGGCTTTGCTGGTAGCTCAGCATACTATCTTCGCTATATGGACCCACACAATGACGAGGCCCTTGTGGGCAAAAAGGCAGACGAGTATTGGCAGAATGTAGACCTTTACGTCGGTGGTACCGAACATGCAACAGGTCACTTGATTTACAGTCGTTTCTGGAATAAGTTCCTCTTCGACTGTGGTTGCAGTTGTAAAGAGGAGCCATACGAGAAGTTGGTGAACCAAGGAATGATCCAAGGACGCTCTAACTTCGTTTATCGTATCAACTCTGACGACCATTCAAAGGCACCAGTATTTGTCAGCTTAGGGCAGAAAGACAAGTATGAAACAACTCCTATCCATGTTGATGTGAACATTGTTCATGCTGATGTATTGGATGTTGAGGCTTTCAAGGCATGGCGTCCAGAATATAACAATGCTGAATTCATCTTCGAAGATGGCACATCATCATCTGATCTCATCACCACCCAACACCCAACACCCGCCACCTATAAATGCGGTTGGGCGGTAGAGAAGATGTCTAAGTCAATGTTCAACGTTGTCAATCCAGATGTGATTGTTGAGCAGTATGGCGCAGACACACTCCGTCTTTACGAAATGTTCCTCGGTCCTGTAGAGGCAAGTAAGCCTTGGGATACGAACGGTATCGATGGTTGTTTCCGTTTCTTGAAGAAGTTCTGGAAGCTTTATCAGCAGGAACTCAACGATGATGAGCCTTCAAAGGATTCATTGAAGAGCGTTCATAAGCTTATCAAGAAGGTGACAGGCGACATTGAGCAGTTCTCTTACAACACAGCTGTTTCAGCGTTTATGATTTGTGTCAACGAACTCGGACAGCAGAAGTGTGCTAACCGTGAACTATTGAAGAAGATGGTTATCGTCATCGCTCCATTCGCACCTCACATGGCAGAAGAGCTGTGGGAGCAGTTGGGTGGTGAGACAAAGAGTGTCTTCGATGCTGAATGGCCAGCATGGGACGAGTCTTATCTCGTAGAGAATGAGGTGCAGCTGACAGTATCTTTCAATGGTAAGGCACGTTTCCAGATGACTTTCCCTGCTGATGCAACAAAGGAAGACATCGAGAAGAGCGCATTAGAAGACGAACGAAGCCAGCACTATATCGACGGTAAGACAATCGTAAAGATCATCGTTGTGCCAAAGAAGATTATCAATATCGTTTGCAAATAACTATTTAATAAACCATAGAAGAGACTGTATGAAAACAGGATTGCAGGTTCGTTTCTCTGACAGCGGTAATCTCCAACGGAAAGGAAGTCCGTATGTTAGTATCCACTACAGTCGTGTTACGATACAGCCTCTTCGTCTTAACCATTCTAAGAGCCTATGACCATTGATCAACAACTCATCCGATCCGAAGCCAAAGATTACTTTTTCTTGACCGTTGGCTTAATTATTTATGCTGCTGCCTTTACCGTCTTTCTAATGCCTTATGAGATAGTAACGGGTGGAGTGACGGGTATGTCTGCCGTAATCTACTATGCTACGGGTTTTAAGATTGAGAATACTTACATGATTATCAACATCTCATTGTTGATAGTTGCTCTGAAGATATTGGGCTTTAAGTTCCTGATGAAGACCATCTATGCTATCTTTGCCCTTTATTTCCTATTGATTTTTGCGCAGGATCTGATGCCTAAGGATGCTGCAGGACACATGGTGAAGATGCTTGGTGAGGGCCAGGCTTTTATGTCATTGATAATAGGTTGTAGCCTTACAGGTACGGGATTGGCAATCGTCTTCCTAAATAATGGAAGTACGGGTGGTACAGATATCATTGCTGCCTGTGTCAATAAGTATCATGATATCTCGTTAGGACAGGTCTTAATGGGCGTTGACATCTTGATTGTGGGTAGCTGTTGTTCTTCCCTCAGTTTGGTGATGTCATGGAACGCTTGCATAAGATGGTCTTTGGTTACTGTACGATGTTCATCGAGTGTTTTATGTTAGACCACGTGATGAATATGAGGCGCGAGTCAGTTCAGTTCATGATCTTTTCTTGGAAACATGAGGAAATTGCCAATGCCATTGTTGAAGAGACCGAGCATGCGCTGACTATCCTTGACGGACACGGCTGGTACACTGGTAATGATATGAAGGTTATCTGCTTGTTGGCAAAGCGTAACGAGAGTAAGACTATCTTCCGTATCATCAAGATGGTTGACCCAACAGCCTTTGTAAGCCAGAGTTCGGTGATTGGTGTCTATGGTGAAGGCTTCGATCAGATAAAGATTAAGGCGAAAAAGGAAATGAAAAAGCAGGAAAAGAAGTTGGCTGAAGCCATGAAAAAGCCTGCGAATGAACAGAAATAAAGATGCTGTAGAGCTGTGTTCTGGCCGCTAATTAGTAGGGACGCACGGCTTGTGTGCCCACTGGCGATAACCTTTTAAGGGCATGCAACCCGTGTGTCCTTGTTGTAGGAATAGTACTTAGGACTTTCAAACATAGCTTTTTAGCATTCTAAAAACGTTTTATAGAGATGAAAATAGTATTCGCAACGAATAATAAACATAAGCTTGAGGAGATAAAGGACATCCTTGGAAAGGACTTTGAAATCGTTTCTTTGGCTGAGATTGGCTGTCACGAGGATATCCCTGAGACTGGAGCAACACTGGAGGAGAATGCACGTCAGAAGTCTTCTTATGTCGTTGAACACTACGGTCAGAACTGTTTTGCTGACGATACAGGACTTGAGGTGGAGGCACTCAATGGTGAACCCGGTGTACATTCAGCTCGTTATGCAGAGGGAACCGACCACGATAGCGAGGCAAATATGCGTAAGCTGTTGGCAAACTTAGAAGGGAAAGCCAATCGTAAAGCCTGCTTTCGCACCATTATCTCACTCATCATTGATGGTGTAGAACACCAGTTTGAGGGTAAGGTAGAGGGTAGAATCGCTACAGAGAAGCATGGAACGGAGGGCTTCGGATATGACCCTATCTTCATTCCGGAGGGTTATGACAAGAGCTTTGCAGAACTTGGTGAAGAGATAAAGAACCAGATTTCTCATCGTGCAAGGGCTGTAAAGAAGTTGGCGGAATACTTAGGAAGGCTGAAAGGATAAAAGAATAAAAAGGCTAAAGGGGCTTTTTAAGAGGGAAAGAGCTAACAAAGTAAAACCATAAAAGCCCCCTTTTCGACTTCTATAAATACCCTTTTCCGATTTATTTTCATGAAAATAAATATTTCTTTTCATGAAGAAAAATATTTCTTTTCACGATAAAAAGAATTTCTTTTCATGAGAATAATTTGAGGAAAGCAGTTCCTTTATCCTGCCTATTGGCTGATAATAACGGCTGAAAAGGGCTGCTCTTATTAGCTTGACAAGTCCCGATTCGAAGCCAATTAGCGTATGCGTTGCCTATTTGACATAAGAATATAACTATTTAATATCTGCTATGTTGTCTATTCTTCTCCCTGTTTATAACTGCCATTGTGAAGCTTTGGTGACAGAGTTACAGCGCCAGTGCGTGGAATGTGGTACTGAATTTGAGATTATTGTAGCTGATGATGGCTCTTCTGTGACAAGCTATGTAGAGCATAACTTACGTATAGAGAGGTTGGAAGGTGTCCGTTATATAACAAGAAAGCAGAACGTTGGACGTTCAGCTATCCGTAATTTCCTCATTTCGCAAGCACAAGGAGAGTGGCTTCTCTTCATAGATGGAGATTTAACATTAGACAATTCACACTTTATTCGTCGTTATCTGCAGGCTAAAAGCAATGTTGTTGTAGGTGGCATAAGGATAGGAGGAGACCTAAACATGTGGAAAGACAACCTCAGATACCGCTATGAGAAGGCGTATGAACAGAAGAATACACCGCAAGATAGGCAGTGTCATGCTGCAAAACACTTTCGTACGACAAACTTCTTAGCACATAAAGACATCATGATGAAACATTCTTTTGACGAGAATTTCGTCCAATACGGCTATGAAGATGTACTCTTCGGTAAGTCACTTGCCATGGATCATGTAGCAATCACGCATATTGATAACCCCATAACACTTGATTTTTTTGAATCAAACAGCGAGTTCTTAGATAAAACAGAACAGTCTCTTCGTACACTATATACCTTCCGTAACCAACTGAAAGGTTATTCCCAACTGCTTGAAACTGCTGAGAAAATAAAGAAACTGCACCTACAAAAGCTAGTTAATGCAGCTTATTTCCTTGTAGGACAACGTATAAAGAAACATCTTCAAGGCAATAATCCCAGTATTTTCTTGTTTAATGTATACAAACTGATGTATTATATTCATCACGAAAAGAATACTCTATGACAATAAAACGATATCTTTTAGTTGCGGCTTTCATCTTGTTAGCTTACTGTAATGCCCTTGCTGGCGGTGTAGGAACATGGAAGAATTATCTTGCTTACAGTGATGTACAGTGGGTTGAAGAAGGAAGTAACAAGTTGTATGTGCTTGCTTCCAATAGCCTTTATACCTATAACAAGAACGATCAGAGTATAAAGACCTACGATAAAGTCAATGGTTTGAGCGATACGGATATCCGTTTCATAGCTTGGAATAAGACTGCGCGTCGGTTGGTTATCCTCTATTCGAATAATAATATCGACCTGTTAGACGATAGAGGTAATGTTACAAATGTGCCGGATTACTATCTAAAGACAACAATGGCAGACAAAACCGTCAATGGTATTGATATGTCTGGCGCCTATTGTTACCTCTCTACGGGTTTTGGACTTGTCAAACTCAATGTTGCTAAAGCAGAGATAAGCGACAGTTATAACCTCTCTTTCCCTGTCAATTACAGCTATATTGAGGGCGGTTATATCTATGCTGCCAGCCAAAGTAACGGACTATATCGTGCTGCCTTGTCTGCTAATCTCCTCGATAGAAATAACTGGACGAACGTAGGAACTTATGTAGAGCGTCCAAGAACAGCTGATGCAGCACTATTGGCACAGGCAAAAACACTTAATCCTGGCGGTCCAAAGCGCAACACCTTTGTATGGACTACCTTCCTTAATAACCGTCTTTATGGTACCGGAGGTATCTACAATCCGACCGTTAATAACTGGGAGAATCCAGGTATTGTACAGGTGTTACAGGGTGATGATTGGGACTTCTTCGAAGACAATCTCTCGACTCGTACGGGTTATCCTTATATAGGAACAAAGGCGGTAGCAATAGATCCTCACAATAGCAATCATGTGTATGTAGGAACACGAACAGGCCTCTATGAGTTTATGTCTGGTAAGATGGTAGCCTTCTATAACAAGGATAATAGTATCCTTCAAGGAGCCATAGACAGAGGCAGAGAACTGGGTAATGATTATGTACTTGTCTACGGATTGGCTTACGATAGAGAGGGGAATCTATGGGTACTCAATAACCAAACGAAGAAAGAAAACTTAATTCGTGTGTCGAAAGATGGGCAGATGACCTCCTTCAGCAAGCCTGAACTGATGAAAGATGGTGTAGGACTCTCAGGCTTATCACAGATGCGTTTGGACAGTCGTAACCTCCTTTGGTTTGCAATGATTACTGGATACAGCCAGGACTATTCTCTTATGACCCTAAGAATGATAAGCTCAAAGCCTATACTCGCTTTGTGAATGAGGATGGTTCTAACGTAGATATTACAGCTGTTCACTGCTGGGCAGAGGACTTAGACCATAATATTTGGGTGGGAACAACGGCTGGTCCGATGCTTCTTCAGCGGTCTCAAATGAACGAACAGGATAACTATCGCTTTGTACAAGTAAAGGTTCCGCGTAACGATGGAACCAATCTTGCAGACTATCTTCTTGCTGGTCTTGATATTACTGCTATAGCGGTTGATGGCGGAGGACGTAAGTGGTTTGGTACGAAAGGTACTGGTGTCTACCTCATTAGTGCAGATAATATGACACAGTTGCAGCATTTTACGACTACAAATAGTCATCTGCTGTCTAATAATATTCAGTCTATTTCAATCAATGATGCCACTGGAGAGGTGTTCTTTGCTACTGATAATGGTCTCTGTTCTTATATGAGTGATGCCACAAAGGCTGTAGACTCACCTAATGATGAGACCACATACGCCTATCCAAACCCAGTAAAACCAGGTTATACAGGTCCAATCACGATTGTTGGTTTGTCGCAGAATGTAGATGTAAAGATTGTAACCACGAATGGAGTTCTTGTCGCAGAAGGTACCAGTAATGGTGGTTCTTTCGTCTGGGATGGCAAGGATAAGAACGGAAAGCGTGTTGCATCAGGTGTTTATATGGTGCAAACAGCTGACGAAAACGGTGATAATGGCACGGTTTGTAAGGTTGCAGTGGTTAATTAATAGAGGCTATGAAGGCAGAGGTAGGACGTAATCCAATCTTTTGGATACTACTGACAGCTCCATTGGTATTGCTGTTGCTTTGTCAACTCCAGCCTACTTTTGACGACTGGACATACTATACTGTACCGCAGACGGAGCCTCTTACGCTTCAAAGTCTACTTCCTGATGGCAATTATTGGCGTCCTTTTGATGTACTCTTCGGTCATCTTCTCGGACTTAATTACCGACTTTTTCCCTTTTTAAACCATCTTTTTATCTTATTGGGGCATATCCTCAACACATGGTTAGTCTATAGGATTCTGCAATGGTTTAGAGTTAGTACGTTGTCATGCAACCTGTCCGTCGTTTTCTTTTATTTGTCGTCAGGCACCTTGGGGACGGTCTTGAATATTGATTCCCTAAACCAAGTCTATTCGCTTCTATGGGGACTTCTTGCCTTATATAGCTACATCAGTCTGTCTGGTTATCGAAAGTTTATGCTGTGGTTGTTGTGCGCTTTGCTTTCGGTCTTTGCTAAAGAGTCTGGCTACATTTGGTTTGTTTGCCCACCATTCATCGTATGGAGTATAGGAAAAGAACGTTTCAACAATGTTATCAGACATCTTCTTTGTGCCTGCCTTGTGTTTGTTCTCTATCTTGTTAGCCGCATCTTGCTGACAGATAGCTTTCATATGGAAGACAATGTGTACATGGAGTTAACTGCAACAGGACTTCTACGCAACCTCGCTTTGCTATTAGGAATGACCTTCTACCCTATCGATTACGCCAGTCTTATTCATCCACAGCATCGTCATCTTGTTGTTGTTATCATCACAGGACTCCTTCCCCTACCCTTTCTTTGGCTTCTACTGCGTTCTTTTAAGCTACAAAAAACACTTGTAGTGCTGCTTTATCCTTCTTTATTGGGGCTTTTGTCAATCTTATGACAGTCTTCTCTGTGATGCACTGTTATGCAATTCTGCCCTTTGTTACATTGATGATTGCCCTACTCTGTGAACGAATCAAGAACAAGAAAGTATTGATAGTCTCAGCATTGCTTTATCTTTTGACAGCTTCCTTCACCCTACTCCATCACGGCTATGCCTCTTTCCTATCAGGTAAGTTGGGCGAACAGATGGCAAAGAGCATTGTCAGCCAATGTGACCGACCTGTAAACAAGGTGATGGTGATACATTTAGACAAAGGAGAAACGAAGTATTCTTCCTTCTGGGTGATTCCTTTCGAGGCTTTTGGTTGGGGTTATTCCGTTCTTCAACAGGCAGGTTATCAATGGCCTAAGACCATTATTAACGAAGAGATAACAAACAGAAAGCAGTTGAAATCTTTGCTTCTAAAGGCAGAGAAAGCTGGCTGCGATGGTGTATGGTATGCTGAAGGTGACCAAATAAAACGGATAAAATGAAAGAAAAGATAGCTGAAATCTCTTTTATTCATGTGTTTACTATCCTCTTGGTAGTTTGCCTTAGGTTACATCGTTTTTAGCTTTCGCTTAATCTGCTTTATTGATAAAGGGAAAATAGCCTTCTTAGTATTCCTATTTACGTTTGTAGTATCAATTATCGGTCTACGCGTAAATAAAAGCCCTCTCATGGATTTATTCTTTGCAATGGATAGTATTCTTATGTCTGTTGCTTTGGCGCGCTTATACGCAAAATATGAGCTTCGTTTCCTTAATCACCTCTCTCCTACTTCTTATACTATCTATCTTTATCATGGAATCTTTCAAGCATTGAGTTTACAAATACTTATGCGCTTTACTCATTTTGATAATGTCGTTTATATTATCCTTGCTTTTCTGATAGGCGTTTATGGCTCTTTCTTGGTCTATAAGCTGCTTTATGGTTATTGTAACAGCCGTTTGGGACGTATTTTAGCATTGATTTCTGGTATTTCAGTATCTTAATAGATAGTAAGCTGTATTGGTTGAAAAGTAGTCTTAATAAGGCTTCAGAAGATTCTTTCTTCCCATTTTCAACTGATGTTTTCTTGCTCAGCACATGTCGTGTTGACGGTCCGCACCAATGGTGCTGATGGTTCGCACCAATGGTGCGGAGCGTTATCTATTACGAAATTGATATAATAAAAACACCCTCGCCAATCCTATCTTTAAGATGATAGGGGATAGATGAGGGTGCTTGTCGTATGGATAGGTTTTATTAAACCTGTTCTTTCGTATCCTTTGTTTCTACTGACCCGAGTTGAGAAGCTCGTCAGGTAGTGAGATATCAAGACTGCGAGCGCGTTCGGCATTACGTCTCTTTATCTTTCGTTGCGCATCAGCCTTCTGCTTTGTTATAGCTGCAGGCTTCTGCTTGTAGAGTGGGAGTAGACGTGGATTCCACGTTCCCTGTACATCACGCTTAGCCTTACACTCGATAGCCTTTGGGTAATAATAAACGGCTTCGGGCTGTCGTTGGGTTGCATAATCACCCGTATCCCATTTTCCGTTGTCGTTATCATCGACGATAAGGCGTAGATAGTAGTTGCCCGGCTTGATGTAATGGAAGGTTGCTTGGTTGTTCTTTGCGTACGCCTCTTTCACTGGTTTGTCGCTTTCGTTGAGCAACTGCAACAAGCAGTTCTTACCTTCCATGTTCTGTAAGGTCATTATTAGCGTACCATACTCGTCCATTGATGGGATACGAACACCCTGCTTATACTTTGCAGAAACCTTACCATAGATGTCTGTAAAGGCTGCAGAATCAACCTCAACACTGTATTCATGTCCTGGGTCCCATGCACTTACCAACTTCAAAGAGCGCGGTTTTCCAGGTTCAGCACCGAAATTATACTTCGCTCGATACCATAAGGAGTCTATCTTTTCGTAAAGATGTATCTTGGACGTATCCGTCTTTGCAATTGGGGTAGGGAGTTCGAATGTTGGGTTTTGGTCAGGATCCATTTGCGAAGGAACATTATATCTGACCTCTAAAGGTGTGACAGGCATTGTCGTTTCAAACGCTTTTCCACGTTCTTTTGCCTTCTCTTGCTTCTTAACCCATTTGTCGTATTCCTCCTGCTGGCGCTTTAAACGCTTCGCGTAAGGCACCTTTGAGAGTATCTCTAACGTATCTGTCTTAGGGACAAGCTTACCTGCACTGTCCGTCATGTTATAAAGCATCTGCATTCGCAGTGTGTCTTGATTGACGAGGGCAGTATCACGCAGCCAGTAGATAATCGTATCTTGGTTCAGACTTGGCTCTGTTATAAACGCATCTTTAGCGTTGAAATTGAGTCCTGTTATCTGTGGAAGGTCGGCGTCACCATAGCTGAAAGAGCGTAAAGTGGTTAGGGTCCTTGCGTTCAGACTTGAGGAAGTAGCGATCTGTTTGTGTAGGTGTAAAGGAATTCAGCACCACATCGTCTGGAAGGAAGTGAGTGTAAGGCACCTGTTTGATATCTTTGATGTGCAAGGAGTCAATCCATAGCGTGTCTTGTCGTATGTCTGGCTTCCATGATGGCATGATGACTTCGGGCGTGAAAGCTATCTTCTCGCTCTTCTGATTGTACATATAGTTGCCGTCCATGTCCTGTAGTGCATAGATACGATAGTCACCCTTGGCAACACCTCGTATGCTGAAATGACCACGACTGTCGGTACGTGAGACACGAAGCATTGGTTGTTTCTGGAAAGCTGTATCGTTCTGATTGCTGTAAAGACCTACGAGAATACCCTTTACAGGCTCTAAATTCTCAGCTTCTAACACATAACCAGCCACTTCGAGTGTATCGATATGGTCGCCAGTAGAGAAACTATAGGTGTAGTTTCCTAATGGGTTACCCTCGTTGTTATCCGTGATAGCGTCAGAGAAGTCGATGGTATAGGTGGTGTTAGGCTGTAACTTGTCTTGTAAACTTACTGTGATACGTTTACCAGTAGCCTTAATTTCAGGAGCTTCAATCTGTGGAGGAGAGACAACAACCTTCTCTGATGCGTTCTCCAACTTGATGAACTCGTTGAAATAGATATTGACCTTCTTACTGTTTACGTCGGTTGCTCGTTCAGTAGGGGAGGCACCTAACACTCTTGGTGGCGTCTCATCGTACCATCCACCGTCAGGTTGTCCCATCTTGGCACAAGAAGAAAGCACAATAACTAAGAGTGTAAAAAGGTAGAATGGTAAAACACGTGGTTGGTAAAACACCGAAAGGCAATGGCTGTCCTTAGCTGAAAAGCCATCCTTTCCACCCATTACTCCTTGGCAATATCTTTGTCTTATCTTCTTCATATCGCTGTTTTACTTTTTTACCCTTTTACTTTTTTATCCTTTAAAGGTGGTTTATTCTTTTACCGTCTTCCGTCCTTACTGGTTCATACTCAGCAATTCTTCCAAGTTGTTACGGCTGTTTGAAAGGCGTGGAATCTTGTGTTGACCACCGAGTTTACCCTTTATTTTGAGCCAGTCATTGAAGAGGTCTTTGCGTGCAACAATGATTTCAAGTGGCTGAAGAGTAATGTTATGGAAGCGTTTTGCCTCATAATCAGAGTTGACTTCCTGTAGTTTATCATCGAGAACCTTAGCAAACTCCTCAAGTGAAGAGGGGGCTTTTGCAAACTCAATGAGCCACTGATGACGACATTTAGCCTTCGCATCCATATACATTGGGGCTGCGGTATAATCTGATATCTGCGCTCCAGTAGCCTTGCAGGCTGCTTCAAGTCCCTTCTCAGCATTGTCCATGATAAGTTCTTCACCAAAGGCATTGATGAAATACTTGGTTCTACCAGTGATAACAAACTTATAAGGATTAGTCGAAGTGAACTGTACTGTGTCTCCAATCTCATATCTCCAGAGGCCGCAGGCGGTACTGATAAGCATTGCATAGTTGCGTCCTATCTCCACACCTGACAATGGAACAATATTCGGATGTTCGCTCTCAAACTCGTCCATAGGTAAGAACTCGTAGAACACACCATAGTCGAGCATAAGCGACATACTACTGTCTGTTGGGTCGTCTTGTATACCGAAGAAGCCCTCAGAGGCGTTGTAAGTCTCCATGTAGTTCATGTCCTGCTTGGTAATGAGCTGTTCATATTGTTCACGATAAGGCGTGAAAGCAATACCACCATGGAAGAATACCTCTAAATTAGGCCATACCTCCTCTATATGTTTCTTACCACTCAGCTCCATCACACGTACTAATACAGATAGCATCCACGATGGAACGCCTGATATATTAGTGATATTTTGGTTCAGTGTTTCGTGTGCAATTCGGTCGCGTTTTACCTCAAAGTCGCTCAGTAGGGCAGTACTTTTCTTAGGTACGCGACATAGATTTACGAGTGGATTAATATTCTCTATGAGGATGGCACTGAGGTCACCAACAAGTGAATTATACAGATTATAATTTGGAGAATGACTACCACCTAAGATGAGACCCTTACCGCTGAAGAGTCTACTTTCTGGATGATTGCTAAGGTAGTAAGCGATAACATCCTTACCACCTTGATAATGAATTGTCTGTAATCCCTCGTGAGAAACAGGAATAAACTTACTCTTATCGTTGGTTGTACCTGATGACTTGGCATACCATCTAACCTGTCCTGGCCATAGAATATTACGTTCTCCGTGGCGCATACGGTCGATGTCACTCTTCAGTTCTTCGTATGTGTTGACAGGAATATTCTGTACAAAGTCCTCGTATGACTTAATCGTTGAGAACAGGTGTTTACGTCCGTATTCGGTGTCTTTTGCCCGCTCAACGAGGTATTGCATGACTTCCCGCTGGATAGCCTCTCCATCCGTGACGTAGCGTTCAAGCTCCCTGCGACGCGGCTGGAAGTACAACTTGTTTACTATCTTAGTAAGACTCATTCAAATTTCTCTGGTTGATTAAATTACAAAATTACGCCAAAAAAGCTAAATGGATAGCCTTTTTCTATATTTTAACACTGCTTTAAAGCCCTTGAAAGGCTCTTTTCCAGTATTCTCTGCATGATAGATGATGGATTTTTCACCCTTTTTTGACTTCTACTTTTAGCTCCCTTTTCTAAATTATTTTCATGAAAATAAATATTTCTTGTCGTGAAAATAAATATTTCTTTTCATGAAAATAATTCTTTTTCTTCATGTAAATAATTCGCTAAGAAGGGTAGGGTAGCTGTTTACTCAGACTTTTTACCAACTTTGCAGCTCATCTCTTCGATTTCTATTTGCCGTTATTCGCCTTTTTATTTATGCTTTATAAGGTCGAAGTTTACCCTCATTTTCGCACTTGTCGTATAATTATAGTCTATTTACTGTCAAATTATAGTCTATAAAATGATGATTAATAAACTTTCCATCTATTCTCATCCCTCTTTTTATCTGCACTCCCTTCCCTTCGGAGGGGTTGGGGGGAGGCTTCTTCTTAATATCAAATTATAGTCTATAAAACAATTATCAATAGACTTTTTTCCTATCCTCATCCCTCTTTTATTTGCACTCTCCTCCCTTCGGAGGGGTTGGGGGAGGCTCCTTCTTTTTTAATGTGCTTCCAACCAGTTCTTGCCCCATCCAGCATCAGCTATCAATGGGACATTCAGTGGATAGGCGTTCTGCATCTCCTCGATAACAATGCGTTCCACCTGTTCACGCTCTTCAGGGAAGACAGAGAAGTTAAGTTCATCATGCACTTGGAGAATCATCTTTGAGCGAATACCTTCTTTCTTAAACCGTTCCCAGATACGAACCATTGCCACCTTGATGATATCTGCCTCCGTCCCTTGTATTGGAGCATTGATGGCATTACGCTCGGCAAAGCCGCGCACAGTGGCATTACGACTGTTGATATCAGCGAGATAGCGACGACGATGGAAAAGTGTTTCCGCATAACCCTTGGCTCTTGCCACTTCTTTCGCTTGTTCCATATAGGCTTGTACCTTTGGGAATGTGCGGAAATAGCCTTCTATCAGCTCTTTAGCTTCACCATTTGGAATGTCCATACGCTGAGCAAGTCCATAGGTAGTAATACCATATATAATACCGAAGTTGGCTTGTTTAGCTTTCTTTCGCTGTGCATCAGTCACCTTATCTATATCTACATGCCATATCTTTGCAGCTGTTGCACGGTGGATATCATGGCCCTCACGGAAAGCCTCCATCATATTCTCGTCTTCAGAAAGATGTGCCATAATACGCAACTCTATCTGACTATAATCGGCTGAAAAGAACAGACAGCCTTCTTCTGGGATGAAACACTTGCGTATCTCTTTACCATCATCCGTGCGTACAGGAATATTCTGTAAGTTTGGATCACTCGAAGAGAGTCGTCCTGTGGCTGTAAGTGCCTGATTAAACGATGTGTGGATATGTCCAGTACGTGGATTAATCAGCTTTGGAAGGGCATCGATATAGGTACTTAGAAGCTTCTTCATACCTCTGTAATTAAGGATGTTACGTACGATAGGACTCTTGCTTTCAAGGCTCTGAAGTACCTCTTCACTTGTAACATACTGTCCTGTCTTTGTCTTCTTAGGCTTATCCATAATTTGCAACTTGCCAAAGAGGATGTCACCTACTTGTTTTGGGCTTGAGATATTGAATTCTTCTCCAGCCTCCTTATATATTTCCTGCTCGTATTGTTTCATACGTTCAGTGAATATCTTTGACGTATCTTGCAGTGCTTCAGTGTCTAAGCATACGCCATTTAGCTCCATATCAGCTAATACACGTACTAATGGCATCTCTATATTCCAGAAGAGTTCTTCCACTCCAAGCTCCTTTAAACGTGGTTCAAGTACGTTTTTCAGCTGCAAAGTGATATCCGCATCCTCCGCAGCATACTCATAGATATCAGTAGGGGAGAGGTCGCGCATATTCTTCTGCTTCTTTCCTTTCGGACCGAGTAGTTCTTCAATGTGAATGGTCTGATAGCCAAGTAGTGTCTCAGCCATGTAGTCCATATTATGATGTAGTTCTGGCTGGATGAGGTAGTGGGCAATCATCGTGTCGAACATCTTACCCTGTAGTGTCACTCCATATCTGGTTAACACTTCATAGTCATACTTAATGTTCTGTCCGATTTTCATTATTTTGTCGCTTTCATACAGCGGTTTGAATATCTGAACGATTTTTAACGCCTCTTCACAGTTGGCTGGTACGGCAACATAAAAAGCCTTCTTTTCTTCAACCGAGAAGCTCAAACCAACTAATTCAGCACTAATTGCATCCGTAGAAGTGGTTTCTGTGTCTATACTAATAGATTCTTTTGTAATAAAAAAGTCACAAAGCTGTCGTAATTCTTCCTCATTTTCAACGAGTTTGTATTCATGTTGGGTCGTTTTTATGCTCTCAAATTTCGCATTTTTCAGCTCATCTGACTCGTTGGTCGTGTTTTCTGCAAATAAATCAAGCTGATTGTTGTCGATTTTTGGCTTTGATTCAACTTTGTTAAGAAACTTGTTAATAAGTGTCTTAAACTCTAATTCCTCAAATATCGCACGCAATTTGGTCTCGTCAGGCTGTTCAACCTTGAGTTCATCCAAGTCAAGTTGCATTGGAACGTCTGTTCGGATCGTTGCGAGGAACTTTGACATTTTAATATCCTCTACGGCATTCTCAACTTTCTCACGTAGTTTACCCTTAATCTCGTCAGTATGTTGAAGCATATTGTCAATGCTTCCAAACTGATTGATTAACTTGGCTGCGGTTTTCTCTCCAACACCCGGACAACCAGGAAAGTTATCTGCTGAGTCGCCCATCAATGCCAATAGTCGATGACTTGGGCTGGGGTAGGGATGCCATACTTTTCTCCTACCTCCTTTTCTCCCAATATCTCGTAACCGCCACCATGGCGAGGACGATACATAAAGACGTTAGGACCAATGAGTTGACCATAGTCTTTATCGGGTGTAAGCATAAAAGTATCGATTCCATCGGCTCCAAAGCGAGTTGCTATAGTACCGATAATATCATCTGCTTCGAAGCCATCTACCTGTAGAATAGGAATATGCATCGCCTCAAGCACTTGCTTGATAAGTGGAACAGAAAGCTTGATATCTTCTGGTGTTTCCTCACGTTGCGCCTTATATTCGGGGAAGGCGTCATGGCGAAAAGTCTTTCCATGATCGAATGCTACACCAATATGCGTTGGCTTTTCCTTTGTAAGAACCTCGTTCAGGGTGTTGCAAAAGCCCATAACAGCAGATGTATTCAAGCCCTTAGAGTTGATACGTGGACTTTTGATAAATGCGTAGTATGAACGATAGATGAGCGCATAAGCGTCAATAAGGAAGAGTTTTGCCATAACTAATTATTCTATTTTTAGCTGTAAAATTACTAATTTTCTTCCATAATCTCCGATAAAATGAGTAAATTTGTATCAAATTTAAAGTCAATAATGGATACTCTTTCACTCATAAAACAGCCAATTGAGACAGAATTAGGCGATTTCATCGACCTTTTTAATCATGCTCTCGACCACGAAGATGGCTTGTTGCGTACGGTTTTGAACCATATTAAGCAACGAGCAGGGAAGCGTATGCGTCCTATTCTCATCCTTCTGATGGCTAAGAACTTTGGTAAGGTTTCTGAAGCAACACAGCATGCGGCTGTGGGATTGGAGCTTTTTTACATACGGCTTCACTTGTGCATGACGATGTCGTTGATGAAGCGGCTGCTCGCAGAGGGCAGGCGAGTGTGAATGCTGATTATGATAATAAGGTGGCTGTATTAGTGGGTGATTACGTGCTTTCAACTGCCTTGCTTCATGTTAGTTACACGCACTCAGAGATTATTGTGCGCTATCTTGCAGAGTTAGGTCGTACGTTGAGTGATGGTGAAATTCTTCAGTTGTGGAATATTCAGAATAAAGAAATCACCGAAGAGGTTTACTATAAAATTATTGAACGTAAGACAGCTGCGCTCTTTGAATCGTGTGCTGCTATTGGTGCTGAGTCGGCTAATGCAAGCGATGAGCAGGTTGAAGCGGCAAGACTCTTTGGTAAACATCTCGGAATTGTCTTCCAGATTCGTGATGATATCTTCGATTATTATGACTCTGAGGCTGAAATTGGTAAGCCAACGGGTAACGATATGGCTGAAGGAAAGCTCACTTTACCAATCATTTATGCGTTGAATTCGACAAAAATGAAGAAATGCTTGCTTTGGCTCATAAGGTGAAAGCACACGAGGTGACACGCGAAGATATCGATAAATTGGTAGAATTTGCTAAGGTAAGTGGCGGTATTGAATATGCTGAACGACGTATGTGGGACTTTCATGCTGAAGCACAGACTTTCCTTGATAAGTATGTTAAGGATGATAGTATTCGTTCTTCTCTCCAGACTTACCTTGATTATGTAATTAAAAGGAAGAAGTAATTGCACTTGTTTAGTGCTAAAAAATCCCTTTTCATCGTGAGATTGATTAATTTTTGTGATGATAACGACAGTTTCTCTTTATGATGATGGTTTATCCATCACATAAGGAGAAACTCTTTTTATGTCTTTTATTGACTTATTCTTTATCAATGACATGCGTTGTTATGTTACATATTACTCATGTTAAGGCTTAGCACCAATCGTGCGGAGCGTCCGCACATATGGTGCGGATGCCCCGCACCATATGTGTTTATGGTGTTTTACTTCACAATAATACTACTTATAGGTTATCTTTTGCCCTTATAACGATGGCTTTTGACCATAAGCTGATTGATTTATAGATACCTTGTAAATACTGTTTATCTTTTTGTTTTGGTGTACATATAGTTTTATGTGATTACAAGAGATAATTTCCTGTGTTTATTTAGTTTATATTTGTGTTTTTTTCTTGCTGTTTATTATGTTTCTGGAAGGTGTCTTTTCTTGCCTTTTTTTAATGAGGGTGTTTCGTAAATATAATCTATATAATAATTAAAAAAATAGATTATATTATGATGTTCATTTAAAATTGTCTTTCTTTGAAAGAACAACAAATGAGAGATGTTTTTAAGTGTAGATACGGAAAAAGGGACATACAAAGTGTATGTCCCTTATAGGTTACTTTTGTTTTATTTTATCTGTTTCAGCGTTTTAATTTTTTGTTACTGTTGGCTGAAAAGTTTAGAAGAACTTTGTCTCTGTACCAATGATTTCACTTAACAAGAGGTTGGTAAGACGGCTTGTACCCATGCGGAACCAGTAGTTTGTGAGCCATTTCTCGCCTAAGACCTCTTTAACAATGGTATAGTAGATTACTGCATCCATGACAGTATTGATGCCGCCAGCAGGCTTTAAACCAATCTGTATACCTGTCTTGTCATAGTACTCCTTGATAGCCTGACACATAACATATATAGACTCTGGTGTTGCGCTAATCTTCTCCTTACCTGTACTTGTCTTTATATAGTCGGCTCCTGCGTACATAGAGAGCAGGGATGCGGTCTTGATAGCACTTGCATTGCCAAGATCGCCAGTCTCAAGAATCACCTTCATAGGAACGTCTCCACACACTTGTTTAAGTTCGTTGATGGTGTCACATACGCCTTCGTAATCGCCTGAAAGGAACTTACCTACAGGCATAACGATGTCAATATGAGTAGCTCCGTCCTTGATTGCAAGTGCAGTCTCGATGGTTTTCACCTCCAAGAAGGTCTGTGAAGAAGGGAAGTTGCCTGTTACATTTGTAATGTCAACACCGTCTACTTCAAGACTGTCTGCCATCAACTTTGTGAAGCATGGGTAAGCGCAGAGAGCTGCAACATGTGGTAAATCAGGATATTCAGAGTCAAAACGGTTTACTTTCTCAACCATTTCTAATACCTTTTCTTCTGTGTCTGTTGTACTAAGCGTAGTAAGCTCAACGCTGCCTAAGAGGAATTTCTTTACTTCAAGGTTGTCGTTCTCTGATACTTTTTTTCCGCAATAATCTTTGTTACGGCAGCCTTAACTTCCTCGTCAGTGATGTTGAGATTGTACTGTGATAAAGGCTTGTTCGTACTCGCTTTTTTCGACGATTCCAACGGCTTTTTGTGCCTGGATGTCTTTTGAAACAGTGTCTTTAATTGTTCCCATGATTTGTTTTTATTATATTGTTTATTTTTATTTCTTTGTAGAGTGAGGGTAGGGGAGGAGCATACTTTTATTCTATACCGCTTTTGTTGGCTATTTCTAAGTGTAAAGCGCGGTCTTTTTCTGCTGTCAATTTACCCTCTATTTTCCTCCAAAATATCTTTTGTTTGAATATTATAGACTATTTTGTAACATTAAATAGTCTTATTTTAATTTAGGATTGTTCTTGTGTCTATCCTTGTCGCGCTTGGTTTTCTTGTCAAAACTCTTCTGTAGTTCTTCTGTGAGATTGACGCTGGTTTGGTTGGCAAGGCAGAGTAGAACCCATAGGACATCAGCCATTTCTTCTCCTAAATTGGCTTTCTCACCCTCCTTAAAGCTCTGGTCTCCGTAGGTACGAGCCATTACACGAGCTAATTCTCCTACCTCTTCTGTGAGGCAAGCCATGTTGGTTAATTCGCTAAAATAGCGTACACCGTTTTCTTTTATCCATTTGTCAACGGCTTGTTGTGCTTCTTCTATTGTCATTGTTTCCGTTTTCCTCATTTGATTGTTACATGTTAAACGTAGGTTATTTGCAGCTAAAAAGCCTATATATGGTTATAGGCTCTGATAGCTTTAATGATAAAATATCATCGATTTAATCGCTATTTTTGGCTGTTTATCAGGTTTCTAAGTACTTTAAAAGTGTTCTGTAAGGATGATTGATATGAACGTTATGTCGTCTATTCCTTATTCTTTGTATCCATACAGATTGTTACAGGACCATCATTGAGGAGTTCTACTTTCATGTCTGCACCGAACTCCCCTGTGCCTACTGGTTTCCCCATAGCTTCGCTTAGAGCGTCACAGAAACGATTATAGAGTGGAATAGAGAGTTCGTGTGGGGCTGCATGAATCCAGCTTGGACGGTTCCCTTTCTTATAGCTTGCCATAAGTGTAAACTGTGAAACAATGAGAATTTCACCCTTAATATCCATGATGCTGCGGTTCATTACACCCATTTCATCGTCGAAAATGCGTAAACCTATGATCTTCTTTACCAACCAGTTGATATCCTCTTCAGTATCGTCTTTACCAATACCTAATAGGATAAGGTATCCTGTACCAATAGAAGACTTTTCCTGCTGATTGATAGTAACAGAGGCATGGCTAACACGTTGTATTACAATTCTCATATCGCAAATGTACAATATTTATTTTAATTAGTTACTGATTAGCGTGGAAATAATTATAGACAATAGTTGCTTTGCTTACTCCTATTACTTCTGTAAGTTCTTGTAAATCAGCTTCTTTTATGTGTTTTACTGTCTTCAGCTTCTTTAAAAGTGCATCCTTTGTCTTTGCTCCGATACCTTTTATGTCGTCTAACTCGCTGTGTAGCTGTGTTTTAGAACGTTTATCTCGATGGAAAGAGATAGCATAACGATGCACTTCGTCCTGTATTTGGGTAAGAACTTTGAAGAGTTCGCCCTTGATGTCGAGTGCTATTGTCTGCTGTGGGAAGCCGAAAAGAAGCTCGTTTGTGCGGTGACGATCGTCTTTGGCAAGTCCTGCAATTGGAATACTGAGGTGGAGTTCGTCTTCAACAACTTCTCTTACAACCTCCATTTGACCCTTTCCACCGTCGGTAATTATGAGATCGGGTAGGGGAGTTCCTTCTTCTTGCATACGGCTGTAACGTCGTCTTACCACCTCCTGCATGGACGCATAGTCATCAGGACCTACAACAGTCTTGATGTTGTATTTGCGATAATCCTTCTTAGACGGCTTCATTCCTTTATATACTATGCAGCCAGCAACAGCATCAGAACCTGAGATATTTGAATTATCGAAGCACTCTATGTGGTAAGGAAGCTTCGATAACTTCAGCTTATCTTGGAGTTCTCGCATTAAACGTGTCTGTTTTTGTTCTGGATTTAGCTTTTCAGTCTGTTTTAGTCGGTCGAACTTATACTGTTTAGCATTCATCTCAGAGAGTTCTAATAGATGATGTTTATCACCACGTTGTGGTATGAAGAATTCAGCACCCTTTACTTTAAAATCAAGTTCAAAAGGTACGATAATCTCTTTTGCGGTACTATTAAAGCGTTCACGTATCTCTGGAATGGCCTCATTTAGCAACTCTTCATCGGATTCATCGAGCTTTCTTTTGTATTCATAAGTAAAGCTTTGATTGATTGCACCATTAGTTACATGGATATAATTAATAAACGCATTCTTTCTTGTATCATCGCTTACAATAGTGAAAACATCAACATCTGTAATTGTATGACTTACGATTTCGCTCTTTGCTGCGAAGTTATCGAGCGCTAAATAACGCTGTTTACATAATTCAGCTTCCTCAAATCGCAATTCCTCCGCATATTTCTCCATTTCTTGTTTCAGAAGTTTCTGTACGTCACGTGTATTTCCTTTTAATACTTCTCGTGCTTGTTTATCGCTTCTTGATAATCTTCATAACTCTGTTTATTGATACATGGAGCTCCACAGTTATGTAAATGATACTCTAAGCAAGGCTTATATTTTCCCTGTTCGATACCTTCTTTCGTAATAGGGAAGCGACAAGTGCGCGGTTTGTATACCTTCTTAATGATATCAAGAATCGCATACATACTTCCAATATGACTATATGGACCATAAAAAGTACCATAACGTTTATTGATAGTACGTGTTTTGAATATACGTGGGAAGTACTCATTTGTTACGCAAATACTTGGGTAAGTCTTACCATCTTTCAGCAATACGTTGTATTTAGGCTTGTATTGCTTGATAAGTTGATTTTCTATAAGAAGTGCATCTTCTTCTGTTTTGACAACAGAATATGAAATGTCATGAGTCTTAGAAACCAATACCTTTGTTTTAAAACGGTCAACCTCTTTATGGAAATAGGAAGACACACGTCTTTTAAGGTTCTTCGCCTTGCCAACATAGATGATTGTTTTCTCATTATCATAGAACTGATAGGTGCCTGGTTTTTCAGGCATATTGAGTACAATGTTCTTAAGATATTCAGTTCGCTTCAAGTTATCTTCTTTATTCATTTTGCGTAACTCCTTTGTATAAAGGGCTTTTAAAGCGTTTTGTTTCACGTGGAACACGAACGGTGCTTTGCGTTGGCACATATGGTGCTTCACGTTGGCACATATGGTGCTAAGGCTTGGCACGATAGTTAGTGACCAAATCTTGGTATCGTAGTGACGGTTTACAAGCCTCGATGATGTACTTTAAAAGAAAAGAGGAGCGGCCCTTTGTGTGGGTTACTCCTCTTCTTTTTATTTTCATTTCGTTTCCTCTTTTCCATATAAAAAGGGTGGGGAGGAAAGATTTTTGTCACAGTCTTGCTGGTTAGAATTGGAGTAAAGAAGTAATTTCAATATCCTTATCGAACTGGTCACGACTGTTAGGAAATTCCGAATGGAGTTCGATAATGAAGTTACAATACACCTTTTTAGGATTAAACTTCTTAACAAGGTCACATGCAGCCTTCATCGTTCCGCCAGTTGCAAGGAGGTCATCATGGAGCAAAACAACGTCATTCTCGTTGATAGCATCCTTATGAATCTCGATTGTGTCTACGCCATATTCCTTCTGATAACTTTCCTGAATGGTCTCACAAGGAAGCTTACCAGGTTTGCGACAAAGTACGATACCAGCACCCAAACGGGTGGCAACGGCAGAAGACATGACGAAGCACTGACTCTCGATACCCACAATCTTGGTTACACCCTTACCTTTGTGAGATCAACCATCTCATCAGTAATTTCCTGAAGAGCTTCAGGTGACTTGAATAGGGTAGTCACATCACGGAAGTTAACACCCTTAATAGGCCAATCCGGGATACATCTCAGGTTGTCTAATAATAGTTTTTTATTCATTTTCAGTTTGTTATATAGTTTTATTTTATACTATTGTTTCACGTGAAACAGGTATGTTTTTAACCTTTAGGAGTGTTCCTTTTATCCACGTGTTAGGACTTATTTGTCCAAAGAAAGTTATCTTCCCATGAGGACAAGCAGTACATTAATGTCGCTTGGGCTCACTCCTGGAATACGACTTGCTTGTGCGAGCGTCTCTGGTTGAATCTGTTCTAACTTCTGTCGGCACTCTGTAGAGAGGTCGTGTAGTTCACTATACTTGAAGTGTCCTTTGATTTTAATGTCTTCAAGACGTCGCATTTTCTCCGCAAATACACGCTCACGATCGATATAGCCTTTGTACTTTAGCTTGATTTCAGCAGCCTCAGCAATCTCTTCTTTACGGTTCGGCGAAGCCTCGATAGCCTCTTTAAGGCTTGGAATTACAGCCGAAAGGTTCTCAAAGTTGACCTGTGGACGTGCAACAAGGTCTACTATCTTCGTTGCTCCCTTGATAGGAGAAGTACCCAAATGCTCCAAGAAACCGTTTACAACTTCAGGCTTAACAGAAGTGTTGTTACAGAAATCAAGAATACGATTGATATGCTCCTTCTTTTGCATCCACCAGTCATAACGGTCCTGTTTAGCTATACCTATGTTATAAGCACGCTCCGTCAGTCGCGCATCTGCATCGTCTTGGCGTAAGAGAATACGGTATTCTGCACGCGAAGTAAACATACGATAAGGTTCATCAACACCCTTTGTAGTAAGGTCATCAATCAATACACCGATATAACTCTCGTCTCTATTCATCACGAAAGGATCCTTACCCGCACAGAGTAGGGCAGCATTGATACCCGCCACTAAGCCTTGTCCGCCAGCTTCCTCGTATCCTGTCGTACCGTTCACCTGCCCAGCAAAGAACAAACCTTCGATTACTTTCGACTCCAAAGACTGTTTTAGCTGTGTTGGATCAAAGTAATCATACTCGATAGCATAGCCAGGACGATAGATTTTAGCGTCACGCAGGGCAGGAATCTTATGTATAGCATCCAACTGTACCTCCCAAGGCATACTTGAAGAAAAGCCATTCAGATACATCTCATTCGTGTCAACGCCCTCTGGTTCGAGGAAGAGAGGATGGCTATTCTTGTCAGGGAAGGTGACGAGTTTCGTCTCAATCGAAGGACAATAGCGTGGTCCTGTACTCTGAATCTGCCCATTGAATAGGGGAGAGTCAGCCACTCCACGTCTCAAAACCTCATGTGCTTCCTCATTTGTGTTACACGTCCAGCAAGGCAACTGTGGTAGATGACGATGTGGACCATAGAAAGAGAACTGATGATAGTCGGTTTCTCCCGGTTGTGGTTCCATCTCATCAAAGTGTACCGAACGGCGGTCAATGCGCACAGGGGTACCCGTCTTCATGCGATCAGCACGAATCCCATGGCGCGTAATGCTCTCTGTAAAGTTGTGAACAGCAGGCTCTGCACATCGTCCACCCTCCACCTTTCGCTTACCGATATGCATCAGTCCGTTGAGGAAGGTTCCCGCAGTGATAATCACTGTACGTGCATAGATATCAATACCCCATATCGTTTTGATACCCAATACCTTACCATTCTCTACCAATAGCTCGTCGGCTTGATCCTGAAAGATGTCGAGATTGTCCGTATGGTCGAGTATTGTGCGCCATTCCCAGATAAATTTACCACGGTCACACTGTGCTCGTGGACTCCAAACGGCAGGTCCCTTTGATCGGTTCAGCATACGAAACTGAATCGCTGTGGCATCGGTAACCAGTCCCATATAGCCTCCAAGAGCGTCTATCTCTCTGACTATCTGACCTTTGGCTATACCTCCGACGGCAGGATTACAGCTCATCTGACCGATTTTATTCATATCCATTGTTATCAAACAAGTGTTTGCACCCAAGTTGGCAGCTGCTGTAGCAGCCTCACAACCTGCGTGTCCACCGCCGATAACAAGTACATCATACTTGAATTTCATCGTCTTTTTACAAAAGTATAGGGGCATAATACCCCTAATTTATAACGACACAAAATTAAGAAATAAAATCGAATTATACCTATATAATAGATAGAAAAGTGGTTCTTCCGTTAAATGCGTAGATTGTTAATAGAATGAGATTAATTCATATACATGGTATGATTACCCCCAATTAGGTGTTTTTACAAGGGGGAATAAACTACATAATAAACGTAATTAGGTGCGATGTCTATCTGTCTTTTACAAACAACTTATTCCCTTATTAGTTGATGTTTGTAAACTATTTTCATTCAACTCAAAACCAAAACATGCTCTTTTGGCTTCTAAAAGATGCCCAATTGACTTGCAATAGGTGCCCTTTTGAGGTCTTACTAACGCCCTTTTGAAGTCCAATTAAGCACCTTTTATTTTACTACTTTATAACTAATTGATTTCCTTATGGTTACAAGTCTGCTCCTTGTATGTGTTTTTGCCGTTATTTATAGATGTCTTATTTGAAAATATGTAATGATATTTCAAACCCTTGTATGTAGATTTTCGAAGTCTTAAAGTGAAAAGGTTTTCTGTGTCAGAGGATGATAAAGGGATAGATAGTTGACTGTCTTAGCTATGTTTTTGTTTAATGAGTAACTTCGGTCCTTCCGTTAAAGCAGTACGAAAAGCGTCCACGCATTTAACGGAAGAGCCCAGAAAAGTTCCTCTCTTAATTTCCCTTTTCTCTTAGTTTAGTAGCCAGGTGATACCCAACCCAATGTTACTATATCGTGAGAATTCGTTGAAAGAAATGTCGTAGTAAGTGTTTAGGTGCAGTCGTGGTGAAACCTTATAATCCATTCCGACTTCACTCATAAAGTTGAAGTGGCTGTCATGTCCAGGTTTTGCCCAGTCGTCCTGTCGCTTTGAGTTGTATCGGTTATAGCTTTCTACGAAGAAGCTCCACTTGTCAGTAGGCTGATAAGTGAGGTTAGCACCAAAGAAAAGGTCAGGACTCTCTGTATCTCCATCCCATTCACCTCCCAAGTCATAACCCAATGTAAACTTACTACTCAATTCGTTTTCGAATAAGAGGTGAGCTTGAATACCTACATGTTTGGGAAGGTAGTGTGCATTACTACCACCAGGAATGAGTATTGTACCCATAAAGGAAACCTTTGGAATCACCTTTCCGCCCTCATAAACCTTGATTTTCGTACCAATAGCGGCATTAGCAATACCCCCAAAATTCCCTTCTGGTGTATGGGTTATACATTCATCAATCTGTAATCTTACCTCCGCTTGTGGAGTCAGTCCAAGACGAAACAAAGATGTGTTGATAGTGAAAGTACGTGCGTGTCCACCATTTCTTCTGTCCCATTCAAGTACGATACCAGTTTCCCAATCAATCTTTCCTGGTTTCATGATGTCGACACCAGTCGTAGCACAGGGGCATCTAGAGAGAAATCTTCAGTGTCTTGTGCCATTGAATGTGCAGAGATGAACGTAAGGAGAGATAAACATGAAGTTCTTTTTAAACCACTTCTAAGATAGGCTATCATAGTCTTCTTTCTTTCTAATAATGTTGTTGTTTGTTTTAATGTGGATTACAGTCCCCTATTCGTAATCTTATCTTTTTACCCTCATCTTTCTATAGGGGAATGTCATATCAGCTACAAAGATACGCATTAATCGTTTGAAAATGCGTATTTTATGGTTAAAGTCTTCCTTATCTGCGAAAACCAATGGCGTTTTGCTATCTTTTTTATGACTGATAGCTACTCATTCCCCCCCTTTCTATTGTCGTACTGATACTCCGCACATGATGTGCTAACGCTCCGCACATATTGTGCTAACGCCTCGCACGTGTGGTGCGGGGGCTTCGCACCCTATAAAGAGAGGCTCGTGTCGATAGATGAAATTCCACTTGTAAAAAGCAGTTGATACTTCATAGTTATACAAGTTTGCATTCTTTGTTTATAAAGATAATATGTACCTTTGTATGTTCGGAGATAATAATCAACATATGAAGCTAAATAATACGATAGAAGAAGGAAACGAAGAACGTACAGCCTTAGGCATTCTGCTCACGATAAGTTTTTGTCACCTGTTAGATGACACAATGCATTCGATGCTCCCAGCAATTTACCCGATGTTGAAAGATGAGTTTGGATTATCCTTCTTTCAAGTTGGAATCATAACGTTAGTACTACAGCTAACCTCTTCCATCATCCAACCTTTTGTAGACTCTATGCCGATAAGCATCATGGTTGGTGGCAATTGCCTGTGAGTATGGTGTTCACGCTTATAGGAATCTTTATGCTTTCGTATGCCGATAGTTTCCTCGTCATCTTATTATCTGTATCGTTGTTCGGCTTAGGCTCTTCTATATTCCATCCGCAAGGTTCGCAAGTGGCACAGCAAGCCTCTGGTGGACGCAATGGTTTAGCACAGAGTATTTTCCAAGTAGGAGGCAATGGTGGCTTTGCAGCAGGACCATTGTTTGCAGCCCTGATAGTGATACCAGTCGGCTTGAGTGGTGTACGCTGGTTTGCGTTTATAGCCCTTCTTTTAGCCGTTATACTGATTTATATAGGAAAATGGCATGTAAAACAATTAAAGGTCGTTCGTAAACGCAGTAGGGCACGATGGACAACAGCAAAGGTATATACACGTAATCAGATTTATGGTTTTGTGTTTATCCTCTTCGTATTGATGTTTTCCAAGAACTTTTATACAGAGAGTATGGTTAGCTATTTCACCTTCTTTCTGATAGAGAAGTTCGGGGTATCTATTCAAACTTCCCAACTCTGCCTGTTTGTTTTCTTAGCAGCAGAAGTTGTCGGAACCCTTCTTGGAGGCTGGATAGGCGACCGCTACGGACGTAAATACGTGATATGGTTCTCTATCTTTGGGGCAGCACCCTTTACAATCATGCTCCCATATGTGGGTAGTCTTGCTGGAACAATCATTTTATCAGCCATCATTGGACTCATTATAGCATCAGCCTTCTCAGCAATATTAGTTTATGCAACCGACCTCATGCCCAATCATATCGGTACGATAGCTGGTATCTTCTATGGACTTTCATTGGTCTTGGTGGTCTTGGCAGTACCTTCTTTGGTTGGTTAGCCGATCAGACGAGTATTCTCTTTGTCTTTAAAGTTAGCACATTACTCCCATTGTTAGGTATTATAGCCGTTTATTTGCCAAAGATGAAGCGTGAGTAAGCCACATCTTTGATTAGCCTTCGTTTTTAATAAATGCATATTATCAGCAATGTGAGGGCTATCTTAGGCAATGAAAAAAGCAAAGAATAGTTTGGAAAGGCTATAGTTAGAGATTCACCCTTTAGCTAAAGAAATTCCTATTCTTTGCTTTTTGCTATTAGTTAATGGGTGAAATTCATTTTAATTCCTTATCTTTGCAAATAGAATCCCTTTTCTTTAGAAAGGGAAGCAATCATATTACTATTTAATCCTCGGCTTGTTTAATACGAAAGTATATGGGCAGGTCGGATACCAAATATTAAAAACCTACATGAAACAAAAGAAACTTTTAGTGACCTTCGCTTTGGGCATGTGTGCCCTTACGGCAGCTCATGCACAGGATAATGACTTCGATTTAGGCAGTCAGCGTTCGGAAGTGCAGTTAGTTAATCCTGTTCCTGGTAAGAAGATTGACCATCAGGGACTCGTTATTAATCCTACACCACGTTACGTGAAACTGACAGGTGAGGGGACAGTAGACATCAGTGGTGGTATTAAACTTGACCAACCGCAGCCTGCTCGTAAGCAGAGTTGGGACTATTGGACTGATCTTAACTTCCTTTCTCGTGCTGATAAGGGCTTCCCAATGAAGATACAATTAGTAAAGATACCAGTGGTTCTGGTGGATAAGAACGGTCAGAGTGGTGCTACTGCTGACGGTGCCTACACACTGAAATTACTAAGAAGGGAATCACACTTCTGGCTTCTAATGACTTAGGAGTATTCTATGGCATACAGACTTTGCGCCAGATTATGGAGAACCCATCCGTAGAAGGCGGTAAGAAACTACCTTGTTTGGAAATCGGCGATGCACCAGTATTTGCCTATCGTGGTGTTGTTGAGGGTTTCTATGGTACACCATGGTCACACGCAGTACGCCTTTCATTGATTGACTTCTACGGTAAGTACAAGATGAATACCTATATCTATGGACCAAAGGATGACCCTTATCACAGTTCTCCTAACTGGCGTCTGCCTTATCCAGAGAATGAGATGAAGGACATCAAGGAACTTGTTGCAGCCTGCAAGAAGAACCGTGTAGACTTCGTTTGGGCTATTCATCCAGGTAAGGATATCAAATGGAATGAGGAAGACTATCAGAATCTTATGCACAAACTTGACCTCATGTATCAAGCTGGTGTGAAGTCATTTGCTATCTTCTTTGATGATATCTCAGGCGAGGGAACCAACCCTAACCGACAAGTTGAGTTGTTGAATCGTTTGACAAAGGAGTTTGTAAAGGCGAAGGGCGACGTTGCTCCGCTGATTATTTGTCCTACAGACTATTCTAAGTTGTGGGCAAAGGCAGACGAGAATGGACCATTGAGCATCTATGGTAAGAGCCTCGACCCATCTGTACGAGTGTTTTGGACAGGCGATGTTGTTTGTAGCGATGTGACAAAGAGTACACTCGATTGGGTGGATAGTCGCATCAAGCGTCCTGCTTTCTTCTGGTGGAACTATGCCGTAACAGACTATGTTCGCAACCTTGTATTGCAGGGTCCTGTCTATGGTTTGGACACTTCACTCACCGAGAAGGATATGTGTGGACTCGTCAGCAACCCAATGGAGCATGGAGAAGCTTCAAAACTCTCTCTCTCTATAGTGTAGCTGATTATACATGGAATCCATCTGATTATAACCCAATCGACAGCTGGGAGCGTGGTTTGGAAGTGATGATGCCACGTGCAAAGGATGCTTACCGCACCTTTGCTATCCATTCTGCTGACACAGAGACAGGCTATCGTCGTGACGAATCTTGGGAAACAGAGACCTTCCGTTTAGCTGATTACACCAAGGAAAAGCGTGATAAACTCTATCAGGAGTTCGAACGTGTGGCTAAAGCACCTGCTGAAATTGAGGCTGGTTGTACAGATAATCTCTTGATAAAGGAGCTAAAACCTTGGCTGACTGAGTTTGCTAAGTTAGGCGAACGTGGTAAGAGTGCTATCGAATTGATGGATCTCTATCGTAGTGGTGACAACTTGAAGTTCTGGAGTAAGTATGTTAAGAGCCGTATGTCTGCGGAAGATAAGAAAGCTTACGAGGCTCATAAGTCGGGTACTATGAAGTTGCAGCCATTCTATGACTTCGCTATGGACGACCTCGGTGATGCCTTCTATGAGAAGCTTTCAGGCGAAAAGGCATTCACACTACGTGGTATCGGTTCTTATAAGAATCTTAAGACTACCCAAGCTGGTTTGATGTTCGATGGCGACAGCATAACACATTATACCTCTGGGGAAGCTCAGAAGGCTGGTGACTGGATGGGTGTAGCCCTCCCTGAACCAATGGCTGTACGTGAGGTGCATATCCTTCAGGGGCGTAACTCTACTGATGATTGCGACTTCTATGACCATGCAGCACTTGAGTATTCTGTTGACGGCAAGACATGGAATACCATGTTGGGCGATATGAAGAACCAGTATGATATCCTTTGGAAGGGCGAACCAGTGCAAGCACGTTATATTCGTTTGCGTCGTCTCGACTCAGAACGTAAGAACTGGGCTTCTATTCGTTCGTTCGTAGTGGTACCTGCTGGTGCAGCTTCGCTTGAGTTTGAGAATTCTAAGGCTGGAGCAAGCGATGTTCTTCTTGCGTTTGACCATCAACCTGGTACATCTTTCAATAATACAGGTGCTGTTTCATTCGAGGTTCCAAATGGTATGACTTCTTACACCTTCATGCTTTCATTGCCAGAGGGTGGTTCTGTTCGCGTTTGCCAGTATGATAAGCGTAACAAGCTGAAGGCTGAATTCACTTCTAATGAGCCTTTCTTCACTGTTGATGTGGCAAAGAAAGTAACGCGTATGGAGTTGATTGGCAAGGCAGAAGTGTTCGAGATTATTCCAAAGAAGTAAGGTGTTGAGTAATTAGATTACTGTATGAAGTAATACAAGTATCAAAATAGAGGGTGTGTCAAAATGTACACATCCTCTTTTTTATTGTACAAAGCTAAGTTAGTTGACGAATTAACAAGTCATCTATGTTTAGGTTCTAATACCAGAGTAATAAGAATGATACATATTGTGGTCTAATGACCGATTGGGGTTTAACAGACAGGAAAGATTTTATTATAGTGCTATTCTTAACTTCATCGTACATACACATATCTTACAAGAATACTTTTGTTTCAATTTCCTGTCACTTTTAACACTTTATTTATTCCTTTGTAAACTAACAAGTTAAGCGCATACAACAAATGACAGCAGTGACAGCAAATTGAATTTCAACAATTGCCCAAGCAGCTCCACAAACTAAATATGTATCCACACTAAATATCTACTGTCCCGTTATCTGATTACAAAGCAAAATAAAAAGAGGATGTATCAATTTTGACACACCCTCTTTACGTTATGACTTTTGGCATTTGATAGGTGATATAATATTGATTACCGATATTGTTAATAGTGCACCACCTTCTATAACCGTAGTAGTGTCTTTACAGTACAAGCCTATTATTATGAAGAGTGCAGACATCACGACATCAAAGATGTTTTGTGTTCTATTACCAGTCAATGCTTTTAAAATGTTCTGTGTCTTACTTTTCGAACATCCCCAGATACAGAAAACAATCAATATAAGGGTTAAAGCAGATAGTATGTAAACAAGGCTGTCTTGTTGGATATGAGTTATTACCAAGCATAATATAATAACCATTCTCATAGCCCAAGGTAAGAAATAGATAGGTTTACTCATACTTTGAATCTTATGTTTTATGATTAAAAAGTTATTTGTTCTTTGCAAAGATAGTTGTTTTCATTTAAAAAGAAAGTAAGTGTGGGTGAAAAAAATAGGAAAAATCGTTGTAAGATGATGATATAGTAATTCTTATAGCTTTTAAAGCATTCACCTCTCTACTTATTTCCAAGGCAAGAACGAAAAGGCATTGACAGTCAAGATGGGTTTAAAAGTTGCTTGTTGACAGACTACAAATAAATAGAAATAGGGACAGACGATGGCGTCTGTCCCTATTGTTTGTAATATGTTTGAGTGAATGATAAACTGAGAAATAAGACGATTAAGCCTGAATTCATTTCTTTACGTTAAAGGTTAACACTGAACCTTTCTTCAAGATAACCCTTCGATTGGAATTGTCACTAAACAAAGGAATGTCCTTGGTGCAAGTCAACGTTAGTATTTCTCCGGTCTTAGTCTTCTTATATTGATGCCTTAAGTTTTTGATATGCGAATCACAGGCACCATCATAATCGTTTATATGATAATCTTCTTTATTGATAGTCAGATATAATACGTCTGCATAAGCATAGGTACTGTATTGTACGCTTACGCCGTTAAAATGAGCGTTATAAACCTTATAGGATTTGTCGCACACATCATCTTCGTCAGGTATAACAGTGAAGTGTGATTTTGAGGCTTTCCCCTTGACAGCTATTGTCTTACCCACAACGATATGCAGGTCAGCATAAGCATCCATAGGTAGACGCTTTTTGGTTCCACATTTGTTAAACATTGAATTCAAAAAAGCTGGTCTGCTCATGTAATCCAGATTGTTATCTTGTGCGTTGGTAGCTATGCAGGACAATGTAAGTAATAAGCTTAAAATAATCTTTTTCATTGCTTAATTCTTTAGTGTTGACACATTCATTCATTAGAATTCTGTGAATGTTTGAATTCAATAAATGTTTTTCGTTGTTTTTGTTTGCGAATAGTAGCTGTTTTGTTGCTGTTCTTGTAAAGTAGCATTGATATTGCTGCAAATGTAGATAATAGTTTTTAAATGAACAAACGTTGGATAGATTTTAGATAGGTTGACTTCGTTTTCGGTACTTTCTAACAACAAGTTGTCTCCACTTTGGTAATATACAGCAAGATATTTAGCCCTCCGCACCATTGGTGCTAACGCTCCGCACCATTGGTGCTTACCAATCGCACGGCATGTGTTGAGTACCAACACATCGGCTAAAGATGGGAAGAAAGGGTCTTAATAACACATAATAATATGCTAATAGATCACTAATATGGGAAGGGTTTATCAGCCATTACTAATCTTTTTGCACCACTTCACTGATGAATTAAAATAACTATACAATACCGAAAGTTTTTGTTTAATTTTCGAGGTTTGTGCGTCTTCTAAAACTATCCTCATTTATTAGGATAGGCTAAGCCTCCTTATTTTAAGTCTAAATACTATACATTTTGTTTAAAATACTTTGATAAATCATTAAAATATAGTATTTTTGCATCGCATTATGTATGTACGCATACCAACATCTTGGTATCTAATTTAATGAACAATAATTATGAGAGGGAGGCTGAATACAGTCTTCTCGCTACATTCATTTAGGAATAATAATTCTAACAATTTAAATATTTAAAATCAAAACATTTATGTGGTTAATCAATTCATCTATTGGTAGAAAGGTGATTATGTCAGTTACTGGCATGGCCCTGATCCTATTCATGACGTTCCACTGCTGTATGAATCTTGTTGCGCTCTTCTCAGGAGAGGCTTACAACATGATTTGTGAGCTGTTGGGTGCCAACTGGTACGCAGTAGTAGCTACTGCTGGTCTTGGCGCATTGGCAGTTTGTCACATCGTTTATGCGTTCATTCTTACAGCGCAAAACCGCCGTGCACGTGGTGACAATCGTTATGCTGTTACAGAGAAGCCTGCTACTGTAGAGTGGGCAAGCCAGAACATGCTCGTTCTCGGTATTATTGTGTTGCTTGGTCTTGGACTTCACTTCTTTAACTTCTGGTACAACATGATGTTTGCAGAGCTCACACATATCGATGTACCTTTCCACCCAGCTGATGGTTTTTCTTACATTCAGTACACTTTCTCTAAGCCTGTGTACGTAGTTCTTTATGTAATCTGGATTGCTGCATTGTGGTTCCACCTCTCTCACGGTTTCTGGAGTGCTATGCAGACAGTTGGTATCAATGGTAAAGTATGGTTCAACCGTTGGAAGACCATTGGTAACATCTATGTTACTCTGTTGATGCTTGGCTTCCTCGTTGTAGTGCTTGCATTTGCTTTCCATTGTGCACCAAGCCTTTGCTGTGCTGCATAATTTAAGTATCTAAGTTGAAAATTTAATTCAAAAACAATCATGACAAAGATATTAGATTCCAAAATACCAGCAGGTCCTGTAGCCGAGAAGTGGACTAACTACAAGGCACATCAGCGTTTGGTTAACCCAAAGAATAAACTGAAACTGGATGTTATTGTTGTTGGTACCGGTCTGGCTGGTGCCAGTGCTGCCGCTTCTCTCGGTGAGATGGGCTTCAACGTATATAACTTCTGTATCCAAGACTCACCACGTCGTGCACACTCTATCGCTGCACAGGGTGGTATCAATGCTGCAAAGAACTATCAGAATGATGGTGACTCAGTTTACCGTCTTTTCTACGATACAGTAAAGGGTGGCGACTATCGTGCTCGTGAGGCTAACGTTTATCGTTTGGCTGAGGTGTCAAACGACATCATCGACCAGTGCGTTGCACAGGGAGTTCCATTCGCTCGTGAGTATGGTGGTATGCTTGCTAACCGTTCTTTCGGTGGTGCACAGGTAAGCCGTACTTTCTATGCAAAGGGTCAGACCGGTCAGCAGTTGTTGCTCGGTGCATACTCTTCATTGAGTGCACAGGTTGCTACAGGTAAGGTAAAGCTCTATACTCGTTATGAGATGGAGGACGTAGTTATCGTTGACGGTCACGCTCGTGGTATCATTGCTAAGAACCTTGTGACTGGTAAACTGGAGCGTTTCACAGCTAATGCTGTTGTTATCGCTACTGGTGGTTATGGTAACGCATACTTCCTTTCAACCAACGCTATGGGTTGTAACTGTACAGCCGCTATCCAGTGCTACCGTAAGGGTGCTTACATGGCTAACCCATCTTACGTTCAGATTCACCCAACTTGTATTCCTGTACACGGCGACAAGCAGTCTAAGCTGACCCTTATGTCAGAGTCTTTTGCGTAATGATGGCCGTATCTGGGTTCCTAAGAGCTCGAAGATGCAAAGGCATTGCAGGCAGGAACAAAGAAGGGATCTGATATTCCAGAGGAAGATCGTGACTATTACTTGGAGCGTCGTTACCCAGCATTTGGTAACCTCGTACCTCGTGACGTTGCATCACGTGCTGCTAAGGAGCGTTGCGACCATGGTTTCGGTGTTAACAACACTGGTCTTGCTGTGTTCCTCGACTTCTCAGAGTCTATCAACCGCCTTGGTATCGATACAATTCTTCAGCGTTATGGTAACCTCTTCGATATGTATGAGGAGATTACAGACGTTAACCCAGGCGAGCTCGCTAATGAAATTAACGGCGTGAAGTACTATAACCCAATGATGATTTTCCCTGCTATCCACTACACAATGGGTGGTATCTGGGTTGACTATGAGCTGATGACAACCGTTCCTGGTCTGTTTGCTATTGGTGAGTGTAACTTCTCTGACCACGGTGCTAACCGTCTTGGAGCTTCTGCTTTGATGCAGGGTCTTGCTGATGGTTACTTCGTATTGCCATATACTATTCAGAACTATCTCGCTGATCAGCACTCTGGGCAAAGGTTCCAACCGACCGTCCTGAGTTTGATGAGGCTGAGAAGGCTGTTATGGCTGAGACAAATCGTTTGATGGGTATCCAGGGTAAGCGTTCTGTAGACTCACTCCACAAGGAACTCGGACACATCATGTGGGAGTATGTAGGTATGGGTCGTACCAAGGAAGGTCTTGAGGAAGGTCTCAAGCAGTTGAAGGCTCTCCGCGAGGAATTCAATTCTAACCTTTTCATTCCTGGTAAGAAGGAAGGCTTGAACGTCGAGCTTGATAAGGCAATTCACCTCCGTGACTTCATCCTTATGGGTGAGCTCGTAGCTTATGATGCATTGCATCGTGAAGAGAGTTGTGGTGGTCACTTCCGTGAGGAGCACCAGACAGAGGAAGGTGAGGCTAAGCGTGACGACGAGAACTTCTTCTATGTTGGCTGTTGGGAGTATCAGGGTGATGACACCAAGACCCCAGAGCTTATCAAGGAACCTCTTGAGTATGAGGCAATCAAGGTACAAACACGTAATTACAAGAACTAAAATGGCAAGAAATATATCATTCACAATTAAGTATTGGAAGCAGAATGGTCCACAGGATCAGGGTCATTTCGATACACATGAGATGAAGAATATCCCAGATGACACCTCATTCCTTGAGATGCTTGACATCCTTAATGAGGAGTTGATTGCTGCTGGTGATGAACCATTCGTCTTCGATCACGACTGCCGCGAAGGTATCTGCGGTATGTGTTCACTCTATATCAACGGTACTCCACACGGTAAGACTGAGCGCGGTGCAACAACCTGTCAGCTTTATATGCGTCGTTTCAACGATGGTGATGTTATCACTGTTGAGCCATGGCGTTCAGCTGGTTTCCCAGTTATCAAGGACTGTATGGTAGACCGTACAGCATTCGATAAGATTATTCAGGCTGGTGGCTACACATCAATCCGTACTGGTCAGGCACAGGATGCTAACGCTATTCTTATCTCTAAGGACAATGCTGATGAGGCTATGGACTGTGCAACATGTATCGGTTGTGGTGCTTGTGTTGCTGCATGTAAGAATGGTTCTGCTATGCTCTTCGTTTCATCTAAGGTTAGCCAGTTAGCTCTCTTGCCACAGGGTAAGCCTGAGGCTGCTAAGCGTGCTAAGGCAATGGTTGCCAAGATGGATGAGGTTGGCTTCGGTAACTGTACTAACACACGTGCTTGCGAGGCTGTTTGTCCTAAGAACGAGAAGATTGCTAACATCGCTCGTTTGAACCGTGAGTTTATCAAGGCAAAGTTTGCTGATTAATCATAAGCAACTGGTAGTAGCCCTATAGACTACTCCAAGCTTATTCAGAATATGAAATCCCATAGCTCTTGTATATGAGTTATGGGATTTTTGTTTATATGCCCCAGTTAAGTTAGTATGCGATACTTTATGATTTGAACCTCTTTTATATCCTTTGACCTTTGAGGTTTGATCTTTAAACTTTATGATTTGACTTTCATCGACTACGAATTACGCTAATTACTCGAATCCTTATTGCAATGTAATTCGTTTAGTCATCAGTCTCTAATTGATAGTTTACGAGTTTTGAAGTTGACGAGTAGACTTGTTATTTGTAGCGATAAGCAATAGCTAATAATAGATAATGATTTGAAAAATCATTACATAATTTCGGATAATTCCTCTACAAATAATGATAAAAATACGTTTTAAAAGTGAGTTTGTAATCAACAGTAAATCAATTAGTTATAAAGTAGCATGAGGAAAGGTGCTTAATTGGACTTCAAAAGGGCGTTAGTTAGGCCTCAAAAGGGCACCTTTTGCAAGTCAATTAGGCGTCTTTTAGAAGCCAAAAGAGCATGTTTTGGTTTTGAGTTGTCTGAAAATTATTTACAGGTATCGGTAGTGTGCGAGTAAACTGTTTGTAGAAGATGCTGATGTTATTACAATCTCAGCTGTATGCGGAGTAGTAATTCACGTCCACGTAAAGGCAGGAATGTGTTGAAAGTATTGATACCTGTATTCTGCGTAATACTGTAAGATTTGCTGTTTAATAGGTTTGTCCCATATACTCCCAGCTCCCACACATTATTAATCTTGTAGTTGAAGTCTCCATCTAATAGGCTACATGTATGGTAATGTCCATCCATAGCTTCGTTTGTCAGATTATAGAACTTCATTTTTAGTTCCAACTTCTTTGTAGGGAAGAGGTAAAGAGATACATTGGTTGTATAGGATGAAAGAACATCCAACTTCATAATACTACTGCGTTCCCAGTAATATTTAGCTGTAAAAGCGGCTGATAGGCGCAGCCAAGATATCTTTTGGAAACTTGTGGTGAGCGTTCCTGAAGCGTGGTGAGAATGGTTATTGACCATAACACCTGATTGTGAAACAAGATAAGAATCTCTGTTATATGTCGCATCAAACTTTAAGGAAACGCCTATGGGGATGAAAGTCTTATCCACCATGGCAGTTATAGCAGTGTTATGCCGGTGGTTACAGCCTCTTACCCACTTCATAATTGTCATTGAGTCGTTGTACTCATAGTGGCAATAAGCCTCGCTTCTTGTATCAGAGTAGGTAAGTGAAAGGTTAGCAAAGAGCATCGTTGCGAGATTACGATAGCGGAAATGGAGCGAAGTGTATAGGTGGGTAGACTTATAAATGTCATTTCCTGTTACCTGTATGTTTCTGTATCCCTCTCTTAAAGGCTTCAAAGCATAGAAATCAAGAGAGTTGTCATCTGTAGAGATTGAGGAGGATAGGTTCACTGTCAGTTTGCTCGTCAGTACTTGTTGTAATGTCAAGTAGGGTTTAAATGCTATGAAGTTGCGTGCAGACAGTTTGTTGTTCTTTTCTGAAAGGCTGATTCTTGTCCATTCAATAGGAAGTCCAAAGCTAACATAGCTTTGCTTTGTATATTTCCATGTGTAGCCTGGTTCACCTTGTAGTTTGAATGTACGATGATAGATATCACCTTGATAATTGTATGAGTTATTCCTGTAATAAGCTTGTAAGGATATATCCAAATCATTTCCGAGTGTAGGGATTGAAGTTGTGATACTGTTTCTGGTCATAGTTGACCGTGTTGCAAAGCATTCTGTAACATTATAGAGTGGTAAGGAATCAGAGGCAGTTGACAGTTCTTCCCTATGGTCAGTGTATCTAAGGAGCGAGTGGATTTGCAACATACTTTTTCCTAATTTGAAGGAAGAAGACAGATAGTTCTTGATATAAGACGGTTTTATACGTATCTGTTCAGTAATTCCAATACCATTCGTGACTACTTGATTTTCGGTTGTCTGTCGTCCAAAGGAGTATTTAAGTTCGTCAGAAAAGAATCTATGCGTGCTGTTTTCTTCGTATTTCAGTGTTGGTACGATGTGAAATAGGCGTTGCTTCATCCATTCTGACGTCTCCAATGTGATAGGAGTAAGTCCTCCATAATAGTTTGTAGTCGATTGGTTATACCCAGCATGATCCTCATAAAGAAGAACGTTACTGCGTAGTGTTATGTCTTTCGATAATGTAATGATATTATTAAAACCTGCGCTATAAGACTTGTTCTGTAAGTATCGCTCTTGTGGGAGAGCCTCTTGGCTTATATCTTCTTGCAGAACACCCTGTGGAAGTGGCTCGTATGCATCGAGATTATAGACATCAATATGCTCTTTAGTTTCCTTAGAAAGGTCTTTTCCCGTGTTACTCATCTTGGCAGAAACAAGTGTTTGCGAATGTTTCAACACCTGTGTGAGAAACAGCTGATTGTCCCAAACAGTGGGTTTGACGCCTAAGCTACCAGTAATCTCCCCAAAAGGACGAGCCTTGTGGTTCTTGTTAAGGCTGATATTCAATGCTGCTGATTCTGATGGTTTGCGTCCTTGCATCATCTTTATTGGTTGATGATTCTCCAAAACTTCGACATTACGCACTGCATTAATAGGCATATTGCGGGTTGCTTGAGTATAGTTGTTACCCATCATGTCCTGTCCTTCAATATAAAAACGATTGATTGCACGACCTTGATAAGACACTGAACCGTTTTCAGAAACCTTGATTCCCGGTAGTTTTTTGAGTACATCTTCTAAATGACGGTCACCCTTCTGCAGAAAAGAACCAACATTGTAGACCAGTGTGTCACCTTGTTTTCTTATGGGAGATAGTTTTACGACGACTTCTTTTAGTTCCACCTGCTTAGAAGACAGTAGGATTATAGCTGGCTGATTTGTAGTCTGATGAATGTCAGCTACGTTTATTTTCCGTTTACTGTAACCAATGAGTGTGAACACCAGTGCATCCTCTTGGTGTGCTGTGAGGCTGAGGTTGCCCCCTTCCGTCAGCAATCTTATAGCTCAGCATCTTGCCCTTTGGGCTTACTATGCGGCACATTACGTCTGCTAACGGTTGGAGGCTGGCAGAGTCCCTGACCTCAATCGTTAGCTGTACCAGCGCTTCCGCCTGCTGTGCAAAAAGGGTGAAACAGGTGGTAAGGAGGTAGAATAAAAGAAGTAGCCGGCGCAATATGTTATTCTAATTCTATCGGATTGTAAGGCTTTGCATTCACTGTTGCTGCAACATCAGCCGATACGGTAATGCTTCCATCTCCTGTTAAGGCTTTTATAGGGTCGGCACAATAGTTCTTGTACATTTGTCTGACAGTCTTTCGAGTGCTCTTCGTCACAGCACTTTTGTCGTACATGTAGATTGGAGTATAGCTCTTTACCTTCTGTAATCCTGTCAAGGTGAAAATGAAGTTGTTCTGTGTGTCCTGCACTTTAAAGATGAGTCCAGGTAATCCATAGAACTTATAGGGTCCGTATGGCAACTCTACATCAGGTGCATACCATGCTATGTAATCTCGTCCAAATAGTCTTGTCTTAGCCTTTTGGCACTGATATCCAGCAATAGTACTGTCTCCTTGCAGTAATTCCCACTTCAACTGAGGAGCTTCTTCTTCATATTGATACCTTTGAAGTCCTCCTGCTTTACGTTGGATAAACTCTTTTTTTGTCTCTCTATTCAGAAGGATGAGTTCTTGAAATCCTATGCTTTTTAAGCACTGATAAGCTTTGGACCAGCTGATGTTGCTTGAGATTCCCCTCTTGCAATTGAAGCGGAGATAGAGTCGAAGGTAAGTTGTCCATAGTCAATGAACATATTGTGTTGCGTACCGATTCTTAGAATTGTTACTGCCGTACGTTTTGCATCAGGATACTTTGCGTCTTTTGCATACTTGTAGTCATAAACTATCTGATACTGTGCAGACTCAAATTGTACTGTCTTGGTTGTGTCCCACCGCCCTTCTAACTTAGAGAAGTCAAGTGTTTGAGCTGACAAACAAGTCGTGCTGATGAGAAGGATAAGTAATATTATGTTCTTCTTCATTTGGATAGGTTTTAAAGTTTGAATATTGTGAGCATTATTTAAAGGCTGTTATTTTATGAGGTTGTATTATAGTTTGTCTACAAAGCATCTCTATGTATTTGAATAAAGTCATCTTTTTCTACTTCTTATTTCTGCAAATATATGTAAAAAAAGTGAGAAAAAGACAAGTCCCTTTTTCTTATTTTTGCATATTTTAATTATTACTATTGTTATCTACTAAAACTATAATAGTATACTCCTTATGCCGGCTCTCTATTAAAGTAGATAATATAGTGTTACTTTTTGTACAAAAGAAGCCTTCTAACCAAATAAAGATTATTTACTGTTGGTAGTGTAGCTCTTTATAAACAATAAAAATACTTGTACTGCAGTAACATATTACATGTTATTTAGCCCTCAACACCATTGGTGCTTACCGCTAACACCACACGTGCTGGGCAACACCACATCGGTATAAGTTGGAAAATAAAATCCTGATTGTACTTAAAGATAAATATATAAGGCACAAATGATAAACTTGTATATGGGAAGTATTCACTGATAAGACTAATTTATTAATTACAGTGGTATTTCTTTATTTCATGAGAAGAGAAGAATTGTAATACAGCATTTTACCCCCCTTCTTTTCTGTCTTATCTCGTTTTTTTTTACTACTTTTGTACACAAAAGACGTAAAGACAATTAAAACCTACGAATATCAATGAGTGAGAACAAACTTTCCACTAACGAACAGGCACAGACTGCCGATGCTCCAGTAAAGGCCAGTTATACTGAATATAAAGTTATTCCATCACAGGGATATTGTATGATTGTGAAGTGTCGCAAGGGCGACCAGACAGTCGTATTGAAGACTCTAAAGGAAGAATACCGTGAGCGTGTGTTGCTTCGTAATGCATTGAAGCGTGAGTTTAAACAGTGCCAACGACTCAATCATTCTGGTATTGTACGCTATCAAGGGTTGGTTGAGGTTGATGGTTACGGACTTTGTATAGAGGAAGAGTATGTTGAAGGACGTACTTTACAGGCTTATCTCAAGGAAATCATACTGACAATGAGAAGATAGCAGTCATCAATCAGATTGCTGATGCACTGCGTTATGCGCATCAACAAGGGGTCATTCATCGTAATTTGAAGCCTTCAAATGTGCTTATTACAACACAGGGTGATTATGTAAAACTCATTGATTTCAGTGTTCTTTCACCTGAAGATGTTAAGCCAACAGCTGATACAACACGCTTTATGGCACCAGAGATGAAGGATGAGACGTTGACAGCAGATGCTACAGCCGACATCTATTCGCTCGGTACTATTATGAAAGTGATGGGCTTGACGTTAGCTTACAGCGAGGTAATCAAGCGTTGTTGTGCTTTCAAGCGAAGCGATCGTTATAGCAATGTTGATGAGCTCTTTGCCGATTTGAACAATGAAGGCTCTTCGTTCAGTATGCCGAAGATTGGTAAAGGTACTGTTGTCTTAGGCTTGATAATTGCAGTTGTTATTGGAATCGGTGCGTTGCTTTATAACTATGGTGGTGCATTGATTGACCAAGTAGGTAAGATTGATGTGTCATCTGTCTTTAGCTCTGATGCTGAAACGGCTCCAGAAGATACGGTGAAGGTGAATACAGCAGAGCAATCTGACAGTCTTTCTACCGAAGCTGAGGCTCCTGCTACAGGTAAGCTTGCCTTTATGAATAGGATGAAACCTGCCCTTTACAAGGACCTTGACAATATCTTTGAGAAGAACTCTGCAGATAAAGCAAAGTTGACAAAGGCTATTAAACCTATTATCGTGGATTGATTCAAGCTAACGATACACTCGATAATGAGCAGCGTGCTGAGGTGGATCGCGTATTTGGCGATTATGTAAAGCAGAAGAAGGCTGCATTAAAATAATTAGATATAAACGCTATAGAGGTAAGGAATAAGTCATGTAGATATGATGTTTGACTTACTCAGTGATGGTGTTTACAGAAGGCAGGGGCAGAGGCTGTGCTTTCTTTCCGAACCTTGAGAGGGCGTGAGAGGAAGACAGTGTCTGCCCTTGTTAGCTTTCTTTGGTCGGTTTAAGTGTAAAAGAGATAATTTATGGGATATTCTCTGTTTTATATGAGTCATATTCTATTTACCTTTTCATCATTGTTTCATAAAAAACTTTTGGTAATTGGGTAGGTGAGAAATTATAGCTATCTTTGTAATAATAATAAATAAAAAGTATGAGAGACCTAAAAGTATTATACATGCATCTACGATTCTGATGAGATCGAGTTGTTTTTTCTTGAAGAAAATGGCAGTTGTAGTTTTTTAATGAAGGAATGTCGTAATAACTATGATTATTTTTATGAAGTGATTATATCCACAGCAGATGCACTTACGTTGGCTGAGTATCCAACAGATAACGACGATTTAAGTCTAACAGAACGTATAAGTTTTCTCTTTGGTGCGAGTAATGGTTATTGTCGATTTGTAAGAATGTGTGAAAAGAAAGGTTTTGATTTCAAAGATATAAAGTGGTAATAATTAAATAATGAGTAATAATCAATCCCAGATGACAGGCGCTTATGGTGAGGCACTTGTCGTAACAGAGCTTGTTAAGAGAGGTTATGTAGCACTGAATGCAAATACAGCGGTGAGAAATCATAGGGCAATAGATATTGTATGTATTAAATATGATGATGTCACTTGGGCGCATAAATCAGTGTTGATACAAGTAAAAACTCGGAGAGGGAGAGACTTTCCAACAGGATTTAATCTATCTGAGAGTATTAATATAGACCTTTTAAATAAAGAGATTAAGGGACCTTATGTGTTTATTTATTTGAAAGATGAGAATAGTCCCGAGTATTATATCTTGTCAAGAAAACAACTGATTAAACTCCTCTCTGGTTTGCATATTGCATATTGTAAGAATATAACAGGGAATACTTCACGGATGAATAGTGAGCCTGCGTCGCTCTCTTTGCGCTTTATACAGGGGGAAAATGGCAAGAAAGGTACGAAGTTGGATGGTTATATAAACCCTTTCCCTGGTAATATCTTTCATAATGCGTGGGATAATATATGGGAAGAATGATAGAATCTAAGGATAGGAAATGATGTGTCGATATATATTTAAATTGCTATTTGCAGCTATATTCTTTGTTAGTAGTGTACACGCACAGACACCAACGATGAGTCGTCGACAGGCTGCTGGACGATCAATGGAGCAGCAGGGGTTGGTAAATATAAAGCATGTAGTACCTTCTATCAAGGTGGCTTTGATGTATGCTCGTACGGATAACTTCTGTAATCGTGTACTCTATCATGACCTTCGTGACGCCTACGTGTTACCTGCTTGTGCAGAAGCATTGCGTAAAGCACAGGCAGAGTTGAAGCGTCGTCGTCCAGATTTAAGCCTTTGTATCTTCGACGCCACGCGACCGATGAGCGTGCAGCAGACGATGTGGGACGCAGTGAAAGATACCCCAAAGTATTTCTATGTGTCTAATCCTGCGCACGGAGGAGGTATGCATAACTATGGAATGGCTGTAGATATCAGTATCTGCAAGGCCTCTTGGAACGATGCTACATGGCGTGATGGTGCTACACGTTGCTTGATAGATACGATCCCAATGGGTGTGAAGGTAGATCACATGGGGATAGCCAGTCATATTGATAAAGAGAATGAGCTCGTTGCTCGTCGTCTTATCTCTCGTGAGGCATTAGCCAACCGCAGACTCCTTCGTGAGGTGATGAGTGCTGCCGGCTTCATGCCTTTACGTACAGAGTGGTGGCACTTCAACCTTTGTACAAGGGCTTGGGCAAAGCAGAATTTGAGGGTGGTGAGGTAAAAAAAGATGCCTCACCCCCGCCCCTCTCCGAATGGAGAGGGGAGTGATTACCGACTTTGCTACTGTGATAGATGGTAAGAATAAAATTCTAAGGACTATTAAGGTAATGCAAATATAGGATTAGATGAAGCAAAAAAAGGATATAAGTCATTCAGAACTACCACTGCCAAGATATGTGCGGGACGTTTTGAGCAAACATAACATTTCACTCCCCTCCCTTTGGGGGAGGGGTAGAGGGAGGGGCTGCTCGGTAGTCTTTCTGTCTTAGCCCTCCAATCCCACCGCTACCCCGATATTAACATGCCCTTCCTGCTCGACCAGTTGGCAGGATGGCAAACTGCACGCATGAAACTGCCGTCGTGGGCAGCGAAAGAGGATATCATTTACCCACCGCATCTATCGATGGAACAGTGTTCAAGTGAGCATACTGCGGAATATAAGGCACGATTGGTTGCACGCCTTGTAGGGCTGGAGAACATAGCTTCTTCTAACCTTAATAACGATTGTAGCAGACCTTCTGCTGGAGAAAAAACTACTCCAAAGCAGCAAGAAAATCATGTTCGGAACAGTTTTGAAGGGTCGTTCTGCGACCTAACAGGCGGCTTTGGCGTTGATTTCTCCTTTATAGCACGCAGCTTTAAACGTGCTATTTATGTCGAACAGCAGGAGAACTTGTGCGAATTGGCACGTCATAACTTCCACGCCTTAGGCTTAACACAAGCTGAAGTGGTGAATACCGACGGGACAGCCTACCTCCAGCAGCTCGACCATGTGGCTGTGTTATTCCTCGATCCAGCACGTCGTAATGAACAAGGAGGTAAGACTGTGCTGATAAGTGATTGTACACCCGATGTCTTGGCATTGGAAGAAGAACTCTTAGAGAAGGCAGATACGGTTGTAATCAAGCTGTCGCCAATGCTCGATTGGCATCGTGCTGTGGACGAACTCAATCGCTTGGGCAATGTTGTTCGTGAGGTACATATCGTCTCTGTACGCAATGAATGTAAGGAATTGCTGCTGGTATTGCAGAGAACGAAAGGTGAAACCGATGACAAGACGGTTACGGAAAAAGCCTTACAGGTATTCTGTGTGAATGATAATAACATTGTTTCTTATTTTCTTGATGAGGCTTTAAGCGTATCGCAGCGACTTCTTACGGCTGTTCCAGAAGCTGGGCAGTATCTCTATGAGCCTAATGCTTCATTGATGAAAGCAGGCTGTTTTGCTTTGCTTACTGCCCGTTATCCACTTTCAGCACTCAGTCTTAATTCTCATCTTTTTGTTTCTGAGGAGGCTATCTATGATTTCCCTGGTCGTCAGTTTGAGATAACAGCGGTTTCATCGTTCAATAAGAAAGAGTTAAGACGTCGTTTATTGGGGATAGACAAAGCCAATCTTGCCGTGCGCAACTTCCCTATGAGTGTTGCTGAACTACGTAAAAGGCTGAAGATAAAAGAGGGAGGAGATGTCTACCTCTTTGCAACCACGGATGCAGAAAGTAATCATCTCCTCTTCGTTTGTAAGAAAACAGCGCGTTAACAAGAAAATAGAAGGTGCTATGAAGTGCTATCTATCATTATAATAAATGGTTACTGAAGTTTCAGTGAATGCTTAAGAACTATTTGATAAATGATGTTTTGCAAGTATGTTAAGCATAAACTGGAGTTGTATTGACGTCAAACACGTGTGGTGCGCATGGTTAGCACGTGTGGTGCGGACGCTCAGCACATATGGTGCGGACGCCTAACACGAGTCCTTATGACTGAGTAGTAGGGTAGTAATAGTCAATAAAAAGGAGCGTAAATTTGCCAATCTACCTTTTTTTTAGTACTTTTGCACGTTTAAGATTAGGAAAATAACGAAATTAAAAGATTCTAAATGTCATCAGTTCAGATAAAGAGAGTAGAGACGAAGAAAGACCTTAAGGCTTTCATCGAGTGTCATTATGACCTCTACGAGGGTAATCAGTATGATGCCCCAAACCTCTATAGCGATGAGTTTAAAACGTTGTCAAAAGACAAGAATGCTGCTTTTGACTTCTGCGAAGCTGAGTATTTTCTCGCCTTGAAGGAGGGAAAAGTGGTGGGGCGTGTTGCTGCCATCATCAATAATAAAGCAAACGAAAAGTGGGACAAGAAGGATGTTCGCTTCGGCTGGATAGACTTCATTGACGATATAGAAGTGTCAAAAGCTCTGTTGAAAGCTGTTGAAGACTACGGTAGAGAGAAGGGTATGACCTCTGTTGTTGGTCCACTCGGTTTCACAGATATGGACCCTGAAGGTATGTTGACATGGGGCTTTGATCAGCTCGGTACAATGGCAACTATCTACAACTACGATTATTATCCAAAGCACATGGAGAAACTTGGTGGCTGGGAGAAGGATAATGACTATGTAGAATACCGTCTTGATGTTCCAGAAACAGCTCCAGAGAAATACACAAAGATTGCAGAGATGGTGGAGAAACGATATAATCTCCATGCGCGTAAACTGACCAAGAAGGAAATCTTCGAGGGTGGTTATGGTAAGAAACTCTTTGACTTAATCAATGTAACTTACTCTCATCTCTATGGCTTCTCAGAGTTGAGTGAACGCCAGATAGACCAGTATGTCAAGATGTACTTCCCACTTGCCGACCTCGACCTCATCACAGTCGTAGAGGATGGCAATAAGGATAACCAGTTAGTTGGTCTTGCTATCACAATCCCATCACTAACACGTGCCTTGCAGAAGTGTCACCGTGGACGTCTTTTCCCATTCGGATGGTGGCATTTACTACGTGCTATAAAGTTCCATAAGACGGAGGTTGTAGACCTTCTTCTTATTGGTGTCCTACCAGAGTATCGTTCTAAGGGAGCTAATTCTCTTGTTTTTGCTGACCTCATTCCACGTTATGTGAAGTACGGCTTCAAGTGGGGTGAAACGCACGTGGAGATGGAAACCAACGAAAGCGTACAGAGTCAGTGGGGCCCATTAGACCCAACTATGCACAAGAAGCGCAGATGCTATAGAAAAGCTATCGGGTGATGGGTGATGAGTGTTGGGTGTTGATGGACAGCTTTAACATGTGTTCTTTCTATATTTTCACGTGTTTCTTCTATATTAACACCTAACACTAAGACACTTAAGGACTATTAGAATGTAAAAAGGATGTACCTATGGAATTGTTTTTATTACAGGCGTTTAGATGTTTATAAGGACACTAAGCAGTTGGCTATTAATGTCAATGAAGCCTTAAAATCATTTCCAAAAGAAGAACGATATGCGTTGACAAATCAATTGCAGCGTGCTTCTACATCTGTTATGTTTAATATTGCAGAAGGCTTTGGACGCTATGGTAGTAAGGAGAGGATACATTTTCTTGATATAGCAAATGGTTCTTTAATGGAGGTTTCGAGCCAAATAGAACAGGCAGAAGTCTATCATTACATCTCTACAACACAGCGGGAAGAATTCGATAACCAAATCCTTTGTATCGTAAAACAGCTCGCAGGATTGAGAAAATCCCTGCTTCAGTCTTCCAGCTCCTCATCCCTTAACACCAAATAAATGAGTCATGATATCTTCCAATTAGTATCATCACCCTCTCGTCAACACCCACCATATTAACAATTCATCAACACCCAATACTCAACACCCAACACCCACCATATTAACAATTCATTAACACCCAATACTCAACACCCAACACCCAACAATGGATAAATCATCAACACCCAACACCCAACACCCAACACCCGTTTCTTACACCGACGATAATATCCGACACCTATCGGATATGGAGCACGTGCGTACCCGTCCGGGTATGTATATTGGTCGTTTGGGCGATGGAAAGTTGCCTGAAGATGGTATTTATGTACTCTTGAAGGAGGTCATTGATAACTCTATCGACGAGTTTAAGATGAATGCTGGCGACCGTATTGAGATTGATGTGGAGGATAATCTGCGTGTTAGTGTGCGCGACTATGGTCGTGGTATTCCGCAAGGAAAGCTTGTTGAGGCTGTGTCTGTACTGAATACGGGTGGTAAGTATGACTCTAAAGCATTTAAGAAGAGTGTTGGTTTGAATGGTGTCGGCGTGAAAGCCGTTAATGCACTAAGTTCACATTTTGAGGTAAAGAGCTTCCGCGACGGTAAGGTGCGTGAACTATCGTTTGAGAAAGGAAACCTCCAAAGCGACAAAACAAAGAAGTCTGCGGACGAGAATGGTACCTATATCTACTTTGAACCAGATGCAACTCTTTTCAAGCATTATAGCTTCCATGATGATATAGTAGAGGAGATGCTCCGTAACTATACCTATCTAAACACCGGATTGACGATTATGTACAATGGTCGTCGTATACTTAGTCGACATGGTTTGAAGGACCTTTTGACTGATAATATGACTGTTGATCCTTTGTATCCGATTGTTCACATGAAGGGAGAGGATATTGAGATTGCTTTCACACACACCAATCAATATGGCGAGGAGTATTACTCTTTCGTGAATGGTCAGCATACAACGCAGGGCGGTACACACCAGACAGCCTTCAAGGAGCATATTGCCAAGACAATAAAAGAGTTCTTCGGCAAGTATGAGTATGGTGACATTCGTAACGGATTGGTGGCTGCTATCGCTATAAACGTTGAAGAGCCAGTATTCGAATCACAAACAAAGATTAAGTTAGGTTCCACACAGATGTCACCTGATGGTGAGTCTATCAATAAGTATGTGGGCGACTTTATCAAAACAAACGTTGACAACTACCTTCATATTCATAAAGAAGACTTCACCGATATACTTGAGAATAAATCAAGGAGACCGAGCGAGAGCGTAAGGCAATGGCTGGTGTAACGAAGTTAGCACGTGAGAGAGCGAAGAAAGCCAACCTCCATAACCGTAAGTTGCGTGACTGTCGTGTACACTATTGTGACGTGAAGAACGATCGAAAGGAGGAGAGTTCTATCTTCATAACAGAGGGAGATTCAGCCAGCGGAAGTATTACTAAGAGTCGTGATGTCAACACACAAGCTGTCTTCTCATTGCGTGGAAAGCCGCTCAACTGCTTCGGTTTGACCAAGAAGGTGGTGTATGAGAATGAGGAGTTCAACCTCCTTCAGGCTGCGCTTGATATTGAAGACGGACTCGATTCACTTAGATATAACAAGGTGATAGTGGCAACGGATGCCGATGTCGATGGTATGCATATCCGCTTATTGATAATCACCTTCTTCCTTCAGTTCTTCCCAGAGCTGATAAAGAAGGGGCATGTATATGTCCTTCAGACACCGCTTTTCCGTGTTCGTAATCGTCGAACAAAGATAAAGAACAAAGAGGTGATTGTCGAAGCGGACGCTCGTCGTGTGAAAGGAGAGAAAAAGAACGACTTTATTACACGTTATTGTTACTCTGAGGAGGAGCGTGTAGCAGCTATCAACGAGCTTGGTCCAGACCCAGAAATCACTCGATTCAAAGGTCTTGGTGAGATTTCTCCTGACGAATTTGCCCATTTCATCGGTCCAGATATGCGTCTGGAACAGGTTACTTTACATAAGAATGACCAGGTAGCTAAGCTCTTGGAGTATTATATGGGTAAGAACACGATGGAACGTCAGAACTTTATTATTGACAACCTCGTTATAGAAGAGGATCTTCCTGACGTGGAAGAATAATAAAGAAATTCGGTAAAAGGGATAGAATTTCCAAATGATGTCCGTACGATTGTTGGTACATCTGTGAATAATATAAGTAAAATTGAAGAGCAAAAGGCTGTTTTTAAAGGGGCTTTTTATTGCTTTCTTCAAGCATATAACAAAACTATTAAAACATAAAATTAGGATATGAGCAAGTATATTTATCTTTTACTGTTTAACTTTATTACTCTTTTACCTTTGTCAGCGCAGCAGGGTAACGACTCTCCTTTACGCAAACTGCAGTTGGCAGAGATGGCAAATTAAGAACTTCTATGTGGACTCTGTGAACGAGCAGAAGTTAGTTGAGGATGGTATTAGGGGTATGCTCGAGAAGCTCGATCCACATTCTACGTACACTGATGCGAAGGAAACCAAAGCAATGAACGAACCATTGCAGGGCGACTTTGAAGGTATTGGTGTGCAGTTCAATATGATTGAAGATACACTTGTCGTTATCCAGCCTGTTGTCAACGGACCATCTCAGAAGGTGGGAATCCTTGCTGGCGACCGTATCGTCAGTGTGAATGACTCAACTATCGCTGGTGTGAAGATGGCACGTATCGACATCATGAAGATGCTTCGTGGTAAGAAGGGTACGAAAGTGAAGTTGGGTGTTGTACGCCGTGGTGTGAAAGGTGTTTTGACCTTTGTCGTTACACGTGCTAAGATACCAGTTCATACTATCAATGCCTCTTATATGATTCGTCCTAATGTGGGCTATATCCGAATCGAGAGCTTCGGTATGAAGACCCATGACGAGTTCATGTCGGCTGTTGATTCACTGAAAAAGAAAGGCATGAAGACCCTCCTTCTCGACCTACAAGACAATGGTGGCGGTTACCTTCAGTCGGCTGTTCAGATATCAAATGAGTTCCTCAAGAACAATGACATGATTGTTTACACCGAAGGACGACGCGCTCGTCGCCAGAATTTTAAGGCAATTGGTAACGGACGACTGCAGGATGTAAAGGTTTATGTATTGGTAAACGAACTCTCGGCTTCGGCTGCAGAGATTGTTACTGGTGCTATTCAAGATAATGATCGTGGAACGGTTGTGGGCCGTAGAACCTTTGGTAAGGGACTTGTACAGCGTCCGCTCGACCTTCCTGATGGTAGTATGATTCGTCTGACGATAGCCCATTATTACACGCCAAGCGGTCGTTGTATTCAGAAACCTTATACAAAGGGCGACCTAAAGGATTATGAAATGGATATTGAAAAGAGATTTAAGCATGGCGAGTTGACCAATCCAGATAGTATTCAATTCTCTGATTCTTTGAAGTATTACACCATCCGCAAGCACCGAGTTGTCTATGGTGGCGGTGGTATTATGCCTGATAACTTCGTCCCACTTGATACAACAAAGTTCACTCGTTATCATCGTATGTTAGCCGCAAAGAGTATTATCATCAATGCTTATTTGAAGTATGCTGATGCAAATCGTCAGGCTTTGAAGGCACAATACAGCTCATTTGACGCGTTCAATAAGGGTTATGTGGTACCACAGTCATTGCTTGATGAAATCGTGGCAGAGGGCAAGAAAGAAAAGATTGAGCCAAAGGATGCTGCTGAATTAAAGGCTACGCTTCCTAATATTGCGCTACAAATAAAGGCGCTTACTGCCCGTGATATCTGGGATATGAACGAGTATTTCCGAGTGTGGAATGCCCAGAGTGACATTGTCAATAAGGCTGTTGCGTTGGCTACGGGCAAGTAGAAAAGTAGGGTACCATAACTCTTTAGAGTTTTATAACCTGACGTTATAGGGCAAACAGAATAAGAAAAGGTGCTTAATTGAACTCCAATTAGACACCTTTTCTTATTCTGTTCTTTCGTTAAACCCAATTAGTCATTAGCGACTACGCTTATTCCGACACATAAACCTTGGCATGTTTTTAGGTTGAAAAATCACAGATAAAGGTTTGAAAAAAATAATTACATATGTTCGAGTAAAATAACTATAAACAAAGGGAAAAATACGTATAAAAGGTGTGTTTGCAATCATCAGACAATCAGTTAGTTATGAAATTGTGTAAGAAAAGGTGCTTAATTGGACTTCAAAAGGGCGTTAGTAAGGGTCTTAAAGAGCACCTTTTGCAAGTCAATTAGGCGTCTTTTAGAAGCTAAAAGAGCATGTGTTGGTTTTGAGGTAAGTGAAAATAGTTTACAAATATCAGATAAAATGGGAATAAGTGATACGGTCTTGAAACATTGTATAAACCTTTATTCTAATTCCGAATAATAATTCTTCTGCAGTCTACCTACAATCCGTAAGCAGAGAAATGAAGTCAAACAATAAGGGCTGAAACCCAAGGTAGGATTCCAGCCCTTCAATCTCGTTTATGGGAGCATCAGCCGAATTAGGTTGAAGTCCACCGTTATTCGCCATTCATCTCCTTTAATAGTGCGAGTGCTTTGTTCTCGTTTTCTTCCATAATCTCACGCTCTCCAGGACCCTTGTCATTGATACCACAGAGGTGAAGGATACCATGAATGATAACCCGATTAAGCTCGTCCTCATACGACTTCTTGAAAAGTTCGGCATTAGAGCGGACTGTGTCAAGTGAGATAACAAGGTCGCCATTGAGCACATCATCCTCATCATAGTCGAAAGTAATGACGTCCGTGTAGTAATCATGTCCAAGATACTCGTTGTTTACTTCGAGAATCTTCTCATCATCTACGAACATATAACCAATTTCTCCAACCTTTCTACCATGCGTTGCAGCAACAGCTTTAATCCAACGAGAAATCTCTCGTTTCTTGATTTTAGGCATCTTAACGCCTTCAGCACTATATGTTATCATCGTGTCTATGTTTTATCGATGAGGCTTGTGCGCCTCTGTCTAATCGTTAATATCCCTTTGGCAAGAACTCAGTGATGTCTTTTCCAAAGTTTTTCAGTTCTCTTACAACGCTTGAACTGATACTTTCAAATTGTGGTTCAGCGTAGAAAGATGGTTTCAATAGAGCTCAAGCGTCGGTTGATATCGGCTTGTTCGCGTTCATATTCAAAGTCTTTTATACTACGTACACCCTTAATGATATATTCGGCTCCCTCTCTTCGAGCAAAGTCTATGGTAAGGTCGCTGTATGCCTTTACTTCAATCTTTGGCTCGTCAGCATAGAGTCGTGCTATGCGCTCGGTCCGTTCTTCTGCGCTGAGCATGCACTTCTTCCGCTCATTGATACCAACACCAATCACAACCTTGTCAAAGAGGGGCAAGGAGCGGCGTACAAGAGCGTCATGTCCTATTGTAAATGGATCAAAGCTTCCAACGAATATACCTATTTTCATTTGATTTTACCTTCTATATATTCTAAAGGAGTTACAACACTTATCTCACTGGTAGCAAAATCTTTCTTGTTTCTTGTGACAATGATATCAGTATTTGCATTAAGAGCTGCAAAGTATTGCATTGCATCTTCAAAATCATTCCAATTAGCAGTGATAGCAGCATCTATTGCAGGTGCTCCCATACCGATAATTTCAAAACAATCTCTAATAGCAGAGAATGTTGCTATAAAGCCCCTATTCCCTAAGGATTTTCTTTCGATATAACAAGCATTTACAACTGATAGGTCACTCAACAAAAGTTCGTCTCCATTGTTAATAACCATACTTGCCACTTTCAGTGCATTCTGTGTGAACTCACCTCTTGCCTCAAGAAGATCTATGAGAATATTGGTATCTAAGAAGATTCTCATAAGTGTTTTGTTCTTAGATACTCTTCTTTTGCTTGTTTCCAGCTTTCTAAACGACTGTTTGGCAGTTTACCAGCGATGGATTGAAGCAACTCTATTGCTTTTTTCCTTTTCTCTGGTGTGTTTAAGTCTGGTTTTTTATAGTTCTCTGTATGAGAGTTGATTTGACTTATAGTCCATCCCATCTTTTGTGCTAACATCTCCAAGAAGGCGTTGTCTGCACTTGGAATATTTATGGTCCTATTCATAATTATACCTCCTTATTTTCTGCAAAAGTACTCTATTTCTGTTACATAACCAAAAAAGCTGGGGGATTATTTCCCACCAGCTATTCCTTGAATATCCTGTAACGAGATATTACCAAGTAGGTTGATAATTGTAATTTCATTGCGTTCTATGGCGAGCAGGGAAAACTCATTCTTTCCATTCGGGTAATGTCGCTCGTAGATAGTAGTATGTTCGCCTCCCTCATTGACTTGCATTACAATCGAATACTTTTGTTGATTGAAGATGTTTTGGGCAGACTTCTTGATAGAAGGAATCAGTGAAGGACGTTCGCAGGAGAGTATCTGCAGATAGTCGAGTCGGCTGGCAATCTTGCTGATATCCTTGTTACCTGCTTTCACATTGCCCATCATTCGCATCATATTACGTGATATGTAGACAGTGGAGACACCATCTGTTTCGCTGTATTTTTCGAACAATGCCTTTTGGGCAAATGCCGTTATACAGGCTATCATAGTCATACAAAGCGTTAAAATAATTCTCTTCATAATCTAATCCCTTGTTTTATTAGTGATGTTCTCGGTAGCGTCAATACCCTTATTGAGCGTCTTTGAGAATTTCATCAGTGCTTTTGACGTTTCGGCGTAAGCGTCTTTAGCGTTAGTATAGGTATCCTGTTCAGTTTGTGGAGACTTATTCTCGTTTTGATAAACGATAGCTCCTGCAGCAAAGAGAAGCAACAAACTGGCTGCTATCCCTATTACCCAGCGCAGGTTGATATGCCTTATCGCACGACGATTAGTGACTTCTAAGGTGTTCCACTGGCTAATCTGTCGACTGAGTCGCTCTTCCATCCCTGCTGGTGTAGGGCATTCTGATGACTGAAGAGCCGTGAAGAAGATACGTTCCTCCGTCAAACTGGCGTCGATGTCACTGCCGTTGAAGTAGGTGTGCAGCGCCTTCTCCTCCTCTTCGGTGGTCATTCCATCGTAGTATCGGTCAAGTAAACGCTTTATTTCTTCAGTCTTTATCATATCTCATTGCTTTTATCTGTTCTCTAATCTTCTTTCGGGTACGGCTGAGAATACTTCTTATATTCACCTCCGTAAGTCCTGTTTCGATACTGATTTCCTCAAAACTGCGGTCTTCTATGTCGCGCATCAGCATGATTCTTGCCTGTGGTTCGGGCAGATGGGTAATTAACTGTCTTACGCGTTGGTATTCGTCAGCTTCCTCTAATTGCTTACTTATGTTCTGTGAGGAGCTTACTTGCAGACTTCCCACGTCTTTGTCGACTTCTTGAAGGTGTCTTGCTCTCATCTTGTCATAGAAGATTCGGCGTAGTACTGTTATGCTATAAGCCTCGGGATTGTCCACCTTTTCTATCTTATCACGCTGCATCCAGAGTTTTAAGAAAGTCTCTTGAACCATATCCTCAGCAGCTTGAGCGTTGCTCATCAGCCTATATGCCACCGAAAAGAGTTTCCGATGGCAGGGTAGGAATAGCTGTTTGAATTCGCTTGCTTGCATAGACAGATGTGCGCTTTATACAATAATCGGCTATGATGTAAGGTTGTCCGCCCTATAACTTATAGCTTTCAGATTCTTCTTGTTGGTACTTTCTTTCACAACTGAGTCGACGTCGTTAGGACTTATCTTACCCTTAATCCGCACAATGGCGCCATCTTGTTTGTCAATAGCAAGGATGAGCACTTCACGAATGCACCCTTTCTTTTCTTTGAGGTAAACATAATTAGTCTCATCTGCCTGCTTATTGTAGATGATTGGCGTATATCCCTTAGGATGGAAGGTCTGAACCGTGTTTCTAAAACGACTTTTTACAATCGAATCACAGTCGTCAAAGATAAGTATACGAAAGGAAGACACCGCTTTCAGAGCCTTGGAATCGTCCGAATGGCTTTTAGCAAGCACCTTCAAGAATGACATTAAGGCAGGTGTTATATGAAGGTGAATAACGTTTTTCTCGTGCCTATATTGCTCAATCAGCCCTTTTACGCTCTGCGCTGAGGCTGATAATGTACAGAGAGCAAGGATGCCTATGATGATAAACCGTTTCATAATGTGTCTTTGTTTACTTGGTTTGTGACTTTACGACATCATCAATATTAGAAGGATTGATATGTCCTACGATATTGATGAGTGAGCAGTCTTCTTTGTCCATAGCGAAGACAACAAGGCTCTGCACTTCCTTCTCGTTGCCTTTAATGAAGATTCTGACCTTTCGCCGTCCTCGTTTGCCTTCACCATAGGTTCATATCCCTGTGCTTCTAACTTACTGATACGGTTGTATAATCCGTCTTTAATCTTTTGATTAGCCTTCTCGAAAGTTAAAATTTGCAGTCCGTCGATTTGCTCAGCGAGTGCATTAGCGGTCTCGTCGTTGGCAGCCTTCAATCCAAGCTTTATGAGTGTCTTAGGCAAGTTGACGTAAGTGACGTTGTCTCTACTCTTAAACTCTTTGATAATAGACTCTACCTCATCATTCACAGGTTGTGTGATGAGCGTCGTTGGGTTGGCTTTTACGGTGCAGCTTGAGCATAGAATAGCTACAGCGAATGCGATAGTAAAGATTGTTGTTCTCATTGTCTTGATAATTAATTAGGTTGGTGATTCTGTTTTCGTTCACATCTATAGAGACGGAAGATGAGGCAGATTTGTGGCAAAGAAATGTCTTTTTTTTCAGTATTATCTACTTTTATGGTATAAAGATCCTATGCAAGAAGATGATAACAACCGCCAGCCATAGCCCTAATAACCCCTTTCATTTCCAGCGTAAAGAGGATTCCTGTGAGCCTTGAGATAGGAATATTCGCCTGAATCGACAAGAGATTAATCTGCAAGTCATTGTTTTTAGCGAGCACGCGAACAATCGCTTCCTCTTCTGAAGACAAATCAGGGAAAAGCGTTCGTTCAATACCTCGTTGTTGTGCCTGCTCCAATTTGATATCATCATCCCATCCCATCGCCTTCACAAAGTCTGTTGCTGATGTGATGAGAGCCGCACCATTGTCACGAATAAGATTATTACAGCCCTCGCTATAATCCGAATGAACAGAGCCAGGGAAGGCAAATACTTCTCGACCATAGCTACGAGCGATACTGCAAGTGATAAGTCCTCCACCCTTCGCAGCCGATTCTACGAGGATAGTTGCATCTGCACAACCTGCCACGATACGGTTACGTTGTACGAAGTTGCGGGCAACGGGCTGCGTATGCGTGGTATATTCCGACAGTAATCCACCTTGTTTAATCATCTTTAAAGCTGTATCTCTGTGTCCACGAGGGTAGATATCATCGAGTCCATGAGCCAATACTCCTACAGTTTCAAAGCCATTCTCCAAGGCAGCTCGGTGTGCATGGATATCTACTCCGTAAGCCAGTCCACTGAGGATGAGTACATCTGGGCAAAGTGCTTTAGTTCTCTGACAAACGAACGGATAATATCCTGCCCATAAGTGGTGCAGTGTCGTGTACCGATAATATTGATAACGTGTCGATTGTTAAGGTCTGCATTACCGAGATAATAGAGTAGGATAGGAGCATCTGGACACTCCTTGAGCCGCTGTGGATAGCGTTCATCATTCATACAGATAGGCTCAATGTTATGCAGACGGTCGTATTCCAATTCTTGTTCAGCCCATTCTCTCAGGCTATCAATGTCTTTCAAGGCTTGTATGAGATGCGTTGAGGCTTCAGGAAGAATCTCTCTGATGTCTCTTTTATGTTCTATGACAGCCGTGGCAGAGCCTGCTCGCTTGTAAAGTTCAGCCAGTTCACTGAGGTTAAAGCGAGTAAGTCGGGTTAGTAAGATTGAGTTTAAGGATTCCATGGTGTAGGTAATAATCAGTAGTAGCTCCCTACCTTCCTTAGAAGAGAGGAAGGTTTAGGGGAGTAGATAGACTTTTACAATACTCGTGCAAATGCTTCGTCGTATTCCTTGCTACTGCCCAATCTACCATTGATGAGCGTCACAAGGTCAACATCTGCATGGAAGCAAAGGCGTTCGTCACTGGCACGGAAGAGATCGTGAGAGAACACCCAGCGTAGTCCATTCTTCTTTAATGACATACGTGAGATAATCTCGTCGTCGCAGGTAAACGGCACTTTGTAAGTGAGTTGCATACGTGCTACAACGGCATCAACGCCTTTCTCGTGAAGTTCAGAGAAGCTCACGCCCAATGATTTGAGGAATCTATGGCGTGTATGCTCGGTGTAATGCAGGTAGTTTGCATTGTTAACGATACCTTGGATGTCACATTCATAGTCGCGAACATCCAGTCTTGTCTCAAAGATGTATTTCTTCTTTTCCATAATCTATGTTGTTTTTAGGAGTTTATTGGGCTTATTAGGCCTATTAGCCTTATTAGGCCTATTAGCCTAATTATCCCAATTCTCCTAACCCTTTATTGATGAACTCCCCTTCAGATACTCATAACCAATCCTACAGCGGAGGCAATCTTTCGGTCGCAATACTCCTTCTTTAGCTGTATAAGGGCTTGCGAATCACCCGCAGTCTCTACCATTAGCCCCACTTCCTTCCACATTCTAACGATGTGATTCTCCTCTGCTTTCAAGGTTTCGAGGAAGTCGAAGGCACGTTCACAATATTTCTCCGCGTTCTTATGTTTGCCGTATGCGAAGAGGATAGGTGCAACGGTGTTGATAATCTGTAGATTCAACGATGCTGCTGATAGTTTCTTCTCGCTCTTTGCACTCTCTTCGCCAAAGACATAATGCGTCTCCCAGTAGTGTGTCACCTGTGTTGCCAATAGCTCTCTCACCTGCTTAACGCTCTCACACTCCAACAACTGAGACAATCCTGCCCGCTGTTCATAGTAGAGGTGAGCGAGTTGTGCGATGCGAATATGCGGAAAGTTCTGCGGCCGTAGGCGGAGGAATCGCCATTGATTGGCATCCATTGCTTGTAGTCCAAACTTATGTGCTAAGTACTGATATTCGCTTTTCAGCTCTATGAAATAGCTGTCGTTCAGTGCCTGCTGTTGATATCTTTCGGGGATAGCTGCTATATCTAACAATCCAGCTTGCCCCAAGAAGAGAGCTTCAATCTGCATGAGATTGTCCCGATGATGTGCCACGCTCTGCAAAGGAATTAGCTTAGCCCATGTCTCGAAAGCGTCTCCATTGATACCGAACCCATAGTTGCGGGCAAGTGTTACGAAGTAGGCTGCTTCCCAAGAACCGTCACAGTCCTTCACTCGTTGGGCTATCGCCTCTGTCTTCTGTTCCAACCTTTCAGTCTGTAAGGCACTCATCCACGAATGAATCATTAGTTTTGAAAGACTCGGAATGATACGATAACAAGCTGGATATTCGTCTGTTGTGAGTAGTTCTTCGTAATGTTCTCGCACAGCCGTCGGCACTTGCAGTCGCATCTGTGGCGGATAATCGCCCCCTTCGTGTCTTAACATCAACGTCGATAGACTCAGCCACGTGCAGGATAACATTGTTATAGTTCGGGTCGCGGTCGTGTCTGTGTAGAAACCAATCGGAGGCACGGTCGTGTATCTCCACATTCCCCACCCACAGCGTACCGCCTATCTTCACCTTTGCATTGAAGAAGTCAGGCCCAGCGTTGTGATTATGTAGTCCAGTGTCAATGACCTCCACCTCTTGTCCGTCAGTGGTTTTAAGTCCCGTCAACGGAAACAGCTTGTGTTTCCATACGTAGTGGATGAGTTGTTCCATAAAAGATTCTTGGTTTGTAACAGTACGCAAATATACAAAGTTTTTAAGAAAAATAGAAGTCTTATCTACGTATTTTTCTTATTATTTTGCACCATAGTTTCACTCCTCTTCGCCCTTCGCACCATTGGTGTTAAGCACCCGCACGATGCGTGTTTACCATCCGCACCAGATGTGCGGGGCGTCAACACGATGGTTGAAAATGGCAAGTGGGGTAGAAACCTATCTGTTGTTTTATCAGTAAAAGGCAACTCCCAACTTGTCTATACCTTATTTAAAAATACGTGAACTTATTTGTTTTATGCCGTAAATCAGCTACCTTTGCAATGTTTTAATTCAGATTAATTATGAAAATAGCATTGATAGGTTATGGCAAGATGGGGCATATGATAGAACAGATAGCCCTTGAGCGTGGCCACGAAATCGTAAGTATTATTGATGTTGACAATATAGAGGACTTTGATTCTCCTGCATTTGCATCGGCTGATGTAGCTATTGAATTTACGAATCCTACAGCTGCTTTTGCCAATTATCAGCGTGCCTTTGCACACAATGTGAAGGTTGTTAGTGGCTCTACGGGCTGGATGCAGGACCATAAGGCAGAGGTTGAGCGTATGTGTACTGAAGGTGGGCAGACCTTGTTTTGGGCAAGTAACTTCTCTATTGGCGTTGCTATTTTCTCAGCTGTCAACCGTTATTTAGCAAAGATAATGAATGGTTTCCCACAGTATAGCGTTGAGATGGAGGAGGTACACCATGTGCACAAACTCGATGCACCATCTGGAACAGCCATAACCCTTGCAGAAGAGATTATCAAAGACCTCGATCGGAAAGATAAGTGGGTTAAAGGCTTCCAACACGCTGCCGATGGTACGGAGTCAGGTAGTAATGAGGTTGCTCCTAACGAACTTCCTATTGCCTCTATTCGACGTGATGAAGTGCCTGGTATTCATAGCATCAGTTACGACTCTGAGGCTGATAAGATTACCATTACTCACGATGCTCACAGCCGTAAAGGCTTTGCATTGGGTGCCGTCTTAGCAGCTGAATATACCAAAGAGCATACCGGCTTGCTTACTACAAGCGATTTATTTAAGTTTTAATTTCGGGTGTTAAGTGATGGTTGTTGGGTGTTGATGATTACTGATAATGCTTTATCATAAAGCTAAAAGTAACCTACAATAGAGGAGACCATTCTTCCGAACACTCTTCCACCAACTGATATTTAATAACAAACATACCGACATAACTCATTATTCAACATTTATCACCTCAATATATAATATGATAGACAAAGAGAAAGCAGCCCTGAATCCTAAGAAGCAATGGGCAAAGTTTATTTGTGTTCTTGTTCTCTACCTCCTTTTCCTGTTCTGGGTAAAGAGTTGGTGGGGATTATTAGTCGTTCCTTTTATCTTTGATGTGTATATCACAAAGAAGATTCGCTGGCAGTGGTGGAAGGATTCTGAGGGTCCTATTCGCTTTGTTATGGGATGGGTAGACGCACTGGTATTCGCATTGGTAGCAGTCTATTTCATCAATCTGTTCTTCTTCCAGAACTACGTTATCCCTTCTTCTTCCCTTGAGAAGTCACTCCTTACGGGCGATTACCTCTTTGTTTCGAAGGTAAAGCTATGGTCCTCGTATTCCTGAGACACCATTGACAATGCCGCTGACACAGCACACTTTACCAATTATCAATACTAAGAGCTATATCTCTTGGCCACATTGGGACTATCGTCGTGTGAAGGGTTTGGGTAAGGTACAGCTCAATGATATCGTTGTGTTCAACTTCCCTGCAGGTGATACTATCATGAGTGAGCCTGCTTATCAGGGCAATGATTACTATTATGATGTCTATACAATGGGTACGAACTTCCTCGCACAACAGAATCCTAATATCAATCTGTCGGCGATGAACACACTCCAACAGCGTGCTTTCTTTGATAAAGCATATGCTATGGGTAGGGATTATATTGTGAGAAATGTAGGCACCTACGGAGCGTTGGATTGGCGTCCTACTGACCGTCGTGAGAACTATGTGAAGCGTTGTGTAGGTCTTCCAGGACAGACCTTGCAGATTAAGAACAAGATTGTTTATATTGACGGAAAGGCAAATAAAGAGCCAGAGAAAGTTGAATATACCTATTTTGTTAAGTTTAAAAACGGTTCTGTTTCTGATTTCATAGGAGAACGTTACGACGAACTTCGTAAGGATTTAGAAATCAGTGATGAGGATGTACAGACGCTCAGTCGTCTGAAAGGATATGACTTGAGCCATGGTAACGTGCTTAATAAGGATATTCTGTCTTATGATGGTTATATGCCATTGACAAAACGAGCCGTTGCTGAGCTGAAGCGTCAGGGTATTGTACAGTCTATCCGTCCTGTAACAGATAAGGATCTCTACTCTGGGCTTATCTATCCACTCAATGGTTTTACTGGTTGGACACGCGATAATTATGGTCCTATTTGGATTCCAGCAAAGGGCAAGTCGATTAAGTTGACATTAGAGAACCTCCCAATTTATGAGCGTTGTATCAAGGTTTATGAGAACAACGACCTACAGGTTAAAAACGGAAAGATATATATCAACGGTAAGCCTGCTAATAGCTACACCTTTAAGATGGACTATTATTGGATGATGGGTGATAACCGTCATAACTCTGCTGACAGCCGTTTTTGGGGCTTTGTACCAGAGGATCATGTCGTTGGTAAGCCAATCTTCATCTGGTGGTCAAGTGATCCAGACCGTAAGGGCTTTGGTGGAATCCGCTGGCACAGACTGTTTAACTGGGTGGACAATATAAAGTAGGTTCCCCAAAGGACCTCCCCAAGCCCCTCCAAAGGAGGGGATGTGCATGTTACCAGTGTTTGGTCAACGTTACACATCCCCTCCTTTTTTGTCATCGTTCAATCATATTATACGTAAAACTGTTATGGCATATTCTGATAGTAACAACATAGTCAGTTCTAATAATAGCAACATCGGTAACTTAACACCCCCTCCTTCGGAGGGGCTTGGGGAGGTCTTGCTCTCCTCTGCTTACTTTGCGCCCATTCAATGGTATCAGAAACTGAATCGCTATGACAGCTGTCTGATAGAGCAACACGATAACTTTGTTAAGCAGACCTATCGTAATCGTTGCGTAATTGCTTCTGCGAATGGTCCACAGACCCTCTCTATTCCTGTCGAGAAGTTTGAGAGTCTGAAGTGTCCGATGAAGGATGTGCGTATCAGCGACCACGATAACTGGCGTCACCAGCACTGGAACGCATTGCTGTCGTCTTATGGCGAGAGTCCGTTCTTTGAATATTATGAAGACGATATACGTCCATTCTTCGAGCGAAAATGGACGTATCTCTATGATTTCAACTGGGAGATAACGCTGAAAATGTGCGAACTCATCGACATTATGCCTTGTATGCGTCGCACAGATGCCTATCTGATGGATATTCCCGATGGAACCGTTGATTTCAGAGAGATAATCCGTCCGAAACGACCGGGCGTTGATACCGACTTTGTTCCTCGTCGTTATTATCAAGTTTATCAACAGAAGTTTGGCTTCTTGCCTAACCTTAGTATTCTTGATTTGCTTTTCAACGAGGGAAATGAGAGTGTGCTATACTTATAAGAGGCCGTAAATGCAGTGTTTCTTAGGCTGTAATAATCCCTTTTTATCTCTCTTCTCAATTCTTTAAAAGGTATGTCTTGAGAATTATTTCCATGAAAAAAAGAAATTATTTACGTGAAAAGAAATATTTATTTTCATGAAGAAAAATATTTATTTTCATGAAAATAATTCGATAAAGGCGTAGAGTTGTTGTCTTAGAACAGCTCTACGCCTTTTGTTTTTAGCCTTTTCAGCGTTTTATTTTGTACCTTCTTAAAACAAAATAGAGGGAATCTTGGATTATAACTGTCCAGCCTCAACCTGCAAGACAATGCGCTCTACAAGTCTGTCAGCTCCATTTGGCTCGTAGCGTTTCTTCAAACTACTACCGAAAGCCCAAGCAAAGGCTTGATAGAAACCTGCTCGCACAGGACCGAGGAAAGCCTGTACCAGTTCGTAGGAAGTCGAATTACACTCTCGGTCGATAAGCTTGATAAGCAACTTACCTTGGGTGAATGTTAGCTTCTTCATACGTGGCTTATAGGTGTTCCAGATTTCTTTCTCCACCTTCTTCATGTGTTCGTCACGCTCTTTCTTAGTAGGAATAGTCTCAAGATAAGCACCTGTTTCCAGAATAATCTGGTTACACTCCTTGGCGATTGGAAGTACCTTTTTGATGTTATAAACCAATCGATAGTAGGCTGTTTCCTGCGATTTATTCTTGAATTCAAGCGGTGGAAAGACGTAAACCTTGCTCGTTCTGACATATTGAATGCTGTCAGCGCCTACCTTTGCCTTACCGATGTGAACCATAGGTACAAACGTCGGAGAGTCCATATCTACCACACGATCCTCGGGGTTGATATGGTCTTGCGCTGTTGCAGCTGTAGAAAGCAATAGTAGCGTTCCAAGTGTGAAAAGCAATCGTTTACTCATAACTGATTCATAATCCAACTTCTCGTTGGGTACAGTTTATTTTCTGCAAAAGTAACGATTATTTCTGAAGTGTGTTAGGAATTTAATAATAATTTGTCATTTGCCCTCATTAATTGTCTTTATATATTGATTTTAGTCCCGATAAAGGCAACTACTCCATGACTATCTTTGGGTTATGAGATAGGATAGAAAACTATACTTTTTGTCGTATTTATAGGACTTATCCTATTCTTTTATATATCAATATGTCAGCTTTATATCATCTTGATTTCATATACCCCCTTTCTTTAGCTTGCTTTATGACGCTAAAGAAAGTTAAACGCCTTATATTTATGTAGGGTATTTGTAAAAGCTATCAATATTTTTTCTACTTTTGTGAAACAAACCATAGCGCAGAACACAACACTTACGGAAGCGGTTTATTACGCTCGTTGTAGCTGGTTTACTTCGGTTTAACCTGTAACGTGAAGTTTCTGGAGTGTGACTACATTCTGTGTCAGTTTATTTTATCGTCAGAGTTTATCCTTAAAAAAGAACGAAATAAAACATATATCATGATGAAGAAGACACTACTATGTAGCTGCCTATTTGCACTTTCTTTGGGTGCACAGGCGCAAGATAACCATGGATATGGGGTAGACGACAGTCAGTTTAAGTCACTTGCTGAAGAGGTGGCACACTTAAAGAAAAGCAACGATATGTTTAATGTCTATATCAACTATGCTGCCAGTGTACAGGCTGTATCGGATGAAGGACATGAATGGAGTGCAGGCTTTAAGAATAAACACCTTCGTCTTGAAGTCAAGGGTAATCTAACCGATAAGCTTTACTATCGTTTGTGTCATCGTCTGAACAATACAACAGAGGCGAGAAGTGAGGATAATCTTGCTAAGGCAACCGATATTATGATGATTGGTTATAAGTTCTCTGATAAGTTTCGCCTTGAAGCTGGAAGGTATGTCAGAGTCTTGGCGGTTTTGAAGTGGATGAAAATCCTGTCTATATCTATCAGTTCTCTGATATGACGGGCTCTATGGATTGTTATATGGCAGGTGTTACAGCCGTATATAAGCCTGTTCCGTCACAAGAGTTTGTACTTGGTATTACCAATTCTCACAACGAAAAGTTCAGTGAGGTATATGGTAATAATGCCGTATCCATCGAGGGTGACGGTACATATAGTAGACTGTTGGAGAAGCCACGTAACCCACTTGCCTACTGTTTGAATTGGAATGGAAGTTTTCTGAACGATAGATTGCATACGCGTTGGTCATGGGGAATACAAGGAGAGGCGAAACATAAGTATAGTCGTATTCTCATCTTAGGTCAGAAACTACAGTTAGAACGACTGCAATGGTACTTCGATTATATGTCGCAGAACGATGGCATCGATCGCTTAGGCATAGCGTCAGACGAGTTGAGGGGCTTGTTCTCAAGTAGTGGAAATGATGTGTGGATGAGTGATATACACTATAATTCATTTATAACAAAGCTCAATTGGCAGTTTGTTCCACGTTGGAATCTGATGTTGAAGGGTATGTATGAGACGGCAAGTGTCACAAAGATTGACCGTTTTAAGGACTTCCGTAAGAGCTATGGCTATGTAGGTAGTGTGGAGTATTATCCTATTAAGGGGCAAGACCTACGTATCTTCTTAGCCTATGTAGGTAAGAAAGTTACTTATAAGGAGGGTGTTGGCTTGGATAAGTATAATACCAATCGCATCGAGTTGGGCTTTAAGTACAGAATCAAAGCTTATTAAAAGTAGGAAAAGAAAAGGATAGGAAAGATACTGATAGGCGTAGGAAGGGTTGGAACTCTTCACGAAAAGAAGTAAGTATACGCACTATAAGTCGGATAGAAAAGTCAGATAATTGTCGTAGAAACCTCTTGAATCAGTGTTTTGAAACATCCTAATAAATAAAAGAAAAATAAATTATTCTCTTCTCGTTAGTGAAAGAGATCAACGCTAACTTTATCAAAAATAGAATCATGGAAGAAAAAGAAATTTCGTGTGAAAAGCGACCTCTTGGGTGAGCTTCAAGTTCCAGAAGAGGCTTATTATGGTGTGCAGACACAGCGTGCCATCAACAACTATCACATTTCACGCAAGCGTATGTGTGATTATCCAGACTATGTTGTTGCGATTGCTTACGTCAAATTGGCTGCTGTAGAAACCAACCGTCAGCTCGGTGAAATCAGTGATGAAGTGGCTGATGCGATGGCACAAGCATGCCGTGAGCTTATTGATGGTAAGATGCACGAGAACTTTGTGACCGATATGGTACAAGGAGGTGCGGGCACATCTGTCAACATGAATGCCAATGAGGTGATTGCCAATCGTGCTTGTGAGATTATGGGTCACAAGAAAGGTGAGTTCCAGTACTGCTCTCCTAATGATCATGCTAACTGCGGTCAGTCAACGAATGATGTTTATCCAACTACCATTCGTCTGACACTTATCCTACTGAATAAGAAACTTGTGGCATCTTTGAGCGAACTCATTGCTGCTTTCCGTAGAAAGGGTGAGGAGTTTAAGCATGTTATTAAGATGGGTCGTACACAGCTTCAAGATGCTGTCCCTATGACAAGTGGACAGGAGTTTAATGCCTTTGCCAATACGTTGGAAGAAGAGATTGCCAACCTTAATCGTAATGCTGCTCTCTTGCATGAAATCAATATGGGTGGTACTGCTATCGGAACGGGTCTGAACGCTGCTCCTGGCTTCCCAAAGATTTGTGCTGAAAAGCTAAGCGAATTGACTGGTATGGACTTCATTGCAGGTGCCGACCTTGTTGAGGCTACACCTGATACAGGTGCTTATGTAAGCTATTCAAGTGCTTTGAAGCGCTTAGCTGTTAAACTTTCTAAGATTTGTAACGACCTTCGTCTGTTGGCTTCTGGGCCTCGTTGCGGTCTGAATGAAATCAATCTCCCACCGATGGCACCAGGTTCAAGTATCATGCCTGGTAAGGTGAACCCTGTAATCCCAGAGGTAACGAACCAGACTTGTTTCAAGGTTATCGGTAATGATACAACTGTTATGATTGCTGCTGAGGCTGGACAGTTGCAGTTGAATGTAATGGAGCCAATCATTACAGAGTGTCTTATTGAGGACCTTACTTGGTTGCCAAATGCTATGGACACGCTGCGTGAGAAGTGTATTGACGGTATCACGGTGAATAAGGACCGCTGTCTTGAGATGGTGAAACACTCTATCGGTATTGTAACAGCACTCAACCCATACATCGGATATAAGAATAGCACGAAGATTGCTAAGGAAGCTCTTGCAACAGGTGGCTCTGTTTATGACCTTGTACTTGAACATAAGTTGCTCTCTAAGGAGAAACTTGATGCTATCTTGTCACCAGAGCATATGCTTGCACCAGAGGCAAGAATAAAGTAAAAAAGCTTTTTATGTTCGTGTTGATAAGCAGTAAAAAGCTGCTTTTCGCATACTAACTATAATGAAGATGCTGTATCCACACGTTGGATATGGCATCTTTCTTTTTATGGTGGCTGTAGAAGTTGTCTGATATCCCACTGACAAGATGTTCTCTACAGTCTAAAACCACTGCATTCTATTCTTCCTTTTCCTTTGATAGATATGTTTTGACAATTCTTTCATACTGAAAAAAAGAAGTAGACGTGGAGAATCCTACTTTTTATGAGCCTTTATTGTGGAGCTTAATCATGTTATGTTTGTCCGAATTTTTCACAAGTCGAATTTTAAAAGACCACCAAATGGCTTGTAAATAACGCCCTTTTGGCTTGCAAAAGATGCTCTTTAGCAACGTTACTAACGCCCTTTTGAACCCTTATTAAGCACCTTTTAAAATCCACCTTTGCAACTGTTTGATAACAAGTAACTTACGAAGGTGTTAAAACAAGCCGTTTTTAAGCCATTTTTCTACCTCTTCTCAGAATATTTTGTCAATATATTTCTTTGCCTTTTTGTGTAAATTCCAGACGGAGTCAGAGATTACGGAGGTTTTATTCTACCATGATAGGAACATCAAATATCATTCGAGTTCTTGTAACTCTTGACATACTTCCCTTTCTCAAAGTAATGGAAATTTGCGTAGTTCAGTTCCTTATCTGTATGTCCAGTCAAGGGTGAATAGAAAAGATCAAGGTATTTAGCCCTCCATTTAGTCGGGAACTGCTTTGTATCAATCATTAGCATGGGGAACGTAGTATGCTTTTGTTTGAATATGTCATCATATATATTCGATATGACAAGGACGTTAATTCCCTTGTCTTTGCATTGAGATACTAAGGCTGCAGGCGACACACAATAGGTAGAATGACAGAAAGGAGTATAATTATATAGCAATACTTTATCGTGCGTTTCGATATATTGTTTTACCTGATTAAGGCTGACTTTGTATACTTTTGAGAAGTCATGAATATCGTCAATGTTTTCTTCAAGCGTTATAACTCTCTCCTTTTGTGCATCTGATAGATGGGAATAGCCAGAGGTTAAGCCTGCAATTTGGCATGATGAGAGTCCCAAGAGTATTAAAGCTGATAGAAATAAATGTTTCATAAGGTAGATTTAATTATTCAATAAAATGTGCTACAAAGATAAGGATAAATCATTAGATTATGCAGAAAACCTACCTAACAAGTTCTTTTAATACCACTTCTTGTTCTCTATAAAAGCTCTTTTCATCGGCTTCTGATACGGGTTTAATCTCTTCTAAGCTTGCTGCAAGGTTTTGCATTTCCCATGTAATGGAATAGCCTAACTGCTTACGCATGGCAATACATTTATCTAATTCGTAGCGGGCGCGAGCTTTGTCTTTTCTAAAGAGTAAGCCAGCAAGGGTGAAGCGCATACGTTGTCGGAACTTTTCCTCTCGTTGTGCGGAGATAGCTTTACAGAGAAGTGCAATCTTGTAGCGTTCGTCATCAAGGAGTTCTGATAGCTCGTGATAGAGATAGGACTGTCGGTGGCTCTTGATAAGATGGGTATAAATATTGATAGCCTTATCTTTTTTGCCCATAATCCGATAGACCAACGCTTTGTAACGTTGGTTATGCATATTGTAAGGGCTATGCTTTAGGGCTTCAGCTAATATCGGTGCAGCCTTTAAAGCCATGTCAACAGTAGGCTTACTTTCCACTTCCTTAAATACTTTTCCAACGATACGCATTCCTATTGAGGGAATAGGATGACCGTTGCCTTGCTCCATTGTCCAGTCTTCATCTGTCAGTCGGGTGATATCCCATTGTGAGATAAAGTCGAGCATAGAGAATCCTGGATGATGGTCGAAGACCAATAGTGAGGCACGCATTAAGGCGCTTTGTCCCTTAAGGTCCTTGTCGTCCATCGTCGGATAGAGTCTTAGCAAACTCTTGAATATCTTATATGCCTCTTCTAACTGACGTTGTTGATAGCGAAGCTTCATCATGTCTACACCTACCCAGAACATAGCTATGGTCGTGTAATGTCCCTTGTGTACAGCATACATCGGTAGAATGGCAGCGTATGCCTCCTCCGTACGTCCCTGCTTGCGCAGCATAAAGATGTCTCTTATCTCCATCTTCCCAAAATTAAAGAAAGCAGACGCCAAAGCCGAAACAACAGGTTCGTCTTTTAGCGTCTGCTTTTTATTTAATAATTTTCCTTTTCAACCTCAGTTATTACTGATTTGTGACCGTCAAACTTCCAGATGTATCAGGGTTTTGGTTTACAAGCCACATTGTTATGTGTCTCGTATTCAAGGATGAAGAAGTTCATCCATGGGCATACATAACCTTCCTTAGAATTGATTCGTGCAGATGGTTCATAATTGGTATTGTCCTTTCTGCGAATCTGAAGCGCAAGTCGTTTATAGTCGAAGTACGTGATTCCCTCGCCCCAGAACTCTATGCGTTTCTGTACCATCAGTTCTTTTTATGAAGTCCTCCATCGTGGCGACATTATTTGCCTGATAGGAGTTGTCGGTGTAACGATAAGTGTTCATAAAGTCTTTCAGCGCCGTAACACCTGCTGCAACACCATCAAGGTGGGCTGTAGCTTCAATGTCGATAAATACCATTTCTTCCATGCGCATCAAAGGAAGACTGATGAATTGTCCCTCGTAAGTATCAGTGATATTACCCTTGGCAGGACGGAACTTGATGTTAGCATAGGCTGGTAGCTGCTTCCAAGTCTCCTCATCTAAGAGGGAAAGTCTCTCCTTCTTAGTGCCAATGGTGATAGAGTCATATTTCTCGTAACCCTCATGTGTACCTGCAGCGGTCGGATCAATCCATGAATAATGGCGCCAGTCACCTTCCGGCATCTTATCATAGAGCGCACTACCAATCATACGAGTAGCACCGTATGCGCCAGCAAGTCCCCACGTAGTCTCTGATGACATGGTGCTGGTGAAGGTATAGTAGAGATAGCTGATTTGCTCACGTGTGGTATAGCCTAACTTCCACATCCATGCTTGGTTTTCCTTGTTAAAGCCGTCTTGTGTGCTATGCCATTGTGCTTCGGTAACAGGACTGTAACCACTGGCAGCCTTACGAGCATAGGTGCGTGCCTTCTCATAGCACTCACGAGCTGTGGTTATACCTAACTTATCATACTCAATGCTTGCAGAATCTTCTGCTGCTATGGCTGCATTAAGGTCTGCACTGCTTTGATCAAAACGGCTTGCCATTTCCATCCAAAGGCGTGCTTTGAGTCCATAGACTACACTAAGGTTAGGCAAGTTCTTGTCGGGACGTGTATAATTAGCCAGATACTCCTCGGCATGGTTGAGGTCAGTAAGGATGAAACGATACATCTTATAGAACGGAGCACGTGGATTGTGGCGTTGCATTTCTTTCGTTGTCTTTTCGGTAACGATAGGAACTGTGAGGCCCCATATCCCATTTTTAGTCGCCTTATCATCCAAACTTGCAATGCCAGTCTTCTTGAATTCGAACTGACGAGCTATGTCAAGATAAGCCATTGCACGATAAGCCAGAGCTATACCTAAATAGTTTTTAGAGGTTGGTGAGGCTGTGGCAGATCTACTACACTTGTTACATTGTTGCAGGTAGCAATGAAATCGTAGTAGAAACGATAGGTGTAATAGGCATTATAGCGTGTGTTCACGCCGCTTTCTACCGTTGTCCAATAACTATAATTACTGCTGTAAACAGGGATGTCACTTCCTAATATTTCCCTATAAAACATCTGGCAAGGATAGCCCCAGTCGTTTACGGGGTCACCAGAGCCCCAAGAATCGAAGGTTATCATATAGGAAAGAATACCATTGATGAGTCCTTCTTGTGAGGAAGGTATCTTTCTTACTTGGTCAGAAGTTAATACCTCTGACGGTTCAATGCTATCGATACAAGAAGTAAAGCCAAAGGTAATAGCAACGATAGCCAACGTTATGATGTGATTTGATATTAAGCGTTTCATAATGACGTACTATTAATGTAAGAAGATGGTTAGAATGTTAGTTTAATACCACCAGAGATGGTTCTCGTTGGGCTATAGATGGATGTACTACTACCTCCAGAGAAGGAACCACGTGGGTCGAATCCCTTACGCTTACTCCAAAAGTATACGTTGTCAGCAGCCACATATATGCGTACATTCTCCAATCCAATCTTGTTTACCCATAGCTTAGGTAGGGTGTAGCCAAGGTTGATATTCTGTAAGCTTAGATAGCTACCGCTGATGAGGAAACGGTCGCAGAGAGAACTAACGCTTGGGTCGTCGTATTGCCAACGTGGGATATTGCTGTTTGGATTGTTTACTGACCATGCATTGAGAACGTCTTTATGGATGGTTGTTCCTCCTAAGGTGCCACTTGGTGGACCCATATAACCAGCATAACCATAGTCGTATGAGAGTCCTCCTAACGAATAAGCGAAGGAGATAGAGAAGTCGAAACCATACGCATTCAGCGTTGTTCCAAAGCCACCATATAGGTCTGGGTGTGGACTTCCACATGAGTAATAGCCCGCATTACCATAGACATCTGTCGTTTTAAGGGTTCCATCGGTGTCAGTGTAGTACCACATAGCCTTTCCTTCGTTAGATACGCCAGCATAACGAGGCATGTACCACTCGTAAATAGGGAGTCCTTCGGCATAGATTCGTTCGCCACTACTATAGCCAGGATGCCCATCTACAACGAGATCAGCTTTGAGGACGTCAGCGAGTTTGATGATTTCATTCTTGTAAGTAGTTGCATTCACGTTGACATCCCATGAGATATTTTTAGTCTTTAAGACGGTAGCAGCGAGGTCAACCTCCACACCCTTGTTCGTCATATCACCAATATTGTCATACGTTCCTTTGTAACCAGCAGAGTAAGGAGCAAAGACAAAGCAGAGCATATCAGTTGTTTTCTTATAGAAATACTCAATACTACCACGCAAACGGCTATTGAATAATTCAAAATCGAAGCCTGCATTGAAGTTGTTATTGGTCTCCCAAGTAATATTAGGGTTACCCTTTTCAGAGAGAACTAATCCAACCTTATTGTTCGTGTTTACGATACTATACGTATCAAGATAGTGGAAATCACCAATATTATCATTACCTTGCTGACCGAAGAAGCCTTTAGTTTCAACATATTCAACCATTTGAAAGGCTTCATGAAAGGCTCTTTCGTAATAGTCCAAGCACCACCAAAGGAGTAGAAGTTACCCCAACGATGATTAGGATCAAAGCGACTGGAAGCGTCACGACGGAAAGAAAGACTTCCAAAGTACTTCTGATCGTAGTCGTATTGCCCACGGAAGAAGAAGCCTTCAGACTCATATTCACTATTACCAGACTCTCCTGTGTTATCCATCTTTATTGCTCCAGCAAGCGTTTGGTTGGTAAAGTAGGATGCCATACCAAGTTTTGTACCCCACAAGCTTTCGTAGTTGTAGCGATAGAACTCATGACCAAGGAGCAATTCCATGTGATGATGACCAAAGTCATGGTTGTAATTCACGAGTTGTTGGAAGTTATAAGAGAAGGTTTGATCACTTGTTCTGGTCACAACACCCGTTGGATAAGTCGTATGACTGTATCCATAGAAAGGCTGTTTCGTCTCAGTTGCACGTGAGTTGTTAACGGTCACCGTACCATTAAGGGTTATCTTCAATCCCTCAAGAGGCATGATATTCGCATAACCATAGAGCGAATACATATTAACTTTCGAACTATTCGTATTCAATGCATTCTCTTGTAATGGGTTGATGTTAGGTAACGTAGGACGTCTTAGTCCAATAACTGCACCATTACCATAGTCATACATCTGTCCATTATCATCTGTCATGATGTTCCCTTGCTCATCACGAATGAAGGCAGGATAGATAGGTGCGACATTATTTAACTGATAGAAAAGACCATTATCATCCGATGGTATAACATGGTATTTAGCCCGAGAGAAGTTCATGTTCGTACCCACCTTCAACCATTTGCGTGCTTCATAGTCCGCTTTGGCACGAACGGTAATACGTTCAAAGTCCGAATGATATGCCACACCTTCATTGTTTAAGTAACCCAAAGAAAGGTAGTATTGCATCTTGTCGCTACCTCCAGTCAGGTTTACATCATACTCTTTGCGTAATCCGTTTCGAAAGGCAAGACTCTTCCAATCGTCTGGTAGGATAGTATAACGTTTACCATTATGCTCAATAACACGTCCTAATGTGGCATGTGGATTCATATGACCATCTTCCCCAATGAGCTGTTCTCCGTTTGGAACAGTAAATATTGGATATCCCAATCCACCCGCTGCACCAGGTGCAACGAGTTGTTTGTTAGCCTCAATAGTAGCTTGAGCAGGAGTCAATCCGAGTCCTTTCAGTTGATAATTATATAGTGCATTATAGTAAACCTCATAGTATTTAACAGGATCATCGATAGTCTCATAGTAGCGTTTAATACGACTATTCGTACCCCATCTCATGTCAACAGAAATATGCGCATTACCAACTTGTGCATGTTTTGTTGTCACCATGATAACGCCATTGGCTCCTCGTGCTCCATAGAGTGCGGTAGAAGAAGCATCTTTCAATACGGTTACAGATGCCACATCGGCAGGGTTAAGGTTGTTCCAACCGCCATCGTAAGGCGCACCATCTACGATAATCAGAGGATTTTGTCCTGCACTAATACTACTAAAGCCACGTACACGGATAGAAGGGGTTGCTCCAGGTTCTCCGCTGTTGTCTATAATCTGAACACCAGCAGCCTCACCTTTCAAACTACTCATTACGTTATTGACCTGCTTATGTTCAATCTTTTTAGAGTCAACAATGGCAGCAGAGCCTGTAAAAGCCGAACGCTTTTGTTCACCGAAGGCAGTTACAACCACCTCGTCCAACGCCGAGTTGTCGTTAATCATCGTAATCTTCATTGTCGGTTTGGCAGGACCAGTGAAGGTTTTCATACCGACATAAGATACTTCCAACTTAGCACCAGGCTTGATATTGGCAAGTGTAAACTTACCATCCATGTCTGTTGCTGTAATCAGTTTGCTGTCACCGACTACCTGAACCGTTGCACCGATAATCGTTTCACCTGTTTCGTCGACAACAACACCCGAAGCAGTGAATACTTGTTGGGCAAAGCTGACGATTGCCGACAGCATAAATAAGGTAGAAAATAAGAGTCTTTTCATATTCATAAGGCTGGTCTTTATGTTATATTCAAGTAAGGTTGTATGTAATAGATAATTATGTCGCAAATATAACTAAAAGTTTCAAACAATCAAATAAAATCGTGGAAATAATTAATAAAAATAACATTTGATGTCTTTTAGGCTTGTAAGTGTTATTCTTACAAGGAAACTATTAGAAGTGGATGTCATCTTTTTACATGGTTAATAGGATATTGCTTTTATTGAAATATATTTTATTCTTTAGTCCTATTGTTCGATAATAAAACAAAATATGTTGAGCTTCTAATGAGCGATTAGGGTTAAATTAAAGGTTATATGAGAAAATAACATTACCTTTGCCATAGAAACAAACAATCAAGGTGATATGAAATATCTATTGGTATCAGATATCCACGGATGTCTGCCAGCACTGGAGAAGGTGCTACAATTCTACGATCGCGAGCATTGTGACATGCTTTGCATACTTGGAGACATACTAAATTATGGTCCACGCAACTCTATCCCAGAGGGAATAGATGCTAAGGGAATCGTGGAAGCACTAAATAAACGTGCCAATAACATCGTAGCAGTACGTGGAAACTGTGATGCAGAAGTTGATCAGATGCTACTTGATTTCCCTATGATGTCCGACTATTTGATGTTAGTTGATGAGGGACGAAAGATTTTCCTAACACATGGACATATCTATAACAAGTCCACAATGCCAAAAGGTCATTTCGATGCGATTGTCTATGGGCATACACATCTTTGGGAACTCACCCAGCAGGAGGGTACGCTCGTTTGCAATCTTGGCTCTATCACTTTCCCCAAAGGTGGGAATGTGCCTACCTTCATGACCTATGAGCATGGTGTCTTCACAGCTTATACGCTTGACGGAACACCGCTAAAGCAGGAAAGAATTTAGGGAGAAGTTATTAGTTTTATTAGCCTTATTAGCCCAATTAGCCTAATTGGGCTAATAAGGCTAATAAACAAAAACTATCTAAGCCCCTCCTTATATCAGTCCTTTCTTTCCAAAGAATAGCTTTGAGACGCCCGTAACATCCATCAACCATGTTATGCCAAACGAGCCTACAATGGCAAATACCACACTGACCACAAGGAAGAACATTCCCGTTGGCTCCACACGAAGCAGCAAAGGCTGATAGAATTTGGCAAGAATCGTGAAGATAGGGGAGAAGAGTAAGAGCGGTAAAGTGTTACGTCCGATAAAGAGAAAGAGGTTGCGCAGTGGTTGAGGAATCCCTAACTGATAAATCCACAGCAGCGAACCGATAACTAAAAACACCAAACATGCACCTGCAAAAGATGCCTTATCGTAATGGGTTGGGTCGATGCACCATACTACTAAAAGTCCTAATGTCCACCAACGATTAGGGAAAGCTTGACGGAAATTGCCCACAACTTGGCGTATGATAGCACCTACAAGGAAGTAGGCTGCATTGGCTATTGAGAGTAATCCACAGACGTGGGAGAGCAACCAAAGGAATAGAGCAAGAAGGATGAACCTACCTAATAGCACCTGATTTTCCAAACTCATCATTTTAGTAGGCAGCAGTGGTTTCTCTTGTTTCAATACCGATGAAAAACGTCCTTTAGGTTTTTTGAATGCGATATAATAGAAGATACCGCAAATCATCAAGGTATGTAAGTACCAATAAGGACCCATCGGATGAAGGAAGATATGGTCAATCAGTACTCCTGCGGTTAGATGATCAATGTGTTCACGGATAGGGAGTAGCGAAGCCATTAGGGTATAGCCGCTTTCCATCACTGCGTAAGGGATGAAAATCCAAAGCATAGTTTTTCCAAAGCAGCCCACGACTTATTCACATTAAACAGATAACCTGACACCAATAGGAAGCCCGGCATATGGAAAGTGTAGACCAATTTTTTAGCAACAGGGTAGGTGTCGCCAATATAGGTAAGGTGGAAGGCAATCATCAGCGTGATGAAGACGAACTTGAGAAAGTCCAGTTCTTCCATCCTTGCCTTAGGTTTATGCATTTGAATAATCATGGCGACAAAGTTAGGAAATTAGTAGGACACTTCAAAAAGATACTGTTGTAAAAGAATAATTAGTCTTTTAAAATTCGAGGTTGGGTATGTGTTAGCAATTTATTATCATCCTCCGACAAAGAAAAGTTCTTCATTTAATACTTCGAAAATCTACAGATAAAGGTTTGAAAAATCATTACATAAATTCGAGTAAAACACCTACAAATAATGATAAAAACACGTTTTAAAAAGCGAGTTTGTAACAATCAGGGAATCAGTTGGTTATAAAACTGTGTAAGAAAAGGTGCTTAATTGGACTTCAAAAGGGCGTTAGTAAGGGTCTTAAAGGGCGTCTTTTGCAAGTCAATAAGGCGTCTTTTAGAAGCTAAAAGAGCATGTGTTGGTTTTGAACCATACGAAAATAGTTTACAAATATCAGTGCATAAAGGAATGAATAAAAGAAAAACTCCATTGCATTGTTCGTTGTGAACGTTTGCAATGGAGTGTTTTTTAGTCGAATAATCCCGGTTGTAGAGGATTGTCTTGATATGTGTTTCGTCCGAGATGGTCGTAGGCAAGCTGCGTTGCCACACGTCCACGAGGAGTTCGTTTGATGAAACCTTCCATAATAAGGAAAGGTTCGTAAACCTCTTCTACCGTACCAGAATCTTCACCGATAGCGGTGGCAATGGTTGAGACACCTACTGGACCGCCACGGAATTTATCGATAATGGTGAGTAGAATCTTGTTATCTATCTCGTCCAAACCATACTTGTCAATGTTCAACGACTGTAGTGACATCGTAGCAATTTCGGGTGTGATAGTACCATTACCCTTCACCTGTGCGAAGTCGCGTACACGGCGGAGTAGGGCGTTACAGATACGTGGCGTACCACGTGAGCGACGCGCAATCTCATCCGCAGCTTCGTCCACGATAGGTACTTTTAATAGGGCTGCCGAACGCTTGATAATGCGCTTTAAAGTCTCTGGATCATAATACTCCAAATGGAGATTAATACCAAAACGAGCGCGGAGAGGAGCTGTGAGCAGTCCGCTTCGTGTCGTTGCACCAACGAGTGTGAATGGGTTGAGATCAATCTGGATAGAACGTGCAGACGGTCCCTTATCAATCATAATGTCAATACGATAGTCCTCCATCGCAGAGTAAAGATACTCCTCTACGACAGGAGAAAGTCGGTGTATCTCGTCAATAAACAAGACATCGTTAGGCTCTAAAGAGGTGAGGATACCCGCAAGGTCGCCCGGCTTGTCGAGTACCGGACCAGAGGTAATCTTGAAACCGACGCCCAATTCGTTAGCGATAATATTGCTCAACGTCGTCTTACCCAATCCCGGAGGACCATGCAAGAGGGTGTGGTCGAGCGGTTCGGCACGGAACTTAGCGGCTTCAACAAAGACGCTGAGGTTTTCGACCACCTTCGACTGTCCGCTGAAATCATTAAATTTCAGAGGGCGCAGAGCGTTTTCGAAATCCTTCTCAACCGAGTTCAGCCTTTCTTCATGTATGTCAAAATCTTCTGGCATATTGCTAATTTTCTGCAAAAAGATGCAAGTGGAAGAGTGTGTAGATAATGTCTTTGCACATGGTTAATATACCCGTCAAATGCAGTCTTTTATGGATATATGTGTTGTGCTTCCCTATGAATTGCCGTATACGACTCTTCTTCTACACCCTCAAGGTATATATTATTTTCTGCAAAGGTACTCTATTTTTTCTGTGCAAGTGCTTTGTTTCGGAAAATTTATCTAAATTTGTAGCGTCATTTCACTTATATCCTTAAATGTATGATTAACAAGATTAATAAGAAGGTCCTTTATCGGGAAATCTTAGACTATGTAATGATAGCTGTAGGTATGCTGTCCTACGCTATCGGCTGGATGGTTTTTCTACTACCTAATCACATCGGTAATGGTGGCGTAGCTGGTCTTGCTTCCATTTTGAATTGGGGTCAAGGAATCCCTGTTGCTAACACTTATTTTGTCCTAAACGCAATTCTATTAGCCATTGCACTGAAGGTTTTAGGCTTAAAGTTCTGTATCCGCACTATCTATGGCGTTGTGATGCTGACGGTTATCACAAAGGTTATGGGTACTGTCTTTCCTCATCCGGGACTCTTACATGGGCAACCTTTTATGGCAGCTATTATTGGTGCGTCGTTTTGTGGTGTTGGTTTAGCCTTTGGACTCTCCTATAATGGTAGCTCTGGTGGCTCGGATATCGTCGCAGCGATAGTCAATAAATACCGTGATATTTCTCTTGGGCGTGTCATTTTGTTAGTGGATATGACTATCGTAACAGGAAGTTACCTTGTTCTTCGTAGTTGGGAGCAGGTTATCTATGGTTATGTAAACTTGATTATCACCTCTTTTGTACTCGACCAAGTTATCAACTCCAGTCGTCGTTCGGTGCAGTTCCTTATCATTTCGGAGCGCTATAAGGAGATTTGTGATATGATATCGCAAGACCAACCCCATCGTACCAGTACGATAATCGATGCTAAGGGTTATTATACGGGTAGCGATATAAAGATTGTTATCGTAGTAACTCGCCAGCGTGAAGCGTCATATGTTTATCGTATGATTGATGATATCGACCCAGATGCCTTCGTAACTCAGAGTCAGGTAATGGGTGTCTTTGGTAAGGGATTCGATAAGTTTAAGGTGAAGAAGAAGTCATCTAATAAGAATAAGCCGAAGGTTACTAATCTGCCTAAGCAGTAAAGAGAACAAAGCCGGCTGACACGTGGTTGCGTGTTAGCCGGCTTTGGTTTTGTGGGGATTGGGCTTATTAACCTTATTAGGCTTATTAGCCCAATAGGGCTTATTGCTTTATTAGCCTTGTTAGGCTTATTAGCCCAATAGGACTTATTGCTTTATTAGCCTTATTAGGCTCATTAGCCCAATAGGGCTTATTACTTTATTAGCCTTATTAGGCTTATTAGTCCAATAAGGCCAATTGCTCTCTTAGCTTTACTTCATCTTTAGTGCCGCCTTGATACCAGCCTCAACGTCTTTCATATCAGTTGTTGGTTCAAAGCGATCAATGACGTGTCCCTGTCTGTCAATGAGGAACTTTGTGAAGTTCCATTTGATACTTGGGTCTTTGGCGTAGTCAGGATTCTCTGCACGGAACTTCTCATCAAGGAACTTACCGATGTTGTTATTCATGTCAAAGCCCTTGAATGGCTGTTGAGCCTTTAGGTAAGTGTAAAGAGGAGATTCGTTACGACCATTGACATTAATCTTTGCAAACTGTGGGAAAGTTGTTCCATAGTTGCCTGTACAGAAAGTGTGAATATCACGGAAAGAGCCCGGAGCCTGTGCGCCAAACTGATTACAAGGGAAGTCAAGGATGACAAGTCCTTGGTTCTTATAGGTTTCATAGAGCTTTTGTAATGCCTCATACTGTGGTGTAAATCCACATTTTGTCGCTGTGTTAACGATGAGCAGAACCTTACCCTTATAGTCCTTCAGTTTGACGGTATGCTCGTTTCCGTCCTTTACACTAAACTTGTAAACATTCTTCTGAGCCATGATTGGTAATGTCATGAGGGCTAAGAAGAGGAGTGAAAATAGTTTCTTCATTTGTTTCTTTATTGATATATGCTTTCGTTTTTGTCCCTATGAGAATATAGGGAGTGAAAAGCTTGGTAGTTTATATGTTCTCTTTTTATTATGAATAGGAATTTGTTTCTGTGTGTGAATGCGATGTAATCAGTTCCTTATGATGCTATAATCAACTTCTTACAATAGCTTTATCAACTCTTTCATACCTTCGCTTGCACCCTTTTTTATATGCGTTAATCGTCCAGAAGCATGTGCTGGCGTATCGTCAGGGTCAATCAGATAGATAGGAGTTCCTGGTCGGGTGTATTGCACAAGACCTGCAGCAGGGTAAACAACCAGCGATGTTCCGATGATAACAAGGATGTCTGCCTGTGCCACAACCTCAGCAGCGGGTTCAATCATTGGGACTGATTCACCGAAAAAGACAATGAAAGGGCGCAATAGACTACCGTCTTCAGCCAATGCTCCTGGGGCTACTTCGCAGTCATCTTCAGGTAGTTGCTGTATGTAACGGCTGTCGTAAGGAGCCTTGCTTGAGCATACCTTTGTCAGTTCTCCATGTAGATGGATGACCTTTAAAGAGCCAGCTTTCTCGTGAAGGTCGTCAACATTCTGCGTAATCACCGTCACATCATAGTCTTTCTCAAGTTCCTTGATAAGGCGATGACCCTCATTAGGCTTGGCAGCATAGAGCTTTTTGCGTAGATTGTTGTAGAAGTTGTTGACGAGTGTGGGGTTGGCTACCCAGCCTTCGTGCGTAGCTACTTGTTCAACAGGATAATCCTCCCATAATCCATCATTGCCGCGAAAGGTCTTGAAGCCACTCTCTACGGACATTCCAGCACCTGTTAAGAATACGATTTTCTTCATACGTCTGTCTTTTATGAGTTGAGGCTTGAAGGTGGTGGACAAAGTTATAGGCATTAATTCTAAAACACTTACAAATAGAGTTTCGGACAAAAGAAGTTCTTATAATCTACTTCTTGTTTTTTGTCGATACCTTTAACTTGCACTGTAATCCTCCATTCTCTTTGACAAATTTAGTAATTTTAATCCGATTAATGCAAAACTATACCTTAAAAATAGTATCTTTGCACATTAATTATTAATAATATTAAGAACGATAATGGACAAATTAAGCTATGCACTGGGAATCGGTATCGGTTCACAGCTCGCAGGAATGGGCGCAAAGGAACTGAATATTGACGACTTCGCACAGGCTATCAAGGATGTTGTTTCAGGTTCAGAACTGAAAGTTGACAATGCAGAAGCACAGACTCTCGTACAAAACTTCTTCCAAGAGCAGGAGGCTAAGCAGCAGGCTGCAGCCGCTGAGGCTGGTAAGGCAGCAAAGGCTGCTGGTGAGGCTTTCCTTGCTGAGAACGGTAAGAAGGATGGTGTTGTAACCTTACCATCAGGTTTGCAGTATCAGGTGTTGAAGGAAGGTGATGGTAAGAAGCCTTCAGCTACAGACCAGGTAGTATGTCATTATGAGGGAACACTGATTGATGGTACTGTTTTTGACAGTTCTTATCAGCGCAACCAGCCAGCTACTTTCGGCTTGAATCAGGTTATCGCAGGTTGGACAGAGGGTGTGCAGCTTATGCAGGAAGGTGCTAAGTATCGCTTCTTCATCCCTTATAACCTTGCATATGGTGAGCGTGGTGCTGGTGCACAGATACCTCCATTCGCTGCTCTCGTCTTCGACGTAGAGTTGATTGAGGTAAAGTAAGAAAGGTATGTAGGCGATAATAGACTGCAATATACGTCCATCATCGCCTACTCTAATAATATTGATTAAGAAACTAAACAATTAAAATAATGAAGAAAATTTATTTTTTAGCCGCTATGGCTATCGCAGCTGCAGGCTTCACAGCTTGTGGTAACTCAGCTCCAAAGGAGGATTTGAAGTCTGATGTTGACTCTTTGAGCTATGCTTTCGGTATTGATCAGGGTCAGAGTGTTAAGCAGTATCTCCAGCAGATGCAGATTGATACAGCTTACATCGATGAGTTTATCAAGGGTATGAACGATGGTGCGCAGAATGCTGATGATAAGAAGCGTGCTGCTTACAATGCTGGTATCGGCGTAGGTATGCAGATGAACATGATTATCAAGAATCAGATCAACCGTCAGATCTTTGGTGAGGACTCTACAAAGTCTGTTTCTTTGGCTAACTTCCTCGCTGGTTTCGCAGCAAGTGCAAAGGGTCATGGTCAGAAGATGACTGTAGAGCAGGCTCGTGAAGTTGAGCAGAAGACTTCAAAGGCTATTCAGATGAAGGCCGCTGAGAAGACTTATGGCGCTAACAAGAAGAAGAGTGATGCCTACATGGCAGCCAATGCTAAGAAGGAAGGTGTGAAGACTATCGGTCAGGGTGTACAGGTTAAGGAACTCAAGGCTGGCTCTGGTGCTACACCAAAGGCTTCTGATGTTGTTAAGATTAACTATGTTGGTAAGACTATTGATGGTAAGGTTTTCGATCAGCGTGATGGTGCAACAATGCCTGTAGGTGGTGTTATCCCAGGTTTCACTGAGGCTTTGACTAAGATGCCTGTTGGTTCTAAGTGGGAGATTACAATTCCTTATACAGCTGGTTATGGTGCTGAGCAGCCAAGTCCAGACCTCAAGCCATTCTCAACACTTATCTTTACTGTTGAGTTACTCGGTATCGAGAAGGCTCCAGAGGGTCAGCCAGGTATGCCTCAGGGTATGTCAGGTATGCCACAGGGTAAGCCAGGTATGTAATCAACTAAAGCTTGATAATGGTTCGATGAGTCTTCCTTTCTTATATGGAAGAGCATCAGCTGTAATCCATTTTCACGGTGATGGCAAATTATTTTCATGAAAGAAAATATTTATTGTCGTGAAAATAAATATTTATTCTCATGAAAGTAATTCTTTATTTTCATGAGAATAATTCAGTAATGATACTCTTGTCTTATAGGAAAGGAAGACACATACATACTTCTTAAAGTTTAGTAATATACTTCTTAAAGCTTGGTAATCATCGAATCTACATCCTTTTAATATAGAAAAACCTGTTCTTTAAAAACGACAAAACAATGAAGAAACTTTTAATGCTGGCTCTGCTCGTTGCAGCAGGTTCAGTCTTTAATACTGCAAGTGCGCAGAGTAAGAAGAAAGGAAAGCAGAATACGAAGTGTTCTGTAGAATGTAAAGATGGCGCAGTAGTACTGACTTCACCTTCTGATACATTGAGCTATGCTGCAGGTATGTCTATGACACGTGGTTTGGACGACTATCTTGCAAATCAGTTTGGTGTTACTCCAGCACAGATGCCAGACTTCCTGCGTGGCTTGCGTCAGGGTATTGCTAATCGCAAAGACTCTGCTTTTGCTGCTTATGTAGCCGGATTGCTCATCAGTTCACAGGTAGACAAGACCATGTTGCCTAATATTGCATCTAAGTTCGAAGGCACATCGGCTCCAATTAACCCAGATTTGCTTTATAAGGGCTTTGTTGCAGCTTTGGCAAAGGATTCTACTGTCCTCAAGCAGGCTACTGCTGAGCAAATCTTCGAGAAGAAAGAAGTAGAGTTGAAAGCACAGAAAGATGCTGAGATGAAGGCTAAGAACGAAGCTTACTTGGCTGAGAACAAGAAGAAGGAGGGTGTTGTAACATTAGCTGATGGTCTTCAGTATCGTATCATTAAGAAGGGTGATGGACCTATACCAACAGCAGCTGACCGCGTTCAGGTTATCTATGAGGGTAAGACCATTGACGGAAAGGTATTCGATGCAACTTCACGTCATGGCGTAGAGTTTGATACCTTCAATGTTGGTGGACTCATCAAGGGTTGGACAGAGGCGTTGCAGATGATGCCTGTAGGCTCAAAGTGGGAGATTGTTATCCCACAAAACCTTGCCTATGGTGAGCGTGGTGCAGGTCGTGACATCGCTCCTTTCTCAACACTTATCTTCACTCTTGAGTTGAAAGGCATTGAGGCAGCACCTGAAAAGGAGTCAAAGACGATTGATGCTGCAAAGCTCGTTCCAGCTAAGAAGGCTCCTGCTCAGAAGGCAAAGAAGAATGTGAAAAAGTAAGATAAAAGCAGTGAAATACTGTTCTCTTGCTTAAAATAAAAACAAAATGCGCCCAAGTGGCGCATTTTTTATGTCATTTTGTTGTCTGTTCCATAATTATTCCCTACTTTTGCTTGTCATCAATTAAAGCTTAAGAAACATAGAATTAAGAAATAATATCAACCGTAGAACATGGAAAAAGTAGATCGTTTGGACAAGAAAATATTGGGTATCCTCTCGCAGAATGCTCGTATGCCTTTTAAAGATGTTGCTGCCCAGTGTGGCGTTTCACGTGCTGCTATTCACCAGCGTGTACAACATCTCATAGAGAATGGAGTCATAACAGGTAGTGGTTTCGACGTTAATCCTAAGAGTTTAGGCTATACAACCTGCACCTATGTGGGACTAAACCTCGAGCGTGGCTCTATGTATAAGAAGGTTGTTGAACGTATCAGTGCTATTCCAGAGGTGGTTGAGTGTCATTTTACAACAGGTCCTTATACAATGCTTGTGAAGCTTATGCAAAAGACAACGAGCAGTTGATGGACCTTCTTAACAATCAGTTGCAAGGTATCTCAGGTGTCGTATCAACCGAAACACTTATTTCTCTTGAGCAAAGTATCAAACGTGAGATACCTATAGCAGAAGAATTGCTCTAAAGAAGTCAACGACAAACCAATCTTTTAAAAAAGAATAAGAATGCAATACGATCTTCAGTCACATCTCGATAAGGTGTATTCAACTTTCCCTGAAGCAAAGCGTAAGCCTATAATTGGTATTACTACCAATTATATGAATGGTGATGCAGCGTTAAGGAATGTCTATTATAAGCAGGTGGTAGCTGCGGGCGGAGTCCCAATGCTTATTCCTCCTGTGGCTGATAAGGATGTGCTTATTAACACCCTTGACCATCTTGACGGTCTTCTCCTTACAGGTGGTGCTGATATCAATCCTCTGTGGCTTGGCGAGGAGCCTTCTCCCAAACTTCATAATATCAATGCTGAGCGTGATTTACCCGAACTGATGCTTATCCGTTTGGCGTTTAATCGTCAGTTGCCTATCCTTGGTATCTGCCGTGGAGCGCAAGCCCTTGCTGTCGCTTTAGGTGGAAAGATACAGCAAGATATCTATGATGAATATATAAGAGAGGAGGAAACGGTTGAAAAGAAACTGAGCAAAGACAAAACGGTAACAACCTATCGTGCTGCTACATTAAAGCATTCACAGGACGCTGAACGCTGTGAAGCTACGCATAGCGTGACCCTTAACAAGTCATCTGTCCTCTATGCGCTCTATAAGGAAGAGCGTCTTATGGTCAATAGCTTCCATCATCAGGCAGTGAAAGATGCTGGAAAGCACTTCCGTGTGACAGCACTTTCGCCCGATGGAGTGATAGAAGCCATTGAGAGTAGCGAGTTCAAGCCTATCATGGGAGTGCAATGGCATCCCGAATGGATGGGTGAGGAGGGAGGAAAAATCTTCCAGTGGCTGGTCGGACAGTCTAATAACTTCTACCTTGCTAAGCAACTTCATCAGCGCATCTTGACGCTTGATACACACTGTGATACGCCTATGTTCTTCCCACAAGGTGTCAACTTCGATCAGCGTGACTCACGTATTCTCTATGATCTCCATAAGATGACGGAGGGAAGACAGGATGCTGTGACGATGGCTGCTTACCTTCCACAACCGAAGATAGGCGAGTCTTTCTCGTCAAAGATTGACGTTGAAGGTTTGAAACGCTTTAATCCTCATCTCGTTGAGACGTTGGATCATCTCTCACCAGCCGTCTATGCCAACCTTATCTTCGACAAATAGAGGAAATTGTTAAGCAAAACCAACGCTATATCAGTATTGCTCGTACACCTTCCGACCTTTACGAGGACAAGCGCAAGGGACGTAAGAGCATTATGTTTGCTATTGAGAACGGTCTTGCTTTGGAGCATAAGCTTGAGAATGTAAAGCACTTTGCACAGCGTGGTGTGACCTATATAACCCTTTGTCACAATGGTGATAACGACATCTGCGACTCTGCACGAGGCTGCAACACCCACGGAGGAGTAAGTAAGTTTGGTGAAGAGGTCATCAAGGAGATGAACCGTAATGGTATTATGGTCGACTTAAGCCACGGCGGAGAGAAGAGTTTTTATGATGCGTTGGAGATTAGTACGATGCCAATCGTATGTAGTCATTCTAATAGCAAAGCACTCTGTGACGTTCCTCGCAACCTTACTGACGACCAGATGCGAGCGTTGGCAAAGAAGGGCGGTGTAGCTCATATCACAATGTACCAAGGCTTCTTGAAGAAGGGTAGTGAGGCAACAGTGATGGATGCGATAGCCCATCTTGAGCATGCTATCAACATTATGGGCATCGACCATGTAGGTATTGGTACCGACTTTGATGGTGACGGAACCGTACGCGGTATGGCTGATGCGAGCGAAATGATCAACTTCACCCTCCATCTTTTGCGTCGTAAGTATAGCGAAAGAGATATTGAAAAGATATGGGGAGGCAACTGGCTGCGTGTAATGGCGCAGGTACAGAGCGTTAGAAAATAAGTAGAAAGAAGGTTTCTCACCAACCCTTTGGGATAGAGTGGGAGAGGATAAGAAAACAATCAATAATGAAAACGAATATAAAACTCATTTTCGGCTGCCTCTTGGCAGTGTCCCTCGCAACCGTAGCCTATGGATGTAAGGGGAAAGCAAGCAACACTGATAATGCTACTGACACTGTGGCTACTGCAAAACCAGTCGGTCCTACGTTTAATGCCGACTCTGCATATGCCTTTACAGCAGCACAGTGTGACTTTGGACCACGTGTGATGAACTCTGCAGCACATGATAAGTGTGGCAAGTGGATAGTAGAGAAATTTAAGGAGTATGGCTGTGAAGTGCAGGAGCAGAAAGCCGATCTAAAGCCTATGACGGTACGGTCTTGAAGTCAACTAATATCATTGCACGTTTTAATCCAGAAGCAAAGAAGCGTATCTTAATCTGTGCGCACTGGGATAGTCGTCCTTGGGCAGACAATGATCCAGACTCTACTAATCACAAGAAGCCTGTTATGGCTGCGAATGATGGTGCCAGTGGAGTGGCTGTAATGCTTGAGTTAGCACGTCAGTTGCAGGCTGATAAGAAGTTAAAAGTAGGTGTTGACTTCGTTTGCTTTGATGCTGAAGACTGGGGAATACCACGTTGGGAGACTCGATATCAAGACGATGGCGACTCTTGGGCATTAGGTGCACAATACTACGCAAAGAACTTCCCAACGGCTGTTAAGCCTGAGTTCGGTATTCTTCTCGATATGGTAGGAGGCGAAGGCGCCCAATTCTATCGTGAGGGAATGTCTATTCAGTTTGCTTCTGATGTCGTAAACCGTGTGTGGGAGGCTGCAAAGGGAGCTGGCTTCGGTTCTTACTTCCCTGATGCTGTTGGTGGTATGGTTACCGACGATCATGTTCCAGTGAACCAGTTTGCAGGTATTCCTACTATTGATATCATTCCTTACTATCCTGATTGTCAGCAAAGCTCTTTCGGTCCAACATGGCATACTGTCAATGACACTATGGAACATATCGATAAGAATACGTTGTTAGCAGTTGGTCAGACCGTCATACAGGTATTGTATACGCTGTAAAATATAAAGTCTCATATAAAGAGGATGTGTTTAAAGCAGATACATCCTCTTTTTTGTTTTTGTCCCTTTTTGGGTTCTTCCGAAATATGGAGTGATAAATTAAAACGCTTATATAATAAGGCACACAGAGCTACGGAGAGGACGGAGGTAAAGGCAATGTCACGGAGGTGCCGACGGCACAAAGAGCGACGGAGGTATAGCGTACAGATTTCTGATAACTCTTTTGGTGTGAACGATTTGTATATAAATTGCTAATAGAATTGGCAAACAATCTCCGTCGCTCCACGTACCGACGGTACCTCCGTGCCTACCAGTGCTTGTTTTGATATCCCTCCGTACTCTCCGTTCCTCTGTGTGACATTTCATCAGAGACCTAAGCTTAGGTGCATTATTATCACTCCAAAATACTGAAGACCCTCTTTTTGACGCTCTGACCCTGATATAGAAAAATAGAAAGCGTACTATGCCGCACAAAGTGTTTTTATTTTATAACTTCAAAAGTATGGATAAGGTCTTGAAAAATAATTACATAATTTTAAATAAAACATCTATAAATAACGGCAAAAATACGAATAAGAAGCGGGTTTGTAACCAACAGGAAATCAGTTTGTTATAAAGGAGCAATTTAAAAGGTGCTTAATTGGACTTCAAAAGGGCGTTAGTAACGTTGCTAAAGGGCACCTTTTACAAGCCAATTGGGCGTCTTTAGGAAGCCAAAAGAGCATGTATAGGAATTGAAGCGTGCGAAAATAGTTTACAAAAAGCGGTCGTGAAAAGATGAATCCGATTATGGGAAGAAACTCTTGCAACCATAATCGGAATTTATTTGGATTGATATTGTGAATCCTATTTCAGACGTTTAGATACGCTTTAACGACTGTTTAACGCCAGAGATAAGTAAGCCCATTTCCGCAGCATTCAGTCCTCTAATTAAGACGTTAGGCTCTCTATACTCCACAGCGTAGTTGGATAAAGCGGGTACACAATGAAAGAAAGGTAAGTCAACCACCTCACCTTTCTTTGTCGTACTTACAAATGTAAGACGAATGTCAGAGAAGTTTTCTTCTTTGTTTTTATATAACTCATTGGGATACATTGGTAGAATGGTATTAACTCCCTCTGTTATAACAAAATTCAAAAGCTTTTCTTTTCCCTCTTTTTCATAACATTGTGGCTCTGCCACATAAGCCTTCGACCATAGGTCAGCCTCCCCTGTCCCTTCTTCATCTAAGAGACATTGTTCATTTTGCTGCGCCTTACGCTTATTCTTGTTAAAGAAATCGAATATACCCATATAGTCTTGCTGTTACTATCTTTATTCGCAAAGTGACTAATTATGTAATAAAAGTAATCGGAAATAGATAAAATTCTATCCCAAAAAGACGTTTGCAAAGATAAAAACTTCGTACAACATAAACACAATTACGTGTGTTAAAAAGATTAAACTATGCGTGCAAATAGCTATAATCATCGATAAAACATCTAAAAACGGGGCTTAATAAATGTTGTTTTGGTAGTGCTTTCGAAAATATCCTACAGCTTATTATCGACAAAACAGTTAGAAACACGGAGGCTAACAACATCTTTTTAGTTTATTATGCTGTAGGTTCACACAGAAATGTTTATCTTTGCATTGGGAAAGAATGGTGCCATTGTGGGGCTGTCTGTCCCCACTTCTGATTCATAACAGACATATTAAAACAGTTATAAAAAGCGATAAATGGCACTGAACTATATTTGGATAGGATTCTTCGTAATAGCATTTGTCTTCGGAATTATCTCTCTGTTGATGGGCGATACAACGATATTCGAGAAGATGATGAACTCTACCTTTGATTCATCTAAGAATGCCTTTGAAACATCAATAGGCTTGACAGGAGTCTTGACACTGTGGTTAGGAATCATGAAGATTGGTGAAAAGGCTGGAGTTGTCAATGTTCTTGCACGTATGCTCAGCCCTTTCTTCTCAAAACTCTTCCCTGATATTCCTAAGAATCACCCTGTTATGGGTTCTATCTTTATGAATATAGCTTCGAACATGTTAGGACTTGACAATGCTGCTACGCCTACAGGACTGAAGGCGATGGGGCAGATGCAAGAGCTGAACACAAAGAAAGACACGGCAACTAACCCGATGATAATGTTCTTAGTGTTGAATACTTCGGGTCTGACGCTCATCCCTACGACTATTCTTGGCTATCGAAGCATGAACGGTGCAGCACAACCTATGGATGTGTTTATCCCAATTCTGTTGGCAACAACGGTAGCTACGATTGCTGGTATCCTCATTACGGCAACTTGGCAGCGTATCAATATCTTCCAACCGACATTGTTCTTGGGACTTGTTGGTATTATTGGCTTTGTCGGATTGTTAATTTGGGGATTCGGACATATGGATAAGCAGATGACGAATACGGTGTCATCTGTTGCCTCTAACTTGATTGTCATGTCGATAATCATGCTTTTCATCGTTGTGGCGTTGTTACGGAAAGTGAACGTTTATGACGCTTTCATCGAAGGAGCGAAGGATGGATTCCAAACCGCAGTACGTATCATTCCTTATTTAGTAGCTATCCTTGTGGCTGTTGGAGTGTTCCGTGCTTCGGGTGCAATGGACCTTTTGATACAGGGAATTAAAGTGGTGTGTGGAGCAGTGCGGACTTGACACAAGATTCGTAGATGCACTCCCAACGGCGTTTATGAAGCCGCTTTCTGGTAGTGGTGCACGTGGTCTTATGTTGGAATCAATGAAGACTTTTGGTGTAGACTCATTCGTTGGCAGATTGAGTTGTGTCTTCCAAGGTTCAACAGATACGACTTTCTATATCTTAGCGGTTTACTTCGGAAGCATCGGAATAAGGTATACACGTCATGCATTAGCTTGTGGACTATTAGCCGATTTGGTTGGTGTAATTGCCGCAATCGCAATCTGCTATATATTCTTTTAGGAGATCACTGAATCTATTAAGCTATTGGGCTATTAGCCCTATAAGCCTTATTAGCCTAATAAGGCAAATAAGCTAAACTACAATACAACAATGGCAAATTTAAAATCACTTGCAAAAGACACTGCTATCTACGGAATGAGCAGTATCATCGGAAGGTTCTTAAACTACCTTCTTGTACCCCTCTATACAGCGAAAATTAGTGCGGCGAGCGGTGGCTATGGTGTTATCACAAACATCTATGCCTATACTGCGTTGCTGTTGGTCGTTTTGACTTATGGAATGGAGACGACTTTCTTCCGTTATGCCAATAAGACTGACCAAGATCCGAAGAAGGTTTACTCTACTACTTTGTCTTTGGTTGGGCTTTCTTCACTGCTATTTATAGCAATGGTCTTCGTCTTCCTGCAGCCTATTTGCGACTTTATGGGTTATTCGGAACATCCATCATATGTGTGGGTTATGGCTGTCACGGTAGCGATTGATGCCTTTCAGGCTATTCCTTTTGCCTATCTCAGATACAAGAAGCGCCCAATTAAGTTTGCTACTTTCAAACTGTTATTCATTGCTTTGAACATCATTTTGAATCTTGTTTACTATCTTATCCTTGACGGACATGAGGTGGGTTATGCCTTCTATATCAACCTTGTATGTACAACGACTATCACCTTCTGTTTCTGGAAAGAGCTAAAAGATGGCTTCTTTGCAGGCGGTAAGTTGCTTGATATGCCTTTGGCAAAGAAGATGTTGTCCTATACTTGGCCAATACTTTTCCTTGGTATAGCTGGTATTCTTAATCAGACGGCAGGTTATATCATCTTCCCATACGTCTACAAGGACAATGATGCGCATACACAATTGGGTATCTTCGGTGCTGCAAGTAAGATAGCAATGATTATGTCGATGATTACGCAGGCTTTCCGCTATGCCTATGAGCCTTTCGTTTTTGGTAAGGCACGCGACAAAGACAATAAGGAAACCTATGCGAGGGCTATGAAGTTCTTTATTATCTTTACGCTTCTTGCCTTCTTGGTGGTAATGGGGTATATGGATATTCTGCGCCATATCATCGGTCGTGACTACTGGGTAGGATTGAAGGTTGTGCCTATCGTGATGGCAGGAGGTATCATGACAGGTGTTTACTTCAACCTTAGTTTCTGGTATAAACTCATTGATAAGACGATTTGGGGTGCCTATTTCTCAGGCATCGGATGTGCTGTAATCATCGGAATCAACGTGATTTTCGTACCAAAATATGGTTATATCGCTTGTGCTTGGGCAGGTTTCATGGGTAATGCAACGGCAATGGTGCTCTCTTATCTTGTCGGTCAGCGTAAGTATCCGATAAACTATCCACTGAAGAGTATCTTTGTTTATCTTCTGATAGCTGGTCTCTTCTTTGCCGTTATCACCTATACTAACGCCAATCTTCCTGTTCCTGCAGCCTTGGGAATCAATACATTGGTTATCATTCTCTTTATAGCTCACGTGCTTTATCACGACTTTCCACTGCAAAAATTACGCAGTCGGTTTGCAAAGAAATAAACAAGTATCATTTAATCAATAATATCATTATGAAGAAATCGACTTACTTATTGCCGGACTTCTCGCATTGGGTAGTACATCCATGCACGCCGACGAGGGTATGTGGACGCTCTATAACTTGCCAGATGCCGTCTACGAACAAATGGTAGCTGAGGGATTCCAGTTGCCACGCAACATGCTTTATGGCGCACCTAACGCTATTAGCAATTCTGTTATCAACTTCTCTGGCTTCTGCTCAGGTGTTGTTGTATCACCAAATGGCCTTGTCTTCACTAATCATCACTGTGGATTCAGCGCAATTAATGCCCTTTCCACCGTTGAACATGATTATATGAAGGATGGTTTCTATGCAAAAAGCTATGCAGAGGAACTCCCAAGCAAGGACTTGTTTGTGTCCTTTATGAAGAAGCAGGAGGATATTACTCCTCGTGTTAATAAGCTTATTGCTGGTAAGAATGCTGAACAGACAGAGGCGATTATCGATTCACTTACAAATCATTTGACCGACTCTATCAAGACCATTGATAAGACTTTGCATATCAGTGTAGATGCTTTCTACGAGGGAAATAAGTATTATGCCACTACATATCAGGACTTCCAAGACGTACGTTTGGTGTTCACAGTACCAAAGAGTATGGGTAAGTTCGGTGGTGAAACAGACAACTGGATGTGGCCACGACAGACAAGTGACTTCTCTGTGTTCCGTATTTATGCCGATCCTAAGACCAACGGACCAGCTGCTTACTCAAAGGATAACGTTCCTTATCAGCCAGAAAACTGGGCTCCAGTAAGTCTTGAGGGTTATAAGGATAAGGATTTTGCAATGACAATTGGCTATCCTGGCTCTACTAATCGTTACTTGTCTTCGTTCGGTATACAGCAGCGTCGAGACATCGAGAACACCGTTCAGGTACAAGTTCGTGATATCAAGCTCGCTATTATGAAGAAGTACATGGATAAGAACGAGAAGACTCGTCTCCAATATGAGAACAAGTATGTTACATCAGCTAACTACTGGAAGAACTCTATTGGTATGAATAAATGTATTGATTCCATCGGTTTGATTCGTCAGAAGGCTGAATATGAGGCTAAGATACAGAGATGGTTGGATGAAAAGACCGTGAAGGACCCTGCTGTAAATGTTGATCTCAAGAAGTTAAGCAACCTTTATAAGGAGAGTGCTGAGCCTGCTTTGGTTCAAGCTTACTGGAACGAGTCATTCTGGAAGGTGTCTGAATTGATTCAGAGAGCCTTTGATATCACCCGTGGTGCTATCGAACCACAGGGCCCTAAGGATGATGAATCAGCACAGTATGTACAGTTTAAGGACAATAGTAGCGACTGGAACTTAGCCCTTGATAAGGAAATGACCGCCGCTATGTTGAAGAATTATGCTGAACACGTACCTGCTGCGTATCGTCCAGAAGTATTTAATGTTATCAAAACAAAGTTCGGTAACAATTATAAGAAGTACACTGACTGGCTCTATGCAAATAGTAAACTACTTGTTAAGGACCATAAGTTCTATAATGATGAGAATACACTCAACGACCCAGGTATACAGCTTGGAGTAGAACTCGTGATGCTCTATCAGCAAGTTATGAGCAACTATGTTAGTAAGATAGAAGCTATCGAGCAGGAAGAGAAGAAGCTTTGCGAGGCAAAGGTACAGATGGAGATGGATATGCCACATTACAGTGACGCTAACTTCACGATGCGTATGTCTTATGGTCAGGTAGGTGGCTATATGATTGGTGGCTTTGACAGCAACTACTACACAACTGCTGAGAGTCTTGTTGAGAAGATGAAGTTAGGTAAGAAACTTGAGGATTACAAGGTTGAGCCTATCATGATGGACCTTATGAGTGCTAAGGACTTCGGTCGTTATGCTGATAAGACAACAGGTAAGATGCAGCTTTGCTTCCTTACCAACAATGATATCACTGGTGGTAACTCAGGTTCTCCAATGTTTGATGGTAAGGGTCGCCTTATTGGTCTTGCTTTCGATGGTAACTGGGATAGCCTTTCAAGTGATATCAACTTCGATCGTAAGCTCGCACGTTGTATTGGTGTTGACATCCGCTTTGTCCTCTACTTGATGGATAAGTGGGGTCATGCTGACCGCCTACTGCAGGAAATTAACCCACAGTAAGGGTTACTCCTAATATATTAAAATAGGTATGTTCATTCTTGAACATACCTATTTTTCTTTTGAAAAGTAGTATCTTTATGGGTATATTATCAGCTTATTGACTTTTACTGTAAGCATCCTATATTTTTATTTAGATAATAACGAAAAGGGCAATCATTAATATTATTACCAAGAATACATAAGAAAACAGCCCCAACTGATATTCTTTCTTTGTCAGTAATGCCTCTTGTTCTTTCATCTTTCGTTCGGGAAATATACGAAACATTAAGAGGTATAAGGGAACGACAATAACTGCACCTATTAGGTAATCCCCTCCTTTTGAGCCTGTATGCCAAAATTTTAATACACTCTGCATATTTAATAAAGCAATTATTATAAAGAAACAAAGTATAAACAGTGCGAGAAGGTTTGTCAAGGTAGCAAAATAAGGAATGCTTCTGTTAGCCCCTCTCATATTAAAACGGTATAAACTGGCTATGATTTTGTACATAGTTATTGCTGGTAAACTGAGAAACTGCTTTCGTATGAGTGATACCTCACGATATACGATACCGGTAATAGCCTTCTCTCTTTCCCCTTTTAGTTATCGTGTTGAGGCTCCGCACGAATGGTGCTAATGCTTCGCACGGATGGTGCGGATGCCTAACACCCTTCATAAATGGGGCAATGAACTATACGAATCATTGTAAATGTATCGCCTATTTATCGAAAGTCTCTCCAACGTTATACGCTAAGTCTCCCTCCCCTTTGGGGAGGGTCGGGTTGGGGTATTTACTTCTTTGGTCTGCGTCTTGCCCATCCCTCTTCAGAGAAGTCTGGTTCATCACCCTTTAGCTTAGCTGGACTGGACTTCATAAGTTCCTTCCAATCATCTTTCTTGAACTTATGCTGTCCTCCGAAAGGATTGTCATCATACTGTCGACGACCACGGCCTTTGCGCTCACGAGCGTCCTGACGACCTTCGCCACGGCTGCCGTAACCACCACGACCACCTGCAGAGCGGCTGTTGCCACCTGCTGAACGACCATTAGCCGAACGACCATGACCACCTTCTTCAGTATCGTTACAACGAACCTTACGGCCTTTGTAGGTTGCACCGTCTAATGATTGCATCACCTTCTGAGCGTCCTGCTCTGGTACTTCGATGTAGCTCTGCTTAGCAAGGAGGTCGATATGTCCTACAGCCTGCTTACCATGCACATTCTTATTGATGAACTGCATCACCTCACCCGGATAGAAACCATCTGCCTTACCTAAGTTGATAAAGAGTCGCTTATAACCACTCTCTGGCTTGCGTGGACCACGGCTGCGGCTTCCTCTGCCTTCACCTCTTGCGCCACGGCTATCTTCACGTGCACTACGTGATGATGGCTTCTCAATCTCCTGAGCATTCTTATAATAGTCAAGGAAACGACCGAAGGTTGCAGAAACAATCTTCTTGATGACAACCTCCTTATCGATATACTCGAATTGGCGGTTGATATCCTTCATATAAGGTGCAATCTGGTCCTCATCAACGTCTGTCTTCAGGATGTCATCCATTGTCTTAAACAGCTGCTTCTTGCAGATTTCCTCTGGTGAAGGCAGTGTTCCGTCAACAAAGTCCTTACTGATTTCGCGTTCAATATTACGTACCTTATACTTCTCACGTGAGTGAATAATTGAGATAGAAGTACCCTTCTTTCCTGCACGACCCGTACGGCCAGAGCGGTGGGTATAGTTCTCGATATCATCAGGGAGACCATAGTTGATAACGTGTGTCAAGTCGTTCACATCCAATCCACGTGCTGCAACGTCTGTAGCAACGAGAATCTGTGTGAGATGTGAGCGGAACTTCTGCATCGTAAGGTCACGCTGCTGCTGCGAGAGGTCGCCATGCAACGCCTCAGCATTGTATCCGTCCTTAATCAACTTGTCAGCAATCTCCTGTGTCTCAACCTTTGTACGGCAGAATACAATCGCATAAATCTTTGGATAGAAGTCAACCAATCGCTTCAAGGCAAGGTACTTGTCGCGTGCATTCACCATATAATAAATATGGTTTACACTCTCAGCACCCTCGTTACGGCTACCCACTACAATCTCTTTATAGTCATGTAGATAACCCTTTGCAACACGCTCTACCTCACGACTCATCGTAGCCGAGAACAACAATGTGTTACGATCTTCAGGTACACCGGTCAATATCTCAGTGATACTCTCTTGGGAAACCCATGTTCAACATCTCGTCAGCCTCGTCCAAAACAACGTTTCTAACCTTGTCAAGGCGAGCCTTACCACGGTGCATAAGGTCAATCAGTCGGCCCGGTGTAGCCACGATAATCTGTACACCATGGCGCAACTGGCGAATCTGTGTATCAATAGATGCACCACCATAGACAGCTGCGATATGCAAATGAGGGATATACTTACTGAATTCCTTTAGGTCATCGGCAATCTGCAAACAAAGTTCACGCGTAGGACTCAGCACGATAGCCTGCGTCTCCTTGCTGCTTGTATCAATACGTTGCAGCAAAGGCAAACCGAATGCAGCCGTCTTACCCGTACCAGTCTGTGCCAGTGCGATGACGTCGTTACGATTACCAAGTAAATAAGGGATTACTTCTTCTTGTACAGGCATTGGATTTTCAAATCCAAGCTCACTAATGGCGCGACGAATCTCTTCGCTCACACCTAACTCTTCAAATGTCTTCAAATTCGTTTGTTTATTATTTATTATCCTATATAAAAGGTAAGCTCACCACCAAACGAACCCACTAAAAAGACACTTGCCTGCGACGGGCTTCAACCAGTCAGTACGCAGACTCTCAGGTGGTATGTTACCTTTAATTGGCTGCAAAGGTACGTTAAGAAGTTGAATTGAGCAAATAATACTTCCTATAAATCAATGGAATGGATGAAAAAGAAAGGATATTGGGTGGGTGAGTAGATGAGAAATCTAAAAAAAAGTTGATAGATTTAAGTATTTTTATCATAAGCTATTAAAAAAATACTACGAAAAACACTTGTACTGTTATAAAGTCTAAAAAGTGTCATCGAATATTCGTGAATTACATTTTTTTATGTGTTTTTTTTGTAACTTTGCAATGTCAAATAGAAAAAAATAGTCGTTATTAAAGTTAATTATTTGAGTTAGTACAAGGACACAAAACTTACGTGAGTAAGTTTGATGTTAAACGAAAGGCTTCGCAGTGATGCGAAGCCTTTCTTCTTTTATTCTATATGTAAAGAGGCGGCTTCTGTTAAATGGGACAGTAGATATTTAGTGGGGATAGGCATATATTTTGGCAAGTCTAAAAAGAAAGAAACTTTTATCTACAACTCCTCTTAAGTTAGCCCTAAATAGTTTTATTTTTGCATTGAAGGATTCCGCAGCAGCGTTTGTAGATCTGTTAATATAAAAGTTAAGTATGTCTTCGTAATGCTCGTAGAAAGTTGCAGCAATGACATTAAAGGAATGAAAGCCAGCTTCTGCGACGTTATTATACCATTTTGCCAATGATAGTCTGGCTGCATCTTTGATAGTATTCTTAGCAAAAATCATTCTTAGCGAATGTGATAAACCGTAAGCCTTCTTAATGTCAGGATATTCTCTGAACAGTATTTTGGCTCTTAGCTTCTGTTCATCAGTCCATTTTTCCGATGATTTGAACAACAGGTACCTACTTCTACCAGCAGTTCACTACGTGTATCTCCATTTTCAAAAGTCAGTGGTTGATACGCTATCTTTTCTAACTTTGCATTCTCTTTTTCGTCATTTGCTTGCTGTAAAGCTGCCCAGCGATACTCTATTCTCATCTGTTGCACGGCATCACTTGCAAGTTTCTGTATATGAAAGCGATCAATCACTCGTTTAGCTTTTGGAAAACAATGCCTTACAATCTTACGCATACTATCGGATAAGTCCAAGGTGACCTCTTCTACGGCTTCCCGTTTCTTCTCATCTATCTTATCCAATACCTTGCAGACATCCAAGGATTTGGTTCCAGCAACAATGGCTACAAGACATCCTTGCTTGCCGTGTTTGTCCCTATTAGTGATAATCGTATAGAGTTCACCATTGGACAAGGATGTCTCGTCTATTGCTATATTCTTACCAATATTATCCTCAAAGAGAAGCCACTTCTGAGCATGAGACAACTGATCCCAGGACCTGTAACCACTTAGTGTTTCCTTGTATTGTTTCTCAAAACTACGTCCATTGATATGATAGAATTCCTCAAGCGTACGGCAGGTCACTGGGGATGTCTCCATACGTTTCTTTTAAAAAAGCTCCGAACTCTTTGGAATAACGAGTGCCGGAGGCTGTAATATCTATCTGCAAGGGAAGAGAGAAACTCTTACCTGTACGAATATCTATCCAGCGACGTCGACGAAGAACCAAAATAACCTTATGATCACGAATCGGAAAGTCCGTCACCTCGACAGCTTCCATAAAGCCTTTTGATTCAAAATGAAGATCATCGGAAAGTTCTTTCTCCATCTTCTCATCAAGATAAATACGTAACAATGAAGTATCAGACTCTATCTTAACAATAGAGAAATAATGTAATACATCACTGGGTAAAACGAATTCGGCTAACTGATATAGATATTTTTTTCTTCCATGATACAAAGGAAAGAAAAATATATTAATTAAGAAAAATTTCCCCACCTTTTTTTCTACTGAGCCTGTTAAATGCATGGATTGGAAATAGAGTCAAAGTTTACACGCTTGTATGGTGTGGATGTCTCCAATTAGTCGGTCTTACACGGGGAATAAACTATAAGATGATATGCAAATCTATATTATCGCTATCCGTAATTTACAAATAACTTATTCTCACTTCATAGTTATATGTATATTATTTTCATGTGACTCAAAGCCAATACATGCTCTTTAGGCTTCTTAAAGACGCCTAATTGACTTGTAAAAGACACCCTTTAAGACCCTTACTAACGCCCTTTTGAAGTCCAATTAAGCATCTTTTACTTTGCTGTTTTATAACCAATTGATTTTCTGTTGGTTATAAGCTTGTCTTTTGTTCATGTTTTTGTCGTTATTTATAGTTGTTTTGCTTGAGGTTTTGTAATGATTTTTCTGCGCTTTCTCTATGGGCTTTGTTGTGTTAAAATAAAGGAGTTTTCTATGGCTGAGAATAATAATAGGATAGATCGCTGAGTGTCTTAGCAATGTTGTTTGTTTAATGAGTAACTTCATTTCTTCCGTTAAGACTATACGAAGTACAATCTACACATTGAACGGAAAATGACCTCCAAAAATGATAAAAGGAGATTAAAAGGAAAAGAAAAGCAAGTTAAGCGATTTAACATCTGATAATTAGCAGACCTAAAATAAATTCGTTTTTATTTGGGTGTTACATATATAATAGGTAAATTTGCACGGATTAATTTTTTCGGGACGCGTGAGAAGGTAAACGTCAAGGCATTCGAGCCTATAAAGAGTTACCACTTTTGGTTCCCAAAGATGTTGGTCAAAACAATAAGTATTTTAAAATTTTAGATGAACGTAATTACGAAAACAGTTCAATTGCCAGATGGAAGAACCATCTCAATTGAAACCGGAAAGGTTGCAAAGCAGGCCGATGGTGCAGCAGTTCTCCGCATGGGTAATACAGTACTTCTTGCCACTGTTTGTGCAGCTAAAGAGGCAGTTCCGGGAACAGACTTCATGCCTTTGCAAGTTGATTATCGCGAGCAGTATGCTGCCGCAGGTCGTTACCCAGGTGGTTTCACCAAGCGCGAAGGCAAAGCCAATGACGACGAAATCCTAACATCACGCCTTGTGGACCGTGTTCTTCGTCCACTTTTCCCATCAGATTATCACTGTGAAGTTTATGTACAGGTAATGTTGCTGTCTGCTGACGGCGTTGATCAGCCTGATGCACTTGCTGGTTTGGCAGCTTCTGCAGCGCTTGCAGCTTCAGATATTCCAATCGAGCATACTACTTCAGAGGTTCGTGTTGCACGTGTTAACGGCGAGTACGTTATCAATCCAACTTTCGAGCAGATGAAGGAAGCTGATATGGACCTCATGGTTGGTGCTACTAAGGACAATATCATGATGGTAGAGGGTGAGATGGACGAGGTTTCTGAGCAGGATCTCATCGGTGCTTTGAAGGCTGCACACGAGGCAATCAAGCCTATGTGTGAAATGCAGGAAGAGCTTTCAAAGGCTTGCGGTACAGATGTTAAGCGTGCATACGAAGATGAAGTCAATGATGAGGAGTTGCGTGAGGAGCTCCGCAAGGCTACATACGACGCTTGCTACGCTCAGGCTCAGAGCGGTGACGATGATAAGAAGCACCGTGAGGAGACTTATGACAAGATTAAGTCTGATTTTACCGAGGCTTATGACGCAGCTCACACAGACCTTTCAGAAGACGACCTCGAAGAAAAACACACTCTTATTGACCGTTACTTTGCTGATGTTCAGCGTGACTCAATGCGCCGTAGCGTACTTGATACGGGCAAGCGTATGGACGGTCGTGCAACAGATGAGATTCGTCCTATCTGGTGCGAGATTGATACGCTACCAATGCCACACGGAAGTTCTCTCTTCCAGCGTGGTGAAACAATGTCTCTCTCTACTTGTACTCTCGGTACAAAGATGGACGAGAAGATGGTTGATAACGTTTTGGAGAAGAGCTACCAGCGCTTCCTCCTTCACTATAACTTCCCTCCATTCTGTACAGGTGAGGCTAAGGCTCAGCGTGGTGTAGGCCGTCGCGAGATTGGTCATGGTCATCTTGCATGGCGTGGTTTGAAGGGTCAGATTCCTGCTGACTTCCCTTACACTGTTCGTTTGGTAAGTCAGATTCTCGAATCTAATGGTTCGTCTTCTATGGCAACCGTATGTGCAGGTACACTTGCATTGATGGATGCAGGTGTTCCAATGAAGAAACCTGTGTCAGGTATCGCTATGGGTCTTATCAAGAACCCAGGAGAAGATAAGTATGCTGTACTGAGTGACATCCTTGGTGATGAGGACCACTTGGGCGATATGGACTTCAAGACAACTGGTACAAAGGACGGTTTGACCGCAACTCAGATGGATATCAAGTGTGATGGTTTGTCATTTGAGATTCTTGAGAAGGCGCTTATGCAGGCAAAGGCTGCTCGTGAGCACATCCTCAACATCATGACTGAGACTATTGCAGAGCCACGTGCTGAGATGAAACCACAGGTTCCACGTATCGTTCAGTTGGAGATTCCTAAGGAATTCATCGGTGCTGTTATCGGTCCTGGTGGTAAGATTATCCAGCAGATGCAGGAGGAAACAGGTGCTACTATCACTATCGAGGAGACTGATGGTGTTGGTAAAGTACAGGTTTCTGCCCCTAATAAGGATTCAATCGATGCTGCTTTGGGTAAGATCAAGGCTATCGTTGCCGTTCCAGAGATTGGTGAGGTTTACGAGGGTACAGTACGTTCTATCATGCCATATGGCTGCTTCGTAGAGATTCTACCAGGTAAGGATGGCTTGCTTCACATCTCAGAAATCGACTGGAAGCGTCTTGAGACTGTTGAAGAGGCAGGTATCAAGGAAGGCGATAAGATTAAGGTTAAACTCCTCGAGATAGATCCTAAGACAGGTAAATACAAACTTTCACGTCGCGTTTTGCTTGAGAAACCAGAGGGATATGTTGAGCCACAGCGTCGTCCACGTGGTGATCGTCGTCCACGTCGTGACGGTGAGCGTCGCTTTGATGAGCGTCGTCCACGTCGTGAGAACAATGAATCTGAGAACAACGATTAATCGTTTGTTATAATACTATAATCCCCCAGAAGCAGCCTATAAGCTTGCTGGGGGATTTATTTCTCTATCTACAAAGCCAAGTAGAGTCTAAACCCAATTCTATTGGATGTATTGATCAACTATATGATTATCATTTAGTTATTAAACCAATAAATTTACCGATTGGACAAGGTATACGTGTAGTACCCATGAAAATAAAATAAAACTTGCACGATAAAGATAAATAAAGGTTAAAAACATTCTTGTTTTTTTAATACTAAATACAATATCTTTGCACCGCGAGAGTTAAAAATAGAGTTTACAATATAAAAACTAAAATGATTATGAAAAAGATTATGTTTTTGGTAGCTGCTTGTGCAGCTATGGTAGCTTGTAACAATGGCAAGACTACTGCAAACAACCAGGGTACAGATTCTGCAGTTCAGGATTCAGCTGCTGCTGGCGACTCTGCTGTTTACGAGGGTTTGACACCTGCAGCTGATGTTGCTGGTATCAAGTATCGTGTTGCTTTGGCAAAGGATTCATCAAATGGTTTCAGCGTATCTGAGTCTTACATGAAGTCTGCTTCTGAGACTGATACTGTTTACAACTATACAGGTAAATATCAGGTTGTAGAGAAGGACGTTAAGGGTAAGAAGAATACTTACTACCAGTTCGAGTTGGGTAAGGACAACAAGACCAACTTCCTCGTAGTAAACGATTCTACACTTCGTCTTGTTAACTCTGACTTCGAGGAGCCAGCAGTAAATACAAAGGATATGAACTACGACTTGAAGTTGAAGTAAGAAGAATCTGTAAACAAAACATTAATATAAAAGGGCTTGCCAAGGGATTATACCTTGTGCAAGCCCTTTTTCTGTAGGGTAGGGATGAATCGTCTTTATCATGTAATGAATACTTCTCTTCGATTGTATAGCCCTTTTCTAAGGGTATGTAGCGTTTATTATAAGAATTGATAAGAGGGTGTTTAGGCTTTCGCACCATTGGTGCTAAGGCTCCGCACGATGTGTGCTAAGGCTCCGCACCACTGGTGCGGAGCGTTAACACGAGTGATAACGATGAGAATATCTATACCTTCTCATTGTATTTTTCTATAGTAAACGCTAATGATTGGACAGCTAACGATGCTTATCAAGACTGCATAAAACGCTTGATATGATTTCTGATACTCCTTATAGAAACAAAAATAGGGACACGTCTGTGCCCCTATTTGATATTGTAATGTAGCAAGAATGAATCTTATCTTCTTGCCATGAAGAAGCTTGTACCAGCCTGCATCTGGCGAACCTCGTATACACCATTTGCATCAAGTGTAACGTCTGCAGTCAAACCATTGTTGAGGAATGCCTTTACAGAACCATCACCATTGAAGTGAATAATCTTCTGCTCCTTACCCTCAGCATTCATGTACCATGTGTTCTCCTGCTTGTTATAAGTGAAGTAGAATACGCTACCATCTGGCTTTGTAATCTGGTAACCATTCTCGAGATACTTACAGCATAAATCAAACCATCGTCACCCTTGATGTTGCGAGTCTTACCAACGCGGTTAGCTACAGGGTTATTGCCTGTCCAAAACTCAATACTGTTGAGTACGAGTGCATCTGCAGCACTACAGAATGCGTAGGCAGGAGAAATTACGAGGAAGATAATCTCATTGAGGAACTTAGACTTTGTAGCGTGCTTGTTCCACTTTGCAAGTTTGTTGAATAAAGCAAATGAACCTACACATGAGCTCATGAGTGTTGCGCCAAGCAAGAGGGCAACCATAGACTTGATTCCTTTTGTTTTCATAACTTTCAAATTAGTTTATTTGGTGAATATTAATCTATTATTACTAAGCGGTTTAATTTATGTCTACAAAAATAACACTCTTATTTTTATTAAGAGATAATTTTATTTTATGATATTGAATGTTTGGTGTTTTTAACTTGATAAGTTAATGTTTTTGACATAACAAACGCTTTTTGTTAACGCTTTTTTTTAACCTGAATCGGTTATTAGAGCCTAAACATATTTTTGTTTTATTATCGATCAGATAGGCTGTCTTTTTGGGCGTAGGCGTAGCGGGCTACGTCAAGTTAAAAAAAGGCAGATAAGGTAGCGATAAGAAAAATAAAAAAATATTAGGAAACAATGCTATAGTTATAAAAACAATATATATTGTGGTCTAATAACCTATTCGGGTTTAAATTGTGTGGAGGTTGATTTACCAATTACTCGACAGAGCTTCATTACTTCTTCCTCGAAGGTTTCTTTGTTAATGGCTTTCCCCTTTAGGACAGAACGATAGTTATAGATGGTCTGTGGAGAGTAGAACAGCAGGTCGGCTATCTCGGCACTTTCCTTTACGCCTAATCGGATGAGTGCCATAATTCGCTGTTCTGTTGTGAGTTCATCGGTGCTTTTGTTCTGAATCTGCCCTTCTGGTAAGAGTAGGCTGTTTAACTCCTCAGTAAAGTCTGGATAGAGATCGAGGAACGCCTTATCAAAACGAGAGAGGAAAGTGGTTGCGTCTTCTTCTGATAATCGTTCTGATGAAAGCTGACTAAGCAATTCTGTTATTTGATTGGCTTTAATCTTTCTTTTAACCAATGTCTGTTGTTTCTTGAGTCGGGCAATATACTTTGCACAAAGGTCAATATACAATTTTGCTAATCTCTCGCGTTTGCGATTGGTATCAACAAGTAACGCATTGAGGTCGTGTAGCTGTGTATTCAACTCTTTTTGTTGGGTGTTCAGTTCAGAGAGTTGGTTGTTATTCTTTTGCAATTCCTGTTGCTGAAGACTAAGGCGTTTGGTCTGTTTAACGATATAAAAGACTGCGGAAAGCAGAAAGAGTAGGAGTAGCGAGATGGCAATGATGGCTGTCATCTGCACCTTGTTGCGCTGGTTAAGCGTCTGCTGATAGCTACTTACAATCACTGGTAGCTTGCTTGAAATCTCAATAATGCGGAGCCTATTATTATAGAAATGAGCATCCTCGAGTGCTGTCTGAATATATTGTTGTGCAAGGTCAAGCTCATCTTTGTTGTGTTCAAAGATGTACATTGCAAGGTTTTGGAGGGCAAAGTTCTCCATCGTGCAGTTCTCTATATCTGCAATACTCGACAATAAAAGGAACTCTTCTTGTTTTTCAGTATTTCCCTCGTTGCCATAACTACCAGAGAGGGCAAAGCACGACATGGCATAGAAGCGGGAGTTTTGGGGTAACTGCTTTATGGCTTTGACGTAATGCGCACGTGCTGCTTGGGGATTATTCAATACGAAAACAGCGTATTCACCGAGGTAATACTCGTAAGTTTTAGCGGTTTCATCGCAAAAAGGCATAGCTTTCTTAAGATACTCTTGCGCCTTTAATCGGTGTGTTGGTGTATAGGTTTTATCGTTACAGAAGTCTGCCCAATAGGTGTGAATACGGAAGAGAGAGAAGTAATATTCAAAGTGTTGTGCCTTGTCAAGCCCCGTTGTGTCAACTTGTTCTATTTCATGAATAGCCTCACTATATAAGCCACCAATGGATAATAGCTCTGCCTTACTTATGGTATTACTATTGTAATAGTAGGTGTTCTGCGTCTCTTTTGCAAGTTCGATACCTTTGTTTAGGTATGTCATTGCAGAGTCAAATTGGAAGACATAGTATTCTTCAAATAGCTGTTCGTAGGTCTGTAGACGTTTAAGCGTATTCTCACTGGTTGTGAGATTCTTCTTTAGTCGGTTGATATCTTTGTTCTTATTGTCGATAAGTGCCTTGCGCTGCTCCAACAAATTGTCTAACTTTTGTCGTAGCTGTTGTGTCTTACTACCAGCAGATAATGTCGTTGGCAGTAGCAAGAAGAGTATATATAATAAGCTTCTTTTCATCGTTTAATTACTATTGAGTACAAAGATAATACTTTACTTGGAAATAGAGGATATCTACTTCAAGAAATTATTATCATTATTTAAAATATTGATAATAAGTTATTTGTGATTAATAACAACATAAGTTCATCTACTTGATTACTACTATTGACGGTTACTTCAACTCTTTTTTACTATCTTTGCATAAAATCAAATAATTACTCTTGCAATCTTTAAATAGAATTATAATCATTTTTATACTTTAACAAAACAATGAAGAAAACCAATATTGCCCTTATTGGGCTACTAATGGGGTGGGCAAGCATTGCGAATGCGCAGACTGTAAAGTCTCCTAACGGTAATGTTGCAGTTACTTTCTCATTAACAGGGAATGGAGTGCCTACTTATGAGATGACTTATAAGGGTAAGGCTGTTGTAAAGCCTTCGCACTTAGGTTTGGAATTAGCTAAGAACAAGCATGCCAGCAAGGGCATGAACGAAACCAGTCTTATGGATGGTTTCGAGAAGACTGCTACCAAGACTACAACTTTCGATGAGACTTGGAAGCCTGTTTGGGGTGAGACTGCTACCATTCGTAACCACTACAATGAGTTGGAAGTAGACCTCAATCAGCCAAGCAGCAAGCGTAACATTGTTATCCGTTTCCGTGTTTATGACGATGGAATGGGCCTTCGTTACGAATTCCCACAACAGCCAGAACTGAACTACTTTGTTATAAAGGATGAGCATACACAGTTTGCTATGGCTGGCGATCATACAGCTTGGTGGCTTCCTGGAGACTATGATACACAGGAGCAGGAGACACAAGAATCAAAGCTTTCTGAAATCCGCAAGCGTTTCCATGATGCTGTAAACTGGGACAATTCATCTGTTTCAGTATTCTCAGAGACTGGTGTTCAGACCTCTTTACAGATGAAATCTAATGATGGTTTGTACATTAATATTCACGAGGCAGCATGTGCAAACTATGCTACAATGCACTTGAATCTGGACGACAAAACAATGACCTTCGAGTCATGGCTTACTCCTGACGCTACTGGTTTGAAGGGATTCATGCAGACTCCTTGCGAAACTCCTTGGCGTACGGTGATGGTTAGCGATGATGCACGTGATATGCTTGCTAATAACCTCATCCTCAATCTTAACGAACCTTGTAAGATTGAAGACACGTCATGGATTCATCCAACCAAGTACTGTGGCGTTTGGTGGGAGATGATTGCAGGTGGTAAGTCTTGGGCTTATACTGATGAATTTAGTTCAGTAAAGCTTGGTCAGACTGATTATGCCCATGCTAAGCCTAACGGACATCACCCTGCTAACACCGCAAATGTAAAGAAATACATCGACTTTGCTGCTGCTAACGGCTTAGATCAAGTGTTGGTAGAAGGTTGGAACATCGGTTGGGAAGACTGGTTCGGTCACTGGAAAGACTATGTATTCGACTTTGTTACTCCTTATCCAGACTTTGATTTGAAAGGCTTGAATGAGTATGCACACTCTAAGGGTGTTAAGTTGATGATGCATCATGAGACTTCTTCAAGTACACAGAACTATGAGCGTCACATGGAAGATGCCTTTAATTTGATGAATAAGTATGGTTATGACGCTGTGAAGACTGGTTATGTAGGTGACATTATCCCACGTGGTGACCACCACTATTCACAGTCAATGAACAACCATTATCTCCATGTTATTAAGGAAGCTGCTAAGCATCATATTATGGTGAATGGACATGAAGCAACTCGTCCTACAGGTCTTTGTCGTACATGGCCTAACCTTGTTGGTAACGAGTCAGCACGTGGGACAGAGTATGAAGCATTCGGTGGTAGCGATCCTAACCACACAGTTATCCTTCCATTTACTCGTCTTCAGGGCGGACCAATGGACTATACGCCTGGTATTCTTGAGACTCAGCTCTCAACATGGTGCAATAATAAGAGCTATGTTCACACAACACTCGTAGGTCAGCTCGCACTTTATCTAACGATGTATAGCCCACTTCAGATGGCTGCGGACCTTCCAGAGAACTATCAGAAGTATAATGATGCCTTCCAGTTCATTAAGGATGTTGCTTGCGACTGGGATGATAGCCGTTATCTTGAGGCAGAACCAGCACGTTATATCACTGTTGCTCGTAAGGCAAAGGCACCAACAACTGGTTTGTAGGAGGAAAGACTGGTCTTGCACCACACCTTAGTGTTCTCAAACTCGACTTCCTTGATAAGGGTCGTAAGTATGAGGCAACCATCTACGCAGATGCTAAAGATGCTGATTACGAGAAGAATCCAAAGGCTTACACCATTACTAAGCGCACTGTTAAGAAGGGTGATGTCCTCAAACTTCAGCAGGTTCGCGGAGGTGGTTTTGCCATCAGCTTGAAAGCACTTTAAGCCATTAAATTTTATCGGTATTAACCGATATCAACATAATATAAGATAGAAATGCCGCAGAGAAACGTGATTACTCAGAAAATCAAAGGGTTAAATCCTTTGAAAGGTGGCTACGTTTCTCTGCGGACATTCTATCTCTTACACGAAGCGTCTTACTTACTTACATTACTACATACTAAAACCATTAATTGTAACGTTACATAAGAGATGATATCATGTCCCAAAATAAGAATGAAGCAAATGAAGAAAATTGCAATCATCTGTGTAATATTATGTACGCCATTGCTTATTAATGCACAGACTCAAATACCAACACTTGACGATCTCGACCATGAGATAGCCATGTCATCCCAGTATGACAAACAATATGAAGATGTTATACGCAATGTAAAGAAACAACTTCATGCTGCAAAGAGCATGGAGGCTCGTTACGATTTATCCAACAAGTTATTCAATCTTTATACATCTTATTCTGTAGACTCTGCTATAGTTTATGCTATGGAAAAGCAGAAAATAGCAAAGGCAATGGGTAATCAGAGTAAGGTGAATGATGCAAAACTTAATCTTGCCTACCTCTTGATAAGGGGTGGAGAACTCAAGGATGCAAGCGATATTATTAACTCCATTCCTCGAAGTGGGATAAACCAAGACTTGTCTTTCTATTATTTCTCAACGCGAAAGACCCTCTATCATACACTTGCTGATGCTGCTTTAATCCCTTCGCAGAGGAAGATGTACAAGCAGATGGAGAAGCTTTGTAACGATTCTGTCGTTGATAATAACCAATCTCCTGACATTTGGTCACGTGCTGAACAGCTTGTTAATCGCCAACAGTATGAACAAGCAAAGAAAATTCTCCTTGATGCCTATCACCACTTGAAACCTGGTGACCGCCAAACAGCATTTGTGTCAATCTCGCTTGCTGATATCTATGGTAGAGAGAAGAATGTTGAAGCTCAGAAACAATAATCTTATAGCTGCCGCTATTTCCGATATTCGTAACTCTGTAAAGGAGTATCTTGCTCTACAGCAGTTGGCTGTAATCCTCTTTGAAGAAGGCGATACAAAGCGTGCCTATGCCTATATGGATCATGCTATGAGCGATGCTGTGTTCTGTAATGCACGTCAGCGTACAATTGCTATGGCTGACGTATGGCCTGCAATAGAAAAGTCACATGAGCGTGAAACGAAGAGTCGTACACTCGGACTTACAGCTGCTCTTGTGCTTATAAGTCTTTTGTCTGTCTTCTTGTTGGTTATGATTATCTATACGCGTCGTCGTGTTGTAGAATTGCGTGCTATCCGTGCACGTCTCTCCAACACTAACGAATTGCTGAAAGAGTCAAATAATATTAAAGACGAGTATATTACCCGCTTCCTCACTGAATGTTCTGCTTATATCGACAAACTCGATAGCTATCGCAAGCAGATTTATCGCCTTGTCACCGGAAATAAGCGTACGGAACTACTCAATACGTTAAAATCATAAGAGGTAATTGATCGTGAGTTGGAGTCTTTCTACTCCAGCTTCGATGAAACTTTCCTTGGTCTTTTCCCAAACTTCGTAGATGATTTCAACGCATTGCTCAAACCAGACGAGAAGATTGTTCCTAAACAGTCTGGTCATCTCTCTACCGATTTACGCATCTTTGCGCTTATTCGCCTTGGCGTAAAAAGAGAATGAGCTTATCTGCTCCTTCCTTCGTTGTTCAAAGGCAACGGTTTATGCTTATCGTTCCCGTGTTCGTTTGAAGTCGATAGACCCAGATAATTTCGATGAAATGGTACTAAAATTATAGTCGCTTATCTCTCTTTCCGTAATTTATAGGCTACTTATTATCTTCGTGCGACAAACCAATGTCCTATATATTGGATTGTCGCACGTTCTGTTTTCATTACTCCTTATTCATAATAGCCTACCTATTCTTACTCTCTCTTTGTTTCGAGAGCGAGTAAGGGAACTCTCCTTACGTATAGTTTTATCGGAAGAAACGATGTTGATCATTAAATCAAAACACAACTTAGACAGTCAACTATTTATTCTATTATAAGCCTCCAACACGGCAAACCTTTTCATTCTTAACACTTCGAAGATGTAAATAAGAGCTTGAAAAAACATTACATATTTTCGAATAAAACATCTATAAATAAGGACAAAAACACGTGTAAAAATCAGGTTTGTAACTAAAAGAAAATCAGTTTGTTATAAAGTTGTAAATGGAAAGGTGCTTAATTGGACTTCAAAAGGGCGTTAGTAAGACTTCAAAAGGGCGTCTTTTGCAAGTCAAAAGGGCGTCTTTTAGAAGGCAAAAGAGCATATGTTAGTTTTGAACTGCGTGAAAATAGTTTACAAGAATCATGGTTAATTATATGGATGTAATATTCTGCTAAGTACATATATAAAAGTGTTACTTAAAAAAGAGTTGTACCAACTGACTGTGTTGATACAACTCCCTTTAACACGATTGCTATATATATGTAATTGTTATTTACCCCAAATCTCATTATACCAAAATATATTTAGGCTCTAATGATTGATTGGACTTAACAAACTACTCGACTGATAGCATATCCTCTCTTTTGTGTTGCTTATTTCACTACGACCTTCTTGCCATTAATAATGTAGATTCCTGGATTTAATTTTCCTTTATCATTAGCATCTCTAACTTTCACACCATTAGTATTATATACAGCACCATCGTTGTGATTCGTATTCACTATCTTGTCCACATATGTTGATATTTTTTTACCAACAATACGTACACTGCGCAAGTAGTATCCCTTACCTGTTACAGCTAAGCCATTTTGCTTTAACTCATCAATAGTATTTCTATCAAGCTTAACAGTATAAACCTTTTCATCATTGCCTTCATTCAAGTTCACTATATGACCGTATTGGTTGTTATCAAATGAGAGTTTAGGTCTATTTGTCTCACCATTAACCTTTGTATTCTGTCGTAAGTAAACCTGTGCTCCAGGCTTAACATCTCTCACTACAATTTCAAGTTCTTGACCTACACCTAAGTCTGCAAATTGCTCCTTAGGAATAAGTGTCTCTCCCCACTGAATTTCCTTAAAACCATTCCAGATAGCACTTTCTTTTGGCGAACGACATAACGTGTACAGACGGATGTTCTGACCCTTCAGTACGCACCCCTCCGATTTCAGCTTATTACAAAGTTCCTCTGAAACAACAAAACTCATCTGAGCATCATTAACTGTAAACTCTGGCTTTAATGTAGAGATGGCACGTCCATTCTTATCAAAGATGTCAAGTTTTACATTATCTTTATTATCTAAAAACTCTAAGTCTATTACCAACTGATCTCCAGCTTTGATATTGGCAAACTTATCTTTATCAATATCCAAAGCTATGTTTTCTTTGTTTCTTTTCTCTGGTACAGAACCAACCCAAAGTAGTTCATTGGCTCTTTTATGAACGCGTAACCAGTCGATTTCTGTAACGAATTCCTTAGGGACCTTATTAATATCACCTCCATACTTCGGGTTTAATTCAGGATAGAGGGTTCCACCAAATCCTGTATATGGATACATACTCGGTAGTATTTCTTCATTAGGTTTCCACGCCTTACCACCAACCTGTCCTGTGATGGCTACGTCCCAAACACGGTCTTCCCCATACTTTGAATAGTTTTCTTGTAAAAGTGCATTATATTTATATGGATGTGCAGGGTCACTTTGATCCATAAGCCTTTGTACGGAAAACAGATCTTACTCTTCCATCCAAAAGGAATGTTACAGCTAAATTCTTAGCATCACCTGGTTCTGGATCTATCTGTACACCATAGACATGGAAATCCTTTGAAGGATCAAAGTCTATCTCTCTTACACGGTCACCTTTGTCATTGTGATTGTAGTTGTTTTTTGGTCTCCCGTCTTTCCATCCTGCATTATAGTCCATGCCATGAATAGATTGATGCAAATAAAAACCTTTTTCTTTCATTGCATCCTTTCGATCATCATTTACAAAGAACTCTTGCAAATCAATCTCAAAAGTACTTGCGCCATTACAGTGACGAAGCCAGAGAGCCATCCAAGTTCCAAACTCGTATGGAATCTTTGCTTTTACTTCTATACGGGAGTAAAGAGGATAAAAAGTACCATATTCTAAGCCTTTACCGGTTCCCATGTTAGCTCCATTAGCATTACGACTGGAGATGGCTCCAGACCACCAACCATACTTTCCAAAGTCATGTTTTGGCTTAAATGGTGGTTGTAACTTTACACTATAATCGGTTCCTACAGGGTCTTTTTCAAGGTCACGACGACGTCCAGTTAAGAGTGGTTCACGTGAAGCAGTTATATATGCCACTCCATTTTTCACCTTAACCATATCGGAACGATAATACTGAACACTTCCTTGATCTTTTGTATTACCGTAATCATCAAATATATAATTATACTTGGATCACCATAGACGCCCCATTTTGAATCGTCAATTTTGTTTCCATTAAACTCATCACCTCCATAGTAATTCCAACCAGCCATTGGCGGTACGGCATTTTGTGCTACTTGTGCAGATAGGTTAGAGAGTCCTAAACATAATCCGCAAAGTAATAATCCTGTTTTTTTCATATTGATTTTGTTTAAAAGTAGCCTTATGCCACTCATTGTTAATTAATAACTAAAGTTTCCCACCCAAATAAATAGATAGAAAAATAACAGTTTGTCGAATTTTCTTTGTAAATTAGTAATCGCAAACAACTGATTTTAAAGACAAAACAACAAAACTATTATGGATGCAAAGATAGAGAAAATAAGTGAGTTATCCAAACTTTTGAGTGTTAAAACTCGAATGAGTGATGATTTATTTCATCTTTTTGGCAAGTTTGGCATCGGTCACTTGTTATCTCGACTGTCATTAGAGAAACATGACGGAGTTTCGGCTTCGGAGTTAATCCTTTCTCTTTGCCTCTTCCGCATTGTGGGTGAAAGTATTCACAGTATATGCAAGCATAAGATATATGAGCTTTCAAATCATGGTAAGAACTGTTTCTATCGGATGATGATTCGCCCGCAGATGGATTGGAGACGCTTGATGAACCACTTTGCTCTGCGTTATATGTGCCTCTTGCGTAAGTATGGCGAAGCTCCTCAATCCGATACCGCAACGTGTTTCACTATAGATGACACCGTGCTCCAGAAGAGTGGCGTGAGAATAGAGGGTGTCAGTCATCAATCATACCCTTTGATTTTTCACTGCATCAGGAAAAGGGAAACAAGGCGACTGTGGGTTGACAAAACGGCAACATAGAAAGGCATATCAAGAGACATACCGGCAATCCTGATTATAAGCGCTTTCAAGAGAGTAAGATGTCTAAGATGGAAGTTGCATAGTATTACTTCCCCCAAATTAGATGGTCTTACAAAGGCGGATAAACTGCAAGACGAAATGTATAAAGGGGAAATAGATACGATGTCTATCCGTCTTCTACAAACAACTTCTTCCCTGATTAAGATGTGTTTGTAAACTATTTTCGTATAGTGCAAAACCAATACATGCTCTTTTGGCTTCTAAAAGACGCCTAATTGACTTGCAAAAGGTGCTCTTTTGAAGTCTAAGTAACGCCCTTTTGAAGTCCAATTAAGCACCTTTTACTTTGCTACTTTATAACAAATTGATTCCCTGTTGGTTACAAACCTGCTTTTTACATGGGTTTTTGTCTTTGTTTTCAGATGTTTTTTTGAAATTATGTAATGAATTTTCATGGTCTTTTTGGTGTTTTTGAAGTATTAATAAAGAAAAGCTATTCCGTGTCGAGAATGATAAAAGGATAGACGACTGATAGTCTTAGCTATGTTTTTGTTTAATGTTTAGTGTTTTTTTCCATTGACCGCTTCTATTGTACTTTAACACCATCTAATCATCACTTTGAATCAGTTTCTTCTCTTTTAAAGTCTTTGCTTCAGATTATCTTCACGACAAGAAATCGAGGAGGAGTGGTAAATTAGGATAAGAAAGAGGGTAAACAGAAGAGGGGTTAATAAAGGATCGTGGTAATAATAATCTATAAACAGTATAATAATAGTCTATTTTTATGTAGAAAAAGAACTTCCCCTATTGATCGAATAGCTACGAACCAATAGGGGAAAGGAATACATTTAGTTATCAAGAGTTAGGGAACTGAATGTTTATTTTGCTTTCAAAATCAAACGGAGGCTTTGCTTATAATTAATATAGTTCCATACCCAGTTGAGCAGAATAAACGTCTTATTCTTTACACCAAGGATAGAGCGAAGGTGAACAACGAGCCACAACGCCCAAGCTGGGAAACCTCCAAACTTCTTTCCAGAGATTTCGGCTACGGCGTGGTTACGACCAATAGTTGCCATTACACCGAGATTTTTGTATTTGAAAGGCTTTAGTTCTTTCCCTTCTGACATTGCTTTAAAGTTCTTTGCCACTGTCTTTGCCTGCTGCATAGCAACCTGTGCTAACTGTGGATGACCGAGTGGATATTCCTCATCACCCTCGACAAGACTCACATCACCAATAGCATAGACATCTTTTACACCTTTCACACGACAAAAACGATCGGTTAAGAATCTACCAGCATGACCAATACTCTCTGCAGGAAAACCATCTACGGTGTTTGCACAGATTCCACTCACCCATATAACGGTCTGTGTAGGAATCTCTAAGCCAGCACTGGTTTTCAAAATACCATCTTTGTATTCAGTAGCAAATTGAGGCTGACGGATATGAACATGCAACTCCTTTAAATCACGTTCTGCTCGCTTGGATGATACTGGGTCCATAGCCGAAAGTAGACGATCAACAGCATTTACAAGGTAGATATGCATCTGTGAAGAGTCAAGGTCGGGGTAATCACGAGCTATGATGTTCTTCTTCATTTCTGCTACAGCACCTGCAATCTCTACACCTGAAGCACCGCCACCAACAACGACAATATTCATTAAAGCTTGTTTGCGTGCTGGGTCTTCCTCTGTCAAAGCAAGTTCAAGATTACGGAGAATAGTGTTGCGGAGTCTCATAGCCTCACTAACCGATTTCATCGGGAGGGTAGTTGCTTCGATATCCTTATTACCAAAGAAGTTTGTCTTTGCTCCAAACGCCAGTACAAGATAGTCGTAATCTATCTCACCGACAGTCGTTTTGATTGTTTTTTTATCCGTATTCACCGACTCTACCTTTGCCATACGGAAGAAAAAGTCCTTTTTACCTTGGAAAAGTCGACGGAAAGGAAAGGAGATACTACTTGGTTCAAGACCACCCGAAGCCACCTGATAAATCAATGGAGGGAACTGGTGATAGTTATTCTTATCTATTAATACTACTTGATAGTCATCGTCTACTAATTTGAAGGCTAATTCCAAACCTCCTAATCCACCACCAACAATAACGATTCTCTTTTTGTCAGTGTGTTCAATGTTTGCTTTCATTATCCTGCTTTATTTATGTTTGTTTTCTTTTATATGTCTGTTTCCTTTTCTTTTTTACAGAGAAAATCGTGCCAGAGGTATTCTTGCTAAAGGAAAAGTTATACTGTTTATATATAAATCAGTTTTGTAAGTCGTTCTTCTGGGAAGAGTTCGCGTGCAACAGCTTGCACCTCTTCAGCAGTGATAGCGTCAATATTGCGATAAAGTGCTGATATATCTTTCTTCCAACCATAGTGAAGAAAACCTTTACCGAAGTCTAAAGCAAGGTTCTCTCGGTTGTCACAAGCTATGCCAATCTGTCCTTTAATCTGCTGTTTAGCTATAGACAACTCGTCATCTGTCAATGGAATGTCGATGAAATGGTCAAGTTCTGCACGTACAAGGCGCATACATTCGTCCAAATCATCTGAGTCACAGCCAAAGTAAATGCTCCAAATACCCGTTAAAGAATAGCTCACCATAGAGCTTTCTACCGTATAAACGAGTCCACGACGTTCACGAAGTGCAAGATTCAACCGGGCACTCATTCCTGGTCCACCTAAGATATTATTAAGTAGATAAAGTGCCATACGTCTTTTATCATGTATGCTATAAGCACGATTACCAATCATCACGTGGGCTTGGTGAGTATGCTTATCTATCTTAACTGTCTGTGGCTGATATTCACTCAATGCAGGAAGCGACGTTTCTATTGGCTTTTCAGTTTCACCCTTTATTCTTACTTTCGAGTGATTTTCCTTCTCTAAAAGGCTAAGTAGATTATCAAAATCTATATCACCATAGGCAAAAACACCGAATTCATCGGTTGGTAGTGCTTCTGAGTGAAACGAAGTGCATCCTCGGTAGTAAACTTCCTGACACGCTCTGCCGTACCAAGGATACTATGTCCTAAAGGATGTCCACGGAAGATGATATTTTCAAATTCATCATATATCAACTCTGCTGGACTATCGTTATAAGATTCGATTTCATCGCAGATAACTTCTACCTCCTTGTTAATCTCTTTTTGTGGATAGGTACTGTGAAAAACAATATCTGTCAGTAGGTCTATCGCCCTCGGAAGATGGTCCTTCAGAATAGCTGAATAATAAACCGTATCGGTCTTGGTGGTAAAGGCATTGAGATCGCCTCCTACTTGCTCAAGACATTGAATAACATCAATTGCAGTTCGGCGAGTAGTACCTTTGAAGGTAACATGTTCGCAGAAATGAGCAATACCCTCCTCGTCAGGTAGTTCGTTAGCTGTCCCGACGTTGAGTTGATACCCACAATAGACCACTGGTGAGGTCGTTGAAAGGGCTATGATGCGCAGTCCATTCTCTAAGACTGCAGTCTGATATCTTGTCATAGGGTGCAAAATTAAGAAAAAAGAATGAAAACTAATAGACTTTAATAGACAAAGAAAAAAGAACTCGATTCATTTTGTGTTCCGCCTAAATTTCTGTATATTTGCACAACTAAAGCGAGAAACAACATAATTCACAATAAAATGCGGAAAGTTATAGGTATCGGTGAAACCGTCTTAGACATCATCTTTAAGGATAATAAACCAGTTGAGGCAGTTCCGGGTGGATCTACCTTTAACGCCATTACGTCGTTAGGACGCTGCGGAGTCAACACATCGTTTATCTCTGAGGCGGGTAATGACCATGTTGGAAATATATTATCGACTTCTTGAAGGACAATGGTGTGAATGCTGATAACATTTCAACCTTCCCTGATTCTAAGTCACCTGTATCACTCGCTTTCCTCAATGAGAAGAATGACGCTGAGTATATCTTCTATAAAGATCACCCACACGTTCAATTAGATTTCACATTCCCTGATATACAGCCCGATGATATTGTGCTTTTTAGTTCCTTCTATGCGGTGAATCCAGTGATTCGTCCACAGGTAGTAGGACTACTTGATTATGCACGTTCACGTGGTGCAATCATCTACTACGATGTTAACTTCCGTCCTGCACATAAGGATGATGTTATTAAGATTACCCCTAATCTGATAGAAAATCTTGATTATGCGGATATTGTACGTGGTAGTTTGGAGGACTTCGCAACGATTTATAAAAAAGAAGATGCCGATAAGGTCTATAATGCGGAGATTTCTTTTTATTGCAAGCAATTTATCTATACGCAGGGAAGTCAGCCTGTTGAAGTGCGCAGTGGTAAGGAACTGAAGAAGTCATATCCTGTTCTCGACACGAATGTTGTCAGTACAATCGGAGCTGGTGACAACTTTAATGCTGGCTTCATCTTCGGTATGTTGAAACAGGGTATCACTCGTGCCGACCTCGAAAGAGGACTGACAGAAGAGCAATGGGACAAACTTATCAACTATGCCTTGGCGTTCTCTGCAGACTGCTGCAAGGACATCTTTAACTATGTAAGCAAGGACTTTGGTGAGAAGATGAAGGAGGGGGCTTTGTAATAAGCCTTATTAGCCTAATAAGTCCAATTGTCATAATAAGCCCAATAAGCTAAAAAAGAAACTACATAAATTCAAATAAAATGATAGAAATTGCCAATAAAGTTTATTACGTAGGAGTTAACGATCGTAATAAGAACCTTTTTGAAGGATTATGGCCACTGCCTTATGGTGTTACCTACAATTCTTATCTCATTGATGATGAGAAGGTTTGCCTTATTGATACAGTAGAAGTAGACTTCTTTACACAGTTTATTGAGAGACTTCGTGAGGTGTTGGGAGACCGACAGATTGATTACTTAGTCATCAACCACATGGAGCCTGACCACTCTGGTTCAATAGGTTTGCTGCGTAAATATTATCCTAATATCCAAGTTATCGGTAACAAGAAAACCTTTGATATGATGTCAGGATTCTATGGTGTCAAGGATAATACGTTAGAGGTTAAGAATGGTGAGGAGTTGAGCTTAGGTAATCATACCTTACAGTTCTTTATGACTCCAATGGTTCACTGGCCAGAAACAATGATGACACTCTGCAAAGGTGAAGTCAGCCACCTCTTTACAGGCGATGCATTCGGCTGTTTTGGTGCATTAAATGGCGGTCTCATCGATCAAGAGATTGATACAGATTGGTGTTGGTTAGAGATGGTTCGCTACTATTCTAACATCGTTGGAAAGTACGGAACACCTGTTCAGAACGCATTGAAGAAACTTGCGGGTATTCATATCGATTATATCTGCTCTACTCATGGACCAGTATGGCACAAGTATGTTGATAAAGTTATCGGACTTTATGACCGTATGTCTAAGTACGAAACTGAGCCTGGTTTGGTGATTTGCTATGGTACAATGTATGGCAATACAGAGCGTATGGCAGAACAAATTGCACGTTCAGCATCTCTTGCTGGTGTGAAGAATATTCGTTTGTACAATATTTCTAAGACACACCACAGCTATATTCTCCAAGACGTCTTCCGCTTCCGTGGCTTGATAGTTGGTGCTCCTACTTATAATGCAGGACTCTATCACGAGATGGATGTACTCTTGCAGGAGGTTGCTAACCGCGATATCAAGAACCATCTTATTGGTTGGTTTGGTTCTTACTCATGGGCTTCAAAGGCTGTAGCTGCCATTGGCGAATGGAACGAGAACCATCTCCACTTTGAAAAGGTAGGCGAACCTGTAGAGATGAAGCAGGCGCTCACACCTGAGATTAAGGAAGAGTGCAATCGCTTAGGCCGTGAAATGGCTGCAAAACTTTTAGAAGAATAAAATGAATATAGCAGTATTTTGTTCTGCAACAATAACATTGCTCCCGACTACTTCCGTGCTGCGGAAGAGTTGGGACGATGGATTGGAGAGAATGGGCATACGCTCGTTTATGGTGGAGCCAACAGTGGATTGATGGAGTGTATTGGTAAAGCTGTACACGAAGCTGGTGGACGTACTATCGGAGTTATCCCTCGCATCTTAGAGGAAGGACGTAGAGTTAGCGACTATGTAGATGTAGAGATTCCTTGTGAGGACCTTACTGATCGCAAGGCAATCATTATGGAACGCTCTGATGAGTTCTATGCTTTACCAGGTGGTATCGGAACAATTGATGAAATTTTCACCGTTGCAGCCTCTGCTTCTATTGGTTATCATCATAAGAAGGTTACCTTAGTCAACGTGCAGGGCTTTTGGGATAATCTTATTGCCCTACTGAATGACCAACAAGAAAAAGGTATGATGCGTGGTAGACTCCATGATTATATAGAGATTAAGAATATAGACGACTTTTAACCCGAATCTCTAAAGTTTGCAATTCATGAAGCAAACTTAGAGATTTGTCTTTAATACGTAACTATTTTTCAAAGGATTATTTCGTTGAGACGCATTGAGATAAAAACGAAACATAAATAAACAATAGACGTGTTCATTTCATATTCTTCAACAAAAAATGAATACGTTTACAATACCTTACAGTTATTTTGCACTCTACCTGAGCCACAAAGCATGTAAATATGCGGTAAATAGTGTAATTTTGCAGCCGAAGGTTAGCTAATGATCAGATTCAAGAATTATAACAGGATAGCTTTACAAGATGTTTTAGTATCCCTGTTTAATATCAAGCTACCTTTATCTAATTAAATAACATGAGTGGCATAAGGCTACTTTTTAAAAAAAATCAACATGAAAACAACAGGACTAATACTTTGTGGATTGTGTTTAGGACTCTCTAACCTATCTGCACAAGTAACACAGAATGCCGTACCGTCCATGGCTGGGTGGAATTACTATGGCGGCGATGAGTTTAATGGAAACAAGATTGACGAATCTAAATGGGGCGTCTATGGTGATCCAAAGTATAATTATAAGTTTGATGATTACGGTAATACAGAGGGGCAGGGAGGTGTTCAGTATTATCGTGCCGATATGATTAAGGTAAGAAATGGAGTAGCCTATATTACTGCCTCACGTGAACCTCTTTTAACAGGACGTCGTCCTGACGCTAAAAAAGACCCAGCTGGGACCGATTACAGCGTAAAGGTGCAACCACCTTTTAAGCCTAAACATGACTTTGGTAAATACGGTTGGTGGTCTGGCGCACTCTCCAGTCGTAATGCTAACGGAGCAGACTTGGTGAAAGATAAAGGGTTAGTACATGGAACTTACTATCCTCTTTACTCACGTATAGAGGTGAAGGCTAAGATTCCATATGAGTTCGGAACTTGGATGGCATTATGGCTTCGTCACTGTAATGGAGCAAGTACATTTGAGATTGATTTACAAGAGTTCTTTGTTAATGAGGACCGAAAAGATGCAATGAAAGAGAAAGGCTTTTATCTGCATCAAACTACCCATGGCATGGACTACAATGCCGGTTGGAAAAACGGATACCCCAATAATACTTATAACCATAATGACTATGGAGATCGTGTAAGGGAAATTGACTTCGACCCAGGAAAAGACTTCCATGTCTATGGCGCACAGATTGACCCAGAGCCAGGTGATCCAATGCACTTAGCTGTAACTTTCCTCTTAGATGGAAGAGTTAGATCCGTTTTCCGTACAAAGGATGATCGATATAAATCAAAAAACTCGAAGTATCCATATCGTTATAATGCACTCTTAGCACAAAACCTTTCAAAGTATGGAGAGGAGCGTGTTTGGGACGTCGCCATCACAGGACAAGTAGGTGGTAAGGCATGGAAAGCTAATACAGAAATACTTCCAAGTATGTATCCATATAAAGGATTTGGTGGTACTCTCTATCCTGAATTAAACCCGAAGTATGGAGGTGATATTAATAAGGTCCCTAAGGAGTTCGTTACAGAAATTGACTGGTTGCGTGTTTTTAAACGAGCAAATGAACTACTATGGATTGGAAACTTACCAGAACATAGAAAGAATCAGAAGATAAGTCTTGACCTTGCAAAAGAGAAGTTTGCCAACGTAAAGCCTGGTGATCAGTTGGTAATGGACCTTGAGGTTTGCGACCCTACTCAAAACGTAAGCCTTGATATCTTTAATAAAAGTGGAAAATCTATCACAACACTTAAGCCAGAGCTTGCTAAGAATGACGCACAGGTAACTTTCGTTGTGACTGAAGCACTTAGTAAGTTGCTAAAGAGTGAAGGCTGTGTACTGCAAGGTGAGAACATACGTTTATACACTGTTTGTCATTCATCAAAGAAGGATGCTATTTGGAGTGGCTTCAAAGAAATCCAGTGGGGCGAAACAATTATCCCTGCAGAGTTGTTTGCGAATTTAACAGAAGGTCAGAAACTTGAGTTCGTGGTGAGAGATGTTAATCCTGGAGGAAAGATTTTCTTACGCCAGAATAAAAAGAATCCTACTGATTCAAAAAGACCTAAGTTCTCATTTAGCGTACAGTATGGTAGTATTATCAACTTGGATAGTGGAAAAGATGAAAAGACCTATAGTCTTAACCTCGAACCTAAGGTTATCGAAGAGTTAAAACAGAATGGCTTGGTCGTAACTGGACAGGGGTACTACTTGCGTAGTGTTAACATTATAGGTACGAGTCATACTTCAAATAACACTGTTACAGGTATTGCTATAGACAAGATAGACTCTGCGAATCAAAATGATGGTACTGTCTATTCTATCAATGGCATGAAAGTAAGAGATGCCAACGATAAAGGGAAATTAAATCCTGGAATCTACATTATTAATGGTAAGAAGGTTCTGGTAAAGTAAATTAGTGGATAATAAAATTATGAGCGAGATATCTAAAACATCGTACAATAGAGTATCTTGCTACGTTAGAAAAGTATTCTGAAACCCTAAAGTTATATATCAAATAGGCTGTTACATTGTAATAACCAAATGTTGATAATATCGTGAAAAGGGTAGATATATAACAGAAAAATTGGGGCTTGTATCAATATTTTTAGTTGATATAAGCCCTTTTTGCATCCAATCATTTATAAAAAACTATTGCTGTCCGGTAAAACTTAAATAACGTGAGTTCGACGAATTATAAGTGTCTATAAATTTGGTGATTAGCGAAACTTGTTGTAACTTTAAAGAACTAATATACAAACAGTTACAAACAAAAATCGCTATGATCACCGAGGACAAAGTTACTGAAATATTTTGTATGGCAGATGACTTCTGCAAGTTTTTTGATGCAATGACAGCAAAATATACGCTAAAACCTACAGGAAAAAGGAAATATCATCGAAATTCTACAATGTCAAAGGCAGAAGTTATGCTGATAATGATCCTTTTCCACGATTCTGGTTATCGTTGCTTCAAACATTTCTATCTTGAAAAAGTATGCAAGCAGCTTCGCCATCTGTTTCCAAAAGTTGTTTCTTATAACCGTATAGTAGAATTGGAAAGGGATGTAGCCGTACCCTTAACCTTGTTTATCAAGAAGGTCCTGCTGGGCAAATGCACGGGTATAAGCTTCGTTGACAGCACACCACTGCGTGTCTGCAAAAACCAAAGAATACATATTCATAAGGTTTTCAAAGGCATAGCCCAAAGAGGGAAATGCTCTATGGGTTGGTTCTTTGGCTTCAAGTTGCATTTGATTTGCAATGAGAAAGGAGAACTTCTCAACTTTATGATAACACCAGGAGATATTGATGACCGTAAGCCTTTGGAGTACAAAGCCTTCATAGATTTTATATATGGTAAGCTATTCGGTGATAAAGGCTACATTGGCAAGAACCTCTTTCAAAGGCTTTTCGTTGACGGAATACAGCTTATTACCAAATTGAAAAGTAACATGAAAGGAGCGTTAATGAGTGTTTCAGACAGACTTTTACTCAGAAAAAGAGCCATTATAGAGACGGTGAATGATGAACTAAAGAACATTGCGCAGGTGGAACACTCCAGACATAGATGCTTTGATAATTTCATCGTCAACTTATTAGGGGCAATTGCTGCCTATTGCCTGTTTCCAAAAAAGCCGTGCATCAATGTGCAAAGGACCATTGACACACAGCTTGCATTGTTCTGAATTCGTCGAACTCACGTTAAATAACATATAAATCCTTGCGGAATAGCCTTTATATAGGTAATTCCGCATTCTTTTTTGAAATCCAAGCCCCCTAATCAAATAAGTCAAGTTCTTTTGGTGGTGAATTTGCCTTTTCAGCTATTATGATGAGTTCATCATTTTGTGGATTGTCCATAAATGAGATGAAATCAGTGTAATACATCAGTGTGAGCCTCAGCATTGTTACCAGCTGCGAGAAGGATACGTGTCTTTTTATCATTCTGGAGATAACGGTACAAAGCAGATTGGCAATGAGTACCACCCATGTCTGTATCTGTATGGCATTTACACTGTCACCATAGAAGAAATGCAGTGGGAAGTTCTGTTTGAGCTGCTTGTAAAGGGACTCTATAGCCCATCTTCGCTTGTAAATCTCCTCAAGGTCCTTTACATCAAGCTCAAGATTATTGGTCAACAGGACAACTGACTTATGTGAGTTGTCACTCCACAGTTCCACTCGTCTTGCCTGGTGTCTTATCTCCCCCTTCTCAAAGACAATCTTCTTGTCTGTATGTGTAACCAATCCATCAGGGCTTACATAGGTTACTGAGGACAACTCCGTATAGGTGAGATTCTTCTTCATCTTGGTCACATAGCATACCCCTTCCTCTGTAAGTCGCTGGAACTGTGCATAATCAACGTATGCTCTGTCCATGGTAAGGGTAGCATCCTTAGGAAGATGCACTTCTTTAAGTAGATAATGATCATGCGTGGCGGCAGAGGTAAGCTGTACGACCATGGGAACGCCAACATGATACTTCATCACCGTATGAACCTTCATACCGCCTTTCTTCTTACCACTCTTGGGGTGTCTGCCTACACCCTTGAGTATGTTGTCAAAAAGGGTAATCGTAGTTGAATCCATCATATACAGAAGCTTTTCCCATGTCTTCTGTTCACCTTTAGGGCGGCTGTCCGATAAAAAAGAACCATAACGCTCTAAGAGGTACGCATAAACGCTTGCAAAGAACTCTTGTGGGCGACGCTTGTTGGCATCAGCAAGCGTACTACGACGGACGACATAGTCGATGCCAAGATGATGCAGTTTGTTTACTTCAGCCTTCATGCCTATCTCCACTTCCCGAAGAGAATCAAAGTGTTTGAGAACACCGAAAAGCATTATGACAAGGTGAGTCCACCCATCAAGACGCTTCACATAAGCTTCACTTCGGGGTGTTTCAAGGCTGATTTGCTTGATTTGTTGCTTATCGAGTAATTTTATTACCTGATTATAGACCGCTGTCCGATAAAAATGTGTACTTTTGCCCATGTTATTGAAGTTTTATCGCAGAAACAAAAGTAACAAAAGGGCTGAAATCTGAGTGAGGATTTCAGCCCTTAACTTTTTATATAACAAAAAAATGTTTACCGGACAGCAATAATAAAAAAACACTTGGTTCATAAGTGTTACTCTTATTTGATTAATCTCGATGAAATCGATAAATTTTTTTATCAAAAAGAGATGAAAATAATAGTCTGCTCAGCCCTCTATGCACATATATCTCAGTGTTTCTTTAAAAAGTAGATTTGGGTTTAAGATACGGCTATAAGTAATCAATGTTATCTCTTTTTAGTGGCTGGAGGAAGTTTTGTTTAAGTATAGTGAATTTGATAATATTTGACGATATTTGCTTTGCAGTTTTATCATTTTACGTTACCTTTGCAAGGAAGATAAGATAAAAACGTAATATCTATTAAACAATGAAGCATAAAAATCGGAAACATTTTTGGCGGCAGGCTTTGCGATTGTTGGACTCGCTGCACTGGCAAGTTGTGCGGGAGAAAAGTTCCATGTGACAGGTTCTATTGCAAATGCCAAGGACTCTTTGCTCTATTTTGAGCATAACGGACTCAATGGATTTTCTACTGTTGACTCTGTTAAACTCGATGAAAAGGGCGATTTTTCGTTCTCAGGTGATAAGGTGGATAATCCAGAGTTCTATCGACTTCGCATTGCTGGACAGATTATCAATATTGGTATTGATTCTACAGAGACAGTCGATGTGAAGGCTACTTATCCGCAGATGGCTACCGATTATAGTGTGAAGGGTTCCTATGAGAATGAGAAAATCAAGGAATTGGCACTGAAGCAAATTGACTTACAAGCACGTTGCCAGTCTATTCTTGCAGAACGTCCTGACCTTGCTGATTCAATTATCACAGTATTGATGAGCGACTATAAGCAGGATGTATCACGCAACTATATCTTCAAGGAGCCAATGCGTGCCTATAGCTATTTTGCTTTGTTCCAGTATATTGTAATAGGTAATCAAGCACATTTGATATTTGACCCATCAAGAGACGTAGCTGACAATAAGGTGTTCGGTGCTGTTGCAACCAGTTGGGATACCTATTATCCGGGTTCAGAGCGTACGCAGAATCTCCATAATATCACGATTAAGGGTATGAAGGATGAGCGCATTGTGAAGGCACAGAATAAGCCAGTGGAGATAGAGGCTAAGGAATTAGGTGTTGTCGACCTTCCATTACGTGACAACCGTGGTGTAGAACGCCATCTTACTGATTTGAAAGGTAAGGTCGTTCTACTCGACTTCCATGTCTTTGCAGCAAAGGGTTCTACAGAATACATTATGCAACTGCGCGAACTTTACAATAAGTACCATGATCGTGGCTTCGAAATCTATATGGTTTCATTAGACGATAATGCTCATTTCTGGAAAGAGCAGGTGGCTAATCTGCCATGGATTAATGTCTATGATGATACTGGTATCAGTCAAGCTTATACAGCTCCTGCACAGACGGTTCCAATCATCTATCTCATTGATAGAGGTAACAATATTGTGAAGAACCCATCACAGATTAAGAATCTTGAGCAGGAGATTGAGCGTTTGTTATAAGAATCAGACATGAATCTTCTATGAGCTAAGCTGAGAATACTTTGGCATAAAGAAATTAGGTTATTGATATAGAATCTCTATCTCAATAACCTAATTTCTTTTTTATTTAGTTTGCTGTCACTTTTAACACTTCTCGTAACCTCTTGTTAGTTAATCATATGCAAGAGTTATTGGAGTGACAGGAGTGACAGCAACTTTTATTTCATGTTTTACACGTCATACACTAACCTCTTAATATGTTAGTATCCCCAGTACGCTTGGTCAATGGTTGTCTCTACACTTTTACAAGCTTTTTCTTATTCCGAACTTGTGTATATAATGCTCTTAGATCTAAGTATGAATTGCCTCTATCATATTAACATTTCGTCTGGTGCGAGGTGTTCGTACCATTGGTGTTTACCATCCGCACCATATGTGCTGGGCACCCGCATCATAATAGAAAAGGGTGTTATAATAAAAAAATGCCGTTATAATTAGAAGTAAAAAGCTCTATCTTGATTGATTTGGTTTTTTTAAAAAAAAGGCTGAAACCCAATGAAGGATTTCAGCCTTTAGTCTTTATTATCAATGAGAGATGATAGCATGATTAGGTGTTTATGTCTTTTCCTATAGGATGAGGATAATGCTAAAATACTATGCTTCAATTATCTCATGCCTTCACAATCATACAAACTGCGTATGCAGCCATACCATCTTCACGACCAACGAAGCCCATGCGCTCGGAAGTGGTAGCCTTGATAGATACGGCATCGATGTCACAACCGATGATATCAGACAGACATTTGCACATAGCAGGGATATGTGGGTTTATCTTTGGACGCTCGGCACATACCGTAGCATCGATGTTTCCTACTCGATAACCCTTTGTTGCTAAGAGGTCAATGGTCTTGCGAAGAATGACCTTTGAGTCCATATCGAGTGTGTCAGCAGAGGTGTCGGGGAAATGATAACCAATATCGCGCATATTAGCGGCACCGAGTAGGGCATCACAGATAGCGTGAATGAGTACGTCAGCATCACTGTGTCCAAGGAGTCCAAGGGTATGCTCAATTTTGATACCACCTAAATATAGGTCGCGTCCTTCAACGAGTTTGTGTACGTCGTATCCCATTCCGACACGGAAAGATGGGATAGGTTGAGTAGAATTGCTCATAATAATGGGGACCTTCCCAGGCTCTTCTAAGATAGAAGATGTTTTATGCGGGGGATAGGTTCTTATTGGTTTATATTAAAAGTCTTATAATACTTATGTAAAGAAGATTACTATCAAGGATTTGGCTAATGGTAGTAATCACTCCCCTCCCTTTGGGGGAGGGGCTGGGGGAGGGGCCAGTTGTTGTTTATCTCCTCTTAAACAAATCTTTTATACCATCCATGTCAAATGATAAAGAGAAACGGAGGGTCTGATCAAGTGGGTTGTTCTTAGCTGTTGCAATAACATATCCGGCATCCAGTGAGAAGACATTCATCTTGAAGCCTGCACCGACAGTGAAGTACTTGCGGTTACCTTTGTTCTCGCTTTCGTGGTGGTAACCAGCACGGAGTGAGAACTTATCATTATAAGTATATTCAGCACCTAAGCTCCACTGAATCTCCTGTAACTCTTCAGAAGCACCATTAGGTGCATCACCGAAGCTCTTGAAGATACCAGAGATAGAAGATACGTCATAGTATTCCTTCTGAAGACGGTTATCATAGTCTACCTGTGTTTCATCAGCCTTGCGCTTTGGATAGGTAGGAACTAATAACTTATTAGCATCAGCAGCAATGGTAAAACGGTTGAATTCATCGATAGGAATCATCAACGAAGCACCTAAACGAAGGTTGGTTGGGATGAACTCAGAGCGATTATCACCACCGAAGGTAATCTTTGAACCGATGTTTGAAATATTCATACCTAAGCCCAACTGGCACTCACGCTCACCGATATTGATATAGTTCTGATAATAGCAAGACAAGTCGGCTGCAAAGGCAGAACCTGGCGCGGTATCATCGGTATAGTTATAGGTAAGGTCAGAGTATATCCAACGTACAGCCGCACCTAATGAGAAATGCTCACTCAACATCAGAGAGTAGGCTACGTCCATTGACATCTCATAAGGGTTAATGGTCATGTTAGATCCGTCAGTCATCTGTACTTCACCCAAAGAGAAGTAGCGCATAGAAGCTGAGACTGCACTGTAATCACCGATACGATAGTAACCAGAAAGATAAGCCAAGTCGATGTCACTCACCAACTGGCGAAGCCAAGGAGTGTAGTTTAGTGAAACACCCGCACGAGAAATATTAAAAGGATATTTTGCAGGGTTCCAATACTGTGAATTCACATCTGGGTCGGTAGCAGCACCAACGTCACCCATACCTGCAGCACGTGCATCAGGAGCGATAGTCTGTGAGGTAACAGATGTGTTGACTGGATTAAAAATGTCTTTCTTATCCTGAGCGAAAACGGTAGATGAGGCAAATACCGTCAGTGAGAGGATGGCTATACGAAGCTTATTAATCATTCTATTTTAATTGGATTGCTTATTAAATGTTGCTATATGGATTGAAACGTTCGTTCTGTGTTATTTATTGTCTAAGATAATTAGTTTCTTAGCTTTCGATACCTTTGTCGCACCATTACTGCTGAGGCGTACTCGATAGAGGTAGACACCTGTCTTGAGTCTTGCTCCACTCTCAACGGTAAGGTCCCAGTTGGCTGTAATGGCATTGCCCGATGCAACACCAGTCTCACTGCGGTGCCATAGGAGGCGACCGCTCATATCGAATACTTCAATGTCAATATCGACATCTGAACCAATATAGTTGTGCGTAACAATGAATGTCGTCTCTGTCGTGGCAGGATTCTTAGAAGCATTGACACTATAGATTTCTGGTGCCAGTCCTTTTACAACCTTGAACTGTAATGTAACGGTTGAAGGGTTGTTCTGTATGTCCCACGCACGGAACTGCAGAGTGTGGTCCCTCAGAAAGCTCAGGCAGACTAAAGCCTGTTGTTCCTGATGTATAGCTACCGAAGTCATATCGGAAGTTATCATTCAGAATATAGGTCTGCGTCAACTTGCCGTCGATGGTCAACTGCATGTCATGTCCGATACCATTACCAGAAGCGTTGATACCATCTTTATCCGTTATCTGTGCAAAGAAGTAAGGAGTACTATTGACCTCACCACCATTGACAAAAGAAGGAGAATTGAGATAAGCATAGATTGATGGACCAATAGAGTCGTTGTATACAATCTCTGAACCATCAATCGTGAAGCCATCTTCATGTCCTTGTGCCATGAGGGTATGGTTGTCGTTAATGGCAGATAGGTTCATCAAGCCTGTTCCTGCTGCATAGTTGATGTCACGTGGTACGGCGAAGGTGAATGTAAACTCACCATTCTTGATACTATCTGTACCATTGTAGAGCACTTTCTGTCGATCGTAATATTGGAACGCACTTGCGGATGTATCCTCTTGCTTCTTACAGGTAATAAGTTCTTTTGTGTCACGTACGGTAGCACTGAGTAGTCCCTTGAAGTCACCTTGCTTACTACCATTCTTTGCAATGTAACCTTTGACAGTTACAACGGAGCCACCTTTGAGTACAACAGAACCTGTCGTACTTGGCGTTTGTCCATTGATTGTCTCCACTTTTACCTCTAATGTTGGGAGGTTCAGTGAGAGAGCTGGGTCGCCTAATAAAGCATATTGCAGTTTATTTGGTGTGAGGTCGCTGTTAGAATTAATCAACTCACATTTAGCTAAACGCTGTGCTTCGCCCAATGTGGTTGGTTTACCATTTGTAAAGCTAAGTACATGCTTGAGGAAGGCAGTATTGATTGCCTTGTTATAGTAAGCATATACCGTACGAGTAGTACCCCAGAAAGCAACAGAGCCACCCTTCTTGTTTAGCATTGCTGCTTCACCGATAGTTGGGATAGTACCATCGTATGGCATAATATCACAGCTGGCGGTAATCCAAAGTGGTAGATTGGCGTTGGTAAAGTTGGCATAGTCGTTGAGGCGGAGTACTGCTTCATGAGAGATCTGGTCTTCCTTTCCGTGACCAGCATAATCCATGATGAGTGCACCTTGTGCCTGTTGCTGCTTGATAATAGCACTTACCTCAGGGTAGGTGTTACCAGTTGCAGACGATACACGGGTGTAAGCATCCCACATCACTTTCTTTACTTGATAGTCAGGATAGGTCGACATAATGGTTTCTGCGGTCTCATTGACATCGTGCATGTGGAGATTATTGTTTCCATCATCACCCATGAACATGATAACATTCTCCCAACTTCCGCCATTCTTGTTCTCAGCATAGCCGATTGTCTTATCAACTAATACCTTTGCATCTGATATCTCTGTCACAGGAAAGCGCCCAACTCCAAGGTCTTCTTTGTCGCGTCTTAACAAGTCTCCACCTTCTCCATCATCCATCAACGTAAACCAACCATCATTGACATAGCAGTCGGTCTCGCTGAATGAGTTTTTACTCTCGTAGGCAAGAAGATAGTCATCAGGGTTAAGGTTACGACAAGCACTGGTAACCATACGGTTGTCCCATACGCAGTCGCCAAAGAGTAGGAGCGACTGTGGAAGATTGTCACTGGTAGCACGGTCGTAAAGCATCTTCATATAACGGCGGTAAGCCATTGCATCAGGTGTTCCACTGGAGAATTCATTATAAAGTTCGTCTGCTGGGACAATACGTACAGAAATATTATCGTGTGTACGATGGAAGTCGGCTAAGCGTTCTGCCTGGGCTAATAACTTCTGACTTGTAGGGATGATAATCACCATGTTGACTGGTTCGTCAGCATGATGGTCTTGATTGGTTATGTTGTAAACATACTCTGGGGCAGGGAAAGAAGCCTTCAAAGAAGGTGCTGGCGCAGGAGTAGGGTAGGTCATGATGAGGTAGTCAAGACGTGCTGGACCACCTGATATAGTCGTCAGTTTGATGCTGTCAACAGCATGGAGGTTGTTGAGCGTATAAGTTCTAACCTCTTCATAACCTTTATCGAAAGATTCTTGAGGTGTGATTCTAATGTCGCCAAGACGCTGACCATTAGCTTCTACCTTTACAATAGAATTATAAGTACCTGTTGTTACGGCTACAAGTTAGTTTTGCACTTGTAGCACGTGCTTTGTTTGCCAAGGTGAACACCTTACCTTCGTTCAGATTTAATGGAGTCTCTTCAAAGAGGTTTCGACCTCCGTGATACCAACTGAAATTATCAATCTCATGCAGACTATGATAGTCACCTGCTGATGGATAGAAACTGTTGAGGAAGGTTGTGCTATCTGCAACAGTTGCAGGAGCACTGTTGTTGTCTTCTGTTAGGAAGTAATAACCATAGTCAGAATAAGGGTTGCGGATCCTCTTTACCGATGTGTTGCTTTCCCAACTAACAGGACCACGTGCATAGAAGAGCCGTCTACCATTACTATTATAGGTTGGTACCTCTTTTAAATCATCAAATGAAGTGATGTCGTCAGCTGTAAGAACCTCCTTCTGCAAGTTTCCACCATAGCCATAGATTTTGACTTTGTCAATATTAGAGAAGCCGGCACGACGGATTAGATTATTGGTCAACTGATAGACACCATTAGCTGGAACACGTATCTTGCCCACTTACCACTTGCAAGAATTGAATGCGCTGCATAGCGATTTGCTATTGCAGATGTCGCTACAGCACCAGTACGAGTTTCAATGCCTTTTGTCTTCTTTGTCGTTGTTTTCTTAGGACGCGATGTAAGTGCTATCATGAAACTGACGAGGAACTGCTTTTTTCCGTTGCGCTGAACGATAGGCATTAGAGAGATCTCTAATACACCACGCTTACGTTCCACAGTCATCTGCTGATGTATCTCTGGTAATGCAGGAGGGACAACACTTGTCAATGCATTGTAGCGTTCAATGTCTGTCTTACTCATGTCCATAAACTCAGGATAGCGTATCTCCAATTCGTAGGTAGAATCAGCGTGCTGTTCACCAACAGGGATAGCATAACGGAAATGTGGCAATAGTGAGTCTATTGTCACATCTTGAACCGTTAGGTTGAAAAATCTTTGCTGTTGAGCTGATAGTTTTATGCAACCCAACAGAAGTATAAGGCAGAGTATTGCTGAACGTTTCATTAACAGCTTGTTGATTCCTTTCGTCATTTTATTGATGTATTCCTTCTTAAGTCTTTTTATCAGTTATTCCCTCTGTTCGGTTGATTATCTGAATTCCTTAATTGGAGAGTATAGAAATCTATGTCGTAATCGTTTAGAAGTCTTTCACTTACTCTCCTTAGTTTACTTGCAATTAAAGTCGAGAACCTTTCTCTCTTCAATGTATCCTTCTAAGTGGTCATTGATATGTACAGGTCCACAACCTGATGGACAGCCTGTATAGATGATGTCGCCAGTCTTGAGGGTAAAGTAGCGACTAATGTAACTGATGATTTCATCTACTTTATATAGCATGTCAGTTGTACATCCTTCCTGAACCATCTGTCCATTGATATCAAGGTGGAAGCGGAGCCGTTGTACATCAAGGAATTTATCCTTTGATACCCATTCGCCTAAAGCAGCCGAACCATCAAATCCTTTGCAGAGGTCCCAAGGTAGTCCTTGCGCTCTTAGTTTTTGTTGTAATTCGCGAGCTGTGAAGTCAATACCAACTGACACAGCATCGTAGTATCTATGAGCGAAGCGCTCTGAGATGGTCTTCCCCAATCGGCAGATGCGTACCACGAGTTCCGTTTCATATTCAATCGTTCCCAAGTCATCGGGAATGAAGAAAGGCTTTTTATCTTTCAGTAGGGCAGAGTCTGCCTTAGTGAAGATAACAGGTCCTTCCTTTTTAGATAACGTTTCGTTTAGCGATTTATTATGTTCGGCATAATTCATGCCGACTGCAAAGATTTTCATTGTTGGTAGTTTTAGGAAATTATTGGGCTTATTGGCCCAATTAGCCCAATTAGCCCAATTAGCCTAATAAGCCCTAACTTCTAATAAAAGAGAGTTGCAGGAGCCTAATGGCTATCCTACAACTCCCATATCTTTCTTCTAATGAAGCTCTGTGATTACTCTGCAGCGAGAGTGAAGCGCTTGTAAGCAACAATCTTAAGATCCTTGCTCTGAGCCTTAAGCCACTCGCTAACGCTCTGCTTGTCGCCATCACCGAACTGGAACTCCTGATCAACGAGACAGTTCTCCTTGAAGAACTTGTTCAGACGACCCTTAGCGATGTTCTGAATCATATCCTCGTTGAGGTTTGCAGCCTTCTCAGCAGCAACAGTGTTGCGAATCTCGATAGCCTTGTCAGCTTCCTCACGAGTCAACCAACCCTTCTTGATGTTAGACTCGATGTGGTCTTCACTGTCAACGAGGTTAGCGTTGATACCTGCCTTCTTGATAGCAGCAACAACAGCCTTCTCAATCTGCTCTTCCTTAGTCTTCTCAACAGCAACCTTGAACTCCTCGTCCTTAACAGACTGTGGAATAGATGCCTCGTCAAGAGCTACTGGCTTCATAGCTGCAACCTGCATAGCTACCTTGTGACCAGCATCCTCGTTGTTCTCATTGAGCTGAACGATAGTTGCGAGAGTGTGCTTGTTCATGTGGTCATAAACAGACAAGTTCTCACCCTCAAGGAAGTTGTAGCCGTCGAGCTCCATCTTCTCACCAGTAACACCAGAACGCTGCTGAACTGCTGTAGCAGCATCCTCGCCATTAGCGAGCTTAAGTGTCTTAACCTCATCAAGACTCTTGCACTTGTTAGCAACAGCAGCGTCCAGAATCTCCTGAACGAGGGCGATGAAGTCCTGACCATTAGCAACGAAGTCTGTCTCACACTTGATAGCAACCATAGCAGCAAAACCATCTACCTGCTTAACGAGTACACAACCGTTTGATGTCTCACGGTCAGAACGCTTAGCAGCGATAGCCAAACCACGCTCACGAATCAATTCCTTTGCCTTTTCGTAATCGCCTTCAGCCTCTGTGAGTGCCTTCTTTACGTCAGCCAGACCTGCGCCAGTCATAGCGCGGAGCTTCTTGATATCTTCAATAGATATAGCCATTTTTTTGTTTTCCTTTCTAATATTATTAATATTGTGGGCGTTGATGAGGGATAATAAACTTCACGTATTATAAATAATATAGAAGCTCATTAGCACTCACCAGCGCCCACTATGTTTCTTTTTAATTACTCAGCAGCTGGTGCCTCGTTCTCTGCCTTTGAAGCCTCTTCTGCCTTACGAGCAGCACGCTTTGGCTTTAGCCTCAGCAGCCTCTTCAGCCTGCTCTGCAGCAGCCTTCTCGTCAGCCTTCTCAGCCTTACGCTCCTCAAGACCCTCTGCGATAGCACCGCAGCAAGCAGCGAGGATAGCCTCTACTGAATCCTTAGCATCATCATTAGCTGGAATGATATAGTCGATGTTCTTTGGATCAGAGTTGGTATCAACGATACCGAATACAGGAATGCCGAGACGGTTAGCCTCCTTAACAGCGATGTGCTCCTTCATTACGTCTACAACGAAGAGTGCAGATGGCAAACGAGTCAAGTCTGAGATAGAACCGAGGTTCTTCTCGAGCTTAGCACGCTGACGTGAAATCTGCAAAAGCTCACGCTTAGAGAGGTTAGAGAATGTTCCGTCGTTCATCAACTTGTCGATGTTCGTCATTTTCTTCACAGCCTTACGGATGGTTGGGAAGTTGGTCAGCATACCGCCAGCCCAACGCTCGTTTACGTATGGCATGTTAACAGCTGCAGCCTTCTCAGCTACAACTTCCTTAGCCTGTTTTTTTTAGTAGCGACGAACAAGATCTTCTTACCACTCTTAGCGATACCCTTGAGTGCCTCTGCTGCCTCGTCTACCTTAGCTACAGTCTTGTGAAGATCGATGATGTGGATACCATTGCGCTCCATGAAGATGTAAGGAGCCATAGCTGGATTCCACTTGCGACGGAGGTGGCCAAAGTGACATCCTGCCTCCAATAACTGGTCAAAATTTGTTCTTGACATTTTGTTTGTTTTTACTTGTTTACTTTCTTTTTAATTCTTTCTTGGCGAATGAGCTTCACCACGCTTTGTTAGAATCAACTGACGGGTAGTCCCCCGATAAGGAATCGCGTCAGTTTAGATACTAAACCTTTTCTTTACCTTTTGAAACTTTGAGGTTTGAGGTTTGAACTTTACCTTTCTGCTCTTAACTTTGAACTTTGAGGTTTGAAATTTGAACTTTTACCTTTCTGCTTCGTTTTATTCTTTTTATCAAACAAAACATATCATAAAGTTCAATGTTCCAAGTTCAATGTTCAATTTCAATGTTCAATGTTCCAAGTTCCAAGGAAAAATATTAACGCTTACTGAACTGGAAGTGAGCACGAGCCTTTGGCTGACCTGGCTTCTACGCTCAACAGTACGGCTGTCGCGTGTCAGGAATCCCTGGTCCTTAAGTGCTTTCTTATCTTCAGCGTTAACCTTAACCAATGCACGAGCGATAGCAAGACGCAGTGCCTGGCTCTGACCAGTAAAGCCACCACCATCGAGGTTGGCCTTAATGTCATACTGACCTTCTACACCGAGCAACTGCAGTGGCTGCTTAACCACGTACTGCAGGATAGCTGATGGGAAGAATTCAGTTAAATCTTTCTTGTTGATTGTGATCTTACCGGTGCCCTCTGAGAGGTAAACACGCGCTACAGCGCTCTTACGGCGACCAATTGCATTAATTACTTCCATCTTTCTCCTTATTATTTATACTGGTTAATATCAATTGCCTTTGGCTTCTGTGCCTCGAGACCGTTGAGTTCTGTACCTTCGATAACATAGAGGTTATCCAACAGATGACGACCTAAAGGACCCTTTGGTAACATACCCTTAACAGCATGACGAATCATCTTGTCAATACCGTTCTTACGAGTACGAAGCTGTGCAGGTGTGTTGAAACGCTGACCACCAGGGTAACCAGTATAACGTGTGTAAACCTTATCAGTCTCCTTCTTACCAGAGAATACAACCTTAGCTGCATTGATAATGATTACGTTGTCACCACAATCTACGTGTGGGGTGAAAGTTGGCTTGTACTTTCCGCGAAGAAGCTTAGCTACTTTAGAGCAAAGACGACCTACAACCTGATCGCTCGCGTCAATAACGACCCACTCTTTTTTAGCTGTTTCCTTGTTTACGGAAATAGTCTTGTAACTTAAAGTGTCCATTCTAAAAAATTAATAATTTTACTACTAAAAAACGTTTTCTATTTTTACGACTGTGCTTGACCTAACCATGCTGCCCGGCCAAAGACAACACTATTAACACGTATCGTATGGGGTTCTAAGAAAATTCCCCTTAATAATCGGACTGCAAAGGTACTTATTTTCAACCTTATATAATTGGTTTGGATAGTAGGATTATATGTAGTTTATGATTATTTAACTAAAATCGCTCGCTCGTTTGAGTCTGTTATTGTGTTTCTCCAAAGGTTTTTGTTTAATGTTGTTCTTGCATCTTACCTTATAATATTCGTTGTCGTTAATGTTTGAACTTCTGCCTTACTAAACAGTCAAAAATATTAGTCTTATCTCTCTGCGAATGTTTTTAAAAACTTAAAAACAAAGCGGGGAAGTCAAAAATGGTAAAAAAAGATAGAGGTTTATCATAGTTTTATTTATTTTTTTGCAGCGCTATAAAGCTACTTCTTATGTCTGAAAAGAAGGGCATAAGTCCGTGGCTTATTATATTATAATAGGTGAAACATAAAACATAAACAAATATAACAGATTAAACAAAGATGAATTTTAAATCTATTTTATTAGGTGCGGTTTTGGCCGTTAGTCCTGTGTTCGGTTTTGCCGACAGTAATATCAAGATGGTTGTCGGAACCTATACTGATGCTGGTAGTCAGGGGTTATATTCTTTCTCTTTCGACCAGTCTACTGGTAAGGCATCGGGTATCACTTCGTTAAAGGTTGACAATCCTTCTTATTTTACTTTCAGTAAGGATGGTCGTAATATCTATGCTGTTAGCGAGAAGAATAATGCGACAGCTGTTCTTAATAGCATTGGTTACGACCCTGTAAATGGTACTTTCGCTTTTAAGAATTCACAGCTGACGCATGGTGGCGATCCTTGTTATGTGTCTACAGATGGCAAGATTGCACTTACAGCTAACTACTCTGGTGGTACTATTTCAGTCTTCCCAATTCTTAAGAATGGAACACTCGATAAGTCTTTGTTGCAGTTGGGTAGTGTGAAGGGTGGTCCTAACCGTTCACGTCAGAACACACCTCATGCACATTGTGCTATCTTTGCGCCTGATGGTTATATCCTTACAACGGACTTTAGTGGCGACCGTATTCTTTGTTTCTCTTATAACAAGCGTGATAAGAAGTTAGAGGATCATGGTGTTGCTGCTCATGTAAAACCAGGCTCTGGTCCACGTCATCTTGTTTTCTCTCTCCTAATGGTAGATATGCTTACCTTATGAACGAGTTGTCTGGTAAGGTGATTGTTTATAGTTATAGCGACGGTAAGTTAAAGGAACTTCAGTCTATCGCTGCTGATAACGCTAACGCACGTGGTGGTGCTGATATCCATGTCAGCCCTGATGGAATGTTTGTTTATGCCAGTACACGTCTGAAGGGTGATGGTATCACTATCTTCCGTGTAGGTAACAAGGGTACCTTGACTCGTGTAGGTGCGCAACTTACTGGTAAACATCCACGTAACTTTGCTATCACACCAAATGGCAACTTCCTGCTCGTTGCTTGTCGTGATGATAACTCAATACAGGTTTACTCACGTGATAAGGATACGGGCTTGCTTAAGAATACTCATCAGGATATTGTCCTCAGCCACCCTGTTTGCGTGAAGTTCTATCCGGAGTAAGTGTTTTTTTAGGAGTTAAGGAGTTAAGGAGTGAAATGGAGTTAAAGACATTAGTCTTTTTCCTTTCGCTCCTTTACTCCTTTATATTGCTATAGTCTTAACTCCTATACACCTCCTTTCACTATTTATGTATGTGGTATCCTTGGTGGTGAATACTTCAAGAGTCAAAATCAAGAAAAAATCAAACCTTTCTCAGAAGGGCATGTTGCTAAGGTGAACAATCATGAGGTTATAGTAGTTTTTGGTATGCCTAATCTTTCTGCAGGTATGAGAAGATTCTTTTATTAAATTCTTCGTAATGCATCTGTAAAGCACACAGAGGATACAAGTATAATTAGTGTTACTGCTCCTCGATATTCTAAAGGTCTTATTATGAAAGTACCTGTTTGCTTGTGGAGAAAGTGTGTTTCATGCGCTAACTTAATAAGAAAAAGATTAGAGTCATTTATATAATCAAGTATGGGCGTGTGTCAAAATAGACATATCTTCTTTGTTGACAAGAAGGCTAACCCTTTTTGACGAAAAGGTCAACCCTTTTTGAAAAATAGTCGACTATTTTGATAAAAACTGTTGACCCTTTTGTAGACAGATTAAGTTTTAGGAATTTAAAAGAGAGGATGTGTCTATTTTGATACACTCTCATATTTTTTATGTGAGTTTTTAGTCGGTATGTTGATACTCCGCACATATCGTGTTGATGCTCCGCACGAGTGGTGCGGGGGCTTAGCACGGATGGTGCGGAGGGTTAAACACATTGTTATATATAGACGATAAAGGGACAAATAGTTGTTAGAAGCGAGTCGTTCTGCCATAAGTAACGTCAGACGGTCTTGTTAAGAAGAAAAGTAAATCGTTAGTCTAAGGAATAAAGAGAGGTAAAGACGTTTTAAGACTATCTATCGTTACTTTCTGTTTTTATAATAACGCCTTGATTACTTGCAAATACAAAAGAAAGGATGTATCTTTGTTGCAGTAACTCAGGCGCAACCATTACGCAGCATCCTAATGGGAACACCATAACTAAAAATAGCAATGAACAAAAGAAATCTTTTCCTTTATACAGCCTTGACAGCTCTTTCCGTATCGGCTACGGCACAGACAATGAACATCACACGTGAAGGCGACACAACGATTGTAAAGATAGCAAAGTCGCCAAAGTATCTTCTCCTTCCGATTGAAGAAGAGAAAGATGAGGCGCAGGTGATACTCGATAATGGTAAGAAGACCGATACGTGGATGGATGTAAGATTAGCACAAGGGAAGACCGACTATTATGTTCCTTTCAAACTCAATAAGGGTAAGACTTCCGTTGTCAAGATTCTGAACCTAAAGGCAGATGTACTGGCACTTCAAAAAGGACAACTGAAACTTTCAAACGTGTGGGACGTTACCAATACCGACTACTATCGTCCTTCTTATCATCATACCCCTTCTTACGGATGGATGAACGATCCTGTTGGTATGTTTTATAAAGATGGGGTCTACCACCTCTGTTATCAATACAACCCTTACGGCTCTATGTGGGGAAATATGCACTGGGGACATGCTGTCAGTCGTGACCTTATCCATTGGAAAGAGGTTGAACCGACGCTGCAGCGTGACCCTATGGGACATATCTTCTCAGGTAGTACGGTAATAGATAAGGATGGTACGGCTGGTTATGGTAAGAATGCGATTATCTCCCTTTATACCTCCGATAGCAAGGAGAATGCGCAGACACAATGTATGGCTTATAGCACCGATGGCGGTTATACCTTTCATAAGTATGAGAAGAACCCAGTTTTGAAACCTTTTGATGGTGTGAAAGACTTCCGTGACCCAAAGGTCTTCTGGTATGAGCCACTGCAGAAATGGTATATGATCGTTTCTGCCGACAAAGAAATGCGTTTCTATTCGTCGCCTAACTTGAAAGACTGGACCTATGTCAGTGCTTTTGGTGCGGGTTATGGTTCACAACCCAATCAGTTTGAATGTCCCGACTTCTTCGAACTCCCTGTTGATGGCAATCCAAACAAGAAGAAATGGGTGATGATTGTGAATATCAATCCGGGCTGTCTCTTTGGTGGTAGTGCTACGGAGTACTTTGTAGGTGACTTCGATGGGACGAACTTCACCTGCGATAGCGACCCTTCTGTGGCTAAGTTCCTCGACTATGGTAAGGACCATTATGCCACAGTTACCTTCTCAGGCGTTAAAGACCGTGTGTTGGGAATAGCATGGATGAGCAACTGGCAGTATGCTAACGTTACGCCTATCCGTCAATATCGTGGTGCCAATACGCTTCCACGTGAGTTGAAACTCTTCACAGGTAAAGATGGACAAATCTATATGTCTTCTAATATTGCACCAGAGGTTGCCTACCTAAGAAGAACCTATAAGCGTCTGCCCAACCTTATTGTAGCTAAGGAAAGGGACGCAGAGAACGTCACAGCAAGTAAGGAGAACGCCTTTGAGGTAGAGATGGATGTAACGCCGACAAGGCTTCTAAGACGGGAATAGTTCTTTATAATGATAAGGGAGAGAAGGTAGATATCTACTTTGATATGAAGGCTGGACGATTGGTTATGGACCGTACGGAGAGCGGAAAGGTGAAGTTTGGTGAGAAGTCAGAACCTCATAAGATAGAAACAGACTATGACGACCGTCAGGAACAGAAGGCTTTAGGAGTGAAGCGCAAGCTGAACTCTATTAATTATCAGAACGACTTTGCACTCGGTACATGGGCACCATTGAGCCTTTGCGACTCCGACACCTACCACTTGAACATCTTTGTTGATAAGTGTTCAATAGAAATCTTTGTCGATGGTGGGCGCATCTCTATGACCAATCTTGTCTTCCCAACCGCACCTTATACCTCTATCAAGTTCTATTCTGACGGTAATAGAGCCTCCTTTAAAAACATAAAGGTGTGCGAGTTAGGAATATTGAAGCGTTAATAGATAGTCTTTTAACGCTTGCTTTGTCATTGGCAGTGTTCTGAATGGTAAAGGAAGGATAGCGTATTAAGGATGAATAATCAATAAAACAGATATGAAACAGTTAATCGTTGGTCTCGGAGAGGCATTGTGGGATTGTCTTCCTGAAGGTAGAAAGTTGGGTGGTGCACCTGCAAACTTTGCTTATCATACAGGACAGTTTGGGCATGATTCGTTGGCTATTAGTGCTGTCGGAAATGACGTCTTGGGTAAGGAAACCCTCGATGAATTCGGTAAAAAAAGTGTAAAGTACTTGATGCCAGAGGTGGATTATCAGACGGGAACGGTACAGGTAGAACTCGACAGTGAAGGTATACCTACTTATGACATCAAGGAGGGAGTAGCTTGGGATAACATACCGTTTACTCCCGAGGTTGAAGAAGCAGCCAAGAACTGTCGTGCTGTATGCTTTGGCTCACTTGCACAGCGTAGTAGTGTAAGCCGCCAGACAATACAGAAATTCCTCGAAGCAACGCCAAAGGACTGTCTGAAAATATTCGATATCAACCTTCGTCAGAACTTCTATACAAAGGAGGTTATCACCACTTCGCTCCAGCATGCCAATATCCTCAAGATTAATGATGAGGAACTTGTTACTATCGGTCGTCTTTTCGGTTATCCAGGTCTTGATATAGAGAATAAGTGTTGGTTGCTTTTAGGAAAGTACAATCTTGATATGCTTGTTTTAACATGCGGTGTGAACGGATCATACGTGTTCGCTCCAAACCTTAAGTCGTTCCAAGAAACGCCAAAGGTTGAGGTTGCTGATACTGTTGGTGCAGGTGATTCCTTTACGGGTGCTTTCACTTCAGCCATCCTTGCGGGTATGCCTCTTCCAGATGCTCATAAGTTAGCTGTGGATGTCAGTGCGTATGTCTGCACGCAGAATGGTGCTATGCCAAAACTCCCTAAGGAACTATTGGATAGAATTAAGTAATTTATTCCTTTCCCTGATACGTCAGATTGCTTCTGTGTGGGATAATAGTTGTTTATCGTACGTATCTTAATAGGTGAAGGATAATTGGTATTTAGATAAACTACATGGTCCGAATTGATTGAGTGAAGGATAACTTTTCTCGATTAATTCGGACTTTTTTGTGTGCTTGTCTTGGAGTTCTTAAGGTTCTTCCGAAATATGGATTGATAAACTAAAAGTCTTATATAATAGGCACACGGAGTCACGGAGGGGACGGAGGTAATGCAATGTCACGGAGGTGCCGACGGCACAAAGAGCGACGGAGGTGTAGCGTAGTGATTCTTGATAACTATTTTTGTGTAAACGCTTTGTATATAAATTGCTAATAGAATTGGCAAACAAGCTCGGTGGCTCTATGCGCTGACGATGCCTCTGTTACTTCCATTGCTTTGTTTTAATAATCCTCCTCCCCTGAAACCTTGTTCTTTTTAATACTTGAAAATTCAAGGATAGTGTATGAAAAATCATTACATAATTTGCGATAAAACACCCATAAATAAGGCTAAAAGCACATGAAAAAGGTAGGTTTGTAATCAACAGGATATCAGTTAGTTATAAAACGGTAACGCAAAAGGTGCTTAATTGGACTTCAAAAGGGCGTTAGTAAGGGTCTTAAAGGGCACCTTTTGCAAGTCAATTGGGCGTCTTTTAGAAGCTAAAAGAGCATATATTGATTTTGAGTTAAGTGAAAATAGTTTACAAATGTCAGGTGAAATGGAATTAGTGATATGGTCTTAAAACATTGTACAAACCTTTATTCTAATTCTGAATACTAATCCTTCTGCAGTCTACATAGAATCTGTAAGCAGAGAAGTGAGGTCAAAAGATGTTCTTGAATGAACCGATAGAGTTTAAATAGAGCGTAAAAAATTTATTAAAAGTTTACTCAAAAGTGAATAATATAACTTTTAACTATTATCTTTGTATCAATTTCTATGGGGTATAAGATACTTCTTGAAACTCTAAAAGAAGCAAATCTACTAAGAATAGATAAAGCTTCAAAACCGATTAAACTATCTACTTATGACAAATGTTTCTCTAAAAATCATTGAACAGAGTGAGCAGGTTGGAATGTTCTCTATCTGTTTTGACAACAACGAAGAAAGTGAGTTTGAAAAGTTCTTAAATGAGTTTAAGGACAATGCAACATATAATAAAGACTTTAATGTCATTCTTTTAGCATTATCAAAGATTATCGAAAAAGGAGCTTTGGAACGCTTTTTTAGAAATGAAGGAAAGATGAGTGACAATGTAAAGGCGCTTGCTATAGATTCACATAAGTTGCGATTATATTGCTTACGAATATCTGATCAAATCCTTATACTTGGTAATGGAGGTATAAAGAATACAAGAACATATCAAGAGGATGAGACCTTAAGTGGTTATGTAATGAATTTACAAACATTCGATAAGGTTTTGCATAATGCAATTAAAAAGGGACAGATTACAATAGAGAAAAGTATGATAACCAATATAGAAGGCACAATATTCAAATTGTAAGAATAAGTCTTCTAATAGATAAGGAGGGTATATATGGTAAAGAACGAGCTATTCAGACAGTGCCTTGCAGCGGTACCTGCAGAACAAAAAGCCCAATTTGAACTTTCATTTGGGATTGCAGAACGTATCCATGAAGTGTTATCTAAGAAAGGATTAACACAAAAGGACCTTGCAAAACAACTACATAAACGTGAGTCAGAAATATCTAAATGGCTTACGGGAAGGCATAACTTTACAATGCAAACCATTGCAAAGATAGAGACTGCATTAGATTGTCAGTTGATTAAAATAGCGCAATAAAGACTATACAGAAGTACAGCTACGGTTGGACTTCTGTATCTTTTAGCCTAAAATAACGAAAACCTAAAACCTATAATTATGATTTCAACATTTGTAAAAACGCTTTTGCCACTCACAGCTTTTGGTTGTGTACAAGGCAATGCTGCGACTCCTAAAAAACAGCAACGTCCTAACATCATTTATATTATGTGTGATGATATGGGCTATGGCGACCTTGGTTGCTATGGACAGCAGTATATTCTTACACCGAATATTGACCGTATGGCAAAGGAGGGTATGCGTTTTACACAAGCTTATGCGGGTGCACCAGTGAGTGCTCCGTCGCGTGCCTGCTTTATGACAGGACAACATTCTGGACATACGGAAGTACGAGGAAACAAGGAATATTGGGCACCAAGTAAGCCTATCTATTATGGGAAAAACCGCGATTTCAGCGTTGTTGGACAGCATCCTTACGACCCAGAGCATGTTATCCTACCTGAAATTATGAAAGACAATGGCTACCGTACGGGTATGTTCGGTAAGTGGGCTGGTGGTTATGAAGGCTCTAAATCAACGCCTGATAAGCGTGGGGTGGATGAGTTTTATGGTTATATCTGTCAGTTTCAAGCACATCTTTATTACCCAAACTTCCTCAATGAATATAGCAGAGAACGTGGAGACAGTGCGGTAAGGCGTGTTGTGATGCAGAATAATATCGATTATCCGATGTTTGGAGAGCAGTATGCACAGCGCAAAGACTATTCAGCCGACCTCATTCATCAGCGTGCAATGAACTGGTTGAAGCGACAAAGCAAAGGCAAACCATTCTTTGGTATCTTCACTTATACGCTTCCTCACGCAGAGTTGACACAACCCAACGACTCCCTTGTGGCTTTCTATAAAAAGAAGTTCTTTGAAGATAAGACTTGGGGAGGGCAGGAAGGCTCCCGTTATAATGCTGTAGAGCATACCCACGCACAGTTTGCTGCGATGATAACTCGCCTTGATGCGTATGTTGGAGAGATCCTTCGTACCTTAGATGAGCAAGGACTTGCAGAAAATACACTCGTCATCTTCACCAGTGATAATGGGCCTCATGAGGAGGGTGGAGCCGACCCAACCTTCTTCAATCGTGATGGTAAGCTGCGAGGACTTAAACGCCAGTGTTACGAGGGAGGAATTCGTATTCCGTTTATTGCCCGTTGGAAGGGACGTGTTAAGGAAGGAGTGACCAATGACTTGCCGTTTGCATTCTACGACTTGATGCCAACTTTCTGTGATGTGGCAGGTGTACGCAACTTCCCAAAACGCTATATTAATAAGAAAAAGACTATCGATTATTTCGATGGAATCTCTATTTTCCCAACCTTGATGAGCGATGAAAAGGCACAAAAATGCCACCCACACCTTTATTGGGAGTTTGCTGAGACCAATCAGATCGGTGTCCGTATGGGAGATTGGAAGCTCATTGTTATCCGTGGTGTACCACATCTTTACAACCTTGCAACAGACCTTCACGAAGATAAGGATGTAGCACAGGAACATCCAGAGCTTGTTGATCAGATGGTAAAGATAATCTATCAAGAGCATGTTGACAATCCGTTATTCCCGATTACAATGCCGATGGAAAGGGGAAAATAGGGCTTAAACAACTAAAAACTATTCTATATGAATCAAAACATTACAAAGGCAATCTTGCCGTTGGCGGCACTGTCGTGTGTCCACGGTAAGATGCTTGCGCAGGATGCGGCACGTCCTAACATTCTTTACATCATGTGTGACGACCACGCTATGCAGGCAATTAGTGCATATGGTAGTCCTATCTCGAAGTTAGCTCCTACACCAAACATCGATCGTTTGGCACAACGAGGAATGCTCTTTCGCAACTGTTTTGTGGAAAACTCATTGTCAACGCCAAGTCGTGCTTGCTTGATGACAGGACTCTACAGCCACCAGAATGGTCAAAGACAGTTGGCTGAGGGTATTGATACAACAAAGACTTCGTCCCAGAGCTGATGCAGAAGGCTGGTTACGAGACTGGAATCGTAGGTAAATGGCACATGATGTGTCGCCCGAAGGGCTTCGATTACTATTATATCCTCGATGGTCAGGGAAAGTACTATAATCCAAATTTCTGCACAACAGGCAACTACGGTAAGTATAAACAGGAGATGGGGTATGCAACAACACTGACCACACAGCATGCGATAGAGTTTCTTGACCATCGACAGAAGGACAAGCCTTTCTGCCTATATGTGCATCATAAGGCACCACATCGCAGTTGGTTTGCCGAGCCAAAGCATATCGGAATGTATGATGGGGTAGACTTTCCATTGCCAAAAACCTTCTGGGATAACTATGAGAATCGCGGTTCGGCAGCTAAAACACAGAAGATGAATATTGAGAAAGATATGGAGTTAATCTTAGACTTCAAGATTCCAGAGCTTCTCGATACATCAGACGTGGAGAGTATGGCTTCTTATGCAGGTTTGATGGGCGAACTTGGTCGTATGACAGCAGCACAAAGAATGGCATGGGATAAGTATTATATGCCAAGAAACCGCCGTTTCATCGAGGCGAAACTCTCAGGAAAGACCTCGCAGTGTGGAAGTATCAGAATTATATTCGTGATTATATGTCTGTCATTGCTTCGGTAGATGAGAGTGTCGGACAGCTGTTAGATTATCTTAAGGCACATGACTTGGATAAGAATACTGTGGTTATCTATACCTCTGATCAAGGTTTCTATATGGGCGAGCATGGATGGTTTGATAAGCGATTCATGTATGAGGAGTCTTTACACACCCCACTTATCATCAGCTACCCAGGTCATATCAAAGAAGGAGTAGAGAACACTGATATGGTACAGAATATCGACTTTGCACCGACTTTCCTTGCTTATGCCGGTGTACAACAGCCAAAGGAGATGACAGGTAAGCCACTGCAGCCGCTGCTTGCAGGTAATAAGCCAAAGAACTGGCGTAAGGATTTATATTATCACTACTACGATTATCCTACTTATCACCTTGTTCGTAAGCACGATGGTGTACGTAATGATCGCTACAAACTTATCTATTTCTATGGTAAGGGCGGTATGCGCGCCGTGGAGGAGAATAAGTATCAGAAGATTCCGGGTACGAGTGAGTATAACTGTCTGAAGTATTTGAATGCTACACACTACTTCAACGATGATGCTGATGTAAGCTATTACGAGCTTTATGATCTGCAGAATGACCCTGATGAGTTGAATAATATCTACGGAAAGAAGGGTACGGAGAAGGTAACAAAGCAGCTGATGAAGCGTTTGAATGATTATCGTAAAGAACTGAAAATAGATGAATACTAAATAGCCTTTTGCTTGGTTCGTTTAGAACTTATAAGTGTTAATGGCATGATAGAGGGTCAAGTCAATTCTTTCCTTAGTGTGATTTTAGGAAAATATTGACTTGACTCTCTTTTTGATTTGTTACTATTGGAGAAGAAAGTGCAAACGTCTTTATTGCTATATCATAACAATAAAGGTGTATTTAGCCTGTGAAAGCCTTCTTTTTTGCCGTGAATTAGGGAGATATTTGTGCTCCGCACCAATGGTGCAGAGGCTTAACACCAATGGTGCGGAGGCTTAGCACCACACGTGCGGAGTATTTGATAGGTCGAGTATCTATCACCTTCAGAGGATAAACTAAAGGCAAAGAAAAAGGATGCACAGCCTGTGCATCCCTTTGTTATATAGTAGGTAAACAGTTCAGAGACCAATGAATTAACCCCAATCGGTCATTAGACCACAATATGTATAATTCTTATTACTCTGGTATTGTTTCCTAACATCTTTTATTTTCTTATCGGCATCTTGTTAGTCTTTGTAACTTGACGTAGCCCGCTACGCCTGCGTTCCAAAGCCAAACAATCTGCTCGATAATAAAACAAAATATGTTTAGCCTCTAATGACGGATTGGGGTTAAATAGATTTTACCTTTGTGAAGGATAAGTTTAGAGCAGCTTTAGAAGCTCTTCAACCATGCCTTCAAGTCCATCATCATCTCCTCATGATAGCGGAAGCCAATCTTGCTGCCCCAACCATGACCACCACCAGGGTAAACGTGGAGCGAACCACGAACGTCATTGCGGTACAACTCTGTGTAGAAGTTTACACCATTAGCTGGTGGAACAGTATCGTCGTCGTCGCTGAGTGCAATGAAAGTGCGTGGAGTCACACGGCTTACGTTCATGTCAGCACTATATTTCTTCTCGTCACGCTTGCTTGGATTTTTACCAAGGAAGTTCTGACGACTTCTGTCGTGTCCGTAACCTTCCATCATTGAGATAACTGGGTAGAAGAGAATTTGGAAGTTAGGTTTTGCCTCACCCTGACTTCTTGTTGCGATAGTTGCAGCGAGGTGGCCACCAGCAGAGAATCCCATGATACCAACATCATTACGATTAATCTTCCAGCTTGTTGCATTCAAGCGTACAAGTTTCATCGCCTGTTCAGCATCAGACACTGGAACTTCCGGCTGACCATGTGGCATACGATACTTCAAAACGATAGCCGCAATACCTTGGTTCTGGAAGAATTCTCCCCAATCGTAGCCCTCTTTCTCCATAGAAAGGGTCTCGTATGCACCACCCGGACAGATAACTACGGCACGACCAGTAGCTTGTTTCTCCATAGGAAGGAATACGCGAACCTTGGCAGAGTCGTTTGGATCACCATTATCGTAAGGTGGACGTCCATTATAAAGTTTAATGTCGAAGACACTTTGAGCCGACATTGTCATAGTGGCAGTGGCCAACCCCATTACGAGGAAAAGTTTTTTAAAATTCATTCTATTCTCAGTTTATTTGTTTTGTTCGTGTATCGCCTCTCTTTTTCTATGATATTTGGGTAGATAATTGATTTACAGAAAACAACACGTTACTGTAACAAGAAGAGGAATAAATCGTGTGATTTAGAACATGTAGTTGCAAAGTTAACAAAAAGATACGATTTCAATAGTAGATGTTTAGAGTTTTTAGTATATTTGCAAGCAGAAATAATAAAAAGGTATGGAGTATAAACGAATTTTAATAATTTCGTGTGACTGTTAACAACTACCTTTTAGTTAGCTTTTTAAATGGTTACATCAATGTTCAAGAACAATATACAATCTCAAGATGCACGTATTAGATAAATTTCGGTATTGCCCCGTATGTGGAAGTAAACACTTTGTTGAACAGAATGAAAAAAGCAAACGCTGCGAGAGCTGTGGCTTTGAGTATTTCTTAAATCCAAGTTCTGCAGTCGCAGCATTTATTCTGAATGAGCAAGGAGAACTGCTTGTTACACGTAGGAAGTTTGAGCCTGGACGTGGAACATTGGACCTTCCTGGTGGTTTTTGTGATATTGGGGAGACGATTGGCGAGGCACTGATACGTGAGGTAAGAGAGGAAACTAACCTGACAGTCAAGGAAAAACATTACTTCTGTTCGCTTCCGAATAAGTATCGGTATAGTGATTTTGATATTCCAACACTTGATGCCTTTTTTGTTTGTAAGGTAGAGGATGAGACTGTATTAAAGGCTGCTGACGATGTAGAAGAGGCAATGTGGCTTCCTTTGTCAGAGGTTCACACAGAGCAGTTTGGGCTCCGTTCTATTCGTCAGGCACTATATGATTTCCTGCAAATGGAGTCGAAAAACTTAAAAAAGTAGAAATTTTGCCTATTATATAAGGTGTAAGCAAAAAGTTTAAGTACTTTTGCGTCCTTGAAAAAATGTACAAGATTGATTATGCAAGAAAACTTGGTAATAGTAGAGAGCCCGGCAAAGGCTAAGACCATAGAGAAGTTTCTCGGTAAGGATTATAAGGTGATGTCATCTTATGGACATATCCGTGACTTGAAGAAAAAGGAACTTAGCATTGACCTCGACACGTTAAATCCTGACTACGAAATCCCTGATGAGAAGAAGAAAGTAGTCAGTGAACTGAAGAAGAGTGCAAAAGCTGCCGATAAGGTTTGGTTAGCTTCCGATGAGGACCGCGAGGGAGAGGCTATCAGCTGGCACCTTTGCGAGGTCTTAGGATTGGATGAGGATAAAACGAATCGTATTGTTTCCATGAGATTACCAAGCCAGCTATATTGAAAGCTATCGAGTCACCACGTCGTTTGGATATGAATCTTGTGAATGCACAGCAGGCTCGTCGTGTACTCGACCGCTTGGTTGGCTTCCGTCTTTCACCAGTGTTGTGGCGCAAGGTAAAGCCTGCTTTGAGTGCAGGACGTGTGCAGAGCGTAGCCGTTAGATTGATTGTTGAGCGTGAACGTGAGATACAAAACTTCAATTCAGAGCCTTACTACCGCTTGAATGCAGTCTTTGCTGTGACCAGTGAGGACGGTTCAAAGAATGAAGTGAAGGCAGAGTTGAGCAAGCGTTTTAAGACACATGAAGAAGCATTAGCGTTCCTTGAACTGTGTAAGACTTCAAAATTCAAGGTTTCATCGATTGCTAAGAAGCCTTTGAAGCGTACGCCAGCTCCTCCGTTTACTACCTCAACCCTTCAGCAGGAAGCAGCAAGAAAGCTCGGATTTACGGTAAGTCAGACGATGATGGTTGCCCAAAGATTGTACGAGGCAGGTCGTATTACTTACATGCGTACTGATAGTGTGAATCTTTCAGCATTGGCGATTGAGGGCTGTAAGACAGAGATAGAGCGACTCTATGGCGAAGATTATGGTAAAGTAAGAAAGTATCAGACGCATAGTAAGGGTGCTCAAGAAGCACACGAGGCTATCCGTCCAACTTATATCGATAATGTTTCTATCGAAGGAACAAGCCAGGAAAAGCGTCTGTATGACCTTATTTGGAAACGTACGATTGCATCACAGATGGCGGATGCAAAGATAGAAAAGACCACAGTGAATATATCACTTGAGTCAGAAGAAGCCAAGAATACCACCGATTTACAGTTTATTGCGAATGGTGAGGTAGTAGCTTTCGAAGGTTTCTTGAAGGTATATCACGAGTCAACTGACGATGACGAAAACAGTGAGGAGTTCTCACATGCACTTCCAGTAATGCATGAAGGCGAAGAGTTGGAACGTCGTGAAATCGTGTCAACAGAGCGTTATTCACAGGGACCAAACCGCTATACGGAAGCAAGTCTTGTGCGTAAACTTGAAGAACTCGGTATCGGTCGCCCTTCAACTTACGCCCCAACAATCTCAACGATTCAGCAGCGTGAATACGTGCAGAAGGGAGATCGCAAGGGTGAAGAACGTAAGTATGGTGTTGACTCATTGCTTGGTTTGAAGATTACCTCTAAGACAAAGAAGGAGATGGCAGGTGCTGATAAGGGTAAACTTATCCCAACCGACATCGGTATTGTTGTAAACGACTTCCTTATGGGTAACTTCCCTGACATTATGGATTACAACTTCACGGCTAAGATAGAGCAGGAGTTCGATAAGATAGCAGAGGGAAAAGCAGAGTGGAATAAGGAGATGAAAAACTTCTACCAGAGCTTTGAACCAGAAGTAGAGAAGGTGATGAATGCCCGTTCTGAGCATAAGGCTGGTGAACGCGAACTTGGTCTTGACCCTGCAACAGGCAAACCAGTGTTCGTAAAGATTGGTCGTTTCGGTCCTGTGGTACAGATTGGTAGTGCTGACGATGAGGACAAACCACGCTTCTCACAGCTCCCATCTGATAAGAGTATGGAAGCCATTACCCTTGATGAGGCTTGGAATTGTTTAAGTTACCACGTAACCTTGGACAGTTTGAGGGTACAGATGTCGTTATTGGTGCAGGCCGATTTGGTCCTTATGTGCTTCATGATAAGAAGTATACATCGCTGCCAAAGGAGGAAGATCCACTCACTATCAGTCTTGATGCGGCTATCAATCTTATTCAAAAGAAGCGTCTACAGGATGCACAGCGTCACTTAAAGACCTTTGAGGAAGATGCTAAGATGGAGGTGATGAATGGTCGTTACGGTCCTTATATCGCTTATGATGGTAAGAACTACCGTATGCCAAAAAACCTTCATGATAAGGCTGCTGAGCTTACTTATGAGCAGTGTATGGACATTGTAAAGAATGCTCCGGAACCAAAGCGTAAGAAGTAAGTGAATATAGACTCACCTATAAGGGAAAGGAAGACATCCACCACGTAGTCTGATGATAACAGACTATAGGGTGGATGATAAATATATCGTGAGTATGACAGAGCATACAGAAGAATATAAACCGCTTCGCATTATTCTCATTGGTTATATGGGGGCGGGCAAGACGACCGTAGGCAGAGCCTTGTCAAAGGAGTTGAACATTCCGTTCTACGACTTAGATTGGTACATAGAGAGCCGAATGCGTAAGACGGTGAAGCAAATCTTCGATGAAAGGGGAGAGGAAGGCTTCCGTATGATAGAGCAGTCAATGCTTCACGAAGTGGCTGAATTTGAGAATGTCATTATCTCTTGTGGGGGTGGAACTCCATGTTTCTTTGATAATATGGAGTATATGAATGGACAGGCTGAGACGGTCTATTTGAAAGCAGAGACTGATGTTCTGTACAAGCATCTGCTGATGGGGAAGTCTGTACGACCCCTCTTACTCAATAAGACAGCTGATGAAATAAACCTGTTTATTCGTGAACAATTGAAGCATCGCGAACCTTTTTACACAAGGCTAAGCACGTTCTTGACGTGAGTCTTATGGATAGTTACGACAAGATACAGATTTCGGTTAATCAACTTTGCCAACTATTAAAGTTGAATAAAGCCAACAGTCTGAAAATAAAAATAGCTATTAATAGATAGTTAGAAACCAAATGCTTAAAAGCAAATAATTGATTAATTCAAGATTATATATAGGGACAGAAGAATAGAAATGAAAAAGTGGACGATTGAAGATTCTCAAGAGTTGTACAACATCTCAGGGTGGGGTACATCTTACTTTGGTATTAACGAATCGGGTGATGTGTATGTAACACCTTGTAAGGACAATACACAAGTTGACTTACGTGACGTTATGGACGAACTCGCCCTGCGTGATGTGACACCTCCAGTGTTGCTCCGTTTCCCGGATATTCTCGATAACCGTATCGAGAAAACATCCTCTTGCTTTGAGAAAGCAAGGAAGGAATATGACTTCAAAGCTGAGAACTTCATCATCTATCCTATTAAGGTAAACCAGATGCAGCCGGTAGTTGAGGAGATTATCTCCCATGGACGTAAGTTCAACTTGGGCTTGGAAGCAGGCTCAAAGCCTGAGTTGCACGCTGTGATTGCCGTACAGTGTCAGAGTGATTCGCTCATTATCTGTAACGGATATAAGGATCAGAGCTATATTGAATTAGCTCTGTTAGCACAGAAGATGGGTAAGCGTATCTTCATTGTAGTGGAGAAACTCAATGAAATCGACCTTATTGCACGTGCTGCAAAGAAGTTGAATGTAAAGCCAAACCTTGGTATTCGCATCAAACTTGCTTCAAGTGGTTCTGGTAAGTGGGCTGATAGTGGTGGCGACGCTTCTAAGTTTGGTCTTACTTCTTCTGAACTCTTGCAGGCTTTAGAGACGCTTGATAACAAGGGATTGCACGATTGTTTGCATCTTATCCACTTCCATATCGGTTCACAGATTACGAAGATTCGTCGTATTCAGACAGCTCTCAACGAGGCTGCACAGTATTATGTGAACCTCAGAAAGATGGGTTATAACGTTGATTTCGTTGACTGTGGCGGTGGTTTAGGTGTCGACTACGATGGTACTCGTTCTGCAAGTAGCGAGAGTTCTGTCAACTATAGCATTCAAGAATACGTCAACGACTGTGTCTATACCTTTGTTGATGCAGCCAATAAGAATGATATTCCACATCCAAACATTATCACCGAGAGTGGTAGAAGTCTTTCTGCTCATCACTCTGTCCTCGTGATTGATGTGCTTGAAACTGCCTCTCTGCCTGAGATGTCAGAGGATTTTTGAGGCAAAGGATACCGACCATCAGTTGGTAAAAGACCTCTACGATATCTGGGATAATCTTGATTCTCGTAACATGTTAGAGGACTGGCACGATGCTGAACAGATTCGTGAGGAGGCGTTAGAGTTGTTCTCTCATGGCTTAGTAGACCTAAAGACACGTGCTGAGATTGAGGCAATGTATTGGAGTGTATGCCATGAAATAAACAATTTGGCAAAGAATATGAAGCATGTGCCTGATGAGTTGCGCAATATGGATAAGCTTCTTGCAGATAAATATTTCTGTAACTTCTCTATTCCAGTCTCTTCCAGACAGTTGGGCAATTGATCAACTCTTCCCAGTAATGCCGATCCAACGACTCAATGAGCGCCCATCACGTAACGCTACATTGCAGGATATCACCTGTGATAGCGACGGTAAGATCTCAAACTTCGTTGCAATGGGACGTAGCAGTCATGTTCTTCCTATCCACGCATTGAAGAAGAATGAGCCTTATTACCTCGGTGTCTTCCTCGTTGGAGCTTATCAAGAGATTTTAGGTGATATGCACAACCTCTTTGGTGATACCAATGCCGTACATGTTTCAGTAAAGGATGGCAGCTATCATATCGATCAGATCTTTGATGGTGAGACGGTAGAAGAGGTGTTGGAGTATGTTCAGTACAATCCAAAGAAGCTCGTTCGTCAACTCGAAATATGGGTGACAAAGAGCGTAAAGCAGGGTAAGATTTCACTTGAGGAGGGTAAAGAGTTCCTCAGTAACTACCGCAGCGGACTCTACGGTTATACCTATTTGGAGTAAACTAAAATTCTCTTAGAAGAGTAGGGTAGCTGTAGTTATATCATAGAATTATCATTGACAATCTGTAGGGGCGCATAGCTCGTGCGTCAACCATGAACATTTCGTTTCGGACGCATGTGCTGTGCGTCCCTACGTTTATTAATACAGAGCGTCAAAATATGGTGTTCAAGTAGGTTATAAGGTATGTCTACTCTGCTGTTTGTCCTCGTTCTTTCTAAAAGAAGCGTGCTTTTACCGAATTATTTTCATGATAATAAATATTTTTCTTCACGAAAATAAATATTTTTCTTCATGATAATAAATAATTATTTTCATGAAAATAATTCAGAGTAAGTGGACTTCAACGTGAGAGAGAATACTGAATAATGGCTTTGTTTACACATGATAGTATCCTTAAAGAGGGTTGTGAGCGTTGATGAATAGCCGAATTAAGAGCTTATCAGTTAAGTGTTTATAGAGCAGTAAAGGTCAATAACAATCAATAATCATAATTCTAACGTAGAGATGAGAACGCCTTTCGAATAATGGTAGGTTAAGGAAGTAAACACAATTACGAGTCTGGAGTTATGTATTATGAGTTAAACTAATGGATATACTATCGCAAGACATAATGTATTTACCCGGGGTGTGGGGCCACATCGTAAGGAGATTCTGGGCAAAGAACTTGGAATCCATACTTATCGTGACCTACTGGAATACTTCCCTTACAAATATGTTGACCGTACAAAGTTATATCTTATTTCAGAGCTTTCGCAAGATATGCCGTTTGTGCAAATCAAAGGAAGAATCCTCAGTTTTGAGGAAACTGAGATGGGAAAACGTAAGAAACGTATCGTTGCACACTTCACCGATGGACATGGCGTCTGTGATATTGTATGGTTTAATGGTACGAAGTATATCTATCAGAACTATCAAGTAAACAAGGAATATATTATCTTTGGCAAGCCTACCTTCTTTAATGGTAGGTTTCAGTTTACGCATCCTGACATTGATGATGCTTCTCAGTTGCAGCTCAATGACATGGGTATGCAACCCTTCTATGTCACAACAGAGAAGATGAAGAAGGCTGGTATCACTTCACGTGCTGTGGAGAAACTGACAAAGATGTTGATTAGTAAGCTTACTGAACCTTTAGAAGAGACACTCCCACCCTTCATTACAACCCATTTGCATTCATCTCACGGGATGCTGCTATGCGCAAGATTCATTATCCAAAGTCGGTTGATGACACCCAGCGCGCCCGTGTACGTCTGAAGTTTGAAGAACTCTTCTACGTACAACTTAACATTCTTCGCTATGCCAGCGACCATCGTCGCAAATACCGAGGCTATATATTCAATAGGATTGGAGCACAGTTTAATTGGTTCTACTCCCATAACCTGCCTTTTGAACTTACTGGAGCGCAGAAAAGAGTGATGCATGAGATACGTGCAGACATGGCAAGCGGACGACAGATGAACCGTTTGTTACAGGGCGATGTAGGCTCTGGTAAGACCCTTGTAGCGCTGATGTCTATGCTTATTGCTATCGACAACGGCTATCAGGCTTGTATGATGGCACCTACGGAGATACTTGCAGAGCAACATCTCCAGACGATTAAGGAATTTCTCAAGGGAATGAACTTGCGTGTAGAACTGTTGACGGGTATCGTGAAGGGTAAGAAACGACAAGAAGTATTAGATGGACTCATCGACGGTTCTATTAATATTGTTGTAGGAACGCACGCCATTATAGAGGATAAAGTGCAGTTCCAGCACCTCGGTATGGCTGTTGTCGACGAGCAACACCGCTTCGGTGTAGAGCAACGCGCTAAACTATGGAGTAAGAGTGAGAATCCCCCCACACGTATTGGTGATGACAGCTACGCCTATACCACGTACGCTTGCGATGACCATCTATGGCGACCTTGATGTCTCTATCATCGACGAGTTGCCACCAGGACGTAAGCCAATACAGACGATTCACAAGTATGATGACCAAATGGCGAGCCTTTATAGTGGTATAAGACAGCAGATCAACTTAGGGCGCCAAGTGTATATCGTCTATCCACTCATCAAGGAAAGCGAGCGTATGGACCTCAAAAACCTTGAGGATGGCTTTGAGGCTATGCAAGATATCTTCCCTGAATTCCAGCTAAGTAAGATTCATGGAAAGATGAAGGATAAGGAAAAAGAAGCCGAGATGCAGAAGTTTGTCAGTGGACAAACACAGATACTCGTTGCCACAACAGTGATAGAGGTAGGTGTAAACGTACCTAATGCCAGCGTAATGGTTATTCTCGATGCCCAGCGTTTTGGGCTTTCTCAACTCCATCAGCTGCGTGGTCGTGTTGGTCGTGGTGCTGAACAGAGTTATTGTATCCTTGTTACCAACCACAAACTAACCAAGGAAACCAGAAAACGTATTGATATTATGTGCGATACAAATGATGGCTTTGAAATTGCAGAAGCCGACCTTAAGTTGCGTGGACCTGGTGATCTGGAAGGCACACAGCAAAGTGGTATAGCCTTCGACCTTAAATTGCCGATATAGCTCGTGATGGACAGATTGTTCAAATGGCACGAGAAGAGGCACAAAAGATTATCGACGACGATCCAATATGTCAAAAAATAGAATATAACATGCTCTGGGAGAGACTTAAAGCGTTAAGAAAGACTAATATAAACTGGGCTGCTATTTCATAGAAAACAACACCATAAAATTAGCCTCAAACGCCCTGTTTTAGCGACTTGACATAAATCATGTGGAGGCGAAAATACGTATTATTCCTTTGTTAAACAGGCTAAAAAAATAGCTAAGGTGCAATTTATTCTATATTTTTTCGTTATCTTTGCGAAGTCTTTCGGTAAAAAGTTTCGTACTTTTTGAAGTTTATCAACGACTTAACCGATAGAAAGGGATATGAAAATCTGTCCCGTGCCGCAAGGCATCCAAGTGTAGAAATAAAATAACTTGATTATGACTTTTAAGAAAATAGTTAGGACTTTTGCTCTAACATCTCTCTTAACTTTGACAGCCCATTCAGCAAATGCCCAAGACTTGCTTGCCCGTCAAGCACCAATCGACCGCCGTGCTAAAGCATTAGACACAATGGTTATTAATCGTCTTCGCGAAGCTGAGGAAATCGAAGAGCCTTCATCTGAACTCTATAATGATTGGGATAACAATTATGCACACCGTGGAGGTAACCTCCCAGATGTATACAAGATTGATCTTCGTGGCTTCCATATGCCAACACCAAGCCGTGTGATTACAAGTAACTTCGGACGCCGTTGGGGTCGTCGTCACCAAGGATTGGATATTAAAGTGTATATTGGCGATACTATTCGTGCAGCCTTCTCTGGTAAGGTTCGTGTAGTAAAATACGATGGAAACGGATATGGTAAGTATATTGTTATCCGCCATAATAATGGACTTGAAACCATTTATGGTCACCTTTCAAAGCAAATAGTAAGTCCAAACCAGACTGTTCGTGCTGGTCAGCCTATCGGATTAGGTGGTAATACTGGTCGTTCTACAGGTTCTCACCTTCACTTCGAAACTCGTTTGGCAGGTGTAGCTTTGAATCCAGCACTCTTCTTCGACTTCGCTAACCAAGATGTTACTGGCGACTACTATGTATTCCATCGCAACACTGTAGCGCAAGAGTCTGAGCGTGCAACAGCCGTTCGTGGTACTTCTTCAAGCCTTGGTTACTCTCGTGAGAATATTCAAGGAAGAGGCAACCAAAGTTATAATTCACGTCAGGAGAGAAGTTACAACACTGATTTCTCAAGTCGTACACCACGTAATGAGGCAAGTGCTGATAACGGAAAGATTTTCTATCACAAGGTTGCTAATGGTGAAACCTTAGAAACGATAGCCAAACAACATGGCATTAGTGTCGATCAGTTGTGCCGTCAGAACCGCATAGGCAGATTGACACGAGTATCAGAAGGACAGCTACTCTCGATTACGAAGTAAAGATTTAACCCACCATACAAACAGCTCCGATGGACATAGTCTATCGGAGCTGTTTTCGTTTATAGTCTTTCTGTTTATAAGAACAAAGGGAAAGAGAATTAAGTCGGATATGGAGTAAACTCAAAGCGAGCTTACTTCCCGAACACTTGATTCATTACATTAGCCGGTGGGCGCTGATTCTCCAACTCGTTCTTCATAAAGTCCATATAAGGCGCTACATGCTCGAAGAACTGATAATACCCCTTGCAGAGATAGTTAAGGCCAGGATTGCCGTAACAATCGCGAATAAAACGATTCTTCGGGCACTCTCCATGACAAGCAAACTGATATTTGCACTCCTTACACTGTTGTGGAAGAAGTCTATACTTCATCTTGGAAAAGTCCTTCTGTCGGTCGCTATTCATCATCTCATAGATGGTATGCTGCGACAAGTTGCCAAGTTTATGTTCTGGATAAACGAAGTGATCACATGAATAAACATCACCATTATACTCCATAACACCTGCATGACCACACTCTTTAGCCATGGTACAAATACCTGGTGCAACGCCAACCCAATTCGCTAAAGTGGCATCAAAAAGCTGTATATAGTATTCGCCTACATCATGGTGTACCCATTCATCGAAGATAGTACAGAGGAAATTACCCCATTGTTCAGCCGTGACAGAAAAGTTGGTTAGCTCACCATCTTCCTGCATTCCTGGTGCTAAGGTCAGCCCATCTGTACGCTTAACAATACGCTCCACGATAGGTGTAAACTGTATATAACGGCAACCAATCTCCTTGAAGAAGTGATAAAAGTCTAACGGATAGTCTGCATTAAAGTCGTTGACAACGGCGAGAGCATTCCACTCAACCCCATGCTTATTCAATAAGTCTATGCCTTTCATCACCTGATGGAAAGAAGGTTTACCCATTGCGTTGCGGCGATACTCGTCATGGAACTCTTGTGGACCGTCAATAGAGACACCCACAAGGAAGTTATTTTCCTTGAAGAAACGACACCATTCATCGTTTAGTAGAATACCATTTGTTTGAATACTATTGTCTATCTGACGGCCACGAGCGTAATAACGCTGCAGTTCCAACGCACGACGATAGAACGAGATAGGACGCATCAGTGTCTCGCCGCCATGCCATGTGAAGAGGACTTGTGGTGTTGTCTGTGCCTCGATGTATTCCTTGATGAATTTCTCAAGTAATGCATCGGTAATAACATGATTCTTATTATCGTCATATAGCTTGCTCTTCTCCAAGTAATAACAATACTTACACCGCAGGTTACAAAGCGAACCAGCTGGCTTAAGCATGATATACATGGGATGACTAAAGGGAACAATGGTATTCATAATAATCTTGTTTCGGGTGGCAAAGGTAGTCAATTATTTACTAATGGCAAAACATTCCAGATGACTTATTAAGCCCTTGCCAGTCATTGACTCATGAACTCTCTTTTCAGAGTAGGTCAATATGACTTTGTATAGCCGTATTTTATAGGGTGTTTAGTGGCTAACATCAATGGTGTTTACCAACCGCACCACACGTGCTAAGCCTTAACACGATATGTGCGAAGCATCCGCACATCATGTGCGGAGCAATTACGCAGTAATAAAAAGCGGAAAGAAAACTTCATTAAACTTGTTATAATATGTCGTGAGGGTAATATAACTAACTGATAGAAGGACAGGTTTACTGAATAAGAGACATAAAAAAATGTTCCAAGACTATTGACCACAAACGGTCTTAGCCTTGGAACACGCCATATATAGTGTGAAACGAAATCTTACTTAGAGGTTGTCGTGTCTGGTTTAAAGGAGTCTGAGATTCCTTTACCTAATTTCTTAAAGAACTTCTTACCATCGGCACCAATCTTACGGGTTACTTCTCCCATAGTCTTGGTTTCACGTTTAATCACCTTACCCATGCCACGTGAGAAAGTCTTAAAGCCGTCTCTAACCTCTGTTTCTCCAGATTCATTGTTGTCTGGTAGCGGTGCATAGGTTGAGTTATTACTATTTGCATTGCCATTGTTGGAAGTCTTAGGCTTTGATACATTAGTAGAATTTGCAGCCTTAGAATTGCGATTGGCTTGCTTCGCTGCAGCCTGCTTATTTGCTCTTACCATGCCTGGTGATGCTCCAGCAATACCACTATACTCTGTTTGCGCTGATACCGAGAGGCACAGCAACAACAAAGCTACTAACATTTTAATTCTCATTCTTTCCATTTTCGTACGTTTTATTAGGTGAAGAGGACAGAGCATGAACGTGCTCTAAACATCCCCATAATAATACAACTTACTGAATAAAACGATTTTATAGCGCAGAAATTGCCGCCCTTAACAATCAATAGGACGTATTAAGGGCATTTAAACTAAAGGTAACTACGCTATTTTATCAAACTACGCACAGCAAACCATGCATGGAGGAAGACTGTTTGGATTAATCCATAGTGCTTACACATCACATCAAAACGCTCACGGAGTGACTCTTTGTGATGAAGGGTTGTCTGTCCTTCTCGTACATAATTTGCTACAACAGCATGGATATTGCGCAAAAGGAGTTGCTGACGTTCGCCCTCTTTCATGACACGTATACACCAATCTACATCTGCTGAATAGCGATAAGTTGTATCATATAATAGTGAACGAGCGATGTCTAAGCGAGCATAAAACGCTTGATGGCATACCAACATACCATAACGGAAAGAACGCCATGTGAGTCGTTCTGATGGACTTAGCCTGCGGTGGCTAATAAAGTTGCCCTTTTCATCAATGATGTCTGTATCGCCAAAGAGGACGGCAGGGAGTTCTTCGCCATCTCCAACAACTGCAGCAAGTACCACCTTGTCTAATGTGTCGGGATTAGGGAAGCGGTCACCTGCATTCAGAAAGACAATATAGTCGCCAGTAGCCTGTTGTAAGCCTTTATTCATTGCATCATAAAGTCCTTCGTCTGGCTCGCTTTGAATACGTACGATATGCTCATTCTCAGCCTCGTCAGACTGCTGCTGATAGGCTTTAGCAATCTCTAAAGTGTTGTCTGTTGAAGCTCCATCAATGATGATATGTTCCACATGGGGATAGTCCTGCATGAGCACACTGTCGAGTGTCGGTTGCAGAACCGAAGCTGCATTATAGGTAATAGTGACTACTGAAAATGTGATCATAATCGGAAATTCTTATAGGCGAGTGCCTCATTATATACTTCAAGATATTGCATTGCGACGCTACGTTGTGAATAACAACGCAGTACTTTCCCTACAGCTGCTTCTGAAAGTGCTGTGTAGTCGGACTCATCAAGCACCCAGTGTATGCCTTTTGCAAGGTCGTCTGCATTACGTTCTGCCGCTACATAGCCATTCTTACAATGGTCTATCATCTCAGGTATTCCTCCAACCTTAAAGCCTATCGAAGGTACACCACATGCCATTGCCTCCATAATAGTATTAGGGAGGTTCTCTGACAAGGATGGTAAGACAAACACGTCACAGGCATTATAGACATCAACTATCTGTTGGGTGTCATTGACATAACCCAACTCACAGACTTCAAAATCGAACTCCTCCCTAAGATCTTCTGCATGTCCTCCGAGTATAGCCACGGCAGTGTTGTCCACCATCTCTGGGTATTTCGTAGCCAATTGGTGGCATGCTTCGACAAGATAAGAGATACCCTTATTTACATTTGTTACTCGTTGTGAGGCGAAAAGGATTATCTTTTTATTCAAAGGGAGCCCTATCTTTATACGTGCCTGCTTGCTGTCGGCTGGATGGAAAACCTGTGTATCAATGGGATTAGGAATAGAACGCACTTGTTGACCAGTGAGGATTGCACTCTTGCGAGCCTCTTTCTCAAGCCACTTACTACATGTAACAAACATGACGTTACGTCCTTCAAGCATCTTCTTCTTACGTTCTAAGACCCGATAAGATAGGTCGTTTGTAGAGCCACCATTGGGTAACAAGCGGCAATTACCACATGCCGACTGATAGCGTAAACAGTTTAATGTAATATGACAAATGCCTGTTGCGGGCCAAATATCATGCATTGTCCACACGACAGGCTTCCCACTGTCAAGAATCTTACGGATACCTTTCAGCGAGAGCATACCCTGATTAATCCAAGAAAGATGAATAATATCAGCCTCCTTGAACTCGCGTAGCTTCGTAATGTCCGTTCCTGTGTTTGCTAAGTCTATCTCAAAGAGATGGTTTCGAGAGAAATGAAGGTTCCAGAATACACAGAAACGCTCCCATAGTAGGTGCCACTGATTCCTCCACTCGTGCCCAAGACTGACCACGGTGATGTCGTCCGTCAATTTATCACGTACCAACATCTTTGCCTTCACTCCGCTGTTATTCAGAGCATCTTTGAGTCGGTTGGCTGCAACTGCAGCACCACCTGTTTTCTCACTGGTATTTACAATCAGTATTCGCATTGACATATCATTTGCAGCAAAGTTACAAGAAAACAGATAAAAAGCCAAGAAAAGTAAGCAAATATTGATTGTTTGCGCACACAAAGAGTTGATATGTATCAAGAAAAGATGGTTTTCAGCATAAAAGTCAATGCAAATATTGCACAATACTTGAAAACATTCTAACTTTGCATTGTCAAAAGGTTAATAGATTGTTTAGGTTAGTAGTAATAGATTTAGGTTTTTAGTTATTTTATTAAGGTAAAAGTTTAACGATTGATCAAGGATGACAAAGGTGACCGTGAGGTTCCCTTTCATTTGAAAAGATTTCTTAGTTAAACATACTAATAACGCCGAAGCTCGTTGAGAGTCTCGGCGTTTTTCTTCTTTACACTTTGCCCTTTGAATATTGAACTTTACCCTTTGAACATTGAACTTTGAGCTTTGACCTTTGTCTTTAAGCATCATCAGTAATCATAATTATGAATTTTGAATTATGAATTCTGAATTATATATGAATTGTGATTTATGAATTAAGCTCCGTTTTCCGGCATAAGAAGAGCCGACACTCATAAGGAGTATCGGCTCTTCTACGTTAGTATGTTATGAAAAATTTGAGAGAATTGAGACTTCACAGCCTCGAGTTGTTTTACTTAAAATGATTATTTTATAGAGAAAGCATAGAAATTGTCTTACTTTGTGATGGTTGATACAGGTGACTGTATCTTGTGTTGTAAGGTGTCGCTCACAACCGAGTCGGCCTTAGCAACAGATGGACCCTCCTGAGGTTTGTCAACAGCTGCGGTGCTTGGACTTACCTGATGTACATCACCATCAGAGAAAGCAACCTGCATTGCATTACCTAAGGTAAGGAAGATTGCTACCACAGCAGCTGCCTTGAAGAGTGGCATAAGACGGTGGCGCATTGTTATTACACGTGCCTTTACTGGCTCGTCTTCCTGTATTAGTCCGAGGACTCTCTGGTCAAAGTCATCGCCCAAGACGTCCATCTCCTTCTCATTCTGCTCATAAATGAACAGAGAACGATAAGGCAGCAACGCAGCTGGAATGTCCTCCTGTGAGAAGAACATACGCAAGATTTCCTCTTCTTGGAGAGAAGTCTCGCAACGCCAATAGCGTTCCAGTAATTGTTCGATGTACTTATAATCCATAATTGTCTAATTTCAAGTATTTTTGTTTGACCGTTTGGCGAGCTCTAAAGATATTAACTTTCACTTGCTCCTCGCTGATTTCGAGTATTTCTGCAATCTCTTTGTATGACTTTCCTTCAAAATCTCTTAGCTGCATGCAGCTTCTTTGTTTCTCTGGGAGAGCGTCTACAATCTGTTTAACGAGACTGATTTTGTCCTCTTCAATCATTCGGTCTTGAGGATTAGATGAAGCGAGGGGCTCAGCTACTTTCACATCTTCCAAAGAATCATTGTTGTTTTCCTTCTTTTTGATGCGGTCGAGCGAGAGGTTTCGACATACGGTGAGACTAAATGCTTCGATAGAATCGATGTTTTCCCACTCGTATCGGCGGTTCCAAACCTTTATCAGCGTGTCCTGAACGATGTCCTCAGCCTCAGCTCTGTTGAGCGTGATACGGAGTGCAAGCCGGAAGAGTTCATTCTTCAACGGCAACACATCGTTACGGAAACTGACTTTCTTCATCTTCTCTCTGTTTAAATGACGCTTATCTATGGGGGAAAGTTACAGGCATGGGATTAAAAATGCTGTTATTTAACTTTCGTTAAGATGTTAGCTATTGTTTTTTTTGTTGCTTATTACTGTTCTTTTATTTGGCTTTGGGGCTTATTATAAGGGCCTTATCGCGCTCTAACTTATAGGATGTTAAAGGAATTCTTTTCATGAAAAGAAACATTTTTCTTCATGAAAAGAAATATTTTTCTTCATGAAAATAAATTCTTCTTTTCGTGAAAAGAATTCGAAGATAGCGCTCTTTATAATCCTCATCTCTATGCTTTACACATCTTGGATGTGCTGTTTATCAGTCTTAAATATCATCTTTACACTTCCATTCATTTCTTCTTCTCATTCCAAAGAGCTATCAAACGCAGTAGTCATAATTATGAACTTTGAACTTTGAGGGGTGAACTTTGACCCTTGCCTTTAAGTAACTTCAGTAGTCATAATCATGACGTACTGATGAGAAGTTGTCCGAATAATTGTGAATTATGACTCATGAAATAAGAGAACTTCAGCCACTTTCAAGTCGAATGGGGTTGTAATCTTAATGTTCTCGCGATTTCCTTCCACCATTGTTACCACTTGTCCGAGTCGTTCAACAACGCTCGCATCATCGGTAAAATCGGCACTTTCTTCTTGTTCGTATGCTTTTTTGATAAGTTGGATATCAAAGACCTGTGGCGTTTGTACCGCCTTATAGTCGCTACGCTGTACGTTTCTTCCACTAAGAGAGTCACCGATAAAACGCAGAGTGTCAGTAACAGGCAATACAGGAATGACCGCTTTTGACGTCTTAGCAGTATCAAAACAACGTGCAATGGTCTCACAAGAGACGAAAGGACGCACCCCATCATGGATGCCAACAAGTCCAACAGCATCTGTAGGAATTATCGAAATACCATTCTTACATGACTGAAAGCGACTTGCACCACCATCAGCTAACTGGTACTCTTCATCGAAATGATACTGCTCACATAGTTCCTTCCAATATGTTTGTTGCTCTTTCGGTAAGACGAGGATAACTTTCAAATCCTTATCGTAGGCATGAAAGCGACTGATCGTGTGCATGAGGACAGGTTTCCCACCGACAGGAAGAAACTGTTTGGGTATGTCTGCTCCCATTCGCAATCCCTTTCCGCCAGCAACGATGATGGCATATTTTGATGTTTTAGACGTCACAATTCTATGCTATGAATATGGTTTATGAATTGAGAAGACGGTCGTAAATCATACCCTTCTTTATCTCTTCCACCTTCTCAGCAGGTAGGAAATAGCTTAGAAGTTGATATCCGTATGGGAAAGAAGCTGCAGGACCGGCACCAGTTGTTACGTTTCCGTCTTCCTGAACAAGTGCTCCTGTGTATTCAGCATCCTCACCTAAGTAGCTTTCCATACCTGGATAAATAGTTGCTTTCTTACCTTTCAACAAGCCAACAGATGCCAATACCAATGGAGCAGCACAGATAGCAGCAACGCGTTTACCCTTTTCAAACTGCTCTTTGAGGGCTTTACGAACGCCTTTGTGCTCGTTCAAGTTTTTTGAACCAGGCATACCGCCAGGCAACATCAGTAAGTCTGCATCCGAGAAGTCGGTTATGTTCTCAAAAAGGAGGTCGGCTTTAACCACTACACCATGTGATGATTCAACGAGATTACTACCTGTAATACTAACCATCTTCACCTCTACGCCTCCACGTCGTAGGATATCAACAGGCGCCAAAGCCTCAACTTCTTCAAAGCCATTAGCGAGAAACTCATATACCTTAGCCATAATTATTTTATTTTTACGTAATAAATCCAATTAAAATCTTTACTTTTGCAAATGAATAGTGTCTGCAAATATACTAAATATTCATGGTATTGTGTGGCTTGTAAGACTAAAAAAGAATTAAAAAAAGGCATGTTTTTTTATGGCAGAAAAGAAACTTAGTTTTGCTATCTTCGGCAATGCTTCTAAAGCTTTTGACTCGCTTCAGATAACAGAAATCTTAGACTATCTGAGGGAGCATGAAGCTGATGTATATATTGAACAGAACTTTTATAATAGCCTACAAAAAGAACTTAAGAAGTCGATTTCTATAGCGGGTGTATTCGAGGGGGTAAACTTTGATGTTGATTATGTCATCTCCTTAGGTGGCGATGGTACCTTTCTAAAGGCAGCAAGTAAGGTTGGTCCCAAGCAAATACCTATCATTGGCGTGAATATGGGACGGTTAGGTTTCCTCGCAAATGTTGCTCCAGAAGAAATTAAAGACGTACTTAATAATGTCTTTGAAGGAAGATATGAGATCGAGGAACGTGCTGTTATCCAACTTGAAGCAGACGGGAAAGCTCTCGAGAACTGCCCTTTTGCCTTGAACGATATTGCGATTTTGAAACGTGATAATGCTGCGATGATATCGATTAAGGCAAGTGTTAATGGCGAATTTTTGGTAACTTATTTGGCAGACGGACTTGTTATCAGTACGCCAACAGGCTCAACAGCTTACTCATTGTCGGTTGGTGGTCCGATTATCGTACCTCAATCAGGCATTTTGAGTATGACTCCTGTAGCCCCACATAGTCTGAATATTCGTCCAATCGTTATCAGTGATGAGGCTGAGATAAAGTTGGAAGTAAAGAGCCGAAGCCACAACTTCCTTGCAGCTGTGGACGGAAGGTCAGAGAAACTCAGTGAGGGAGTAACGCTAACGATAAAGAAGGCACCGCATAAGGTACGTATCGTGAAGGTCTATGGGCAGCGTTTCTTCTCAACACTACGTGAGAAGTTGATGTGGGGAGCTGATACACGCCAATTTTAGGAAGACTGATTGTTGGCGAGAAAGGCAGTGAATAGCTTACCATACAGTTTAGTTTTCCTATTCAAACCATCCTTATTGGCTATGCTAACCCAGCTGAAAAGTCTATCATTCCCACACCTTCAATAAAATTAAAAATAAAAGGTAATAATGCTAAACAAGATAAAGAACCTCTTTCAAATCCCTGAAACGCGTTACACAAGCAAGGAGATATTCCGCTGGTTGTGGAATGCTTGGCGTGGTAATCGCAAGCAGGCGATACTGAATGCTTTGATAGGTATTCTCAGCGTAGTCGTTTCTTGGCAACAGTATGGGCTGTTCAACATGCCATTGATGTGGCTTCTCATGTCATAGAGGGCAGTATTTATACCGCAGTGAGCATCATGGGAGCGTTGATACTCTGTGATTTCGCGTTGAGTATAGCCTCTGTGTGGGTAAAGAACCTGTTAGGTATCAAGGCGCAGAACCGTATGCAACAGCGCATGCTCGACCGTATTCTGCGTTCGGAGTGGCACGGAAAAGAGCGTCATCACAGTGGTGACGTACTTAATCGATTGGAATTTGATGTTGCCAATGTGGTAAGTTTCCTCACCGAGACGATACCAAGTTCAGTCTCAACATTGGCTATGTTCCTCGGTGCTTTCTTCTATTTGATGTCGATGGACTGGCGTCTTGCTATTATCATTGTCGTTATGATTCCACTATTTGTCCTCATCAGCAAGGTGTATGTACGCCAGATGAGACGACTGACACGTGAAGTTCGCGACTCAGACTCAAAGGTTCAGAGTGTTTTGCAAGAAACGATTCAGCACAGAATGCTCATCAAGACACTTGAAAGTGATGAGATGATTGTTGGAAAGTTAGAGGGAACACAACACGAGTTGCGTCGTAAGGTAGTGCGAAGAACGAAGTTTTCTGTCTTCTCAAACCTTGTTTTGAACTTTGGGTTTGCCTTTGGTTATCTTGTTGCTTTCACGTGGGCAGCCCTCCGCATGTCGGCTCATTCGCTGACTTTTGGCGGTATGACAGCCTTCTTACAGTTGGTAAATAAGATTCAAAATCCTGCTCGTCAATTAACGAAATTAGTACCTGCTTTTGTTTCAGTATTCACTGCTGCCGAGCGACTAATGGAGTTAGAGGAGAATCCTTTAGAGGAACAAGGTGAGCCGATAGAGGTGGCAGGACCTTGTGGTATTCGTTTGAATCATGTCGACTATCGTTATGATGATGCCGAACGAGAGATATTGAAGGGTCTTGACTTCGATTTCTACCCAGGCTCTTGTACGGCTATTCTTGGTGAGACAGGTGCTGGTAAGACAACGCTTGTACGTATGCTCCTTGCCTTGATGAAGCCTAATAAGGGCTCTGTAGAGATTTATAACGAAAAAGAAAGTAGAGAGTTGACACCGCTCATGCGTACCAATTTTGTCTATGTCCCTCAAGGTAACACACTTCTTAGTGGCACAATCCGTGAGAACCTACTACTCGGTAAGGTCGATGCAACGGAAGAAGAGATGATTGCAGTACTTAAGAAGAGCTGTGCTGACTTTGTTTTCCATCTTCCTTTGGGACTCGATACGCTCTGTTCAGAGCAGGGAGGAGGACTCAGTGAAGGACAGGCACAACGCATTGCCATAGCTCGTTCGTTACTGCGTGACCGTAGTATCATGATATTTGATGAGGCAACGTCAGCCCTTGACCCACAGACAGAGCGCGACCTCTTGAAGAATATACTCTCCCAATCACGATAAAACGGTGATTTTTATCACCCATCGTCCAGCTGTTGTTGACTATTGCGACCAGACGTTGACCATAGAAAAAATACAATAATGTATTTGCGTTATTCAAAATAAGGTCGTATATTTGCAACATGACTGAAAACTGAAAGGAGACCTAAAAACTGCAAATTCCAATCTTATTAGTGGAAGGAAGATAAAGAAAATAGAATAAAATTAGATATGAAAAGAATTCTTTTAGCTGTTGTCAGTGTATTTCTTATGTCCGCATCAGTGGCTTTTGCACAGACAACAAACGTTGAACCAACTAAGGATTTAGATGCTAAGTATGCCACGAACATGCTCAAGCCGGGTACTCGTGCGCCTGAGTTTAAGTTGAAGACATACGATGCTAAGGAAATAAAGTTGAGTCAGTATCGTGGTAGTTACGTGGTATTGGACTTCTGGGCAAGCTGGTGTCCAGACTGTCGTCGTGACATTCCTGCCATGAAAGCGCTTTACGAGCAGTTCCGTGATTATGGAGTGCAGTTTGTTGGTATCTCTTTCGATACCGATCGCGAGGTTTGGGCACAGACTTATTGGGGCAAGTATCAGATGCACTGGACACAGGTGAGCGAACTAAAGAAATTCAGAAAGAATACTGTTATCGACAAGTTGTATAAGATTGATTGGATTCCTTCAATGTATCTCGTTGATCCAGAGGGCAAGATTGTTATGGAACGGTGGAGATAGGTAAGCTGAAAGCGAAGTTGGAGTCCCTTTCTCTGACTCCACAGGTTAGTAAGACAGAGGTGCTCCCAACCTTTGAAGGTGGTCAGGAGGCTATTAATAACTATTTTGCACAGAGTCAGCGTCGCAGTATTCAGTCATTCCGTTCAAAGGTACAGGCTGAGATGACCGTTGTTTTCAATGTTGAGATGGATGGCACTGTTACTGGTGCTCGTGTCGTTGACGTAAAGAATGTGAAGGGCACAAGCAAGCACTTTATGAAGATGGATGCTGAAAAACAGAAGCGTGTGTTGGACAACTGTGTGGAATATTACAAAGAGCAGGCAGTTCGTCTTACGAACAATATGCCTAAGTGGAACCCTGCTATGCAGAATGACCGCCCTGTAAAGAGTAAGACAACAGTAAATATTCTCTTCCAGTAAGAGACGGATTAGACAACAATTAAGTTATCAATAAGATGTACAAGGCTGTCCTAACGAGGGCAGCCTTGTGTTTTTTATCCTTTGAAACGCTCTTTTTGAATCCGCCTCCGCATCATCACCCATCGTGTTAGTACTCCGCACCATTGGTGCTTACCCTCCGCACGCTATGTGCTAAGCACTAACACGTATAGAAGAGATGGGTAAGACGAACTTTTATTGACCAATGTTTGGAAACAAGAATATTAATGCTTACTTTTGTGAAAAGTACATAAAGGAAAGGTTATAGTTGATAGTTGCACTGTTTTATAGTGTCTTACGTTCCGATATAGTTAGTAGGATAGATTGATAGCGGTTGACTTTTTATTTTTTTAGAAGGATGAATAAGTTATTATGGTTATGTGGTATAATTGCCTTTGCAGTCGTCAGTTGTACAGAAGGTAATCGAGGTAGTATCAAGAAAAAGGATACACTCAGTGCGTATGACTCCGTTCTTATTGGACGTGATCCCGGCTATAGTTGCGGTCGTACGGAGGTTTATTGGATGTTATATAAGAATGGAAGTGTAACGAAATGTACGCGATCAATATTTGTATCTGACGATGGTAAAGACACTGTCAGAACTGTTCGTTTTAGTGATGATAGTGCTCATCGTGTACAAGAACTTGTTGATGATATGTTCGTCAAGGGTACTGTAAAGGACATTGTGGCGGTAAAAGGTAACGAACATTGCAGTGATATGGGTGGTCTATACATCTATATTTACTATCATGGAAAGACCGTTCGATATGAATATGACTGGGGACAAATAGGTGTAAAATACTCTTCCGAGTTCGATGAACTTTTGAATCTGTTAAAGGTGCATGATGCTGAATAGGGAGAAAGACGTATAAAAGCAGCGAGAAGAGCATTAGGACTTTCTCACTGTTGTGTCTATATACGAGTTATGCATCCTCTTTATGCTCAATAGATTAGGTTAATTTGGATAAAAATAATAGTAGGCTGTGAAAGTTTCTTTGAATTATTTGTAACTATCCAATAAAAAATGTACTTTTGTGTTTAGTAAGTTAAAAGTCTGAAAGGAGGAAGACGAGAGCCTAAAATTATGTAATGTAACGAACTTTTAGATAGTTCTAAAAAGATAAAGACAATCTTAATCATTAACTATTAACGATAAAGTAATTATGAGAACTCTGCTATTATGTGTTATTGCGTTGTGCTCTCAGGTGATGAGTATGACTGCTCAGGTGACAGGAAGAATAGAGTATCCTCACCGTGCTGACTATGAAGATCAGGTCGTGTTGCCTGTGGATGACAAGGGACTGGTCATTCAGTCGTTTGCAAAGGACAGCAAGGAGGGTAAGCGTTACTTCAAGACAGAATTTTATTCAACCGCAATGAAGCTGATAAGTACCGATTCAATATTGATTGATAAGGGTATGTATTTCTATTCAGATGTGGTTGAGAGTGGTGTGCTTTATACTGTTTTGCGCCAGAAGGATGGTTCGTTTATGATCGTTGCTTTCAATCCTGCAACACATAAAATAACCACAACGGATGGTGAATACACCCGTAAAGGGTCGATGAGAAATCTCGTTATTGCGAATGGATCAGTCGTTTTCAGTTCAACACAGAAGAAATTAGACCGCATTGGTATCATTGATTTGAAGACGGGTAACTGTCGATTTACTGATATCCATTTCCCAAAAGTGAAGGATAAGAATATCTTTGTGCTTGAAAATACTGTGATAGACAATACTATCTATGCGTTGGTAGGAGTAGAGACCGACGTCTATCTGCTTCGTCTGGATATGCAGGGCAATCAGTTAGGAGCAAACAATCTCACTGCTGATATTGCTGAACGAATCATCTCGGCATCAGTCTCAAAGGCAGGAAATAAGTTCTTTGTTACAGGAACTTACTCTAAGTCGAAGAAAGGTGGGGCGGAAGGTATTTTCTTCTCAGAGCTGAAAGACGATAAGTTTAATAATATCAAGTTCTATAATTTCTTAAAGTTGAAGAACTTTACGGAGTATATGAGCGACCGTAAGCAAGCAAAGATTGAACGCAGAAAGGAAAAGGCAGAGAAGGCTGGTAAGGAGTATTCGCTGAAGTATTTGATGGCTTCTCATCGTATTATGACGGATGGTAAGGATTATTTCTATCTTGGTGAGGCTTACTATCCAGTTTATCGTACAACCTGGATTGGTAATACAATGATTACAACCTTCGCTGGTTATAACTATACACACGCTGTTCTTGCAAAGTTTGATGTTGCAGGTAATCTGCTTGGGACGAATGCTTCCCTATGGAGCCACGCCTCATGCCGATGTATGTGAAGCGTTTCGTTTCTGCAAGTATGAAGGGGAATAATGTGAATCTTCTCTTTACTGATAAGAATCGACTGGTATCTAAACTCTTTAGAAATGCGGATGGAAATGTGATTCAAGACCGTACGTCAGAGATTATAGAAACAGATAACGAAGACGAAGATGTTAAGAAGATGCGTTATTCTAACTCTCAGCACTGGTATGGAGATAACTTCCTCGTCTATGGAACGCAGGTGGTGAAGAATACTAAGACTGGTGAACGCCGTAAAGTGTTTGCTGTTACAAAGTACACTATAAAATAATTGAGCTATGAAGATGATGAGAAATGTAGATAAATTCCACCTCTTTCAATGGCTTTTACTGCTTGGTTGTCTGCTTTGTGTTCCACATAGCGCACAGGCACAGGCGTGGGACGGAGAAGGAGATATTAAAGTTTATGCTGGTTATGCCAATGTTGGAGGGAGATCAGGTATGGAGTTAGGCAGTGATTATGCGCTTAGCGACTTTGTCTCAGTAGGCGGACAGCTAACTTATGTCAACGTGAAGGACTATGACGAAGGACGTGATAGAGCCTTTATGGGGTATGATTTCAGCTTGACGGGTAACTATCATTGGGCTGAAGTACTGAAACTACCATCCGTACTGGATATTTATAGTGGTGTTTCCGTCGGCTTACGAACAGCTGGTTTGCAGGCAGGTGTACGCTATAACTTCAGTGAGACATTCGGACTCTATGGGCAGGTGCGGCAGAATCTCTTCAAGACTTTTTGGCGATGATGTGGAACATGGGCGGATCTATCAAGGCAAAAACAGCCCTCTCTGTGGGTCTGACTGTTACGTTCTGATTTAGTGAATAGAAACAACAAAGACTATCGGGAACTCCGATAGTCTTTGTTGTTTAGTGAAATTTATATTCGTTTTGGCTTTTATTCGACGTTTTAAAGTTAGAAGCTGAGCACCATTGCTTGTCGTTGTGTCAAAGGAATGTTCTTTGTGAGGTCTACAGTAGCACCTGTAAGGACATCGGTTGCAGTGGTATGTGAACCAATTACTTCGGCATACCGGGCTACATCGACTTGGTTGTCAGCTTTCTTACCATTGAGGATGGTGAGGACTGTCTTGCCATTATGTTGACGAGCAAGTACATAAACGCCATGCTGAGGAATGAATTGTGTCTGAGAACCGTTGATGATTACATCGTTGTTCTGTCGCCAATGGAGTAGGCGGCTGGTCCAATCAAACATAGCATTCTCGGCTTTGGTACGACCTTCATTTGTGAACTTGTTGACCTTATCGCTAGGGAAACCACCAGGGAAGTCTTGTCGTACATTACCATCTGTTTCCGTTTTCGTACCGTTCATCAGAATCTCCGTACCATAATAAAGCTGTGGAATACGCTTCATTGTCAGCAAGAGAGCGTACGCCTGCTTTAAAGCCGTTGAGTCCTTGCCATTGCCAAGATAGCGGTCAGTATCGTGATTCTCAATGAATGCCATCACAGAAGATGGGTCAGTATAGAGGTAATCATAGCAGAGAGAGTTGTAAATGCGGTTCCATCCCTTCCACCAATCATCTGTTTCCTCGTTCTTTGCCTGCGAAAGACGATCGAAGAAGGCGAAGTCCATCACCGTTTTTAGATTGCTGTTAATGTCAGAGAGTTTGCTGTCTTTCTGCCAAGCTGCCGTATAAGCTGGTTCTGTTACCCATGTTTCGCCAACGGTGTTGAAGTTAGGATATTCTTTGTTGAGGACCTTCATCCAATCAGCCATGGCTTGTCGGTCTGCGTAGGGATAAGTATCCATACGGATTCCATCGATACCTACGGTTTCAATCCACCAAATAGAATTCTGAATCAGATACTTGATGACGTGTGGGTTGCGCTGGTTGAGGTCAGGCATAGAGGGTACAAACCATCCGTCAACAGTCTCTTTCATATCCACTTTGCTGGCGTATGGGTCGAGGACAGGAGTAAGCTTGTAGCTTGTTTGCAGCCCATAGTTAGGACTATTAAACCAATCCTTTGATGGATAGTCTTTGATTGTCTTGCCGTTTTCATCAATGCGTGTATGCTTAGCCCATGGATGATAGTCTCCGCAATGGTTGAAAATCATATCCATAACCACCTTTAATCCCTTCTTATGACATTCGTCAACGAGGGCTTTATACTCCTCATTTGTACCGAAGCGAGGGTCAACACGATAGTAATCGGTGGTTGCGTAGCCGTGATAGGTACTGTGTTTGCCACCATCGGCAGGGCGATCATTCTCCAATACTGGCGTCAACCAAAGGGCAGTAACACCAAGGTCAGTGAAGTAATCAAGGTGTTGACGGAGTCCTTCAAGGTCACCACCGTGTCGAAGACTTGGCTCATTGCGGTTGCATAGCTGGTCTTCCATCCCTTTGATTACGTCGTTCTTTGGATTTCCATTAGCGAAACGATCGGGCATCAGCATATACAAAACATCCGAGATATCGAAGCCTTTGCGGTCTGCTCCTGCCATCTCACGTGCCTTTAGTTGGAACTTCTTAGTTGTCTTTTTACCGTTCTTATTAGAGAAGGTAAGGGTTATCTCACCCGGTTTCGCCCCTTTTAAGTTAAGATAAACAAGGAGATAATTAGGTGAATCGAGGCGTACGAGCGAGTCAATCTTTACATTAGGGTAGTCCGTTGTAACGTCTGCAAACTTGATATCCTTGCCATATACCATCAGCTGTAACGTTGGGTCCTGCATGTCAGCAAACCAGTTGGTAGGGTCAATGCGGGTAACGTTTGGTGTAGCTGTGCGGTTATTGGCTTTCTTTTGAGCTGCCGTACTGTTCTGAGCGGTCATAGGAGATGATAAAAGAAGTAAGAATAAAAGAATCTTCCAAGTCTTTTGAAAGAGGGAAAGATTAGGCTCGTTCGTTAGTTGTCTGCGGTTCATTTTAGGTAATTTGTTTTGCTGTGGTATTGGGCTTATTAGCCTTATTAGCCTAATAGGGCCAATAAGCCCAATATCCTTAACAGCTATTAATAATCTGCTGAATGGTCAGCAATCCTCCTTTGGGGGAGAAGTGGGGAAGGGTTGAGTGCATTAATTATGCAAGATAAGGGCTGACTGGGCATCAACCATCACCTCACCACCTTCCATTTTGCCTAATCCAGCTTCGTTAATTTCGCCATTTGCGCAGATGATGGTGTACTGTCCCTTAGGGATATTGACCGTGCGAAGCTCCTTGTTGGCATTGAGGATGACGTAGATGTTCTTCCACTTATCACCACCAGCATGGTCTTTTAGACGGAAAGCAACCAAACAATCCTGTACAGGAAGGAACTCAAGATGCTTGCGAACGAGGTCGGCTTTGCCCAATCGGAAGGCTGGATGTGCCTTGCGAAGGTTGATGAGTCCACTGTAATAGTTGAATACCTGCGGATAAGTCTTGAGGTTATTCCAATCGAGATGGTTGATACTATCAGGTGAATTAAATGAGTTATGCACCCCTTTCTTGTTGCGAAGCATCTCCTCACCAGAGAGCATGAAAGGTACACCCTGTGATGTGAAGATAGCCGTTTGGGCAAGTTCATTTAGACGAATCAGCTCATTCTCGTCATATTCAGCCTCTGGAATAGAAGCCTTCAGACGGTCAACAAGGCACAAGTCGTCGTGACAACTGACATAAGAAATCATCTGGGTAGGCTCAAGGGCATAAGGTTTCTTAGAATAGTTTACCTTTGAATAGTCTACCTGTGGGTGCTCAATCATACCCGCAATACCCGCCTTCAAGCTCTCTTCCAAGCCTGTAACGCCACCAAGCATACCGGGCTTATGGTCGTCAGAGAAGGGTCCACGCAAGGCATCACGGATGTCATCAGAGAAGGCTGCAATGCCCGGCATCTGTGGAATAGCAGCTTTCACAGCCAACTTATCGTGAGGATAAGCACATGTACCAGCACTCCATCCCTCGCCATAGACAAATATCTCTGGGTCGATAGCATTGAGTTCATGACGAATATCATTCATTGTTTGAATGTCATGCACACCCATAAGGTCTACACGGAAACCGTCAATATGATATTCATTTACCCAATACTTCATTGATTCCAACATATACTCGCGCATCAAAGGGCGCTCACTTGCCGTCTCATTGCCACACCCTGTGCCATCTGAAGGAGTACCATCAGCCTTGTATCGGTAGTAAGCCTTAGGATAAGTACGCTCAAAGTTGCTGTTTGTAAGGTCGAAAGTATGGTTGTAAACAACGTCAAGGATAACTCTGATACCCGCCTTGTGCAATGCTTGTACCATCTGCTTGAACTCCATAATACGGCGTGTCGGCAGGTTAGCATCGTATGAGTAGCTACCTTCTGGTACGTTATAGTTCAATGGGTCATAGCCCCAATTATACTGTGGCACGCCCGGTTTGGATTCATCTATCGAAGCAAAGTCGAACGAAGGGAGGATATGTACAGCGTTAATACCCAACTTCTTCAAGTGATCAATAGCCTTCTGCTCAGTCAAGGCAAGGTATTTACCCTTGTGCAGCAAGCCCGATGAAGGATCAATAGAGAAGTCACGGTGGTGCAACTCATAGATAATGAGGTCTGCCGGACTCTTAGTTGGTACACGACGATCGCTTTCCCAGCCTGTTGGGTTAGTCTCCTTCATGTCTACAACGGCACCGCGTCCGCCATTACAGCCGACCGCTTTGGCAAAGACACCCGGTGTCTCGCCGTGTCCGATATCGAAAGTATAGAACTTACCTTTGAGGTCTCCCTTCACCGTAGCTGTCCAAGTGTTGTCGCCACTCGGTGCAAGTTTCACCTTCTTGTAGGCTTTTCCACCTCGTCCTGCCTCATAAAGGCGAAGCGTTGGCTTAGAAGGCGCGTTGAGACGGAAGGTTGTCTCACTCGGAGAATAAGACATCTCGTTGAATCGCTGTTGTGCAACAACGTTCTGCGAGAGTATGAAAGCAGCTACAGATGCTGCAAGGTTGTATTTTAATTTCATTGAGTTGTAGGTGTTGGGTGATGGGTGTTGAATGTTAGGTGATGATGAATTGGGTGGTAGGTGTTGGGGGTTGGGTGATGAATGTTAGGTGTTGGGTGATGAATTTTAGGTGATGATGGGTTGTTATAATAATTTATAATAGCCATCATCACCTATTCTTTTTATCGACCCGCCTGATTGATAAGGTCTGTTATCTGCTCATTGAAAGACGCATTCTTCATCAAGTCTTCAATGCTGACGTGCATACGGTAACGCCAGTAATGCTTTGGATTAGACGGAACATTGATACGCTCGGCATTAGGGTCAGCCAAACGCAATTCCTCATCAATACTCATCCAGTCCTGAATACCGAGGATACAGAGCATACTTGGCGATGTAAGGTGACGGCTAACGATGTCTCTTGCCAACCAACCTGGCAGTGGATGAGGTGCTGGACCACCACGATGTAACATGCTATTGAAGTAATCCTGCGTACGTTCCCAGTCTTCATCCCACCACTGACGCAGTGTTGCCATGTCATGAGTAGAGATTGTGCTAACGCTGCGGTAAGGGTTCTCACTGAGATAGCCAAAGCGCACCTTCGGGTTCTTAGGCATACTCTGAATCTCAAGACTGAGGATGCGTAGCTCATTCATCACCCATGCCACGCAATCAGGAACCATTCCCAAGTCCTCTGCACAGACAAGCATACGAGTTGCATTAACCAACTTTGGCAGTTTCTTCATAGCTTCCTGATACCAGAACTGGTTGTTACGGCGATAGTAGTAATCGTTGTAAAGCTTATTGAATATAGCCTTATCGCTATCGTAGAGACTCTCGTAAATGAAGTCGAACTGTACGCAGATACGTGGATGGAAGCGGTTTGGATCCTTATGGTCACGGATGAAAAGTACATTACTAATCAAAGCATAGAGTCCGTCACGCAGCCAAATGTCAACATCAGAGTTCTTACCAGCAAAGGCTTTCTCAACCTTTCGCTGTGTATCATACGCAGGACGCATCTTATATCTGTCGCCCCATACATGTTCCACATACTTCTGTCTTACCTCATCGGCATGCTCACGGAAGATGCGGTCGAGTACCCAATCAGCAATGAATGGCTCGGTGAAGAGTTCTTCCTGCCAGTGTAGACCGTAGCCTTCAATCTCCTCACGAGTCATACCAAGTGATGGAGCGAACTGACCGAGCAGTCCGTGTACTGAATGAGTAGGAATCTCCCAGATACGGAAGAAGCCGAGTACGTGGTCGATACGATAAGCATCAAAGTACTGTGCCATGTTCTGGAAGCGGTTTACCCACCACTGACAACCATCCTTTATCATCTCGTCCCAGTTGTAAGTAGGGAACCCCCAGTTCTGACCATTCACTGAGAAGTCATCAGGTGGAGCACCCGCCTGCCCGTTAAGGTTGAAGTAACGTGGTTCTGTCCATACGTCACAGCCATAGCGGTTGACACCAATAGGAATGTCACCCTTGAGGATTATCTTATGAGCCTGTGCATATTCGTGTACCGCTTTCAGCTGACTACTCAATACGAACTGTACGTAATAGAAGAAAGCTACTTCCTTGTAAGCCTTGTTCTTAGGGTTAGACAATGCCTTGCGGTCAGCCTCATCCCATTGTTTATGGTCTGGCCAGTGAGAGAAATCAGCTGTTCCGAACTTGTCTCTCATATAAGAATACTGTGCGTAAGGCACAAGCCAACTCTCTGTCTCAGCAAAGAATTTCTTGAAAGCACTGCTTTCGAGTACCTTTCCACCCTCCTGTTCAAAGAGCAGACGGAGGTATTCTGTCTTCGCATCGTTCACACGCTCATAGTCAATCTGTGGCAGTGCGTTAAGCTCTTTACGTAGTTTCTCGAACTTCTCACTTTGCTTCTTGTCCTTCAGTGCAGGTAATGCTGTAAGATCAGCATACTGTGGGTGGAGGGCAAAGATAGAAATACAGCTATATGGATAAGAGTCTGTCCAAGTGTGTGTAATTGTTGTGTCGTTGATAGGAAGAATCTGCAGTGCACGCTGGTGGGTCTTACTTATCCAGTCAACCATCTTCTTCAAATCGCCAAAGTCACCGATACCGAAACTTGTCTCCGAACGAAGTGAGAATACAGGTACCAATGTTCCAGCAACCCGAACAGCTGGGAGAGGGAAAGAAGCCTCTGTCAACTCATAGACAACGACGTCGCCTTCATCCATTGTTGGCAATAGTAAGGTGCGGTTGTCGCTATATTCCCAAACGAGATTCTCATTACTATCATTGCTCTTGATGAAGAACTTCACTTCAATCTGGTCACCAACAAGTTTGGTAGCATCTAAGGTATAGCTCCACTCGTTGACATTATGCTGTACCATCTTCAGTGCCTTCTTCACGTTCCAAGCACCTAATGCAGGCTCAGCACCTACGAGATAAAGTTCATCCGTTGCACCTAACTGTGGCGCACGCACCTTCAGTGTGACAGCTTTGTTGTAGTTATTGAGTTTTCCCTTCACTAACTTCTTACCCGCAACACAATCGGTGATAGCAGAAGTATAGAGATAAGCATTGTCCGGAATGTCACTCCAATGGTCGTAAACACGATAATTAAGACTGCGTTCTGTATCAAAATCCAGTCGGTGATTGATTACGCCCCATTCTTTTCGCTGTTCATTATTACCACAGAGAATGCTGTAGAAATAATCGATATGCGTTCCCGGCTTTGCATCTTTCTTCACTTCCACCTCCCAGTGGTAGCCGTCAGATGTGCGCATTCTGTACTGTGAGGCCTCTACAGCCCCATTGTGTTGACCTGTAATAATATTCAAGACAAGGTCTTGTCCGTAATAGGTCTGGTAGTCTATGTGAAACTGTATGTTCATAGAGTTGGGTAGTTATTTTGCCTCAAAGATAATAATATTAATTAGAAAAAGCAATACCCTTTTACATGATTTATATCAATTTATATGCAATCGTTTGCATAATGATAGATTGGTGATAATTCATGGCTAATGAACTAACGCTCTATAAGTATAAATAAAACCTTATTTTCGATGCTTTCTAACGCTACTTTGCTTTTGTGTTAGTGCTTAGCACCAATGGTGCGCACGCTCAGCACCAATGGTGCGGGGCTGCAACACAGTCGTTAGAAAAGGTAAACGAATTTTTGGTTTGGGGCTATATGACTTGTAAACTGGGAATAGCAAGTTGATAAGAGGATGTTTGTTAGCTGATGTTAGCTATTTATTTGATATAGGAAAGAATGCTCTATTGAGATTGATTTCTCAGTGGTTTATCATTTCTTTTCATGGTGATAAATATTTATTTACGTGAGAAGAAATATTTATTTTCATGAAGAAAAATATTTCTTTTCATGAAAATAACTTGTTGGTGAGGGTAGAGTGGTAGTAAGTTGTTGGTAGAAAAAGGTTTGTTTAGTTGAGCGATAAGAGGTGTAAAAAGTGTTTGTAGAAAAGGAAAAAGGTGTACTGAAACGCTTTTCAGTACACCCTTAAATTCAGAGAGATTATAAAAAAGTTATGTTACCCTTGTTCTGCAGGACGGCGTACCTTTATAATTCCAACGGACATTGCACCGAGGAAGAGGGAAACACCTGCTACAATCATCATATTACTTTGTACGGAACCAACCATCTGAAGGAGTACTCCGCCAATAGCTGCAGCGATAATTTGTGGAATACAGATGGTACCGTTGAACAATCCGAGATAAGTTCCCAAGTGGCCATAGCCCTCGAGCGCATTTGTCACCAAGGTAAATGGCATTGCCAATATGGCTGCCCAAGCACATCCGATGAGGATGAATGGGATGAACATTACATATTGATTGTGGATGAAGGCTGCGAGGACAAAGCCTGCTGCACCTAAGATAAGTGAGAAGGAGTATGCGAGTTTGGTGTTCTTGAACTGTGGAAGAACCATTGCCCAAGCTACTGAACCAATCGCCTGAATGGCAAAGAGAATACCTACCCAGTTGCCTGCTTCCTGATATCCCTTTGTCATTGTTGCATCATGTGCAAGCATATCCACACCCCAACAGTTAGCTGCTACGGTTCCATTGGTGTAAGTCCACATATACATGAAGGCAAACCAGCAGAAGAACTGTACTAAACCTACTTTCCAGAAGGTAGGTGGTGCAACCTTTAATAAGGTGAAGACATTAGACTTTGAAGTATCATCTTTCTTCTCTACCGAATGGTATTCGGCATAAACCTTTGGTGGCATCTCCTTTACCTTGGCTGTGGTATAGATAACACAAAGGATGAGGATGGCAGCACCGATATAGAAAGAATAGACCACTGAGTCTGGAACAACACCCGATGGAGCTTGATTGGAGATACCTAAGAAGGTGAAGAAGAATGGGAAGACATAGCCTGCGATAGAGCCTGCATTGCAGAGAAAACTCTGAATAGAGTAGGCGAGTGTCTTCTGTTTCTCGTTGACCATATCGCCCACCAACATCTTAAAGGGTTGCATGGCCATATTGATACTTGTGTCGAGGAACATCAATGAGACAAGTCCAAATACCATCGCCGTTGAGACAGCCATACCTAAAGAGCCCGCATTCGGCAGCAGACACATCACGAGGACGGCAGCGGCTGCACCTACGAAGAGGTAAGGGATGCGACGTCCGAAGCGTGTCCACGTCATGTCAGAGAGTGTTCCTACAATCGGCTGTACGACAATACCCATCAATGGAGGGAGTATCCAGAAGTAACTAAGATTGTGAGGGTCAGCACCTAATGTCGCAAAAATGCGTGAGATGTTGGCACTCTGCAGCGCGTACGCAATCTGCACTCCAAAGAATCCAAAGCTGAGATTCCAAAGTTGCCAGAAGCTTAAGTTAGGTTTTTGTTTCATTGTTATATTAGTTTTTGTGCTCCTTAAGTCCCTCTGACGAGGGGATGGGAAGCTTGTGTTGTTTTTTCTTTTTTAAGAAAGGTCTATTAGGCTTATTGGGCTAATAGGGCAAATAAGCCCAATATTCTCCTCCCTAAGCCCCTCTTGCGGGGGAGTGTGAAGCCTGTTTTGCCTTTTCTTTTTTAAGAGAGGGCTATTAGGCTAATTGGGCTAATTAGGCTTATTAGCCCAATTCAGTCCTCAGCACTCCCCTCCTTTGGAGGGGTTGGGGGAGGTCTCCTCACCTCGTTGTCCCTCTAATAATCAGCCTTGTCCTCACCACACGTTTCTCAATTCGATTCTTAGGAAGTCTTCCTTCCACTTGATCGATGAGAATACTCGCAGCCTCTTCACCCACGCGGACTCCTCTTTGTTCAACTGTTGTCAGCATTGGGTCGCAGGCAATGGCACGTTGTCCGTTAGTGAAACCACAGATAGAGACGTCTTCTGGCACACGGAAACCTAAGCGTTTGCAGGAGTAGAGGATACCGATAGCTGTGTCATCATTGACAGCAAAGAAGGCATCTGGTGGTTCAGGAAGTCGCATCACGCTTGGAGTGATAAGCTCAGCGTCTGCCCTATTGTCGCAATTCTTAATCAGTTGCTCGTTAGGGTGCATACCATTCTTCAGTAAGGCATCAAGATATCCGTTATAACGGTTCTTTGCGATTTGCATGGTTAGCGAAGTACCATAATAAGCAATACGCTTGCAACCTGTGTTTATAAGATGTGTGACGGCGGAAAAGGCCCCCATATAGTCATCAACAACCACTCGACTGGCATTTACACCCGTACTGATACGATCGTAGAAAACCAAAGGTACACCCTTATCTATGAGTGTTTGAAAATGGTTGTATTTGGTTGTATTCTTCGCTTGAGAAACGATGATGCCACAAACCTTACTCTCCGAAAATGCTCGACAGATTTTCACTTCGTCCTCATAGTTCTCTCGGCTCTGTGCAACCATAATTCGATAGCCACGTGAAGAAGCCTCTTCTTCGATGCCGGAAAGGATAGATGAGAAGTAGAAATGGTCAAGTTGTGGAATGATTACGCCGATAATCTTAATCGGTTGTACCTTACTTTTGCGCAGACTCTCTGCAAGGATGTTTGGGTAGAAGTTATGTTCTTGTGCATACTTCTTTATTGCCTCACGTTTCTGCAGAGATACGAGGGCTATCTTTGAGCGCACGAGAAACAGTAGCGACCGAAACACCAAGGTCTCGGGCTATATCCTTCATTGTTATGTTGGTTGAGTCACTCATGCGATTTAGCTTTGTCTTTAGTCTGCTAATTGTTTTATTAGGCAAATATACATATTTTCTATAACTTCTTTGACCTATATCAATTTATTTATCTCTTATTTATTTGTGCAATCGTTTGCATTGCTTAAAAATACAAATTCAAAGCAAAAAAATAGTATAAAAGTAGCTTAATCTCAACTAACTTTGCAGCAGAGTAAGCCCATAAAACGGCTATTAACCTAACTTAGATAAAGCTAAACGAATATTACTTTAATCAATTTATAAATTACTTTAACAATAACAAAGATGAAGCAGGTAAAATGCAAATTTCCTGTTAGGATATTGACTCTATTGTTGGGTCTATTCCTTTCAGTCAGTGCCTTTGCGCAGTCTACGATTACAGGACAGGTGAAGGATGCTACTGGTGAGCCAGTCATTGGTGCTTCTGTCCTTATCAATGGGACAAGTAATGGTACAGTGACCGACCTTGATGGTAACTTCTCTATCAGCGTACAGCCGGGTGCTACTTTGACAATCTCTTACATTGGTTTCCAGAAACAACAGGTAGCTGCAGCCAATGGTATGGTAATTACACTTCAGGAAGACCAAGCACAGCAGATGAATGAGGTTGTTGTTATTGGTTACGGTGCTGTTAAGAAGAGTGACCTTACGGGTTCTGTGACAGCCTTGAAACCTGATAGCAAGAATAAGGGTCTTGTTGTTAATGCACAGGACATGCTTGCTGGTAAGGTTGCTGGTGTGAGTGTAACGAGCGATGGTGGTACTCCTGGTGGCGGTGCTAACATTCGTATTCGTGGTGGTTCTTCTTTGAACGCATCTAACAATCCATTGATTGTGATTGATGGTGTGGCTATGGACCAGACAGGTATTAAGGGTGTTAGCAATCCTTTGTCACTTGTAAACCCACAGGATATTGAGTCTTTCAACGTTTTGAAGGATGCTTCTGCTACTGCAATCTATGGTTCTCGTGGTTCAAATGGTGTTATCATCATTACAACTAAGAAGGGACGTCGTGGCTTACAGGTTTCTTATAATGGTAGCTTTACTGTTAGTAGAAATTCAAAGAATCTTGATGTGTTGTCTGCTGATGAGTATCGTAGCCTTATTGCAAAGAAGTTTGGAACTGATCTCTATACACTTGACTCAAATGGTAATAAGGTTCCAACAGCTTATTCACGTCTTGGTAGTGCTAATACTAACTGGCAGAACGAAATCTTCCGTACAGCGCTTAGCCATGACCACAACGTAGCTGTTTCTGGTCAGGTTGCTAACTGGTTGCCTTATCGTGTTAGTGCAGGCTACACAAATCAGCAGGGTATCATCAAGACTTCTAACTTTGAGCGTTTCACTGGAGCGTTGACATTGAGCCCTTCTTTCTTGAATGACCACTTGAAGGTTACGTTGAATGCAAAGGGAATGTGGACAAAGAACCGCTATGCTGATGGTGAGGCTATCAAGGCAGCACGTCAGTTTGACCCAACACAGCCAGTCTATGCGTCTGGTTATGACAACTTCGCTGGCTACTACCAGTGGCTTGATGATGGTACAGCGCTCAATGATAGCAGTTGGCCAAAGACCTACTATTCATTGGCAACAAAGAACCCTGTGTCTATTCTTAACCTAAAGAACGACCGTGCTATCAGCCGTGACTTCCTTGGAAGTGCCGATGTTGATTATAAAGTTCATGGCTTTGAAGACCTCCGTTTCCACGTTACTGCAGGTGTTGATGTTGCTAAGGGACGTCAGGTAACAGATGTTGATCCAGCTTCTCCACAGGCAATCTATTATGGTTCTTACGGTTGGGAATCGCAGTTGAAACGTAACATGCAGCTCTCTGCTTATGCTCAGTACTACCACGATTTCAATGATAAAGCAAAGAATCACTTTGATGTCATGGCTGGTTATGAGTGGGCTCACTTCTGGCATAACACCAAAAACGCTTACTGGAGCTACTATCCAAAGACCAATAATGATGCAGCTCTTGCAGGCACACAACGCAACTATGCACCTTATTACTATGCAACAGAGAACTATCTTGTATCCTTCTTCGGCCGTGCAAACTGGTCTTTGATGGATGGTCGTTATATGGTAACAGCAACCGTACGTAATGATGGTTCTTCACGTTTTAAGGAGCATTGGGCAACGTTCCCATCATTCGCTTTCGCATGGCGTATCAATGAAGAGAACCTTTTCAAGCAGATTGACTGGTTGTCAGACTTGAAACTTCGCCTTAGCTGGGGTATGACTGGTCAGCAGGAAGGTATCGGTGACTATAATTACTTTGCTATATACGAAATGAATAAAGGTAATGAATCTTACTATCCAATCGCTGGTGATGGCTCTTTGGCTCGTCCAAAGGCATATGATCCAAACTTGAAGTGGGAGACTACTACCTCTTATAACGTAGGACTTGATTGGGGTATTCTCAAGCAGCGCCTCACTGGTAGCATTGATTGGTACTATCGCAAGACCAACGACCTGCTCAACAATGCAACCGTACCAGCAGGTGCTAACTTCCGTAATCAGGTAATGAGCAACATTGGTTCTATGTATAATATGGGTGTTGAAACAAGTCTCCACTGGTTGGCAGTGAACGCTAAGGATTTCAACTGGACAATGGATTACAACTTCACCTATAACTATAATAAGATTACGAACCTCAATGGTGGTAGCGATCCAAACTATTTCGTACCAACAGGAGGTATCTCTGCTGGTACTGGTGGTAACATCCAGGCACAGCATGTAGGTAATGCAGTTAACTCTTTCCACGTATTCCAGCAGGCATATGATAAGAATGGCAAGCCGTTGGAGGGTGTAGTTGTCGACCGCAACAGCGATGGTAAGATTACCGATGCAGATAAGTACTACTATAAGGCACCTGCAGCACCAGTAACGATGGGCTTTGCTTCTCGTTTCGAGTATCGTAACTGGGACCTTGGTTTCGCACTCCGTGCAAGTCTTGGTAACTATGTTTACAATGATGCTTTTGCAAGCACTTCTAATATGTCTAACTCAGAAATATTTGTAAAGAGCAAGTTCCTCGTGAACCGTCCTACAGATGTAGTAGCAGACAACTGGTTGTCAACCGAGACTACATCTACTCAGACAGACTACTGGGTACAGAATGCTTCTTTCTTGAAGTTGGATAATGTAACCTTGGGTTATAGCTTCGCTAATCTTCTCAAGCAGGGTTCATGGAATGGAATCACTGGTCGTATTTATGGAACTGTGAATAACGTGTTCTGCCTTACTAAGTATAAAGGTCTCGACCCAGAGGTGTTCAATGGTATTGACAACAACCTCTATCCACGTCCAATCTCATTCATCTTGGGTTTGAACCTGAATTTCTAAATCTATAAAAGAGTAAAGACAATGAATACTAAATTCAAATATATATTCTCTACAGCAGCACTTTTGCTGTCAGTAGGGTTCACCTCTTGTACAGGCGATTTGGATGTAAAACCAATTGATCCAAACCTTAATACAAAGGAAAATACGTCGCCAGAAAGCGCATTCAATAAGTGTTATGCTAACATAGCTATGGCTGGTAACGGTGGAGCTAATGGTGATAGCGATATTGATGGTATTGATGGTGGAACCAGTGGTTACGTACGTCAGCTATTCAATTCACAGGAGTTAACCACTGATGAGGCTATCTGCGCATGGGGTGATGAGGGTATTTCTAACATGAACTTCGATAGTTATGACGCTTCACATCCAATGTTGAAGGGTTTTTACTATCGTCTTTATGCGGGTATCACCTATTGCAATCAGTATCTTGCAGACTTCGGTGACTACAACGCAACGATGTCAGCAGAGGTTCGTTTCATCCGTGCTTTGAATTATTACTATCTCTTGGACGGATGGGGTAATGTTCCTTTCACAACAGCAATATCTTCTGCTAAGCCAGCTCGCATCCAGCGTGCAGACCTTTATAAGTGGCTTATTGATGAATTGAAGAATGAGGTTGAGCTAATTTGAACGATGCAAGTCCTAAGACTTCAGCCACTACTGGTTATGGTCGTGTCGACAAAGCTGCTGCTTGGATGCTCTTGGCTCGTCTTTATATGAATGCTGAGGTTTATACAGGTACTGCTGATTGGGCTAATGCTAAGTTATATGCAAAGAAGGTTATCGACTCTCCTTATAAGCTCTATACCACCAAGAAGGGTCAGTGGAGTGCTTACCAGCAGCTCTTTATGGGCGATAATGGTGAGAATGGTGCTTCTGTTGAGGCTATCTTCCCTATCCTTCAGGATGGTTTGAAGACTACTTCATATGGTACAACCCTCTACCTTATGGCTGGTTCTAACGACAACAGCGAGCATATCAAGAGTGCTACTATTGCTGGTAACAGCACAACTGGCGGTTGGGCTGGTAACCGTATGCGTACAGACCTCGTATTGAAGTTCTTCCCAAATAACGATGCTCCTAATGTTGCTGCATATGCTATGCCAGCAGCAGCTGATGACGATCGTGCCCTCTTCGATGGTGAAGGTCGTAATGTAAGCAATGGTGACGATGAGAAGGGTGTAAAGGTATTTACCAACGGATTCTCTGTTTGTAAGTTTAATAACTTCAAGACGGACGGCAGTGCCGGTCATAACTCGCTCTTCCCAGATGCCGACTTCTTCCTCATGCGTGCTGCTGAGGCTTACTTGATGTATGCTGAAGCAGATGCACGTCAGAATAATGGAACAACAACTGCACAGGGAACTGCTTATATCAATGCGCTCCGCACGCGTGCTAATGCTACTACTCAGACCGCTTATTCACTCCGCCAGATTTGTGACGAGTGGAGTCGTGAGTTCTACTTCGAAGGCTTGCGTCGTACAACACTTATCCGTTTCGGCTACTTTGGTGGTAATGTTAATTACAACTGGAGTTGGAAGGGTGGTGTGAAGAACGGCCGTAACTTCGACTCTCACCTTAACCTCTTCCCAATTCCGACAAGTGATTTGGTTGCTAACGAAGCCAACTTGATTCAGAATCCAGGATATTAATTAAGGTGTAATCAATGGCTGAAAAGGTCTGATGAAAAGCTGAGAATTAACTTCTGGTAATCATCTACGGCAAATTCTTTTCATGAAAAATAAATATTTTTCTTCATGAAAAATAAATATTTTCCACTCGTGAAAATAATTATTTCTTTTTCATGAAAAGAATTCGCCAACAAGACTTCAACATGACCCTATTTCATGGTTAATAAAGACGTTCTTGGGACTTAAAAGGCATTGAAAAGACGTACTACTGAATAATAGAAATAAAACGATTAAAGAATAATCAATATGAAATCAATAATTAAGTCATCGTTGCTGTTGTGTGCAGGTGTGGCACTGTTCTCTGCCTGTGACAAGGACTTGGACAATAATCCAGTTCTTCAGTCACCAAAGACATTCGTTCTGAACACACCAGCTTACGCTGCACAAACAATAGATTTAAAGGTTGCTGAGAGCCTGAAGTTCACATGGTCGCAGCCTGAATATGGTTTCCCTGTAGCTGCTGAATATGGTATGCAGTTCTCAACTACCAACACTTGGACAAAGTCTGTGGACGCTGTTGTTGATATGGATGCTGAACGTGGTAACTATGCTGCTGTTGGTTCGCCAACAGGTACAGCTTCTACCTCTGTTCCTGCAGCCGACCTTGCAACGGCTATTCAGAAGATGGAGCGCTATGAGGAGACTACTGTCCCTGCAACACAGGAACTCTACGCACGTGTTTACTCATTAGTAAATGGTGATACAATCTACTCTAACCCTGTAAAGATGAGTGTTGCTCCTTATTATGTTGAGCTTTCTGACGCTCCTGTTGAGACTTGGTATCTCATCGGTGGTAACTTCGGTGATGGCTCATGGGGTAATAGTCAGGTTGTACCATTGCTCCCACAGGAAGGTCAGGAGTATGATAAGAAGACAGGTAAGGGCGTAATCTCTTGGACTGGTTATCTGTCAACAGCAGGCTTCAAACTGAAGAAGAACCCAGAGAATTGGGATGCTGGTCAGGTTGGTCAGGGCACAAGCTATGGCGAGTTCCTTTATAATGATGGCGGTTCTTCTGATATCAAGGTTCCAACAGCTGGTTACTATACCATTACTTTTGATACTAAGAATGTGAAACTGACAATCGCAGAGTACACTGGTGCTACACCTACTGTTTACAACTCTATGGGTCTTCCTGGTAAGCATGACAGCTGGAATGCTGCAGGAACACCAATGACTGCACAGACAACTGTTGTAGAGAATCATGATTGGAAGGCTACTGTGACCTTCAATGAGAAGTCTACTGGTGCTGATGGTGAGGGCTGTAAGTTCGCTGCTAATGGTACTTGGGACGTAAACTGGGGTTCTGAAGCATTCCCATATGGTGTTGCAACGAAGGGCGGTAAGAATGTTCGCAATGGTAAGGGTACTTACACTGTTTACTTCAACGACATCACTGGTCAGTATTCTTTCGTAAAGCAGTAATTTATTAAAGATGATAATAGAGGGTGTGTCAGCAGGCACAATTAGTATGACACACCCTTATCACATAACAAGAAGAATCGAAATGAAGAAATTATTAATCATGGCAAGTGCCGCATTGCTACTTGCTTCTTGCGGTAGCGATGAATATGAAGCATGGACTGCACCACAGAGTAACAGCGCAGAGACAGCCAGTACGGTTACGTTTACTGTAAACCAAGCAGCTGCCATCGACTTCAACACAACAACAGCAGACTCTGTTCAGCTGTTTGTTCCAAAGGTTGTCTCAACGGATTCTGTCGTTTCTCAGACCTTGACGGCTGTACTTTCTTATAATAGTAAGACCGCAACCCTTAACGCAAGTAAAGAGGGTAAGGTGAAGAGTACAGAACTTGTTTCTGCCGTAGAGAGCCTCTATGGTAAGAATGGCAACCTACATCAGGTGCCTATTACAGTGACTGATAAAGTAAAGTTGCTCCGTGGTGAGGGCTTCAGCCTTTCACAGGGTGTGACTGCAAACGTAACTTGTGTTGCACCAGCCTTCACTCAGTATCTTTATATGTCAGGTGATGCTAACGGCTGGTCATTCAGCAATCCGCTTTATAGCGCAGCTGCTGATGGTAAGTACACTGGCTTTATGTATCTCAATCAGAATGGCTTTAAGTTCGCAACTCAGCAGGACTGGAACGGTACTGACTATGGTACTGGTCTCGTAGAGAAGGGTAGTAATATCGTGTTGACTGAACCAGCAGGCTTCTATAAGGTGGATATTGACCTCACATCACAGGCATTGACCTACACTGCTATCAATCGCGTTGGTATTATTGGTTCTGCAACTCCAAACGGATGGAACAGCGATCAGGCAATGACCTACAATGCTACAGAGAAGTGTTGGGAGATAAAGGGCATCACACTGACTGCAGGTGAGATAAAGTTCCGTGCTAACAATGATTGGGTATTAGATTGGGGTGGCTCATTGACTGATATTACTCTCAAGGGTGGTAACATCAATGTTGCAGCTGGTAAGTATAATATCAAACTCTATCTCTTGTGTGATACGAAGTCACACTGTACAATGGAACTTGTTCCTTAATGACTTGAATTTAGGTAAAACGATAAGAGTGTGTCGAAGGATTGTTCGACACACTCTTTCTTTTTTTATGGCTTTTGAAGAGGAAACTATTGAGTACTTGGGGCTTAGTTTTCTGTTCATGAAAGTGCAAACGATTGCATTTTAAAATACTTAGATACACAGTTGTTTGCGAATATTGTGTTTGGTAAATCATTATCTTTGTACACATAGACAGTAAACAACTAAAAACGAAATCTATATGAAACGTAAACTCGTGTTTTTATATGCCTTAGTATGCTCCCTTTGTGCCATGTCACAGGGTTGGCCTACTAATTATGGTGGCGTAATGCTACAGGGTTTTTATTGGGATTCGTTCGACGATTCGCAGTGGACTGTGCTGGAGAAGAAAGCTAATGACTTCTCTGGTTACTTCGACCTTGTATGGGTTCCGCAGAGTGGTAAGGCTGCTGCAACGAAGTCGATGGGTTATGATCCACTCTATTACTTCAATCAGAACTCATCGTTCGGTACGGAGGCGGAGTTGAGGAGTATGATTACTACCTTTAAAAATAAGCAGATTGGTACGATTGCCGATGTGGTTATCAATCACCATGGAACGAATAATGGATGGTTTGGTTTCCCTGCAGAAGTTTATAGGGAGTAACTTATCAAAACCTTTCTACGGATGTTTGTGCTGATGATGACGGTGGAGCAGCTGCCACAGAAGCAAGAAAAACGGGCACTCAACTTAGTCAGAACAATGACGAAGGAGAAGGTTGGGGCGGTATGCGCGACCTTGATCATAAGAGTGGTAACGTACAGAAGATTGTTAAGGCATACGAAAATTACTTGCTTAATGACCTTGGTTATGCTGGCTTCCGTTATGATATGGTGAAGGGATTTGCTGCTTCTCATGTTGGTAATTATAATACAGCGGCTAATGTTACTTACTCTGTTGGCGAGTTTTGGGACGGTAATGCGAATACTGTAAAGGCGTGGATTGATGGCACAGGAAAACGTAGTGCTGCCTTCGACTTTGCTTTCCGCTATGCCGTTCGTGATGCTATCAATCAGAATAATTGGAGTGTGCTTAGTGATTCAAGACCTACTGGCATCAATGTTGATAATGGAGCTTATAAGCAGTATGCCGTTACCTTCGTTGAAAATCACGATGTTCAAGACAGAGGAACGACGAGCGGTTACACCCCAGACCCTATCCGTAAGGATACGTTGGCAGCCAATGCTTATCTCTTGGCAATGCCCGGGACACCTTGTGTTTTCTATACCCACTACCTTGCTTATCCAAAGGAAATAAAGGCAATGATTGATGCTCGTAAATTAGCTGGGGTAACGAATACGAGCAGTTATCTGGTCTATCGTACTTCAAAGGATTATTATGCCAATGTTGTTACAGGTACGAATGGAAAACTCTTGGTCGTTGTGGGTACTAATGCCAATCAATTAGTAGTTCCTACTTCACGTTATACTAAGTTGTTGAGTGGTTATCACTACGCTTATTATTTGGCTAATGATGCAGAGATGCCTTGGGTTGATAAGGCGAGTGGTCAGTATGAAGTAGAGAACTTAAAGGTTAAACTAACTGCGGTGTCTGCCAATGCGGGAGCTAAACTTGTTTATACAACGGATGGTACAGAGCCAACGGCAAGTAGTGCACAGGTGGCTTCTGGAACGGAGATAACTCTCCCTGAGGGTGAAACAACCTTGAAGGTGGCATTGTTGGCAGGTGGTGTTGTGGGTAAGGTTATCACTCGCAGCTATCAGGTTACAGCTCCTGTCCCCTTCACACCAGAAACGATTCGTGTCTATGTGAATACTGATCAGGTGAATTGGAACGCATACGTGAATTATCATTCATGGGGTGGTACGCATACAGCAACGGCATGGCCGGGTGATAAGGTTACTTCAAAGACTATCCTGAATGGTAAGACTTGGTACTATAAGGACTATACGCTCACAAAAGCTGATGACTATGTGAACTTTGTTTTTAGTATTGGTAGCGCATCAAATGCCAGTGATAATCAAAGTTTAGACATCGAACGCGTGAAGAAAACGTCTTACTTTGTTATCTCATCAACAAAGGAGAATGGTAAGTATGTAGTCAATAACGTGACGAATGATGTTACTGGTATTGAGGGAGTTGAGGTTGATACTAAACAGAGTAGGGGCGATAAGTATTATTACACACTCTCTGGTCAGCGACTCACAGGTAAGCCTTCACAGCGTGGCGTTTATATCCATGCAGGCAAGAAGATAGTTGTAAAGTAAGTAAAGCTATCATATAAAAAGAAAAAAGCATACATTTTTCTATGTAATATCCTATATTTAGAGGTGTATAAACCTTGAGAAAGTAAGTCTTCTTATCACATTAAGGAGACTTACTTTTTGTTTTATACGCTTTTTCTAACGGCATATGGTACTTCTTTATATGATGACTTCTTTGGTGTTTAGCCCTCCGCACATCGTGTGCTCATGGTTCGCACCATTGGTGTTAGGCATCTTTACGATGGTAAAAGCTGGTGGGATAGGATAGAGTTGATAAAGTTTTTGATTGCTAATAAGGTAAGATATTCTGTAAATACAAGGCAATCATAGTGGCGAGAGAAGTATTAAATAATGTAAATTTTGTAATGTTTACAAGTGGAAAGTTTGTTTCTTTCGGAAAATAGATATATCTTTGCAGACATAAAACATTAAGAAATAATTTATTATGTCAAAGCGAAACGAATTATATAAGTGTTCAGAGAGTGGTCAGATCGTTGAAGTATTAGTAGGCGGTGAGTGTGGTGTTGCTGGTATGGAGCATGTAGTTGAGAATACTACTGATGCTGCTACCGAGAAGCACGTACCAGTTGTTGAGAAGATTGAAGGTGGCTACCGTGTAACTGTTGGTGAGGTTGAGCACCCAATGACAGAGGCTCACTCTATCCTTTGGATTGAGTTGGTAACTAATAACAACGAGGTTCTCCGCAAGTATCTCGAGCCAACAGACCGTCCAGTAGCTGAGTTTAAGACTGATGCAACAGAGGTTTACGCACGTGAGTATTGCAACCTCCATGGTCTCTGGCGCTCAAAGTAAGAGCAACTTTTCAGACTTACATATAATAGTGGGTGTATGAGTCTTCTTAAAAAGGAGAGCATACACCCTTTTTCTTTTCTGTCTTCTAAAGTTTTTTATTAAGTATGTCTTAGAATATACTTTTATTGCTTTGTTATTATATTTCTTTGATGTTTTTTATATAAAAAAAGGTTGGTGTATCTCTTTTTTTTTGTATTTTTGCATTAAAGTAACCTATACCGAATTTGTATGTATCATTGTTGGTGACAGCAGATGGCAACAAAAAGAGGAAAAAGATACGCTTTTGTGATGTCTTGATGTAGGTGGACTATTTTTATGATAAGGCGTTTACTCGACGCTTTGTTCTTGACACACTGAAACTTCGCAAATTTCAACCATAGTCGAGAATGAGGCAACAGTAGATGTCCATGGGTGTGTATTCACTTTGCCTTAAAGTATACCTTGTTTTGAGGGGTATATTTAATAAGGTGTGTTTTACATATCGGCGTGGGCTTCTGCGTTGCTCGTTCAGCTATGGTGGGCAATGCGAAGGCCTCAGTGTGTGGAACGAGTGATTGTAAGACTCCCACGCTTTTTCATATATCTAAATCTAATTTTTATTTGTGCCTTTTTTTGGGAAGTAAAGGCAAAAGAAAAAGTACGTAAAGTTATAATAAAATAATTCTTTGTTGTTTTTTTGAAATACGACGGATAAGTATTTTGGAAATTTGGATAAAAAGTTTTCTATTATTTAATAGAATTAGCATTAAATTTGATAAATATGTTTATGGGTAAATAGTAGCTTGCGAGGACAACGTGTTTTTATCACGTTATGCTTATAGTTTTTTTGCTCTGAATGTAGTTAATAATTTGAGTATGCCTTTATATAGAATCACAACGAAGCAGCGTATTTACACAAATAATATTCGCTTAGAACCTGGGATGAGAGTTGATGTTGTAAGTAATTCATTTGGTAACCCTATATATTTAAATGGGGGACAATTAGTTATAGATGCTTTCAAGCGAATATATGGTGTTGATATTAAAAAGGCTGGTGTTTTGAATAGTGTTTATTTACAAATTAAAAGAATTGGATAAAATGAAAATTGAAGAGTTTATTCACCCTGATGATGCAGCTGCTTTGAAGGCGTTGAAGAGTGTTCCGGCATTGCCAAACTTAATGGAAAAAAAGTTTTTTTCAATATGGTTATGATGAAATCTCAAGGAGTGAGAATATAACTACTAATTTACGTTTGTCTGAAAAGCAGATGCCTGAAATATATAACCGTCTACCTCCTATTTGTGAGAAATTGGGAATACCTGTTCCTGAATTGTATTTACAAATGAGTCCATTGCCTAACGCTTGGACTTCTGGGCATAAAAGAGTTTACATAGTACTTACGCTTGGGCTTATTAAGAAAGTAAAAGATGATGAGCTTGATGCTGTCCTTGCTCATGAATGTGGTCATATATTATGCCAACATGTCTTGTATCAGACTTTAGCCAATGCAGTCTTTTCTTTTGGTGATATTATGACGAATACTTTTGTTAGTATTATTGGTAATGCTGCGATGAAACCTTTAAAACAGGCTTTGTTACTATGGAGTAGAGCTTCGGAGCTCTCAGCAGATCGTGTAGCTTGCATATTTACTCCTGCACATACACTTTCACGTGCGTTGGCAAGAATGGATATGATTCCTAAGTATATTATAGATACAATGAATTTTGAAGAATGGGCAGAACAAGGAAAAGACTATGAAGCATTAAAGAAAAGGTACTACTATAAACAAAAATAGCACGTTGGATGGCAGATACAGATATGAATTATCCATATACTCCTGTACGTGTCTATGAAGCTATGAAATGGGAAAAATACGGCATTATGTGGGTTGCTTCGTTCAAAAACCTTTCCAAATAGAGTCCTTCTCTGAGGAGAAATTGGAGAATAAAGGAAAAGATAAGCCTAATAATAATGGCTGGAGTCTTCAAAAATATATCAAAAGAATATTGAGGTAGACTCCATTGTTTCTAAGTTTAAAGGGTTTAAGTTGTAAAAATATTATTATTAAAGAACGTGTATTATGATTAAACATATTGAACAGTGCTCAAAATGTAAGGTGTATGTTAATGGTGAGCCGCAAAGAGAGTTATCAAGAAAAACTTCTTCGTAGTGGTGCTTCTGCGGGAATTAATAAACTGCTGGGTTGGGCTATTGTTTCTCCTATCGTAGGGTCGATTGTGCCTATAGTTGGTACATTTTTTTGGTTTTATTATAACCTTCTTTATTTTATTAAAAAAATAAGAAGTTATTCTAATACGATATCAAATGAAATAGATAAATCTATGTTTGAGCATACAACTTATAGATTTATCTGTCCTACTTGTGGTAATACATGGACTAAAGTCTTAAAAAAACTGCGTTGAGTGATATTCCTGATGTTATTCTGAAAGAAGAAAAAGAAAGAAAAAGAAATTAGTTGTAAATCACTTGTGAGAACAAACGGAATTGTAGCTTTGCTTGCAGGTTTGTTGACATTTAGTACTTTCTTGTATTGTTGTGTTGCTGATGCTTCTATTCATACAGGTATAACTCAAAGTTATTTCTTCGGTTCTTTTGAAAGGGTTGATACAAACTGGTGGTGGTGGCTCTCAGCATTTGTATTTATCATGAGTCTCTTTCTTACACTTTTTGGAAATAAGTGTTTGGAAAAGCATGTCGTGGAGAATATAAAGCCTTACAGAAGATGGACCTTAAAGAATTTATGAAAAAAATACTTCAAATAAGTGTGATAAATGATTTAAAGGTTTTGGAAGATATTCTATAAGTGTAAATATAGTGGAAGCCATTTCAAACTTCTTGTATTTAAGCTTGGGAAGGCTTTCGCTATTATATTCTCTAAATAATTAGTCCTGAATACAAAGGAAAATGAAGTATTATCAAAATAGGATTTCCTGTTATTGGTTTTTATTTACCAATAATACTTAAATTCTTATTTTTTTCAATGTGTTATCTGAGAATGTTAAAATGATGGCAGCTTAAATCAAAAAGTGTTTTTTTTAGATACGTAGAATAGTTTTTCTTGCTATCTTATTAGCCTTATTCTGGAACAGTAGATATTTAGTGTGGATACACATTTAGTTTGTGGAGCTGCTTGGGCAATTGTTGAAATTCATTTTGCTGTCACTGCTGTCATTTGTTGTATGTGCTTAACTTGTTAGTTTACAGATAGATAAACGAAGTGTTAAAAGTGACAGGAAATTGAAACAAAAATATTCTTGTAAGATATGTGTATGTACGATGAAGTTAAGAATAGCTTTTATAATAATCTTTTTCTGGCTCAGTAGAAAAAAAGGTGGGGAAATTTTCTTAATTAATATATTTTTCTTTCCTTTGTATCATGGAAGAAAAATATCTATATCAGTTAGCCGAATTCGTTTTAGCCCAGTGATGTATTACATTATTTCTCTATTGTTAAGATAGAGTCTGATACTTCATTGTTACGTATTTATCTTGATGAGAAGATGGAGAAAGAACTTTCCGATGATCTTCATTTTGAATCAAAAGGCTTTATGGAAGCTGTCGAGGTGACGGACTTTCCGATTCGTGATCATAAGGTTATTTTGGTTCTTCGTCGACGTCGCTGGATAGATATTCGTACAGGTAAGAGTTTCTCTCTTCCCTTGCAGATAGATATTACAGCCTCCGGCACTCGTTATTCCAAAGAGTTCGGAGCTTTTTTAAAAGAAACGTATGGAGACATCCCCAGTGACCTGCCGTACGCTTGAGGAATTCTATCATATCAATGGACGTAGTTTTGAGAAACAATACAAGGAAACACTAAGTGGTTACAGGTCCTGGGATCAGTTGTCTCATGCTCAGAAGTGGCTTCTCTTTGAGGATAATATTGGTAAGAATATAGCAATAGACGAGACATCCTTGTCCAATGGTGAACTCTATACGATTATCACTAATAGGGACAAACACGGCAAGCAAGGATGTCTTGTAGCCATTTGTTGCTGGAACCAAATCCTTGGATGTCTGCAAGGTATTGGATAAGATAGATGAGAAAGAAACGGGAAGCCGTAGAAGAGGTCACCTTGGACTTGTCCGATAGTATGCGTAAGATTGTAAGGCATTGTTTTTCCAAAGGCTAAACGAGTGATTGATCGCTTTCATATACAGAAACTTGCAAGTGATGCCGTGCAACAGATGAGAATAGAGTATCGCTGGGCAGCTTTACAGCAAGCAAATGACGAGAAAAGAGAATGCGAAGTTAGAAAAGATAGCGTATCAACCACTGACTTTTGAAAAATGGAGATACACGTAGTGAACTGCTGGTAAGAAGTAGGTACCTGTTGTTCAAATCATCAGAGAAATGGACTGATGAACAGAAGCTAAGAGCCAAAAATACTGTTCAGAGAATATCCTGACATTAAGAAGGCTTACGGTTTATCACATTCGCTAAGAATGATTTTTTTGCTAAGAATACTATCAAAGATGCAGCCAGACTATCATTGGCAAAATGGTATAATAACGTCGCAGAAGCTGGCTTTCATTCCTTTAATGTCATTGCTGCAACTTTCTACGAGCATTACGAAGACATACTTAACTTTTATATTAACAGATCTACAAACGCTGCTGCGGAATCCTTCAATGCAAAAATAAAACTATTTAGGGCTAACTTAAGAGGAGTTGTAGATAAAAGTTTCTTTCTTTTTAGGCTTGCCAAACTATATGCCTTTCCCCACTAAATATCTACTGTCCCCTTTTTCTCACTTCTTGCTACAAAACAAAAATTAAAATCTTTAAAAGCGTATAAAAACAAAAAAGGAATTACTTTCGTAATTCCTTTTGATGCGCTCCAGGATGGGCTTGAACCAACGACCCCCTGATTAACAGTCAGGTGCTCTAACCAACTGAGCTACTGAAGCAGTTTGTATTGCTTATTTCTTGTAAGCGGTTGCAAAGGTAGTATGTTTCTTTGAAACTGCCAAATGTTTTTGAAGAAAATTTCAATAAAATCGTAATTTTCTTTATTTTCGTTGTCATTAAGGCGTGTTTTCCATTATAATAATGTACTTTTGTCCCGTTATAAGAACATTAAACAACAAACAGATATAATATATAATGAGAAAATTGTTTTTGGCTTTCGGACTCTGGTTGCTAACTTTCAGTGGGTCTGTTATGGCACAAAGCACTGCGGAGAAGGAGCATAACTTCAATGTCGCAAAGAATCTTGAGACTTTTTCGGCTATTTACAAGTATCTTGACTTGATGTATGTTGATAGCCTTAATGCCGACGAGGTAATCGGGACGGGTATCAATTACATGCTCCGTTCGCTCGACCCTTATACAATTTATTACCCAGAGGAGAAGGTGAAAGACCTCGACTTGATGATTTCGGGTAAGTATGCAGGTGTCGGTGCATTGATTCGTTATAATTTCTTATTGAAGAATACGGTGATTGATGAGCCATACGAGAATATGCCTGCTGCGGAAGTTGGTTTGAAGAAGGGTGATGTCATCCTTGCTATTGGCGATTCGTCTATGGTGGGTAAGGATGTTGCATACGTCAGCAATCATCTACGTGGCGATGCTGGTACGACCTTTATCCTGACTATTCAGCGTCCGTCAGTGAATAAGAAGATGAAGTTTAAGATTACGCGTCGTGCTATTCAGCTCCCTGCCGTACCTTATTATGGTGTGCAGGATGGTGGAGTGGGATATTTGAATCTTAACTCTTTCACAACGGGTTGTGCTAAGGACGTACGTCGTGCCTTCCTCGATATGAAGAAACAGGGTATGACCTCACTTGTCTTCGACCTCCGTAACAATGGTGGTGGTAGTTTGCAAGAGGCGGTTAACATCGTAAATATGTTTGTACCGAAAGGGATTACACTGGTGAAGACGGTGGGTAAGATGGAACGTGCCAACAAAGAGTATAAGACGACAGTTGAGCCTATCGACACCGTTATGCCGATTGTTGTGTTGGTGAATGATGAGACTGCGAGTGCCAGTGAGATTACCAGTGGTAGTTTGCAGGACCTTGATCGTGCAGTAGTTCTCGGTACACGTACCTATGGTAAGGGACTTGTTCAGGTGTCAATGGACCTTCCTTATAATGGAAACTTAAAACTCACGTCAAGTAAGTATTATATTCCAAGTGGACGCTGTATACAAGCTATCAACTATAAGCATGCAAATGGCGGATATACTGAGCATGTACCAGACTCGCTAACACATGTGTTCCACACAGCAAACGGACGTGAGGTGCGTGATGGTGGTGGTATCAAGCCAGATGTTGAGGTGCGTCCAGACTCTCTACCAAACATTGCTTTCTATCTTGCTTCCTCTGGACGCGATTCAACAGAGGTAATGTGGAATTGGGAGTTGCAGTATTTGAAGAAGCATCCTACTATTGGTCCTGCAAAGACATTTGTTATTTCAGATGCTGACTTTGAAGACTTCAAGCAAGCTGTGTTGAAGAGTGGTTTCAAGTATGACCGTGAGAGTAAGAAATACTTGGAGAATCTTGTGAAGTTGGCTAAGTTCGAAGGCTATTATGATGATGCGAAAGGTGAGTTTGATGCCTTAGAGAAGAAGTTGAATCATAATCTTGCTAAAGACCTTGATTATAACAAGCAAACACTGAAAAAAAGGTGTTGACGAGCGACCTCGTTTCAGCTTATTATTACCAGAAAAGGCTCCTTGGAGAATAGTCTGCAGTTTGATAAGCAGTGGAAAAAGGCAGTGGAAATCTTGAAGAATCCAGCAGAGTATAAGAAACTCTTGCAGCCTGTTGTTGGTCAGCCTTTGGTTAAACTCGAACCAGCAAGCAATGTAGCTGTTGATAAAAAGCAGAAGTCAAAGGCGAAATAAAGGGAACTTTTTAATAAAAGGAATAAGGCTTATGAGTTCAAGTGGAACTTATAAGCCTTATTCTTATATAGTCATTTTGTGTGTTTATTTATGGGTTACTTGTCATGTTAATGAACTGCTTTTTGATAGACAATTCTCTTTATATATGAAATATTTTCTTTTAGAGGGATTGACTTATATGTCTTTTTTCTTTATCTTTGCCCTGTGGGAACCTTACTTGTTTGTTATTCAGTGCCAAGGCAAGTGGAGGATAAATGTGAGAATGAGACTTGAAAAAGTTTTTAAAAGTACTTGTTTTGCCTAAAACAGTTTGTACTATAAATTTGATGAATATGAAAAAGAAGATTCTACTCTTATGTTTGTTGTTTTTCTGGGTTGGAGTTTTTGCACAGAAACCTATGGAAGGAGTGTGGATGGGTAAGTTGAATCTTGGTCCACAATTGTTGACTATTGTGTTACATGTGAATTGTGATGCACAAGGAAAGGTTGAATGTACGCTCGATAGTCCTGATCAAGGGGCAAAGGGGATAGCGGTAGAAACAGATTACTGCTCGTCTGATTCTATCAGTATAAGCCTCGCAAGTTTGGCTCTCAGCTATCAAGGAAAATTGAAAGGGGACGAGATAGTCGGTACTTTTACCCAGGGGCAACCCTTTCCATTAACCTTGAAACGAGGAGAGGAGAAACTAAATCGTCCGCAGAACCCTGTAGCTCCCTATCCATATAAGACAGAAGAAGTGACGTTTAATAATGTGACAGATAAGGCAACACTTGTTGGGACACTCTCATACCCTATTGGTTATAAGAAAGGACAGACCCCTGTTGTGTTGATGGTTACTGGGAGTGGGCAGGAGAATAGAGATGAAGAAATCTTCGATCATAAGCCTTTCCTTGTTATAGCAGACTATCTGGCACGGAATGGTGTAGCCACTTTGCGTTATGATGACCGTGGTTTTGGTAAATCAACAGGCGGAGATGTGGAACATGCTACGACGCTTGATTTTATGCGAGATGCAATGAGTGGTGTTGAATTTCTGCGTGCGTCAAAGCTTTTTGGTAAGGTTGGCGTACTCGGACATAGTGAAGGAGGTTCTATAGCTTTCATGTTGGGAGCGAAAGGGAAAGTAGATTTCGTTATTAGTATGGCTGGTATTGGCGTGAAAGGAGATACAGCTTTGACAGCTCAAACGAATAAAATACTTGAACTTGCAGGGCAATCAATGCGACTCACTACACAGCAATACCGTATGAATGCCATTATAAAGAGGTCACCTTGGTTGAACTTCTTTATTGATTATGACCCATCTGCGGATATCTCAAAGACGCTTTGTCCTGTTATGGCTATTAATGGTAATCGTGATATTCAAGTGATATCGTCGCTTAATCTTACAGGAATTAAGGCTCATCTAAAGACTAATCCCAAAAACGTTATCAAAGAATATCCATCTCTTAACCATCTTTTCCAACATTGTAAGACGGGAAATATTTCGGAGTATAGGATGATTGAAGAAACAATCTCGCCAGAAGTCTTGGAAGATATCGTTCGTTTTATCAAACAATAAATACAGAATTCGCAGTTTATTTAGAATTGATAAGTGGTGATATGTGCTTATATGCAGTTGATTTAGTGGATTTTATATGGTCTGTTCCTATCTTTTAGTTATCTAAAAAAAGGTTTGCATAGAATTATTTTCATGAAAGGAAGAATTTATTTTCATGAAAAAAATATTTTTCTTCACGAAAAGAAATATTTTCTTTCATGAAAGAATTTATAATTCGAAGATTTCTTAGGGGAAGAAAAGACCTTGGATATATTTCATCTAAATCGCTTATAAGCAGATAAAAAAGCCGTAAAACATTTGGAATGTGGCGAAAATATTTGTAACTTTGCAAACGTTCAGAGGAATGAGGGGCTTTTAATAGTCCCTCATTTTTCATATTAAAACACTTATGATAGATAAAAACGTTGTAAAAAGTCTTGTTGACGAGTGGCTGGAAGGTAAGGAGTACTTCCTGGTTGACATTCAAATCAGTTCTGACGATAAGATTGTCGTTGAGATTGATCATGCCGATGGCGTGTGGATTGAAGATTGTGTAGAGTTGAGCAAGTATATCGAAGATCGTCTCTCACGTGATGAAGAGGATTACGAACTTGAGGTAGGTTCTGCAGGATTGGGTCAGCCTTTCAAAGTTCCTCAGCAGTATCAGAACTTCATTGGTAAAGAAGTTGAGGTGCTCGGTAAGGACGGAAAGAAAGTCAAAGGCATATTGAAGAGCGTTGATGGTAACGACTTTGTTGTTGCAGTCAATGAGAAGGTACAAGTGGAAGGTAAGAAACGTCCAGTGAAGATGGACGTAGACCATGCGTACAAGATGGATGAAGTAAAATATACAAAATACATAATAAGTTTCAAGTAAAGCTATGGCAGCAAGAAAAATAGAAGAAGAACGTCCGAATATGATCGAGACCTTCAAGGAGTTTAAAGACACCAAGAGCATCGATCGTACTACATTGGTGAGCGTTTTGGAGGAGAGCTTCCGCAATGTACTCGCTAAAATTTTTGGTAGTGACGAAAACTTCGACGTGATTGTAAACCCTGATAAGGGCGACTTCGAGATTCACCGTAACCGTGTGGTTGTGGCTGATGGTGAGGTTGAGGATGAGAATAAGGAAATAAGCCTTACAGATGCACGTAAGATAGAGGCAGACTATGAAGTAGGTGAGGATGTAAGTGAGGAGGTTGACTTCAATAAGTTCGGTCGCCGTGCTATCTTGAACCTTCGTCAGACATTTGGCTTCTAAGATTCTTGAGCTGGAGCATGACTCTCTCTATAACAAGTATAAGGACCGTGTTGGTCAGATTATCTCTGGTGAGGTTTATCAGACTTGGAAGCGTGAGGTTCTGCTTGTTGACGAGGAGAATAACGAGTTGATTCTCCCTAAGGGCGAGCAGATTCCACGTGATCAGTATCGTAAGGGCGAGACTGTTCGTGCAGTGATTCATCGTGTTGACAATGAGAATAACAATCCAAAGATTATCCTCTCACGTACTGCTCCAGAGTTCCTTGAGCGTCTGCTTGAGGCTGAGGTACCTGAAATCAATGATGGTTTGATAGCTATTCGTAAGATTGCTCGTATGCCTGGTGAGCGTGCAAAGATTGCAGTTGAGAGCTTTGATGAGCGTATCGACCCAGTAGGCGCTTGTGTTGGTGTACGTGGTAGTCGTGTTCATGGTATCGTTCGTGAACTTTGCAACGAGAATCTCGACGTTATCAACTGGACTGCAAATACAAAACTCTTTATTCAGCGTGCGCTTGCTCCTGCAAAGGTGAGTAGCTTAACTATTGATGAGGAGAATAAGAAGGCTGAGGTTTACTTGCAGCCAGAAGAGGTAAGTCTTGCGATTGGTCGTGGTGGTATGAACATCAAGTTGGCAAGTATGCTGACAGGTTATACCATCGACGTATTCCGTGAACTTGACGAACAGAATGCAGAGGAGGATATTTACTTGGATGAGTTCTCTGATGAGATCGATCAGTGGGTTATCGATGCCATTAAGGGTATCGGACTTGACACAGCGCGCCAGGTACTCAACGCTCCACGTGAGATGCTGATTGAAAAGGCAGACTTGGAGGTAGAGACTGTTGATAGCGTGTTGAACGTATTGAGATCAGAGTTTGAACAGTAAAAGGTGATTGGTTGGTGGGTGATGGCTGTTGACTGAAAGCTAACGGGTGTGACTATTCAGCAACTCCATGTTCGGAACCCCTCTCTACCAAAAGGCATATCAACAACCAACACCCTACACCGAAAAATAAAGTTAATGAGCATCAGATTAAACAAAGCAATTCGTGAATTGAATATAGGACTCCAAACGGCAGTGGAGTTCTTAGAGAAGAAGCCAGAGTTAGGCGAGGTGAAGAACGAGCTTAACTTCAAGCTAAGCGAGGGTCAGTATAAAGCTCTCGTAGATGCCTTCAATAATGATAAGGAGGTAAAGAAGGACGCTGCTAAGCTTTTGCAGAAGAAGACTAAAGAGAAGAAAAGTGCTGCAGAACATAAAGGCGAAGCAGTCATGAAGGCTGAGCGTCAGCAGTATAAACCAGTCGGAAAGATGGACCTTGGTCAGCTGAATAAGCCAGCTGCAAAGAAAGCTGCTGCTCCTGTTGAGAATAAACCTACCCCTGCTGCTGCCGTAGAACCTGCAGAGGAGAAGAAAAAGGTAGAGAAACATGATGCAAGCAAGAAGCCTGCTGTAAATAAAGAAGAGGCTAAACCTGTTGCTCCAAAGGTTGAGAAACCTGTTGAGGTAAAGGCTGAACCTAAAAAGAATGAAACTCCTGTAGCTAAGGCTGAGGTAAAGGCTGAGCCTAAGGTGCAGGCTGATTCAGTAGCTACTAATACTCCAGCTGAACCTACAGCTGCAGAGGAGAAGAAAGATAATGGCTTGTTCCAGACCAAGAATGAGAAGAAAATCTTAAATACACCTAAGGTGAATGTCTTAGGTAAGATTGACCTCAGCACTTTGAACCAGAGTACCCGCCCTAAGAAGAAGAGTAAGGAGGAACGCCGTAAAGAGCGTGAGGAGAAAGCTGGTCAGGGTAATGGTCAGGGCAAGAAGAAACGCGTTCGTATTAACAAGGAACGTGTTGATATCAATGCTGCCGCTAATCAGCAGCAGAACCAGAATGGTAAGAAAGGCAATAACAACAATGGTGGTGGCAATAAGAATTCGGGTAAGAAGAACCGCAATCGTAATCAGAAGCCTTTAGAGGTTGATGATGAGGCTGTAGCACGCCAGGTAAAGGAGACACTTGCACGTTTGACAAGCAAGAGTCAGAATAAGAAGGGTGCTAAATACCGTAAAGAGAAGCGTGATGCTGTTCAAGAACGTCTGAATGCAGAGGCTAAGGCAGAACGCAAGGAAAGTAAGATATTGAAGTTGACAGAGTTTGTTACTGTTTCAGAGTTGGCAACAATGATGAATGTTCCTGTAACAAATGTCATCTCGACCTTGATGTCTGTAGGTATCATGGTGTCTATCAACCAGCGTCTTGATGCAGAGACTATCAACCTTGTTGCTGATGAGTTCGACTTCAAGACAGAGTATGTTAGTGCTGAAGTACAGGAAGCTGTTAGTGAAGAGGAGGATGATGAGAATGATCTCGTGTCACGTGCTCCAATCGTGACCGTCATGGGTCATGTTGACCATGGTAAGACTTCTTTGCTCGACCATATCCGTAATACGAATGTAATTGCTGGTGAGGCAGGTGGTATTACCCAGCACATCGGTGCTTATGGTGTGACACTTGAGAATGGACGCAAGGTTACCTTCCTTGATACTCCAGGTCACGAAGCATTTACTGCTATGCGTGCTCGTGGTGCACAGGTTACTGATATTGTGATTATCATCATTGCTGCAGACGACTCTGTGATGCCTACTACCAAGGAGGCGATTGCTCATGCACAGGCAGCAGGTGTTCCTATGGTCTTTGCAATCAATAAGATTGATAAGCCAGGAGCTAATCCTGATAAGATACGTGAGGATTTGTCACAAATGAATCTGCTCGTTGAAGAATGGGGTGGTAAGTATCAGTGTCAGGAAATCAGTGCTAAGAAGGGTATCGGAGTGAATGAACTTCTCGACAAAGTCCTTCTTGAGGCTGATATGATGGATCTCAAAGCTAACCTAACCGTAAGGCAACAGGTACTATCATTGAGTCTTCACTTGATAAGGGTCGTGGTTATGTAAGTACGGTTCTTGTATCTAATGGTACTTTGAAGATTGGTGATAATGTTATCGCTGGTACTTCATGGGGTCGTATCAAGGCTATGTTCAATGAGCGTAACCAGCGCATCGAGACTGCTGGACCAGCAGAGCCTGCAATCATCCTCGGTCTGAATGGTGCACCAACAGCTGGTGATACCTTCCATGTTATGGAGACAGAGCAGGAGGCACGTGAGATTGCTAATAAGCGTGAACAGTTGCAGCGTGAGCAAGGCTTGCGTACACAGACTCGTCTTACCCTGTCTGATATCTCTCACCGAATCGCTCGTGGTGAGTTCCATGAGATGAATATCATTGTGAAGGGTGATACTGATGGATCTATCGAGGCATTGTCCGACTCATTCATCAAACTATCAACTGAGAAGGTTAATGTTAACGTTATCAGTAAGGCTGTAGGTCAGATTTCAGAAAACGATGTTATGTTGGCATCAGCTTCAGATGCTGTTATCGTCGGCTTCCAGGTTCGTCCTTCTGCTGATGCACGCCGTTTGGCTGACCGTGAGGGTGTAGAAATCAATACTTACTCTGTCATCTATGATGCTATCGACGATGTTAAGTCAACGATGGTGGGTATGCTTGACAAGGTGAAGAAGGAGATTGTCACTGGTCAGTTTGAGGTTAAACAGGTCTTCAAGATTTCCAAGGTTGGAACTGTTGCTGGTGGTATGGTTACTGAAGGTAAGGTTCACAGCAAGGATAAGGGTCGCGTAGTCCGTGACGGAATCGTTATCCATACAGCTCCTATTGATGCTTTGAAGCGTTATAAGGACGATGTGAAGGAGGTCGCTACAGGACTTGAATGTGGTATTTCACTTGTCAATTACAATGATTTACAGGTGGGTGATATCATCGAAACCTTCACGGAGATTGAGGTTGAACAGAAATTGTAACAATATAAAAAACCGTCTTTTCTCCATCAAAGGAGTAAAGGCGGTTTTTCTTCATGGTAACAAATGTTGCCATTGGTCTTTGTGGCATACATATTGTATGTTCACAGAGTGTATCTAAGTATTGAGAATAGAGATGGTGGGAACTAAGAACTTATTGCTGGATGAATTGAAACGATAGGTTTAAATGAATTAAACAATAGGTATAGGAAAGACAGATAGTGTATTTGGATGGGCTAAACGTTAGAGGTAACGAAGCATACTGAAAAGGTAAGTATTCTCTTTAACCCTTCTAACTCCCTCTAACTCTTTTGACTCCTGAGTATTCTCCCTCTCTTTAATCACAAAAAACAAATGTCTGAGAACAAGAATAATGAATTTGTAAAGAAAGTCGCAGAGCAGAAGTATGAGTTCGGCTTTACGACTGATGTACATACGGAGGTCATTCCGAAAGGTCTGAACGAAGATGTCGTTCGACTTATTTCGCAGAAGAAAGGGGAACCAGAGTGGCTCCTCGATTTTCGTTTGAAGGCTTTCCGTTACTGGCAGACACTCCCTATTCCAAGTTGGGGACACTTGCATTTGCCAGAGTTACATCTACAGGATATCTCCTATTATGCTGATCCATTAGCGAAGAAGCCTAAGAACAAGGAGATTGATCCAGAGTTAGCAAAGACTTTTGATAAGTTAGGTATTCCATTGGAAGAGCGTCTTGCTTTGAGTGGTACGGCAGTTGATGCCATTATGGACTCGGTGTCAGTGAAGACTACCTTTAAGAAGCAGTTGGCTGAGAAGGGAATCATTTTTTGCTCTATCGGTGAGGCAGTTCAGGAGCATCCTGACTTGATACGTAAGTATCTCGGAAGCGTAGTTCCTTATCGTGATAACTATTCTGCAGCACTCAACTCTGCGGTCTTTAGTGATGGCTCCTTTGTATATATCCCTAAGGGAGTTCGCTGTCCAATGGAACTTAGTTCGTATTTCCGTATCAATGCGGTTAATACTGGTCAGTTTGAACGTACATTGATTGTAGCTGATGATGATTCGTATGTTAGCTATCTTGAGGGCTGTACTGCTCCTATGCGTGACGAGAATCAGTTGCATGCAGCAGTCGTTGAAATCGTTGTCTTGGACAATGCAGAAGTAAAATACTCTACTGTTCAGAACTGGTATCCAGGTGATGAAAACGGTAAGGGTGGTGTCTTGAACCTTGTTACAAAGCGTGGCGAACTTCGTGGAGTGAACTCAAAGCTGTCATGGACACAGGTAGAGACAGGTTCTGCAATCACTTGGAAATATCCTTCTTGTGTGTTGAAGGGTGATAACTCACAGGCAGAATTCTATTCTGTTGCTGTGACAAACAACTACCAAGAGGCAGATACGGGTACGAAGATGATTCACATGGGTAAGAATACCAAGAGTACAATCATCTCTAAGGGTATCTCTGCTGGCCATAGTCAGAACTCTTATCGTGGCTTGGTTCGTGCTACAGCCAATGCGGAGAACGCTCGTAACTACTCAAGTTGTGACTCTCTTCTCTTAGGTTCTGACTGCGGTGCTCACACATTCCCTTATATGGACATCCACAACGATACTGCTATTGTTGAGCATGAGGCTACCACTTCTAAGATTAGTGAAGATCAGCTTTTCTATTGCAATCAGCGTGGTATACCAACAGAGGATGCTGTTGGTTTGATTGTCAATGGTTATGCTAAGGACGTACTCAATAAGCTTCCAATGGAGTTTGCGGTTGAGGCACAAAAACTACTCTCTGTAACACTTGAAGGAACGGTAGGATAATATAACTGAATAAACAACATGCGAAAGGTCATTCTTATCACGTCTGGCTTGCTGCTAACAACAATGCTTCAAGCCCAGTCATGGCAAATAAAGCCGTGGGAGAAGTATCTTATTGAGAAACATGTGAAGCAGGATACAGCGATTACATGCCAGTCAGTGATGGGGTTACCATCGATACCCAAGCCCTTTGAAACTCGTCTCTATCGTACAGTTACGGGCTCGGAGATGATAGGCAACTTACCACGTTACAAGAAGAAATCAAAGTCCTTCCTTGGTTATAATGACTCTTCGCCATCGCTTTTTGAAGAGCAGAGAGAACAAGAAAAAACAGAGAAGATGGCTCGTGGGGAGTATCATACCTCTGATTTCGTATTCGACATGTTGTTAGATTTCGTTAATATATTTTTAGTGAAGAAAAAATAAAACAAAGATAATATGTTAGAAGTAAGAAACCTGCATGCAACCATCGCAGGTAAAGAAATATTAAGAGGCATCAACCTCACAATAAAAGATGGTGAGATTCATGCTATTATGGGTCCTAATGGATCTGGTAAGTCAACACTGAGTGCAGTACTTACAGGTAATCCTCTCTATGAGGTAACTGATGGTATGGCATTGTTTAATGGCAAGAATCTCTTGGAGATGAAGCCTGAGGACCGCTCTCATGAGGGACTCTTCTTGTCTTTCCAGTATCCAGTAGAGATACCTGGCGTAAGTATGACTAACTTCATGAAGGCTGCTATCAATGCAAAGCGTGCCTATGAGGGATTAGAGCCAATGAAGGCTGCAGAGTTTATGGCACTCATGCGTGAGAAACGCCAGTTAGTTGGTATGGACTCAACGCTCTCTCGCCGTAGTGTAAACGAGGGTTTCTCTGGTGGTGAGAAGAAGCGCAACGAGATATTCCAAATGGCAATGTTAGAGCCAAAGCTCAGCATTCTTGATGAGACAGACTCTGGTCTTGACGTTGATGCTATGCGTATTGTAGCTGAGGGTGTAAACAAGATGCACAATGAAACGACTTCAGCTATTGTTATCACACACTATGAGCGTCTGTTAGAGATGATTAAGCCAGATGTTATCCATGTGCTTTATAAGGGTCGTATCGTGAAGACTGCAGGTCCTGAACTTGCAAAGGAGATAGAACAGCGCGGATACGATTGGATTAAGGAAGAGGTTGATGCAGAGGAATAATCGGTGGCTTAAGAGTGTCTTGTAGTTCTAATAAAAATAGTATTACGAGTGGCATTAGTCCCGCTATCCTTTAGATAAAACCTCCAAAAAGAAATTACAATGCAAAGCGAAAAACAATATATAGACCTCTATACAGAGGCGCAGCAACTCATCAAAGAGCATGCTGCACCTGTGCTCAATGAGGTACGCGATAAGGCTTTTGAAGACTTCCGTCGACAGGGCTTTCCTACCAAGAAGGTGGAACGCTATAAGTACACGGATATGCAGAAGCTCTTTGAACCTGATTATGGATTGAATCTCAACCGTCTTGAGATTCCTGTTAATCCTTATGATACCTTCAAGTGCGATGTTCCAAATCTCAGCACTTCTCTTTATTTCATAGTGAATGATCAGTTCTACAGTAAGTCACTTCCAAAGGCAAAGCTTAATGATGGTGTCATTGTTGACAGCTTGAATCATGTAGCAACTGAGCGTCCAGAGTTGGTTGCAAAGTATTATGGTCGTCTTGCCAATACTGAGGCTGATGCGATAACAGCTTTGAATACAATGCTTGCACAAGATGGTCTTTTTATCTATGTGCCTAAGAATGTACAGCTTGAGCGTACCATACAAGTAATCAATATCCTTCGTTCAGATGTTGACTTGATGGTCAATCGTCGAGTACTCATTGTTCTTGAAGAAGGTGCTAAGGCGCAGTTCCTCTTCTGTGACCACGCTGCTGACGACCGTAACTTCCTTGCTACACAGGTAATCGAAGCCTACGTAGGAGCGAATGCCAATCTTGAGTTGAACTGTCTTGAGGAAACGCATGCAAAGAATGTACGCGTGTCGAATGTATATATCGAGCAGCAGCGTGATTCACGTGCAAAGCCACAATGTCATTACATTGCATAACGGAGTTACTCGCAATATGCTCGACCTTGTTTTCAAGGGAGAGGGTAGCGAATGTTTCTGTAATGGTTGTGTGATAGCTGATAAGAGTCAGCACGTTGACAACAATACGCTTATCGACCATCAAGTACCTCATTGCACCAGTAACGAACTTTACAAGTACGTACTTGATGATAATGCAGTTGGTGCTTTCGCTGGTCGTGTGCTTGTTCGCAAGGGCGCGCAGAAGACGCTTTCACAGGAGAACAACCGTAACCTTTGTGCCAGCAAGACAGCTCGTATGTTCACCCAGCCAATGCTTGAGATTTATGCTGATGATGTTCAGTGTAATCATGGTTCAACAGTTGGACAACTCAATGATGCTGCGCTCTTCTACATGCAGCAGCGTGGTATTGATAAGAAAGAAGCAAAGCTCCTCCTTGAGTTTGCCTTTTATCAATGAGGTAATCGACAAGATGGAACTTGAGCCATTGCGCGACCGTCTCCACCATTTGGTAGAGAAGCGTTTCCGTGGTGAGCTTGATAAGTGTGAAGGTTGCGATTTGTGTAAGTAATTTGGTATTAGGCTAATTGGGCTTATTAGCCTTATTAGCCCTAATTAGCCTCAATTAGCCCAATAAAAGATGTACGATATTACGAAAGTTCGGGAATCCTTCCCAATTCTCTCTCGCACCGTCTATGGTAAACCCGCTGATTTATCTTGACAATGGTGCTACCACACAGAAACCGCTCTGTGTGTTGGATGCTATGCGGGAAGAATACCTCAATGTAAATGCCAATGTGCACCGTGGTGTACACTGGATGTCACAACAGGCTACCGACTTGCACGAGGCAGCACGTGAGACAGTGCGGAAGTTTATCAATGCTCGTTCAACAACTGAGATTGTCTTCACACGTGGTACGACAGAGAGTTTGAATCTCGTTGCTTCCAGTTTTGTAGAAGGTTGTATGAAGGAGGGTGATGAAGTGATTGTTTCTACCATGGAGCATCACTCAAACATTGTGCCTTGGCAGTTACAGGAACAGCGTAAGGGAATTGTGCTAAAGGTCATTCCAATGACCGATGAGGGTGAACTTCTGCTTGAAGAATACGAGAAACTCTTCACCGAACGTACAAAACTTGTTAGTGTAACGCAGGTAAGCAATGTTCTTGGAACCATCAATCCCTGTAAAGGAGATGATTCGTATCGCCCACGAGCACGGTGTTCCTGTAGTAGTGGATGGTGCGCAAAGCGTTCCTCACTTTGCCGTTGACGTGCAAGACTTAGATTGCGACTTTCCTTGCCTTTTCAGTGGTCATAAGGTGTATGGTCCGACAGGTGTGGGCGTTCTTTATGGTAAAGAAGAGTGGCTCGACCGACTACCTCCATATCAAGGTGGTGGTGAGATGATAGAGCGTGTTAGCTTTGAGAAGACTACCTTTGAGCGTCCACCTTTGAAGTTTGAGGCTGGGACACCTGATTATATTGCAACGCATGGACTTGCAACCGCCCTCGATTATGTTACTTCCTTGGGGATGGATAACATCCTTGCTCATGAGCAGGACCTCACACGTTATGCACTTCAGCAACTTCGTGAGATAGAGGGTATGCACATCTATGGACATCGTAATGACAGCGGGGATGCTGTTATCAGTTTCAATGTCGGTGATATTCATCACATGGACCTTGGTACATTACTCGACCAGTTAGGTATTGCTGTCCGCACGGGTCATCATTGTGCACAACCTTTGATGGATCGCCTTGGTATCCTTGGTACTGTTCGTGCCTCCTTCGGATTATATAACACACGTGAGGAAGTGGATGTTTTGGTAGCAGGTATCAAGCGTATTGCAATGATGTTTTAAGGAAATAAGTAGATTCAAACAGGCGTTTATATGCGTTTCATTACGCTTATGAACGCCTGTTTTCTTGCAGATATACAAGGTATACACCGAGGTTCTTATCCCTTCTTGCACTTATAAAGGCTGAAGACAAACCAAATAAGGAAGACTCCTTGTAATAGTAATGATGAAACAATCGGGAATATAGTCAGAATCAAAGCCAACTGAGATTGCGTGATATAGGAAGCCTGCTTGCTACTCACTTCCCGTTCGAGGACAGAGCTGTAATAATTACGTAGCCACTCCACTGGAGTTTGGAACCATGCAGCTGCGTCTGCGAAGAAACGACTAAGCTCGTTGTACGATGCGTTACGCTCTGTGAGAATCAATTCTTTTTTCATATTCTTTGTTCTTTAATTGTTGCTATATATAAATGATGTGTAAAACATTCCTTGGTTTACGTTTGCAAAAGTAGTTGTATGTTGTGCAAGGAATGTTCACTCTGAAAAAAATATTTGTTATATAAGATTAAAATGAAAGGTTCTTTAACTTTTAAAACCTATTGCTCATGCTGAAAAGTCATTATTATGAAGACCTTATAGAGGCTGGTTGCGACGAAGCAGGCAGAGGATGCCTTGCTGGAAGTGTCTATGCTGCAGCCGTTATCCTACCACCCGATTATCAGAATGAGTTGTTAAACGACTCAAAGAAGCTGACGGCAAAGAAACGTTATGCACTTCGTGAGGAAATTGAGCGAGATGCTATTGCATGGGCAGTGGGTATCGTTACGCCTGAAGAGATAGATAAGATAAATATTCTCAACGCCTCTTTCTTGGCTATGCATCGAGCGTTGGACCAGTTGAAGGTACGTCCAGAAGCGGTTATCGTTGATGGTAATCGTTTTAAGCCTTACCAAGATCTACCTTCAACAACCATAGTTAAAGGAGATGGGAAGTATCTTTCTATTGCAGCTGCCTCAATCCTTGCCAAGACTTATCGTGATGATTATATGCTCTCCTTGGCAGAGGAATATCCGCAGTATGACTGGCAGTCAAATATGGGTTATCCAACGAAGAAGCATCGTCAGGCTATTCGTGAACATGGTATCACACCTTATCATCGCAAAAGTTATAACCTTTTGGGTGATGGGCAGCTCTCTTTTGACTTCTAAACCTAATTGAGTATATGATTCTAAACAGATTTTGTTGTATTGTCAAGCATCTTGTCTATCATTGTAACGCAAGCATAGTGTACTAACATCAAGTTACAAAGACAGACAAGATACTGATAAGATCCTACAATCTGTTAGGTAACTATATTATAGTGGGTTTTGTCTTATGATTCATTTTGAGTGAAGTCTGTTTGTGACTCCATCCTTCTCAATCAATTGACTTGCAACTTTTCTGGTTCTTCCGAAATATGGAGTGATAAATTAAAACGCTTATATAATAAGGCACACAGAGCTACGGAGAGGACGGAGATAAAGGCAATATCACGGAGGTGCCGATGGCACAAAGAGCGACGGAGGTATAGCGTACAGATTTCTAATAATTCTTTTGATATGAACGCTTTGTATATAAATTGCTAACAGAATTGGCAAACTATCTCCGTCGCTCCACGCACCGACGGTGCCTCCGTGCCTACCAGTGCCTACTTTGATATTCCTCCGTACTCTCCGTCCCTCTGTGTGACATTTCGTCAGAGACCTAAGCTTAGACGGATTGTTATCACTCCAAAATTCTGAAGACCCACTTTTCTTTACATGCCTTCAGTAGGATAACTTTACATTCTTTGCGGTTCTATTATCGTAAATGTAAGGTTAAGTCCTTATTTTTTTATATATTGTTTATGTTGTCTTGTAAACAATTCCCTAATAAAGATATTCTTTATACCTTATAATATGCTATAAGGATTCTTTCTTTCTGTTTTTGAACCCCAATCGGTCATTAGGGACAAAACATATGTCATTGCGCACATGTGGTGCGAAGGCTCAGCACCAACCGTGTTAAGTCTTAGCACCAATGGTGCGGAGTGCTAAACACCTTGTAATATGTCAGTTGTTTGTGCGTAACTCATTGTTAGAAAAGACTTATTTTATTGTTAGGAAGTAGTTTTGTTAAGTTATTTACTTCTTCTAAAAATCGGGTGATATTGCTCGTTTGGATTAATATTAATAATCGCTATTACGATCTAATGGCATATTTGGCTCTAAAGTTACTTTATCTCTCTATACTTAATTATATTTTAATCTTTAATAAGGAATGGAAGTGTAATACTTACAATATGCTGCTTTATGCGTCGTTATATATAATAATTAATTTATTTTTCATGCAATAATATGATCGTTTCGTAAAAATGAAATATTAATAAATGTGAAAATATTAATTAAAATTTCACTTCCACTTGGAACTTTAAAAAGTGGTGTACTATCTTTGTGCTGTGTTAAAAAATATCTGTACCATGATTGTATGCAATTTGTAATACCTTACGTATTAATAGTTTGAGTCTGAAATAGTTTATTTATTATATTAATTAAAGAGAGAATTTATGGAAAAAAGACTAATGATGTTTTTAGTCGGTCTATTCCTAAGTTTAGGAACAGCGCTGGCGCAGACAGAGATTAGCGGAACTGTAGTTTCCTCAGAAGATGGGCTACCAGTCGTTGGGGCTTCTATTCTTGTAGCTGGCACACAGATGGGTACTGTCACAGACATTGATGGTAAATTCCACCTTATTGTACCTGCTGGAAAGAATCAGTTACGTGTGCAATATGTTGGTCTAAAAACTCAGCTTGTACCAGTTTCAGACGGCATAAAGGTGGTAATGAAACCTGACGCAGGCTCACTTGAAGAAGTTATTGTTACTGGTTATGGTAACTTTAAGAAATCAAGCTTTACAGGAGCTGCAGCTAATGTTGATCCTGGTAAATTGTCTGATGTGCCTGTAGCTTCTGTCCAAGACAAAATAGCAGGTTCGGTTCCTGGTGTTACTGTGACAAGTGCATCTGGTGCTCCTGGTTCTGTAAGTAATATCCGTATTCGTGGTATGGGTTCAATTAACGCTGGTAATGAACCTTTGTATGTTATTGATGGTACGCCTATGATATCAGGAGATGTCAATGGCTTCGGTCAAGGCAACTATAATGAATCTGGAACAAATGTGCTTGCGACTCTTAACAGTAATGATATTGAGTCAATTACTGTCATAAAAGATGCAGCAGCAGCTTCCCTTTATGGTTCACGTGCGGCAAATGGAGTAATTGTAATTACAACAAAGAGTGGTAAGAAAGGAAAAACACATGTCGATTTTCGTAGCGACTGGGGTTTCTCTAATGTAGCTATTAATTATCGCCCAGTATTGGGAGGAGATGAACGACGTGAACTGTTGTTACTTGGTTTGAAGAACTATGCTCTTTATAAAGAGGGTAAGTCTGAAACAGATGCAGAGACTTTTGCTAATAATAATATTGAAGACTTTGCATCAAAGCCTATAGTGGGATATGATCAAAGTGGTAAGCCTATTAAAGAGTGGACAGATTGGAAGAGCCTTCTCATTAAGAGGGGGACATCACCAAAACTATCAGGTTAGCTTGAGTGGTGGTGGTGAGAGTACACGTTTCTATACCTCACTTTCTTATATGAAGCAAACTGGTATATTCTCTAATCAAGGTATGGAGCGTTTCACTGGTAATGCTAATGTAACACATAAGTTTGGTCATTTTACGTTGACATATTCTTCTTTGTTCTCAAAGATTAATCAAAACCTTACCAACGATGGAGGAGCTTCTTTCTCAAGTCCTATAGCCAATTACGCATTTATTCAGAGTCCATCTTCTGTTGCTTACTTACCTGATGGAACCATGGCTCGTGGAAGTGAAACAAATAGTTTGACTAGTGTAAACCCAATCTATGAGGCTTTGCATACGTATGATAAAACAGATATCAAGCGTGCCTTTAACTCTTTGAAGTTGGATTGGAATATATGGGATGGTCTCCGTTTGAGTGAGAAGATGACATATGATTATACTTCAAATAATGAAGATGTACTTTGGGACCGTTTGTCAAATGACGGTAGTCCTTCTGGTAATCTGCAACGCTACAATGGATCTATCAGCCAGTTAAATGGTCAGACACAGTTGGCATATGTGAAAACTTTTGGTCTACACAATATTGATGCCCTTTTAGGCTATGAAACTGAGAAGTATGTCACAAGGTATAATTACATTAGTGGTAAAGATTATCCTGGTGACCTCTACGAATTTGGTAATGCTGGTACAACCAGTGCAGAGAGTAAAGTAAGTGGTTACACTCTTGCAAGTTGGTTAGGACGAGTAAACTACAACTATGATAATAAGTATTATGCTGGTGTGAGTTTCCGTCGTGATGGTAGTAGTCGTTTGTCAAAAGACAATCGATGGGGTAACTTCTGGTCAGTTTCTGCAGCATGGCGTTTTGGTTCAGAGAAGTTCATGGAGCCTATCAAGCAGGTTGTTAGCGATGGTAAGTTACGTGCAAGTTATGGTGTGAATGGTACGCTACCAAGTAGTTTCTATGGTTACCAAAACTGGTACAAATATGGTCAATATTATAATGGAAAATCTGGTATGGCTATTGTTGGTATTGGTAATCCTGAATTACAGTGGGAAAAAAACCGTTCTGTCAACTGGGTCTTGACTTAACGTTACTTGATCGCATATCTGTGACTTTCGATTATTATGTACGTACAACGTCTGACCTAATCTTTGATTTACCAATATCAGCAGTGCCTGGTTATTATAATAGTGATAGATTTTCCAAGAAAGCTGTTAATGTAGGTTCACTACGTAATAGAGGTTATGAAATAACTATTCAAAGTAACAACCTCCAAACAAAGGACCTTACATGGACAACAATGCTGAACTTCGGACATAACCATAATGAACTTACTAAGATTTATGGTGAAGAAAATCAGATTATCAGTGGTGTTCGCATTCATAAAGTAGGTGAACCTTATTATAGCTACTATGGCTATGAGTATGCTGGTGTTGACCCAAATACTGGTAGAGAATCTTACTACATCAATGATGGAACAAGCAATGCACGTAACACAACAGTCAATCCTAATGAAGCGAAAAAAGTTATTATAGGAAATCACGAAACAAAGATAGAAGGTGGCTTCAGTAATAATATCACATGGAAGTTTATTGATTTCGGTCTGAACTTTACATTCTCTCTTGGAGGTAAGGCTTTTGATGCAGCTACATGGCAACATAATAATGGAAACTATACCTTCGGTGGTCAGTTACCAACTTATTATGACATCAATAAGATGTGGACAGGTCCTGGCGATACGAATGCCTCACAGCCAGTGTTCCAGTATGGTAATTCAAGTGAAGTATCTTCTCGTTGGTTGATGCCAACTGATTACCTGCGTCTGAAGAGTTTGACACTCGGATTTACAGCTCCATCACACTGGGTTACACATATTGGTTTGAGTAAGGCACGTGCATTCTTCTCTGCAAGTAACTTGTTGACATGGAAATCAAAGGATCTTTATGTTGATCCAGAAATGCGTGTCGATGGTGTATGTACTTTCCAGACACCTGCACTCCGCACCTTTACTTTCGGTATTGAACTTGGTTTTTAATGTCTATTAATTAAAAATATTGTTTATGAAAAGAACTTATAAGAAAATATATAGCCTTATGCTTGCTGTAGTTGTAATGACTGGTGCGGCATCATGTGGTGATGAATTTCTCGATCAGAGACCGAGCGATGGTGTTTCAGAAGGAACTGCCATCAATAACAGTTCTGACATGGTCACAGCGCGTACAGGTATGTATGCGGCTTTGAAAGGTTCGTCCCAAGCCAAGGATTATTATGGCTTACAGATGTTTCTTTATGGAGAGATGCACGGAGAGGACTTGCAGTATAATTATAAGTATGGTAGTAATCGTGCTTCGTTCTATTACAAGATGGAATATACTACAGCCTCTAATTTTAGTAATACTACTGCGATATGGCAGTCACCTTATGTTGTAATTCAAACCGCAAATCATATCATAGAAGCGGCAGATGGTGGAAAACTGACGGATAAGGATGATGCGGACGGAAAGGCATTGATAGGTCAAATCCGTGCTGAAGCTTTAGTCTTAAGAGCTATGGCAACTTTTGATTTAACACGTGTCTATGGAAAGACTTACACAGAGGATAATGGTGCATCTTTAGGCGTACCATTGGTTACAAAGGTAATGTCAACAGAGGAAAAACCTTCCCGTAGTACGGTTGCAGAGTGTTATACTCAAGTAATCAAAGATTTAAATGAGGCTATAAGCTCTGGTAATTTAGAAACAAAGCCAGAAACTGGTTATATGAGTCTTTATGCAGCTAAGGCTTTGTTATCACGTGTTTACTTAACAAAAGGTGATTGGGCAAATGCACTTTCAACAGCCGAAGATGTTATTAATAATTCTGGTAATAAACTTTGGGCTGCTGATGAGTATGTTCAAGCTTGGAAAGGACGATAAGAACCATTCTAATGAGATGCTTTTTGAGCTTTCAGTTACCAATTCACAAGATTGGAATGACAGAGAGGGTATTGCTTATATGTATGCGGAGAATCGCCCCGATGTTCCTGGCTATGGGGATGTATGTGCAACAAAAAGCTTTGTAGAACTCCTTGCAGAAGATCCACAGGATGTTAGAGCTAACGTATTCTTAGCGCCCATCTGCTGATAAAAAAAGAAAGTATTTAATGGTGCTAAGGTCTATCTGAATAAGATGCCTGCATATAACGGAGATGTTCGTTATTCGAACATTCCTTTACTTCGTCTCTGAAGTTTATCTTAATGCAGCAGAAGCAGCTTTTAGATTAGGAAATACTACAAAAGCGGCTCAGTACTTGAATGATATTATCAAAAATCGTACAAGTGATACCACTAAGCAGGTTACAGCTTCTGATGTTACTTTAGCGCGCATATTGTTGGAACGTCGAAAAGAACTTGTAGGTGAAGGACAACGTTTCTTCGATGCTCTCCGTAATAATGAGACTATCACTCGTTATACAAGTGATGCATCGCGTGGTTGGCATGACGTATTAACGACAGAGGCTCGTAGTTACAACCGAGATTATTATAAGGCATATCCTGCAATTCCTGGTTATGAGGTTGATGCAAACTCTAATCTCAAAAATCAGCAGAACACTGGTTATAGTAACTAATAAATAACTTTTCTTTACAGATCGATATTTGGGGAGCTAATTGTCTAAAAGCAATTAGTTCCCCATCTTGCGTTAAATTATTATGTTTATCCAACTTCAAGAGTAATAAACTATTATTCTTTTATTGTGTTCGTCTTTAGTTACTCCCTAACAGCTTTTTATCTCTGTTATAAGAGAATGGTTCCTATAGGTTTCTATCTCTATTTGTTGAGATAGAGATTATCTAAAACTAAATTTCCTGTCATTCCTGTCATCCAAAGTACTTGTCTAACTCGTTTGTTTACAATGGAATTATGTGAAATGTTAAAAGTGACAGCAAATCAAAATAAAACTATTCTTGTACGTTGCATAAATATATCACTCTTGGTAGGGAATCATTATATCTTGCTATGAGAAGAGTCTTTTGTTATAGAGGATAGTGTCAGTGGTTAGATATGATTCGGCATAAAAAAGTGCTGTAGAGATTAATAAAAGTGTTGTTTCTGCGTTATATACCATATGTCTATTCATTGTAAGAATGAGATTCGATAAATTAAAGAAGCAGTTAGAACTCTTGATTCTATTGTCTGATGGACGCAATTATACGGTTGAAGAGCTGTGTGAGCGGATGAACTTGTCGCGTAGGAATTTCTATTACCTACTCGACTTCATCAAGCATGCAGGTTTTATCGTATTTAAGAATCAGGGCTATTATCATATTGATCGTCGCTCTCCTTTCTTCACACAGCTGTTACAGACGATTCAGTTTACAGATAAGGATGTGAAGACGATACATAGTGTACTGACAATGGCTGGTAATGATAGTGAGATGGTGAACCAGCTAAGGCAGAAGTTGGAAAGTTCTTATAACTTCTCTGTGTCTGCAGAGTCACCCATTCGTCGCCAAATGGAGAGTAACCTGAAACTGCTGCGCAAGGCCATGGCAGAGAAGAAGACGGTACGTTTAATTGGTTATTCAAGTCCACATAGTCACTCTGTTAAGGATCGTCTTGTGGAGCCTTTCCTCTTATTGCATAATAATGAGGATGTACGCTGTCATGAATTAGTGTCAAAACAAAATAAGACATTTAAGATTTCTCGCATGACGAGTGTGGAGATACTGGATACATCGTGGTTACATGAAGACAAGCATAGGCAGGTATTTACGGATATCTTTATGTTTAGTAGTGAGGAACGATATCGTGTGAAGTTACGTTTAGGACAGTTATCCCACAATCTCTTTAAGGAAGAATACCCACAAGGGGCGCATTATATTACTCCGAATGCGGATGGCTCGTGGCTTTAGATATAGAAGTATGCGATTATCGTGGTTTAGGTCGTTTCGTTCTCGGACTCTTTAAAGATATAGAAATCATAGAGGGTGATGGTTTTAAGGCATATCTGAGAGCGGAAATAGAAAGTCTTATTGATTCGTCAAACCAACTATTGCAGAAGTAGGAAGTTCATTCTTTGTTCTATTATTCATTGCAAACTATCATTATTTATCATCAACCTTCCATTAATAGAAATATGTTCTCTTTTAGTTAGAGATAGTGCGAGAGGCTTGGGAGGTTTAAAAATTCAGGAAAATGTTTACACGTAAGATTTTATTCGTTTTATTGTTTTTTATCACATTCAACGCTTATGCACAGCAAGAACGTTGGGTAGGTACATGGGCTTGTGCGCCACAGACAGTTGATAAGGGTTTTATGCCTTATAATAACCAGATGACGAATCGCTCCGTACGACAGGTCGTGAAGGTGAGTATCGGTGGTCCTGTTATTCGTTTGCAGTTGAGTAATGAACTGTCTTCTGAGCCTGTTGAGATTACCAGTGTTTATATTGCAAAGGCTGGAGAAGGGTCAGAGATACAGAAGAATTCAGCTAAGTATCTCCGTTTTAATAATAAACGTCGGGTAACGATACCTGCTGGTAAGGCTGCCTTTTCAGATGCGTTGAAATTCGATTTACAACCATTGGAGCGTTTGTCAATTACGATTAACTATCTTAAAGCACCAAAAGAACCTACTGTTCACATGGGTTCGCGTACTACATCTTATATATTACGTGGTGTGACAAATGCTAATACTGATTTCTCAACAGCTTTCAAAGAGGACCATTGGTTTAATATTTCTGCTATTGATGTTCTTGATGCCTCTGCTTCCAGTGTGGCTATCCTTGGTAATAGTATTACCGATGGAAAGGGTTGTGTGACAAATGCACAAGACCGTTGGCCTGATTTTATGTCTGCCGTACTGAATGGAGAACATGAGTCGAAGAGTCCGAAAACGGGTGTATTGAATCTTGGTATTGGGGATAATCGTATCCTCTCTGTGGGTTTAGGACAGCCCGGAAAGGAGCGTTTCGATCGTGATATATTGGGACAAAGAGGACTTCGTGCAGTAATCATCTTCGAGGCTATTAATGATATCGGTACGTCAACCAATCCAGAAGAAACTGCTCGCCAGTTGATAGAAGCCTATCAAGTGATGATTAAAAAGGCTCGCCAACGTGGCTTGAAGGTTTATATGGGTACGATAACTCCTTTTAATGGCTGCAAAGGTTACTTTACAGAGGCACGTGATGCAGCACGTAAGACGGTGAACGAATGGATAAGAACAAACCATGAAATCGACGGTTTCATCGACTTTGATGCACTCATGCGTGATCCGTCATCACCCGACCGTTTGCGTAAAGAATGGCAGATTGGTGACTGGTTGCACCCGAATCCTGCTGGTTATAAAGCGATGGGTGAGTATGCTGCAAAGAAGATGTAGGGAAACTATTTCCTAAAGATTGACTTCTTGCTGTAAGTGAGGAACATTGGGAAAAAACAGGGGAGTTTATCTTTCTGAAAAGTACCATATTTCAAGCTTTTGATATGTGTATAAAAAGGGAACTTTGCGTCAGTCTGTCAAGAAGTCTACTTGAGCGCCTCATAGGTTGAGAGGACAATTAAACCTACCTTTATTCAGATGGTCTCCAGTATATCTGATCGTTATAGCTTAATGATGAAGGTGTGGTAGGTATAAGGCTGATTTATCCTCTGCTGCAAGTTCTATATCTGCTTTAGAAAGTTCTTCTTGTGACTTTTCCATCTTCTTTTTCAATCTACTTTTAATCGATCTAATGGCTTGTGACGTACAACAGAAGGCGTCAGCTTTCTGCTCGTCGGTCATCCTGTTGTGTTCCATTATATAGTAGAATGTCTCCTTAGGAGTGAACGCATAGCGAGGATTATTGAGGATATAAGCAAGGTCGTAATCGAAGTTAGGCATAATAGCGTTGAGAGCCTGCTGTTCACGTTTACCCATCTGTGAGATATTTCCACCTTTTAGAATGGTATAGAGCGCGTCTATTCCCAACTTAGTTTGTTCGATGGAATCGGCTGTTTTTGAATCTCCGTTGTGTATAGGAGTTTTCTGTTTCAACTGTTCTAACTCATTGATTTTACTGTCAACTTCAGCCTTCATCTCATCTATCGTTGCATCTTTTCGTCGGAGCAACTGCTGAATATTCTGCTCTGTCATCTCTTGTTGTCTGCGATAGGTATGTAGCTGTTGGCGCATACGACGGCGGAACCATACTACGATACCAGATGTAAGGAGTATCAAGACGATAACAAGATAAGCTATATAGAGTTGAAGTTGCAAGGCTTTACGTTGTGCGATAGCCACTTCATAACGGTCTTGTATCTGTATAATCTCTATATCTTTCTCCGGTGAAACCGATAAAATCTGACGTTTCTCAATGCGTGTTCGCAGTTGATTAATACTCTTCTCTTGGTCTTTACGAATACGAGGCTTGAAGGATTCAGCCTTCTTTACGTACAACAGGGCAGAGTCACGTTGTCCGATTTGGTTGAAAACAGAGGCTTTACCGAGGTAAATATCCGTCAACCTGTGACTCTTCTTACTATCATTTGCATAGCGAGCAGTATGGTCGAAGTAGGCAAGTGCCAATTTATAAGCACCATTTTGGGCATTCAATAGAGCAATACGATAGTATGTAGCAAACTTCAAAGAGTCTTCCGTTACGTTGAAAAGGTGCTTTTCTGCCGATTTTAGCTGATACATCGCATTCCTTGTGTCATGTTTAGCCATGAAGAAAGTAGCACTATCGAGCCTCATCCGAGTGATGCCATCGTCTGTTGCGGGATAGTTAGGCAGTTTTCTTTGGCTACATGAAAGCAAAGTCAAAATGCTAAATAGTAGTAAAATCCTTTTTTTGCTCATATTTGCAAAGATACACATTCTACTGCGTATTGCCAAATTAGGGTGGGAGGAAAGGGGATGAAAAGGCATCTTAAAACCCTGTAAGGTGCGAAAACAAGGGAACTTTTGTAAGCTTTATTGTGTCAAAGAAGTGAAGTTGTTAGTCGTAAATTATTGATAGTCAAATGTTAACTTGTTTTACATGTGTCAACTCTAATGGGGCTATTGCATTGCATTATATTCTTCTTTACCTTTGCATCGACAATAAGTTCCAATATATGTCATCTGCATTTCATAAACCTGCGGCGACGTGATTGCGTTTAAGCGTTGGCGCAGGTTTTACTTTAAGAATGTTCACAAGACTCTTCAAAGTGAAGAGTTTGTTTATAATAATCTCTCGAAAGGCAGCGTTAAATAGCTGTAAAGGGGAATAAATCAAAAGGTTTATATGATGAAGCGAATTTTGTTAGCAATGTCACTTAGTATCTGTATGGCAGCAACTGTAAATGCTCAACAGGAAAAGATGTCGATGAAATCTTATGAAAATGAGGTTCGGAAAGATACAATCGATACCTTAGAAGTAAAAAACGAAAGGCATAAAAATATTTGATTGTTGGTTTCCTCCAATGCCATCTTTCCCAGGTAATATCCAACAATTCCTTCGTACTCACCTTGTATGGCCAGCTGGTCGTAAGAACAAAGAATGTTGAAGGGAAAGGGTGGTTGTCAAGTTTTATATAGACCGCAACGGCAGCTTGTTCTCAATTTCAAGATACTTCGTTCGTTGAGTCCTGCATTTTGATGCAGAGGCGTTAAGAGTGTTGAAGTTAATGCCAAAAGTGGAATATGAGTTCTATGGCAAAGAGGTGGTGCTTGGTATGTCTTGCCAGTTTTTTTTAAGAAACAAAATGTTCAACAATAAGAGTATATGGTTATGATAAAGAAACTGTTTTTATTTCTATTTTTAAGTTTTGTAGTCGTTGGTAATATCGATGCACAGAAGCATAAAAGAACGATGAAACCGAAGAAAAAGGAGCAAACCGAGCAGCCTTGTTGTGCTGAACCATCCTTTGATCTTTGTTATGATACATTGAATGTGGACACCTTAGGGGCAAAGATGTTTGAAACTGTTGAGGGATTGAAACCTTCATTCCCAGGTGATCTCTTCAAATTTATAGCGGCACATCTTCAATATCCGCCTGAATTGGCAGAAAGCTCAATCTCGGGAAAAGTCATAATAAAGTTCTTTGTAACCCCTTCTGGTCATTGTTGTCTGTTTAGAATTATGCGTTCTGTATACCCATACCTTGACCGAGAGGCACTCAGAGTACTCAAACTTATGCCTGCATGGAAGTGGGAAAGAAGACCGAAGCAGGGAGTTTGGCAGCTTGTACCAGTCATTTTCAGATTGCAATAAGGCAAAGTTACTCATAATATAGCCACTTAACTTAAAGTATTTAGTCATTATTAAGATTAGTGTTTACTCTTAACATGGTTGGTGTTAGCCATGAACACCAACCGTGCGGAGTATTAGCACATCATTAGAAAAGTGTAACTACGGTCTACAGTGCAGCTGATTCGTGTTTTCAATCAGTATAACAAAGGGTAGAATTAATCTATACTTCTATTTCTATAAGTTTCTACCTTAAAATTCCAATGGCTTTTTGCACCCATCTTATTCTTTTATCGTACCTTTGCAGTAACAAAAAAATAATAGGTAATAAACGAAGATAATAACAAAAATAAAGGAATAATTATGGCAAAGAAAGCTTTATTGATGATCCTTGATGGATGGGGTAACGGTAAGCATGGTAAGGGTGATGTAATCTATAACACACCAACTCCATACTTAGATTATTTGAACGCAGTTAGTGCACACTCTGAGTTGCAGGCATCAGGTGAAGATGTTGGTCTGCCAGATGGTCAGATGGGTAACTCTGAGGTTGGTCACTTGAATATAGGTGCAGGTCGTATTGTTTATCAGGACCTCGTTAAGATTAACAAAGCTTGCCAGAGCGGTGACATCTTGAAGAACCAAGATATCATTGATGCATATAGCTATGCACAGAAGAATGGTAAGAAACTCCACTTGATGGGTCTGACCTCTACGGGTGGTGTTCACTCTTCACTTTGATCACCTCTTCAAACTCATCGAGATTGGTAAGGAGTATAACCTCAAGGATGTTTACGTTCATTGTTTTATGGACGGACGTGATACTGACCCAAAGAGTGGTGCTGGTTTCGTTGCTGATATCCAGAAGGTATGCGACGCAAATGATGCACATATCGCTTCAGTCGTTGGTCGTTTCTATGCAATGGACCGTGACAAGCGTTGGAATCGTGTGAAAGAAGCATACGACTTGCTCGTTGAAGGTAAGGGCGTACAGGCTACTGACATGGTTAAGGCGATTGAGGCAAGCTATGCAGAAGGTGTGACAGACGAGTTTATCAGCCTATTACAAACTCTTCTGTGAATGGTAAGATTGAGGAGGGTGACGTAGTTATCTTCATTAACTTCCGTAACGACCGTGCTAAGGAGTTGACATCTGTGCTCACACAGCAGGACCTCCCAGAGGAAGGTATGCACACAATTAAGGATCTGCAGTTCTACTGTATGACTCCATACGATGCAAACTTCAAGAACGTGAATGTTCTCTTCCCTAAGGAGAACGTAATGGATACATTAGGTGAATACCTCAGCAAGCTCGGTAAGAAGCAGCTTCATACAGCCGAGACAGAGAAGTATGCACACGTAACTTTCTTCTTCAATGGTGGTCGTGAGCAGCCTTATGAGGGTGAAGACCGTATCTTGGTTCCTTCTCCAAAGGTTGCGACATATGACTTGCAGCCAGAGATGAGTGCCTTCGAGGTGAAGGATAAACTTGTTGGTGCTATCAATACACAGGAGTATGACTTCATCGTAGTGAACTTTGCTAATGGTGATATGGTAGGTCATACAGGTGTTTATAATGCCATTGCAAAGGCTGTATGGGCAGTTGACCAGTGTGTTAAGGAGGTTGTTGAGGCTGCGAAGGCTAACGATTATGAGACAATCATCATCGCTGACCATGGTAATGCAGACAACGCTATCAATGAGGATGGCAGTCCAAACACTGCTCACTCACTCAACCCAGTACCATTCATCTATGTTACAAACAACAATTCTGCAACAGTGAAGAATGGTCGTTTGGCTGACGTTGCACCTTCTATCCTTCATATTATGGGCTTAGAACAACCAGCTGATATGACAGGTGAAAATCTTATTACAGATTAATCAAAAGTTAATTATATTAAATTAGGCAAATCCCAAAGGTCTTTTATGACTTTTGGGATTTGTTTTTATTACCTTTGCTGCCGTGAGTCGTATTTCGACTCTAATAGTATATAGGTATTAGTATTTATTTTTAAGATTAAAGACAATGAAGAATCGTAAGTTAGTATTATCATTAGTAGCCCTTGCAGGACTCTCTTCTCTTAGCGCACAAGCACAGACCAACAATACAGAAAAGCCTCATGAGACTATCATGCAGCGTGTTGACACGTTGGCAAAGAAGGTAGGTGCTGATGTTAAACATGCAGAGGGTGTGGAGAAAGCTAAGTTAAACGCTGAGGCACAGAAGGTAGGTGCTGCCGTTAAGAAGGCTGAAACTACTGAGAAAGCAAAACTCAACGCAGACAAGCAGAGAGTTAAGGCAGACCTTGCTAAGGACAAGGAGAAAGTAAATAAGGTTTATCAGGATGATAAGGCAAAGTTCAATGCTGATGTAAAGAAGGCTGAGAACGGTCTTGCTAAAGATGAGCAGAAAGTAAAGAATACTTATCGTAAGGATGAGGCAAAGGTAAAGCAGGGTTTTGCTAAGGATAAGCAGAAAGTAAGAAACGCATATCGTAAGGACAAGGCAAAGGTTAAGGCTGGCGTAAAAAAGGTTAAGCAAGGTCTTGCTAAGGACGGACAGAAAATCAAGAACACTTATAACAAGGACAAGGCGAAGGTTAAGGCTGGCGTAAAAAAGGTTAAGCAAGGTCTTGCTAAGGACGGACAGAAAATCAAGAACACTTATAACAAGGACAAGGCAAAGGTTAAGGCGTTCTTTAAGAAGGAGAAATAATTTGCTTAAATAGAAACAATTATTTAATTGTAGATAAAAGAGTCGTGTTCATTCACGGCTCTTTTTGTGTTCTTCCGTTAAAAGCGTAGATCGTTAATAGAATGAGATTAATCTACATATAGGGTATGATTACCTCCAATAATATAGTTTTATAAAGGCTCAACACCCAACAACCATCACCCAACACCAGTATGCTTACCCCCTATTGGATGGTTTAAGAACGGGGGATAAACTACATGACAAATATAATTAGGTGCGATGTCTATCTGCTTTCTACAAACAACTTACTCCCTCATTAGTTGAGTTTTGTAATTTATTTTCATGCAGTTCAAAATCAATACATGCTCTTTTAGCTTCTAAAAGACGCCCAATTGACTTGCAAAAGATGCCCTTTAAGCCTCTTACTAACGCCCTTTTGAAGTCCAATTAAGCACCTTTTACTTTACTACTTTATAACTAATTGATTTCCTGTTAATTATAAACCTGCTTTTTGTATGTGATTTTGCCGTTATTTATTGATGTTTCGTTAGAAATTGTGTAATGATTTTTCAAACGCTTGTCTGCAGAATTTTGAATTCTTAAATTGAAATGGTTTTCAATATCAAAGGATGATAATAGGATAGATACTTGATTGTCTTAGCTATGTTTTTGTTTAATGAGTAACTTCAGTTTTTCCTTTAAAGCAATACAAAAAGCGTCTACGCATTTAATGGAAGAACCTCTTTTTGTTTGTTGGTAAGGAAAAAGAACGATCAAGATTGTGGTTTACATAAATTCACTAAATGAATA